>Ga0081526_100437_pt1 | contig 18507 bp, 15 predicted proteins | sample HotLakmasection2_FD_70991 | JGI IMG/M metagenome (GOLD analysis project Ga0081526, IMG submission 70991) | Hypersaline microbial mat communities from Hot Lake, Washington, USA - Section #2 (SPADES assembly) (version 2) | ecosystem: Environmental > Aquatic > Non-marine Saline and Alkaline >... | reverse complement strand
CCTAACCTTTTTTATTGCAGCAAAATTCCCCGTCAGGCTGTCCAGACCTGACGGGGAATTTTGATTGGGGGAACTGAGCACTCCTGAGGGGCGATCGCTCAAGGATTCGATCGCCTCCCAGGTTAGCTAGCTTACGCAGTTTGGTCTTTCTTGCGACGGCTGGCCACGAAAGCACCTGCGATCGCCGTCAAACCGAGAACGGTAGCAGGCTCAGGGACAGCGACCCCAACGACTTTAAAGTCTGGGCCATTAAAATTCGTATGTCCATGCTCGTCTTCATACATGTTGCTGAAGATAGTAACTGGCCCGCTATATTTACCGGTAATTCCAAAGTCGGAGAGATCGACTCCATAGCTACCCACCTTCTGTTCACCGCCAATTTCGAGGGTATCTAACTTGTAACCAGTTTGCCCTTTGGCAAAGTCGTCCTTAGTTAAGACCTTATACGTATCACCGATCTTGATACCCAGTTTACTGTTGATTCCGCGCTCCCAGATCAGCAGCTTGTCAAAAGCCTTGTCGAAAGTGAGATTCATTGAAAAACCAACTTGGCTGCTATCTTCGGTATCCACAATGCTACTAAGAAAAGGATTACCTAAAGAAGCCACAATGTCAGCGTCCTCAGGCATCTCTTTAGATACTCCATTAACGGCGTTGTCACCTTTATCAGAACTAGCGGCACCAGTATTGCCGCCCGTGTGGGGAGTATTGGTAGTAATAGTAGCTCCCTTGACAAAGGCAAAGTTTTTAATAATGTCGTCACCGATTTTCACTGACTCTAAACGAATATCTCCCTTTGAATCAGCGGGATTCGGACTAAATTCAGTTGTAAATGTAAACGCACTAGCGCTGCTAGCGGCCATAAGTAGGGTGGCAGCAGCGGCACCGACGGTGATTGCGGACTTAGTAAATGTAGGAAGCATGGTTGGAGATTCCACTGAGTATCAACATGTCCCCAGTATATTTCGTAGACATTTGATGTGCGTGGTTACACCCTCAACTTTCAGGTATCTTTATATACGAAGCACGAATATGTGGAATTCTTGGGAACTTCCGCGATCGCCCACGCGGATGTTGAAGCTACAGGCTTTATTGATAGCGATTTTAGTAGGTGATCGCAGGGACACCAGTAGAAAAACGTAATTCCTGAATCTAAGTATTTCTTCGGAAACTCAGGAAATATCTTGACTGGTGACCCAATTTCAGCCACCTCATGTGTAATAGGTGCTTGTATCAAATATTGAGATGACGGCTGTCTGGTGCTTTCAATCATGAACTCTTGGGATGCCGACTGCTCGATCTGTACCGACCCCTGACCGGCCCATTTCCCTTTAGACGGCTGAGCGATCGCCCCTCCCCACCGACAATGAATAGGCTTGTCCCGCCGATGCTTGACAATCCGCCAGACTAGGGCGATCGCCAAGTGTCTGTGGGGAGTTTGGGGAGAGCGCAGCAGCGTTCCCAGCTAAGTAGTCTGTTGTGCCTTCCAAAACAGACTCGCAACCAAATTAGTCGTTGTATGCGCCAGGATCGGGACCAGCAGATTACCCGAGAGTAGAGCACTCATTGCCAGAACCACGCCAATCACGGTGGCCCAGGCGACGTAGGGCCACTGTTGCAAGCCACTCAGGTGCAATACCCCAAAGCACAGACTCGAAAATATGACCCCATAGACATTGAGACCGATCGCTGGCAGCATCACACCCCGAAACAGCAGTTCTTCGCTGAGGCCAGGTAAGAGACCCATCCAAATCAAGTCTCCCCAGGTCAGCGGCTCCAACACCATGGTGAGATACATATCGGCACTCTTGCGGTAGCCAGGCCAGATTTGGTACGCGATCGCACTGGCCCCGGTGATGCCTAAGCCAATCCCCAGACCCAGCAACAGAATCTGTACATCAAACTCTACGGATAGCATCACCACAGAGTCAAAGAGCAACCAAAAGCGGGCAATCAGCAGGAGTACCAGCGCAGTCACCCCCATCGCGACCAAAATTTGGACACGGCTGAGAGGTTCCATCTGCGGTTCGTTGAAATTGGAGTTGGTCACAAGGCGTAACTTCCGGGGATGTATCCCTAACCTTACAGAATTTCTCGGAGAATCAGAATACTGTTATCCCCATTCTCGATAACTGGACTACTTATTGAGGCTATGTGGAGCCTCTTTAATCAAGGGGCGACGACAACGGGAGAGCCCTGTCTGAAGATCCCTAGCGCTATTCTGCAGCATCGGTCTTAGCTGTTTTCTAGCCCTCAAGATCACCAAGTTCAAAGACGCCGCAAGCTAGAACTTGATGGACAATCCATCAAGCTCGTTCAAGCAATTGGGTGAGGTTTGCGGCAATTGCCGCCAGCCAATGACGGACTATCGTCACCATAACCAGCATTTACACGGGCTTCAACCCCTGCCGAAATATTCCCTCGGGCAACCTCAAACGCTCTACCAGAGGGGATCTGGAGAATCGTGTCACAATGCCAGTAGTTGATCGCGTAATTAGGAGCAGCCTATTTAATGGTGCAGCGTATTGAACCCCAACCCGGTCAAGAATCCGTTTGGGACTATCCGCGTCCCCCCCGGATCGAAAGCTCCCCCCGCCGGATTCGGGTCGTGTTTAATGGGGCCACGATCGCCGATTCCCAAAATACTTTTCGCGTGCTGGAGACTAGCCATCCACCGGTTTACTACATTCCTTTGGCAGATGTTAACCAGGATTACCTCGTGCCGACTCAAAGAAGCACGTTTTGCGAGTGGAAGGGGACAGCTCAATACTTTGATGTAGTGGTGGGCGATCGCCAGGCTAACAACGCCGTGTGGCGCTACCCGCAACCGACCGAGCGCTTCGCTGACATTCAGGATTGTATTGCCCTCTATCCCAGCAAGATGGATGCCTGCTACGTCGATGATGAGCAGGTGCAGGCGCAGGCGGGTGACTTTTATGGGGGGTGGATCACGAGCGACATTGTCGGTCCCTTTAAGGGCGGTGCTGGCACCTGGGGGTGGTAGTGCCGCAAGCCAACGTTCTCTAATCACGAAGAAAAAGCCGCTGGTCTCAAGACCAGCGGCTTTTAACATTCATGGAAATGATGCGACGCCAGCGATTACACCGCCGCCGTGGACTTCACTTTGGCATCCAGTTCGCCAGTAGCGTACTTGGCCGCAAAGACCTCGACGCCAACTTGCTTGATCTTGCTAGCATTGCCAGCGCTGCCAAAAGCTTCATAGCGATCGCGGCAAACCTGCTTCATGTACTTGATGGCAGGCTTCATGAAGTGGCGAGGATCGAAGTTAGAAGGATCCTTAGCAGCCGCTTCACGGATAGCAGCGGTGATCGCCAGACGGTTGTCGGTGTCAATGTTGACCTTCCGCACACCGCTCTTGATGCCCTTCTGAATTTCTTCAACGGGAACACCATAAGTCTCAGGAATCTGACCACCGTATTCGTTGATCATGTCCAACCATTCCTGAGGCACAGAAGAAGAACCGTGCATCACCAGGTGGGTGTTAGGCAGACGGCTGTGAATCTCTTCGATGCGGCTAATTGCCAAAATTTCACCCGTCGGCTTGCGGGTGAACTTGTAAGCACCGTGGCTGGTGCCGATCGCCACTGCCAGAGCATCCACTTGAGTCGCTTCGACGAACTGAACGGCCTCATCGGGGTCAGTCAGCAGTTGATCGTGGCTGAGGGTACCTTCAAAACCGTGACCGTCTTCGGCTTCGCCGGCACCCGTTTCCAGAGAGCCCAGGCAACCCAGTTCACCTTCGACGCTAGCGCCGATCGCATGAGCCACCTTAACGACTTCAGCGGTGACGTTGACGTTGTACTCAAAGCTAGCAGGAGTCTTAGCGTCAGCTTCCAGTGAGCCATCCATCATGACGCTAGTAAAGCCGTTGCGGATAGCAGAGTAGCAAGTGGCAGGGCTGTTGCCATGGTCTTGGTGCATCACCACGGGAATGTGGGGATAAGTCTCAACGGCAGCCTGCACCAAGTGACGCAGGAAGTTTTCACCAGCATACTTACGCGCACCACGAGAAGCCTGCAAAATTACGGGACTATCGGTTTCGTCAGCAGCCTCCATGATCGCCAGGATCTGTTCCAGGTTGTTGACGTTGTAAGCTGGGATGCCATAACCGTTCTCGGCTGCATGATCCAGCATTAACCGCATAGGGACGAGCGCCATAAAAATCCTCCTAGTCTTTATTCTTGCCTTCGGCAATCGTAACTCAGAACCAATAGGTGTCCTTACCTATCAATACTAAGGCAGAATCTTCGCCTTTATAACGTTTTGTGAGGGGAAGCCTTAGTCTCTGTTAAAAGTAAATAGTGCCCTTACCCGGACTGAATTCGCCGACAGCGGGCAGTCTGAGCCTTTGGCCTGACATTAAAAATCTTCATTAAAGACCGTTAAGATAACGACAATAGGCTGGAAAATCCTCGATTTGAGTACCAGAGGATTGAACCACTCAAAGAAAACGATGGAATTCTTTCAGAATCTCGAGAGAGAAATTTGCTAAACATCTCAAAAAAATGGGTCGCCTGGGATTCGAACCCAGGACCAATCGGTTAAAAGCCGAGTGCTCTACCGCTGAGCTAGCGACCCTTAGAAGACTTGAAGCATTACTCAAGCACGGTTATTTACAATATCACACTATTTTCCCCTTCATCCTTAGCGGCGTGAGAAAAATTTCGGATTTCTTGAGGCCCGGACCATTCTGCCGATGCCACTCAGCCCCCCGCCATCAGCGGCAGCCCCCTGCCAGGCCGCAGTGACGGGTCAAGCGCCCCGCTAGGCCGGGACGACCACTTTCTCAGCCCCATCCAGATGAAAGGCTTGATGGACTGCTTTGAGGGCGTTCACGCCGTCGGCTTCGGCCACCAGGCAGCTGATTTTGATCTCGGAGGTGGCGATCATCTGAATGTTGATCTGGTGCTGAGCCAGGGCGGCAAACATGCGCGCTGCCACACCAGGGGTATGGATCATGCCCAGGCCCACCACGCTAACTTTGGCGATCGCATCATTGACTACGACCGCACCACAGCCCAGCTCAGCGGCCGCATCCTCGACGACGGTGCGGGCTTGAGTGGCCTCGGCCTGGGCCACGGTAAAAGCGATGTCGCGGGTGGTCTGACCGTTGACCAGGCGACACCGCTGGGACTGAATAATCATGTCCACACTGACGCCGGCCTCGGCGAGTAGGGCAAAAATGCGGGCGGCCATGCCGGGGCGATCGGGCACCTGGCGAATCGCCACCTGCGCTTGTTTGACATCTAGGGCCGCCCCTCGCACCTCAGGAGCCTTGTCCAGGGTCGGTTGCTCGGAGGTGACACTGAGGGGGGAGTTAGTGACCTGAAACGCTTTGCAGAGGGCATCGATCGCGCGATCGCACTCGTCAATATTCACCGTGCAACTGACCTTGACCTCCGAGGTGGAAATCATTTGAATGTTGACCCCCGCCGCCGCTAGCGTGGAGAACATTTGGGCGGCGACGCCAGGCCGACCAATCATCCCTGCGCCCACGATGCTCACCTTGGCAACCCGTTGATCCACCAGAATTTCCGCTTCGGTGGAGTCCGTCGGATTACCCCGCAGGACCGGGGCGATCGCCTCCGCCACGGCTTCCGCTTTGGCCAGGTTGGCGTGCATCACTGTAAAGGCGATGTCGTTGGTGTTGCCATCGTGAATCGATTGGATAATCAAATCCACGTTTAAGCTTTGATCAGCAATTTCGCCAAACAGGCGGGCCGCTACCCCAGGGCGATCGGGGATGCGCAGCAACGCCACTTTGGCCTGATCCAGGTCAAATTCCACCGCATCTACCGGATGCACCAGCTCTAACCCGTCCATAGATTTCGGTTGGCGGGTCGGGGCGATCACCAGGGTACCGGGCTCATCGGTCCAGCTAGAGCGCACCACCAGCGGCACCCCATAATTGCGCGCAATTTCCACGGCGCGGGGATGCAGCACCTTGGCCCCCAAGCTCGCAAGTTCCAGCATTTCGTCACAGGTGATGCTGGACATCAGTTGGGCCGCGGGCACCAGCCGGGGATCGGTGGTTAAAATGCCGGGCACGTCGGTGTAGATCTCGCACTTGTCGGCTCCCAAGGCCGCTGCCAGAGCGACGGCTGACGTGTCGGAACCGCCCCGCCCGAGGGTGGTAATTTCAAAGTCGGTGCTGGGGCTCACGCCCTGAAAGCCTGCGACCACAACCACTTTACCGTCAGTGAGATGGCGCTGTAGCCGCTCTGTGCGAATGTTGAGAATGCGAGCCCGGCTATGATCGGCTTCGGTGACGATGCCGACCTGTGCGCCAGTGAGGGAGATGGCGTCCTGCCCGAGGCTGTGAAGGGCCATGCTGAGGAGGGCGATCGAAACCTGCTCTCCCGTAGAGAGCAGCATGTCCATTTCTCGGCGGCTCGGATTCTCAGAAATTTCGTTAGCGAGGTGCACCAGGCTGTCGGTGGTCTTGCCCATGGCTGATACCACCACCGCGACTTGATTACCCGCGAGCACGGTTTGGCGCACTCGCTGAGCGACCGCCTGAATGCGCTCTACCGACCCGACCGAAGTTCCCCCGAATTTTTGAACAATGAGCGCCATAGGATAGCTGTTGTGATCGCGATGTTGTGGATGCGTAAATGCGCCACTGGAACATTTACAGCCTGAACGGCATCCCAGCAATTGCCGCTGGAGATGCTTGTCAATGCTTACCAAGGGTACCGCATGACGTTTGCGATCGAAGCGCTTTGAGCAGTCCTGTTAGAGTTTGTTAAAGAGTGGGTGGATGAGGGTGGACGGAGGCGGTGAGGGCGGTGGAAGAAGTGAGGTGGACGGGGGACTCAGGCCCATTCCAAGGAATGGAAATTCAACAAGTTAGGATAGCGGTCTCGGCTGTCCCTGGGTAAACAAAATCCCCCCAAACGGGATTTCAAATCATCCGCATTCTTACGTTTCAAATTTTGAGGGTTGAGTCAAGTGACCAATTCAAGCCTTGAAACTGAGCACTCACATCTCATTCAATCAACTCATCTCAATATTTTTTCATCTCAATTTTTGGCGTTGCTGAATCCAGGAATGAATCGGTTCAAGATTCTGTTAGCTCCCTTTTCTTGTCTGCCCGGAGGGCTTTAAGCCCCCAATTCTGGGGGACTTCAGCGATCTATTCCTGCCAGGCTTGGGAGGCAGGGGGGCAAAATCATACTGCTATTCAGCACCGCCCAATTTTTTACTGCTCGGCAACTGCGGGCCAATTGCTATCCGCTTTGGCGATGTTGCCAGGGATGTCTTGTGCCCAGCGGTCCTGAATTTTTTGGTCGTAGTTGAGATATAGCTTGCCGTCGACGATTTTCCAGGCTTCGGGATCGACGGCGGCGGTGTAGCCCTGGCTGACTGCCCAGGCACAAAATCCGCCATATTGGGGAGCATATTGCGTGGGGTTACTGGCGAATTCGTCACGATTTTCGGCGCTTGCAAAGTGCCAGGTTGCCTCGCTCCATTCGTAGGCAAATTCAGCGCTGCCAGGGACGTAAGCGCCCTCGGTGAAGTAAGCGACTGGGTCAGCCCCCGCGATCGCCACATCATCCTCACTATAAACCGCTGGCAACGTCTCACTAACTGAGGAACCGCTCGCTGCAGTCGTGGGTGTGGCGGCCTCATTGGGGGCTTCTGTAACAGCGGCATCAGGTGCTGCCGTCTCAGTGGCAGCGGCGGTTTCGGACGATGTGTTGGGCTCTGAGGTCGTGGTTTGGGAACTACAGTTGGCGATGGTCAAACTGGCTAACAGCAGGGGCAGTACAAAGATGGGACGCATGACTCTCTCCTAACGGTTAATGGTGTATTGAGTAGGTATTTAAGACCTTAAGCAAGAATTCTGAGGGCATCCTGAGAATGGCTTAAAAGAACCGAGCGAGCTAGGGGCGTCACTATTTAGCAGCCAGATCCTTTTGCTGATGGGGGATTCCGCCCCTCGCGAATTGAGTTAGGGCGGGCGCGGGAATGCTGGTAGCTCAAGGCTTCTGGAATTAATTGATGACGCACCCTAGTGAACGTTGAGCGCCGAGCAGTCGATGATGAGGATCAAATAACCCTGCTAAGATCACAAAGCGATTGTTTCCGGTATTTGTATGCAGCCTCGTCGTTTTGCCCGCGAATTAGCCCTGCTCAGTATGGGGCAGTTGCCTCAAAACAAACCCAGCGAGATCGCTAGTCAGGAGCTCGATGCGTTGGTGACGGCAGCGGTGCGATCGCTGGCAGGCGAAGTCCAAGATGCGCTGGAGGTGGCGGCTGGCGAAGTGCAACAGGGCCAGGATCATTTACTGATGAGTGAAACCCGAGCCAGCAACTTAGAGGCTGCTCGGGCCTCAATCCAGACTGCCCTGGGCAAAACTCAGGCAGCGATTAACCGGTTAGGCAGTGCCTTGCAAATCCCGGAAATGATTCAGCTTTCTAACCGCAAGGAAATCCGCAGTTACGCGATCCAACTCATGTCAGTCACGTCTAAGCATCGGGCCGAAGTGGATGCGGAGCTGAACGAAGCGATGGTTTCCTGGCAGGTCAAACGCTTGCCAAGGATTGATCGCGACATTTTGCGAATCGCTATTGTAGAGATGAAATTTTTGGGCGTGCCCGATCGCGTGGTGATTAACGAAGCCGTCGAGATTGCCAAACGCTATAGCGATGAAGACGGCTATCGCTTTATCAATGGCGTGCTGAGACGCTGGGTCAATCGCTTTTTGCACCCGATGGCCTCTGCCTCTGATGGTGCCGCCGATGCCTCTCCGACCCCAGCGGGCATGCCGACGGATGCTGATTCGCCGCTGCGATAAGTTTAAAGTTAAAAAGTATATCGCTCAGCTGTTTCGTTTATTGCTGCACCCCGTTTTCTATGGCCAACTTCAACTGGTTTAGCCGCAGTTTCAACCAACCCTCTCAGGCGGACGAGTCCGACCAACCCAAGGCGGAAAATCCGTCTGCACCTGAAACCGAAAAAGCGGCGGCGGCAGAACAAAAATCGTCGGCCATGAGTCCCGATGACTATTTGGCCTGGGCGAAGGCGGCTTATCAAAACATTCAACAGCAGCAGACTGCCCCGACAGCTGAGTCTGAAGCGGCTGTCAGTGAGGAGGCCCCACCAGAGACGACCGAGGTCGTTGAGGCGGCCCCCTCCGCGATCGCGGCCACCCCTGACTCTACGGGTGAAACCGCTGCGGCTGAGCCAACTCCAGACACCGCTCCCCCGGCTCCTCCCGTCGCTGCCGTTGCAGCCGAAACGCCAACGGCCCCTGAAGCTGACCGGCAGGACATTCCCCCAGAAACGGAGCCGACAGCGTCGTCCCCGACTCCAGCGGCCAGTCAGTCCACGACTGAAGCGGAGCTGGCGGCTGAGGCGACGGCTGCGACTGTCGAGGTCGCCGACACCAGCGCGGCTCCGAGTGAGTCGGGGACGGATGTTCCCCTCAATGCCGTCGCCGCAGAGGCGACGCCTACCGATACAGCAGCGCCGCCCCCTAGCGCTCCCGCGGTCCCCTCAGGCCCCGCCTGGATGCAGGCAGCAGCCGAGCGGCAGGCCCGACTCGAGCGCTTGCAAGAAACGGCGATCGCTGAACCCGAGCCGGAACCCGCACCGACCACGGCCACTGAAGTTGCGCCAGCGTTGCCGGACATCAATTTCGATGAGGCCTTTCTCTGGTCGGCAGAAGTGCTCGCGGGTCAGGGCCGCAGCGCCGCCGATATCTCGATTGAGGAAATCACCTGGCTGAATAAACTGCGTCAGGGGTTGGACAAAACCCGACGAGGGTTGGTCAACCAGCTCAAGGCGATCGTGGGACAAGGACCGCTGAACGAAGAGGCGGTGTTTGAGATTGAAGCCTTGCTGTTGCAGGCGGATGTTGGTGTGGAGGCAACGGACGCGATTATCGAAGCCTTGCAAGCCAAATTGCGGGAAGAGGCCTTGCCCCCTGAGCAGGCGATCGCTTATCTCAAAAAAATTCTGCGTAACATGTTGGACGAGCCCCTGGGCGAGTCTCACAATTTGGAATTTGTGCCGGAAAAAGACACCTTCAACATCTGGCTGATGACGGGGGTGAACGGTGCGGGCAAAACCACCACCATCGGGAAATTGGCCCACATTGCCAAAAAGTCAGGCTATTCTTGCTTGATCGGGGCCGCCGATACCTTTCGGGCGGCGGCAGTGGAACAGGTCAAAGCCTGGGGTGCCCGCAGCGATGTGGACGTGATCGCGAATCCCGGCAAAAATACTGACCCAGCAGCGGTTGTTTTCGACGCGATTACGGCAGCGCAGTCGCGACAGTGCGAACTCTTGCTCGTAGACACCGCAGGGCGTTTGCAAAACAAGAAAAACCTGATGGACGAGTTGAGCAAAATCCGCCGCATTATTGACAAAAAAGCGCCGGATGCCAAGGTCGAGTCCCTGTTGGTGCTAGATGCCACCCTGGGGCAAAATGGCTTGCAGCAAGCCCGAGTCTTTGCCGAAGCGGCGAATCTTAGCGGTGTGGTGCTCACAAAACTAGATGGCACGGCTCGCGGTGGCGTGGCGCTCGCGGTGGTGCAACAGCTCGGGCTCCCGATTCGGTTCATCGGGGCGGGCGAAGGCATTGAAGATTTGCGCCCCTTCTCCAGCTATGAGTTTGTTGAGGCCCTACTAAGCGGATAAATTGGGGTGCGCCCGATGGTTGATGCGTAACTGCCCGCTGCCCGACAGCAACCATCCACCGTCAGGTGCGAGTGGCTTACGGACGACTGGTCGTGGCTTGGGCAGGGATTGCGATCGCGATGGTGGCCTGGCATGAGAGCTTACCGAAGTCCGATGCCGTAGGCTTGCCGTTTGGACCGACCGCTTCATGGACCGACCGCCTTATTGTGTTGGGGCCACGATCCTGGCGGTCAGAGATGATATCGCGGATCGTCCCAGCCCCAAAGGGTTTCCGGCGGTTTCTGAGCGCTGGTTTCCGGCAAGGGTTCGTCTTCTAAATGCTCGGGGCGGCGGCGACGATGGGTCCACGCGACTTTGTCGGTGTAGCTGCTTGGTTTCCAAGGTTGGGAATGGTTGATGGGGGCTGGCAGCGATCGCGCGTCTTTTTCCAATTCGCTAATCCGACTGAGCGCTTGCTCCCAATTTAAGTCAGGGGTTTGAAACAAGTTGCGGAGCGCCTGTAGCACCGATTCTGACTCACTATTAGCGCTGAGATTGAGCGGCTGAGATAGCCGTAGCGGGTCAACCTGAACCGCAATGAGCGCTTGCCGTACCGCATTATCAATCTGACGGTGGAGCTCAAGCTTGGCTTGCTGTCGCTGATACCGCAAGCCTTTTTCGCTAGAGGCATAAAGCGTCGGCAAACGGTTCAGCGCATAGGTCACGACCTCTTCGATTTTGAGATAGCGACGGACGCGGGCCGGGACATGCTGCAGCTGTTTCTCAACTTCTTGAGCCACCAAGCTTTCCATCACGTTGATGTAGGCCCTGCCAGGGGGGGGTAACTTCACTTCGCGCTGCATATCCAATTTCCCTTCCAAGTAGACGTTCGCTATTCAGTGATGTCACGGACCCAGCGTCTGTCGTCTTGACGGCAGCTGTTAGTGGGTCAACACCGACCAACTGTCCAGTGAGTATTTACTTAAATTACCCTTAAAACCTGGCGGGATGAGTCAAAAAGAGCACGTCGTTCATAGATCCTTGACTAAATTTACGGTTTTATGAAAACCCCGTAATTTCCCGGTGGCAGTAGAAAATAGCCCGTACTGGTATCAGCGTAGATTGCGGTGCCTTTTGCCAGTAAGGTAAGGTCATTATTTCGCCCTTTCCTCACCCGGTGGTATGTCTCGTTCCAATGCTTTGCGCTACTACGTGATGACCCGGCTGCTGCTGGCTCCCTTGATGATCTGGACGATCACCACGGTGGTCTTTTTGTTGTTGAGGGCGACCCCTGGAGATCCTGTGGATGCGCTGTTAGGGCCACGGGCTCCTGATGCCGCCAAAGACAACCTCAGGGAACAACTCGGCTTAGACGCGCCGTTGATTGTGCAATATTTCCGTTATCTCCAGGACTTACTGTCACTCAACTTGGGGACTTCGATCGCCAGTCAAGGCCAAACGGTTTGGGAAATCATTGGCGACCATTTTCCGGCCACGGTGGAGTTGACCTTTTGTGGCATGATCGTGGCGGCTACGGTCGGGTTGACGGTGGGGGCGATCGCGGCCTCGCGGCCCAATTCGCCGTTAGATGCCGGGGGCAGGTTGTTTGGCATTGTCACCTATGCCGTGCCGATGTACTGGTTTGGCATGTTGCTACAGCTATTGTTTGCGGTGCAGTTGCGCTGGTTTCCCATTGGCACGCGCTTTCCCCTCAGCGCAACTGCACCGGATGGTCCCACAGGTTTATATCTGCTGGATAGTTTGCTGACGGGACGCCTCGATGCGTTTTTCACCACGCTGCATTACCTTGCCCTCCCCAGCCTGACGTTGGGCATTTTGATCAGCGGCGTCTTCGAACGGATTGTGCGCGTCAACCTCAAGCAAACGTTGCGGGCTGACTATGTAGAAGCGGCACGCGCTCGGGGCATTCCCGAGGTGCGGATCGTGATGGCCCATGCGCTGAAAAATGCCCTGATTCCGGTCGTGACGGTGCTGGGGCTGACCTTTGCGTCTTTATTGGGGGGCGCGGTGCTCACCGAAGTCACCTTTTCCTGGCCAGGCTTAGCCAATCGCCTATATGAAGCCATCTCCCAGCGGGATTATCCCGTCGTGCAGGGATTAATGGTGTTTTTTGCCATGATTGTGGCACTGGTCAGTATTGCGATCGATATCTTGAATGCCTATGTCGATCCCCGGATTCGCTACTAGGGGCCTGAAATTCCATCGGTTCGGATAGCCGTCTCGGCGGTTCATGGGCAGGTAAGTGATATGTCTGACAATAATCTCGTTCAAAAATTAGGATGTGAATTCATCCTTTGTAATGATTTATTCAAGTTGTTTAGGGCTGTTGCCGTGTAGAGAATCGTGTGAGACCTAGTCGTTCTCAGGACAAGCCCGTAGAATAGCAAATAACGATTTGCGGGATGGTCCCGATGTCAGGACGTGTACCCCCTTCCATGAATTCGGCACCCCGACGCCCAGCGGTGGTGCAGCCGCGGCTATTTCGGCAGCAAAGGTTTTGGATGCAGCTCGCCGCCTATCGTCCCCTGGCGGTGTTGGCGAGTATTTGGATTGGGCTGCTAGCGATCGCCCTATTCGCCTACGGTCAGCTCATGCAGGCGACAACCGATGGGCAGGAGTCCACGCTGCCGACTGAGCGCGCCGAGGTTTATCCCCATGAGCGGATGAATCAGGCAGCCGAGAATAACCCGCCAGCGGTGACGCCCCCGGACGCAGCGGGCGATCGCGACACAACGCCTGTCGCCACCGAGGTTTCAGACTTTCCAGCGGTGAATGGACTTTCAGGGTGGACGCTGGTCGCCTTGGTGGGTGGGTGTGCAGGGGGCTGTTGGCTGCTGTCGGTGCTCATCAAAATGCCCCGACGGACGAAAAGACGGCCTGCCAAACGTCGGATGGCGCGTCAACAGCAGTATCGCTTGGCGGCCCGCGATCGCCGTTCTAAGACCATCCCAGCCGCGGCTGCGCCACGACCTGAGCCGGAGACAGTGCCGAAGCTCGATGTTTACGATCCCGAGCAGCCTTTGGTCGCGCCTACTCAGCGATCGCCGCAAACCGCGCCACCGCCAACGTCCCCCCCGCCAACGTCCGTGGCGGAGCCTGATGTGACGGTCGTCTCAGACCAGTTGCAGCATCGGTTAGATTGGCCGCATGACAGTTTGGTCAATACGGCAGATGTCCGCCAGCGGCGATCGCTCTCCTCTTACTTGTAGGTCTCGCTGAGGTTCGGAGCTATCCCGCTTCCCCCTTACCAGGTACCGGCTTCGCAAGCGAGGAGGCGATCCAGCGTGGCGATCGCGGTGGTCTCTCCCCTCGTGCGTATGGCCTGCTCCATACCAACATTGAGCAACTCCATGCGTAGGCGTTGATGGTAGGCAGTCAACACCTCTTGAGACGGGCTCAACAGGTGCGCTTGGGGCACAGGGGAGTCATAGAAAGTCGCCGTTAAGTTATAGCCCAACAGCGTTCCGAGGGAGACAATAACAAATTGTTGTTCGGGTCGCGCTTGCGCCAGTAACTCTCGCATCGGCGTATGCAAAATTGCGGTTTCATTCGTGGTGGTGGCTTGTCGCTGTAGCCAGGCTTCCGCAGTGGAAATGGGCCAGTCTGGAGTTTCGGCATCAACTTTGGCAAAGGCATGGGCTTCGGCGAAGGAAACTTCACCGTTGTAGTCATAATCGGCGCGATCGACTGGATTGCTCAGGCGATCGCGGCCACTCAGTCCCGCAAAAAAGCTGGAGCTGTAGTCCCGATAATCGGCCTCGTTGACCAGCGGCGTACATCCCACCGAAGGTCGCGTCTTAACCGTGCCAAAAAAGCCACAGCGACTCTGTAACGCCACTGGCTGCGCGGGATCGCCCCCCTCATAGATCAGATTGGCAAACGACCCGGCATAACACTGCGCCATCATCGTGACAAAGGGGGTGTCGGTAGGCCACCGATCTAGGGTTTGGGCCAAATCTTGCACCGACATCAGCGCCTCTTCCCACAAAATCATGGCGTTGTTGTCGTCGTTGTTAGCATTGAGGGCTCCATGCCCAGTGAAATACATAAAGACCGGACAATTTTCTGCCCCCGCCGCCGTTTGAGGATAAGTATCGAGCCAGTGTTGCACGTTGGCATGAGTTGCTGGGCCACTTAAATGCTCAATCTCGGGCACCTTAAAGCGCTCCTGTCCCAAGGGATCCAGATAACGAACGGTCGCCTGACCGTCATTACCATTGGCAAAAAAGATGGTGGGGGCAGCCACCGATTTGCCCAAATGAGAGCGGGTGCGCTGGAAATATCGCACATTTTTTTCTAACGCAATCTCGTTATAGCTGGGGGCACCGCCGCCTGCAACAACTAAAAAGGTCGGTTCATCAAGGGAATGAGTGGGCAGCGATCGCGGCTCTGCGACCAACACCGAATTGGAAGAATTGGAGTGCAGCGTGATGCCCGCGATCGCCCCGAAGGTCGCGATCGCCGCCACGATACCGGGAATGTACCCCTGTGCCATTCAATATGCCTCTCGCTACCTGCCATTGTGCCCAGTAATTGATCAGTCAGGGGGGCGTCATCGCCGACCAAAACCTCCCGTTAGCGGAATGTTTAATCCCTGGCACAAAACTTTGTTTATTGATATAAGGAACATCAATATCCAGTAACCTTTGCAGAAGTTATTACTTTCTGCCGTCACTAATTAAATCTTAAGAAATGCTAGAAACCTCAACTGTTGAGGATCTGAGAACTTACAAACGTCATAGAATGTACATTGACTTAACATGAATGTACAAAAGTTATTTACGAAGCTCAATTTACATTGCTCAGTGATGAGCCATGGGATGAGTTAAGTGTTCGTTGGGAGCAGCAATAGCCTTGGAAAGCACGAAAGAAAAAATTTTGGTGGTGGACGATGAGGCCAGCATTCGCAGAATTTTAGAAACCCGCCTATCCATGATTGGGTATGACGTCGTTACTGCTGCTGATGGCGAAGAGGCGATCGAAACCTTTCACGCTTCCTGTCCCGATTTGGTAGTGCTGGATGTCATGATGCCGAAGCTCGATGGCTACGGCGTCTGCCAAGAACTGCGCAAAGAGTCAGATATTCCCATCATTATGCTGACAGCTTTGGGCGACGTCGCCGACCGGATTACCGGCCTGGAACTGGGCGCTGACGACTACGTGGTGAAGCCGTTCTCACCGAAAGAACTGGAAGCACGCATTCGCTCTGTGTTGCGCCGGGTAGATAAGAGTCAAGCCACAGGCATTCCCAGTTCGGGCGTGATTTCGATCAACGCCATCCGCATTGACACTAACAAACGTCAGGTCTACAAGGGGGACGAGCGCATTCGTCTCACTGGCATGGAGTTTAGCCTGTTGGAATTGCTGGTGAGCCGCTCTGGCGAGCCTTTTTCCCGCGCGGAGATTTTGCAAGAAGTGTGGGGATATACGCCGGAGCGTCACGTCGATACCCGTGTGGTGGACGTGCACATTTCGCGACTGCGGGCCAAGCTAGAAGAGGATCCGAGTAATCCCGAACTAATTCTGACGGCCCGTGGGACTGGTTATCTATTTCAGCGAATTGTGGAGCCGGGCGAGGAATTGTAGGGTTGGGCATTGAGGTAGTCTGCTAAAATCTTCTAAGTTTTTTACAGAATTCAGTCCATGGTAGCGACTCGCGCTCGAATCGCCGTAGATGCTATGGGTGGCGATCACGCACCCGCTGAGATTGTTGCTGGTGCCATCCGAGCCAAGGCTGAGCTGGATGCTGAAATCCTGCTAGTCGGTGATCCTGAACGGATCAAGGCGGCAACGCCGAATTTGGCAAACCTTGAGGATCTGACGATTGTGCCTGCCGAGGGCACCATCGAGATGCACGAAGAACCTTTGAGTGCTTTACGTCGCAAGCGTAAGGCTTCGATTAATGTGTCGATGGATTTGGTGAAAAACCAGGAAGCTGATGCAGTGGTATCGGCGGGGCACTCGGGGGCCGCGATGGCGGCGGCTTTACTGCGCTTGGGGCGGCTTAAAGGCATTGACCGTCCCGCCATTGGGGCCGTGTTTCCCACGGCTTTGGCAGGTAAATCCGTGTTGATTTTGGATGTCGGGGCCAATGTTGACTGTCGACCCAAGTTTTTGGAACAGTTCGCGGTCATGGGTACCGTCTATTCCAAATATGTTTTGGGGGTGGACAGCCCCCAGGTGGGTCTGCTCAACATTGGGGAAGAACCGAGCAAGGGTAACGAGGCGTCCATTCAAGCTCATCAGTTGCTCACTGACCACCCCGTCGTGCCCTTTGTGGGTAACGCCGAAGGGCGCGATGTGCTCTCGGGGCAGTTTGACGTGGTGGTCTGCGACGGGTTTGTGGGTAATGTCTTGCTCAAGTTTGCGGAGGCAGTGGGGGAGTCGGTGCTGCAAATCCTTCGGGAAGAGCTGCCCCGAGGTCTCCAAGGCAAAGTGGGCACGCTGATCTTAAAAGATAATCTCAAGCGTCTTAAGCAGCGCGTGGATCACGCCGAGCATGGCGGTGGGTTGCTATTGGGCGTAGCAGGGATTACCGTGATTAGTCATGGCAGTTCGCAAGCGCCTTCGATCTTTAATGCTATTCGCTTGGCTAAAGAGGCCGTTGACAATCAGGTGTTAGATCGAATTCAGGCGCAATATCACAAGGTGGCGATGCCTGCCGCAGACGGGGAGTAGATGGTGCAACCAACAAATCTCGGGGTGTCTTTGGTCGGATGCGGTTCAGCGCGTCTGCCGGTTGCCCTCAGCAACGATGACCTCAGCCTCAGGGTGGAGACCTCGGATGAGTGGATTACGACTCGAACGGGGATTCGCCAACGCTATGTCGCTACGGCGCAAGAGTCGTTGAGTAGTTTGGCCGCTGAGGCCGGGGCCGCCGCCCTCGATATGAGTGGTGTGGGTGCTGGCGAAGTAGATTTAATTATTCTGGCGACATCGACCCCAGATGATTTGTTTGGCAGTGCGGCCCAGGTGCAGGCCCAATTGGGAGCAACGCGGGCAGTGGCGTTTGATTTGACGGCGGCTTGCTCGGGCTTTGTCTTTGCGCTGGTGACCGCAGCCCAGTATTTGCGCCTGGGGGTATATCAGACGGTGCTCGTGATCGGGGCTGATGTGTTGTCTCGCTGGACTGATTGGAGCGATCGCCGGACTTGTGTCTTGTTTGGGGATGGGGCCGGAGCGGTGGTGCTGCGGGCGAGCGATCGCGATCGGTTGCGAGGTTTTGAGCTGCGCAGTGATGGTACTCTGAACGGCTGTCTCAATTTGCCTTACCAGTCTGAGTCGGCTGAGCTAGTGCAGGGGAAAACAGTGCAGCAAGGCACCTTTGCGCCCATCAGCATGAATGGCAAAGAGGTGTATCGGTTTGCTGTTAAGCGCGTCCCGGAAATTATTGAAAAAGCTTTATTTCATGCCGATTTGACCACGAGCGATATCGATTGGCTGCTCTTGCACCAGGCGAACCAACGGATTTTAGATGCGGTTGCCAGTCGCCTCGGGGTGCCGCCAGAGCGGGTCATCAGCAATATGGAGCGCCATGGCAATACCTCAGCCGCGTCCATCGCGATCGCGCTAGATGAGGCAGTCCGCGAGGGCAAAATCAAACCGGGCGATATTGTTGCATCGTCGGGTTTTGGCGCAGGGCTGAGTTGGGGAGCCGCTATCTTTGAGTGGGGCTAGTACTCGGCGGCATCAGTCTCGATACCGATCCGCCCACCCTGCGGGAAGAGCAAAGCTCTACATCCCCCGACCCCTTCTCCCAAAACTGGGAGAAGGGGAGCGAGTGGCTTGAAGTCCCTCTCCCAATGTTGGGGGCGGGGTTTAGGGTGGGGGAAAATGGG
>Ga0081526_100434_pt1 | contig 18655 bp, 13 predicted proteins | sample HotLakmasection2_FD_70991 | JGI IMG/M metagenome (GOLD analysis project Ga0081526, IMG submission 70991) | Hypersaline microbial mat communities from Hot Lake, Washington, USA - Section #2 (SPADES assembly) (version 2) | ecosystem: Environmental > Aquatic > Non-marine Saline and Alkaline >... | reverse complement strand
TAGGTTCTTGCTCACTTTCCGTGCTCAAGGTGAATACAAGAGGCGCAGGCGCAGTAGATCGAGCCTGGCTCGGCCGTACATTTGCCGCTTGAGCAGTTTGAGCCGGTGAACCTCCCCCTCAGTCTGACCGTTACTCCAAGGCAGCTCGAGGGCTGCACGCACAGCGGCATAGTCCTGCAAAAGGGAAGCGGCAAACTGCTCAAGGCCTGCTATTGCGCTCTTGGAACAGTCTTCAAGCCAATCATCCAGGAGCCTCACCTGCTGATGACAAATCATCGTTCTGAAGCGCTGGACCAGTTGGTACAAGGTATCCACAAGTGCATCGTGTCGGATTTGATCCAGCAGAAACGCATTCTCAGGGGACAATCGCTCAGGTGCCGTTGAAATCAGGTGCACACAAGTACGCAAACCGGGCAAGCCCAGCGGTACAGCAGCGCTTGTCAGTGCCCGACCCTCTCGGGTACCAATACGCTGCCTGGTCATCCACTTCACCACCTGGCTGGACGATCCTGGATAGCCCTGCTCGCGAATCTCACGCCACAGTTGCTGCGCGTTCAGGCAACCTTCGGTGACACGCTGGTCCATATAGGGCAGAAAAGGATCCAACATACTGGGGACATAATGTCTTTTCCGTTCTGGAAAAGTCTCAGCTTGGTAGAAGTGGCGGACCTTGCCCCGGCTCATACCCAGAACACGGGCAATACGCCGCTCGCCATAGCCCTGATGCCGCAGGTACTGGATCAACGTGTAGTCGCGTAGACGCTCAGCGCGACGGGCCGCTTGTCTTTCCTGGTCCGATGTGGCCCGTGGAAATATATCACGTGGGGCATTATCGGCGGTTGGCACTGACATCTGCTGCTTCATTCTGGGCAACAGTTCCTGGAGGACACGCTCAGTCATTTCGCTGAGGTTCTTGAGCAGATGCCAACGATCGGCTACCTGGACGGCTTGCGGGGCACCCGCCGTAATCCCCTGTGCATACTGCATTGAGCGGTCACGGGCCACGGTATGCACCTGAGGCTGGGTCCGTAGCCAAGTGGTCAGGGTGTCAGACTCACGGTCCGCCAGCAAATCCACGACGCGGTGACGCTCCAAATCGACCACAATCGTGCCATAGCGCTGTCCTTTGCGCTGTCCTTTGCGCTTGGCCCAGTCGTCAATCCCAATCACATTGGCGGCTTCTCGATCTGGAAGTCCCTCCTGCCGCAAAATGCGGAGCAGTGTGCAGCGACTGGTGGTCATATGCAAACGGCGAGAAAGTCGGGCCCCGGCCTGACCGCCTGCAACCTGTCCAATGTGCCATAATGCTTTACGCAGGCGGGGCGTTCGTCGTGCATATTTCACCAGGACGCCCGGGATTTCTTCAACAAAGGTGCCCTTGGGGCAGTCTGGATTGCGGCAGCGAAAGCGTTTCGTGCGGATACTGAGCAGTACCGCTTGTTCGCCCACTGGCAGATCCTTCAGTTGTCTCAGATGATAGCTGTGGATGCTTGATGAAGCGACAGCACAGACTGGGCAACCGCTCTCAGCGTTGGTCGTGCAAGCGGTGATGTGCAATGTGCTGCCAGTCTGCTCTACGCCCTCAATCTGGCAATTTGGTGATAGGAGGTAAGGGAATTCGTCCATTGTGTTTTTGCTTCACAATAGCGAATTTCCGCTCGCCTGCACGGAAAGTGAGCAAGAACCAACTACCGGGGGCAGGTCACGAGTTCATCGCGTCACCTGGTTTGATTTGGTTTGGCGACTTTATTCTAACGAGGCCGTGCTGCACTCCTCCAACTAGCAATCAAGGTTTTCAACACACCACAGGAGTAAACCGGACACCGAGTGAAACGTTTACTCGCCTGTTCGCCGACTGTGTTGGTTTGACACCAACTGAACGGACCGCATTTCTCGCGGTGATGGAATATAAGCTTGTCAAACAAAGACGTGACCGACGAGCCGCCTGAGGCACATGATACGGCCAGGCAGCTCAGCCACGTGATGCACTGATACTTGATTATCCACTTAACACACAGCGATAATCTCGCTCATTGTAATCGTACTGGTAAAGTTCATACCGATAGAAACCTGGATTAGAGTTCCCAAGCCGATAGGTCATGATCGCAGGGCCATTTACAAAGAGCTGCATCTTGCGCCCTTTGGAGATGCTGCGTGCGTAGTCAGCTGCCTGTACGACGTCCTTCCATTCGCTCTCGCGAGCAACATTTAGTCCGAGCCCCAGGCGGTCTAGTTGATCGTAAGGTTGATTAAGAGGGCCTCGGACAAGGTAGAGTCGAATCTGTCGACTTGGTGATACAAGGAAATGTGCCGCGACATCCCGCACGAAATCATCATGTGGGTAAGACGCGTCTACCAACCGTTGTAGCCCGAAGTTCCTCGTTGTCAACTGTAGAGCGACTTGGAAGTCATTCAGAGGCTCTAGCGTGTCATTTTTCTTGCCGACAAGATACACGCGACAGTAACGGGTCTGCTTGATTGGAATTCCTACCAGCTTACTGGAGGGATATAAACAAATGTCAGAGTTCGCTTCAGCTAGCTCTGCGAAGGTGCGTTGAGGATCCAGTTCAGAGTCTGAGACGATCTGGTCACCCCATATTCGGCTCACACCTGGGAGCGAATCCATCAAATCTTCAAAAGCATTCGTCGAGTTGGCGATAATGGTTTGTCGCCCTCGTAAATCAGAAGGCAGGGTGGTTGTCTCCAATATAAATGGTATGACAAGTACATTCTTTTTGAGTGCAGTCTGGTATTCATACGTAACCCATTCAGACTCTAACGCTGCTGGCGTTACTATCAATACTAAGGCTGAAGCTGCATCAAGGGCATTGTTGATCATTTGCTCCCATTCAGTACCCCCAGGAATACCAGTCTGATCGAACCAGACGTAATGATGGCGCTTCAGTTCATTGACGAGCTTTTCAACTACGTCCAGACTCTCTCGTTTGTAACTCACGAAGACATGTGTCATTGGCGTACTGACCTTTAGATTCTTCCGATCAATATGTCTAGCAGTACCTTACGCTTGTGATGATCTTCAATCTGCATGTCAAAGTAGTCGAGCATCTTTCGATACATAGACCGCAACTGATTTTCTACCGTTTTCTCGCTCTTGCCCAGAATCCGACCGAGTTCCTCATTCGAGTTATAAGGATGTTGCTTATAGATCTCCGCTAAGGTGTTTTCTTGTTTCGTCAGAGCGTTCAAGAAACGCTCTCGAGGACTTCGACGGTTCAGCACGACAGTAAGATTCTCCATGGCTCCAGCTGGAATGTTGGTGGGCAACAGCGGCAATTCAACAAGCTGAACCGCGTCCGCCTCACCAGGTGGTAAGTGAAAGATGCCATCTTGTAGCCAGCGAGTTTCTGTCAGTACAGTCCAGACACGATCCTGTTCACCAAACAGGTAGGTAGCAGCAACTGTCGCATAGATACTCATTGCCTTGCGTCCCCCGGAGACCAGAAGGTGAACCGGGATCAAGCGTTGCCTGTATTGCCGTATGATCTCAGTCAAACCGCGAAAGTAGTCGTGTGCTGTCTGCTGATTGCTGATATCTATCAATGCTAGTCCACTGCTTGTTTTAATCTCCTGTCCTTTAGCAACACAATCCGGGTAGTCGTTATGCAGTACAGGCATAAGAGACTTAAGGGACTCGGCGATTCCAGATGCATAAGGGTCGGTATGAACAACAACGATTTCATTGTATTGATAACGCGGCAGCAGTACATCAAGCGCTACCGTGATTGCTTCTGGTCGTTGTCCCAGTGTAGCCAGAAAAACTGGGGAATTCATGCTGCCTTTACCTGGCCCATACCGACGCTTGTCTTTACACCAACACCGCTGAATTTGGCAAAACGTGCTAGGGCATTTAGGTAACGGCAGGCTTCACCGTAGCACAGCAAACGGTAAGTCACACGTCCTGTAAAGCCCGTAACAACGCCTTTGTGCCCACGTGCAAAAGACAAGGTTTCAGTCTGAATACGCGCTTGGTCAATGACGATATCACGATGGATCGTATCGTACAGCCAATCGGGCAGTCGGAACGGAGCAAACGCGTTCCAGCGATCCAATAGACTGCTAAACACAAGTTCGGGCTGAGGTAGAGGTGTGAATCCCCCTGCGGTTCGCTTGAAAGATGTGGGCGAAGTGAAATTCATTGTGACTTTGTAATGCAAAGGTGCGTGGTCAACCAGCTTCACATAGTCAGACTGATCAGACCATAATCCGTGATTTTCAACACTAACGACCTTTAGTGGTTGGTTGTGTAATAGCACTTCTGAACCGTCCCATTGAGGCAGCATCCCACGGTGAAACACCTTAGTTAACTGAGGATGTAAGGTTGTATAACGCAGGTAGAGTTTATCCCTTTCGCTGAGTTGAACCATTTCACCTGATTTTCGAGCACCAATTAACGTACTACTCGTGAAAGGTTTGGCTCCCTGCGCATCATGGATTGCGCTGGACAAAATTGGATTTAGTGCTGCGAGCGTGTGGAGAAAATGTGCCTGGGCAGCACGACCAAGCCATGCTGGAATCTGTGCATTGCGTTGTGGCTGTAATGCTATGGTCACTGAGCTGAGTTCAGACATCTTGCATTCCCCCGATTTCGTCTAATCGATAACTTCAGTGGGATATGGAAGAACAGGGCGGCCATCATAATCATTGCCACTGGTTGACTCGATTTGCATGTAGCTGAACTTGCTGGGATTTGCCTCCTGCATTCTCACGAGCGCCATGAGTTCCCGGATGCGCCGATCATTGTCAAAGCCTCCCATCCTCTGCTTGAACATGGTGACAAACTGTTCTTGATCTTCTGCGGTGACACGTTGTTCTGCTTTATACCACTTGCCATTTTCGTCGAATAGGCGGGCATAACGATCAGTACGAGAGGTGAGAATTAGCTCAGGCTCCAATTTCACGACGCCTAAACCGAAGGGCTTGCCCATGCCAAGTTGGTGCCGTGCTCTTTCATCACCGCCGAAAGTCAACACCCAAATTAAAGCGCCCAACTCCATGTCAGAGAGATTCTCAAAGTAGACGCGAAAGTGAAACCGAACCTCTTTGCGCACAGGTCTTATACGCGTGTGTTGCGTACTGTTTTGTGGGTTCTTGTTAGTATCTGGTTCTCTGACTGATTCCAAGGACTCAATCATCTGTCGCCAGTAAAGCTTGTAGCCACGAAGTAGCGTATCGTCACCATAATGCAGCAATTGTTGTGTCTCAGTACGCCAGCCATTTGGCTGTTCGAGGTAATGCTGAAAGGTAGTTGGCTTGGGCGATCCCAATATGCGCGGCACAATTGTTGCGTCATAGTAGTCGGCAAGTTCATCGACTACATGTGCACTTGTGACAGATACTCTACCCGCGTAGGCTTTGAGTTGGCGCTTTTCATCCTGTTCTGAAACATAACCGAACATAGCTTCAGCGTAATCGGTTCTTGGATTACGTTTCTGTAGCAATCGGTTGATCATTTGTGAAATACTGTTTCTGTACGGCAACCTAAAGAACATCGTAGGGCCAAAGAACACCAATTGATTATTCTCGTCTACAAGGTAGAACAGAGGATCACCTTCCCCGATTTTGCGTGTCGCAATACCGCGCTGCATATCCCGATCTGTTTTATAGTTGTCCCAGATTTCGATTGAAATGGGCATATCCTGTGATGCGTCTTCTCTTGCGCTGTAGATAGCCGCGAACCAGTGTCGCCTTGGTGCAAATCCAGAAACAATCAGCTTTGCCGGCTCTAAGCCGCCTCTCGCTTGTGTACTTATATTTTGGGTTTCGGCCAACTCAAGCCGAAGCCCGCGGTGATTCTGGTAAGTATCACGTGTCGCAGGTCGAACAAATACGTCGTAGGTTTCTTGATGCTGATCCAGGGGAATTTGGATTGCTTGAACTGCCCTTGCATTAACCAACACAAACGATTCGTTTTGGTAGCGCTGAGCAGGGCGAATTACCCACCCAGAACTACTGTTTCCTCGCATCAAGTATCCACCCTGTATACGATTTGATGGATACATGAAATGCTGTCTACCTATCTGTTCCGCAACCATCGCACGGTAGTTCTGCGCTAACGAATCATTACCGAAGACTGATCGATAGACGAGTTTGTTGTCTGTTACAAAATGCATTTTGCTGCGTGTTACGATCTCAACCAGTGTACGAATCATGCCACGTAGCGAGCTGCCTGGGATTACAGGGCGGTTGCCGTCGATGCTAAATGCGTTAGCTTTCTCACGGCTACTTGTATCCCCTTCTTGCTCAGCAACCGTCAGCATGCCACGCACAAACAGTGGAGTTTCGGTTTTGAGCGTTATATCAAAGTAGCCTGTATGTCGTCCCTGAGAGTAGACATCATGGCGTTGCGGTATGCCTTCTTCATCAAGTTCTGCGTAGACAGGCTTGTCGGGCATTGGTACGAAATTGTAGGGTGCCCAGGCTTGCTGATGTCTGCGTCGTCCTCTTCCGCCACCACCCCCTGCGTTGTTGCGTCCTCCTCCGCGATTTCTGTTGTAACCCATGGTTAACCTACTCCCAAACCTACGAGCCGACTAAGTGCAATGCTGTTGACTCCAATTTCGTTTTCTGTCAGATAATGGCGTACTTTCAGATACACACGCGCGAGGGACTTATCAGAACGCAATCCTAGTCGTCCGCTGAGCGTGCCATTGGACTCAAGAGGTACAATGTGGATCAATCCCTGAATGCCGTCTTCCAGTTTCGTGAAACCGTTAGCAAGCTGTATCGCATGGGTTCCCCAGAGTAAATGGGTTTCATCAATGGCGGTGGCACCTTCGTCCTCACTATCCGCGATCTGAATGCTATGCCATGTGTTGGACGCGTATGGGCTTCGCCAGAGTCTGGTTTCAAACTCCTCATTGAATATCCTCATTGATTGCAGTGTTTCTAACCGCAGTGGAGGGCTTACTTCCGGTGCAACTTGATGCGAGAGACGAAGCGACTCTCCGTCAGCAGCACCCCAGATTAAGCCATCGTCTGCGTGCGCCAGTATGAGACTGCGCACTGTTGCTTGCCGCTGAATCCACTCATCTAGTGGCACATTGAAATTCTTTTCAGAGGTTCGATGACGGTATGCTTTGAGTTCTCTGGTCATACTGGCTGTCCTCCATAATTCCAAAGCGCCTGGACATAGGTCTGCATGTCACCTGCCAAACTAGCATCAACAAGGCCTGCCTCATCGAGCTCGACCACGAATGGTCTATCATGATCTGCATACTTGAATGCGATTGTGGCCTGCAGTCCTTTTAGACGTCCGCGGCCAATGCTCGCCTCACCACCAAGAGGTAAGTCCTCTGTCCAGAGATCCTTCAATACCAGCAGTAAAAGTCCAGTCTGTGCCTGTAGAATTTCCTGCTCATAGGTGTTGGCTGGATAGCGTAACATCAAGTTGACCTGTACAACCGTGCTGTTGTCAGCGAACAATGGTCTTTCGCTGAACAGTGCAGTCTCAAATGCTCCACCTGTGAATCGATCTATCTTGATGCGGTTTTGGATGTACTGGAATCTGCCGTTTTCGATCGGGTGCTCTTCTACAGTGAGTCGGCTCGCTGTTAGGTTCTGATTGCCTTCAGTGCCATGGTGGCCGAACATATCGTTGACAATATGCTCTGCACGGGAATAGTCTGCAAATACAGTATTTGCAATTTTGAGTGCTCGTGCACGCAAAGCTCCCGTCACGCTAGTACCACTAAGAATAGGGCGCGTGTTGCTAGTGAGGTGTTCGTTATCGGCTACATCTGATGCAGTTCGAATAAGTATCGAATCCTGAATCTGAACGAGCGCGGCTACGTGAATAAATTGTCTTCGGTCAATCAGATTGTCGCCCAATGCGAAGAAATCCTGCATCATATTGCTCATGCGCCTATTCTGAAGCCATGCGCCCACGGCCACCGCACTGGACATGTCGTAGAAGCTCACATGCCAGTTCTCGATGTGCACTCGACCATAGCCACGCTGCTTTCTTCCTCCGAGGGATATTTCTCCCCTACCTAAAGCATTCAGCGCACCGGCAAACCCGGCAATGAAATCATCCGTATCTTCCTTAAAGAGAACCAGTTCAAAACGTAGCTTGAAGCGGGTATTCGTCTCCCACACCTGTGTGGAAAACAGCATACCGTCATCGGCAGTCCGTGTTTTACCTGCGATCTTTACACCTTCACGGCGCGTAAGCTTTCCTTCACCAAGCGCATCGTGTGCTATCACACGGCTTTCCGTTCGCGTAGAACCGTCATCAAGTGCTTCCCCGAAGAGTAGAGTCGCCAGCGTCTTCTGTCCATCTGGCCGTTCGTCTGGATGACGAAAACCTAATTCACGCGTAACTAGATAATGCCGCAATGCGCCCGCAAGTGATGCACCTGGAATGAGTGGGAGGCGCGCTCTTTCATCTTCGAGGATGACGATCTCAGTGGCATTGGTCTCGCCACTGCTGAAGCTTGCCGGAGTATCGAGCACAAGTTCGCCCTCTATAACGAACCGACGACTGATTTTGCGGGAAGAATCCGCTCGCCAATTAGACATATCAATTCGCCTCCTGTCGTGCTTGTTTATCGCGCTCACGGTAGGCGCGCTCCAGTACCGCATCTACCAATTCCAAGATGGTGGTTGGTTTGTCTGCAGTAGAGCCTCCAAGTTCGTCAAACTGGGGTGATTGCAACCACTGACTCAGGTTGCGGTTGCCAATCCTGGCGTTGTCAAATTGTCGTCCCGCTGCCTTACCACGAATCTCGTTAAGAAAACCGTTGATCACACTTGTGTTTGGGGATTCCTTGCGCAGTTCATTGGCAATCACTGTTCGTAGTCGCGATAGCTGAGTTCGGCTGATATTGCCGTAGATAGTGTAATTGGTGTCGTATAGGATACCTTTAGTGCGTTCTTCAAGTTGTCGATCGCGAATACGTTGCCGTACGAAGCTCCACAACTCACGTGACTCATCACTCAAGTCTGGTCTCTCCGCTGTGGAATCGATTTGATATTTTGCAACTGTACTGACAGCATCGTTCTGCCACCCAAGCGCTACTCGGCCAAATCCGTCCTCACGTCTCTCGCCAACGCCTTTTGAAAGCAGCTCTGCCAGCGCAACTTCTGAATCTCTGGGAACTGTGAGCCTGAAGACGCTACCACGTTCAATTCCAATTGCTTGTGGCAAAGGCAGGCCCCATTTGCGGTTGAATCCGCCAACCCAGGTGGTACGGACACTGATCGGATCAATTGCACCATGGACACCCAGCTTTTCGAGATGCGCTTGAAGCATAGCCGGGGTTGGCTTGTAAACTCCGTAGCCATCCTTTAGGAGAGCATCACTCAGTAGTGTCAGAATCATGCTAGACGAGATCCGATGTTGTACCTCAATCCATGTTGTTTCGAGCTGGACGTTTGTAAGGGTTGCTGCGCCATATCCCGCTGTTCGCGATCCGCCAAAAACAATTACTGGGTCATCGGATAGTAGCGAGAATACAGCCTTTGCTTCGTCATCGCCTGCACACAATATCGCCCCCTTGAAGGTTTGCCCATCGGCGAGAGCCTCATAGCGAAACACTTGCGGTTTTTCCATTGACGGGCGTGCGCGTGCGGTATGCACATTAACTACCGTGTCTGGGTTGAAGACCAAAGCGTGATTACCATCTATGACTGCAAAACCAGTCATACTTTTTGTTTTAACCTGCGCACCACCTCCAAACCTGGGCGGCCCGAATGCGCTATCGTGCATTGCGATGGGTGAATTGGCACCGAGTTCGTCGGAGTTCAAGTATTTGGGCCTTACCCACGTTGAGGGTATAGGCAGACTCCGCTGACCTAGTATCGCCGGATAGGCATTTAGGTAGCGTGTGTTGGGAGAGAAGAAAAGGTCTTTCATTGGACCGCCTGCATCCAAAATATATCCCGTAGGCTGCTGCCGTATATGGCGACTAATGATCATTCCGCGAATAACGCTGCCGGGAATATACGGCAGAGTGATAGCAGCATTCGGGTCACCAGCAAGTGCGGCGAAAATTGCAGGCTCGTCCAAATGAATCTCGTAAGTGATTGTTGTCATGCTGCACCTCCGATGCGATTGATGAACGCCATCAGAGGGTCACCAACCACGTCAATTAATTCCACGTGCAACCAACCTAGTCCACGAGTTCGATTCAGACCGCCACGTTTGATGCCTGCTGCGCACGCGGCGAGAAGCTGTAGATCACTACTGGTCAGCGGTTTTATGGTACTTATGTTACTGTAGAAGAAAGTGTCCCGCAGGATGACTCGAGTAGCACGGAGTGAGCCATCCTTGGGTGTATCGCGGGTTTCGTCGATTGCGGTCTGATGACGAATCGTCGTAAAGGCCTCAAGGATTTGCTGCGGACTATAGCGCGTACTTGAACGTACACGCTGCCGTAAGTCGTCCGGAAGCAAAGCAGGCCCAATGTGCAGGCAACCTGTATCTTCGAGTGTGCTGCCAGGTACACCGAAGAGCTTCTTGGCTGAACTTACGTATTCCGCTGATGCTGGGTTGCCGCCGGATTCTAGAGCATATAGTAGGTCTGCGCAGGACTCGACCAGCAAACCCTTCACTGTGCGACCCTTTATATAAGGAAGGCCGGTGCGGGCGTCGTGCTCGACTTCGCTATCGACGAGACCAGCGATGCCATCCCCACGCCCAAATGCACTGTCACTGCGGAGTTCCATTCGCAGCCTCATTAGTCTCTGACCTCCTGTGATTGCAGTGGAATGTACTTGTCTAGCAATTCAAGGGCGTCATAATAACCGCAGAAACCATCGACCCAGCCATCATTTTCGAAGCCTGCTGCAATAGGTAGCTTGGGGGAGTCGCTGTCAGATAAGTAACGTACGCTGAAAATGGCGGTTTCGATCGGGCCTTTCCTCAATACAGCACGCAGTTTCTCGGCCTTGTTCTGATGACCGCTCCAGAAGCGCTGGAACTGTGTAATGATGTTTTGCATTAGCGTCCAACTACGGCGATAGAGAGTGTGATCTCGTGGAATGTCGCCCACGAAGAGAGGGCGCAGGGTCAGGCTGCCATCTTCGACCTCGTACTCGCGCTGCCGCATCGTGTCCAAATTGCCGTATAAGCCTCCCGCTGTGATATGCCAGTCAATTGCGCTGGGCGCATCTTTGCCGACGAGGAATCGAGCTTGTTTTGCACTGCCAGCGAGTTCATCAGCGAGGTCATACGCCCTGGAGAATGGATAGTGTGTCTTCACAATGGCGACGCCTGCGCAGGCTGTCAGTGATTCTTCAAGAAGTTCCAACGAGTACTTCTCGAAAGACTCGAGGAAGACTACAGCGAGATCGATACCAATTCGGCCATCACAAACAAAGGTGACATCATCACCGCCAGATACAAGAGGGCGGATTGGGAGTATCGTTTGCCCATCGCGTCGTTCTAGCTTTATGGGAGTGGCCTTGTCTGTAAGGCCGACGAGGTAGCAGTCCTCTTCATGTTCATAGACGGATGCAAGGATGCTTGCGACCATATCGCGCTGAGCACGTTGCGCAACCTCTTTGACCCCCTGAGAGAACCAGCGCATATAGCTAATGTATTCACGGTTCATGTCGGCGGGGAAATTATCCGTCAGCGCCTGGATAAAATTGCCAAGCCCATTGCCATCCGCGTGGACGACTGCAATATAACTGGTGTCCTCTTTGCTACGCCCCAGATCATCGAGTTCCAGGGCGAAGCGATAATCGCGCCTGCTGATACCAAGCGTCTGCCGCAGGACGCGATTGGCCTCTTCTGCGGCCGCGCGTTTGGCGACTGTCTCGGCAGCATAGGGCTGCCAGTTGGGCTGCCAGTTGTCATCCGGGTCTTTCTGCATATCAATCGCAGGCATGCTGGTGGATGCCCCCATGATGTTGACGCCCAGACCACCATCACCGATGAGTGCCGGTTGATGCGCACGCTGTGCCTTCATCGCGGTCAACAGATCCGCGACGGCATGGCTGAGCTGTTCATCCCATGAGAACGGCGCGACGCTGAAGGTGAGCTTGAGGCCAGGAGCATCTACCAGCACGCGGGTTGATAAGCGGCGAATAAACTGTCGTGAGAGTGCCCTGGAAGGCAAATGATGTTTGCTGAACTCTTCAGAGCGTAGGTCTTGCTCTGCGAATAAGACAACAATCGTGCCACCACCGAAATAGATTATTTCCGCATCGACATGTCCATCTTCGATCCGCTGATCTGTAAAGGGTGACGTGTTATCCCCTGTGAGGTTAACGCTGATCTGCATCTTCTCGAGTGTTTCCAGCGCCCAGAGCCCCGTTGCTGCGGCGACAAGATAGGAAGCTCCTACATTCTCCTTGAGTCGATTACTCGCAAAGATGTAAGGCTGGATGTGCGCCGTCTCGACCGCAACAAGGACATATTGTCGATCTGACATCGTGGCACTCCTGTTATGCGACAAGTAAGAAAGCCTTATTGTTTTTTCAGTATACACCGTTATTCAATCTGCGCTTGGGGGTTGGCCCCTAAATTTACTCCGCATGGCCTGATATCGCGCCTGAAGTCACGGAAACAAAAAAGCGTATCCAGTTGGATACGCTTGCTATCGGGGATTATGGGGATCCCGAATTATAGAGACGATAGTTGTACATCGCGCAATACATGAGATGCGCGTTCCCCGTAGGGAAGAGCCACCTAGATGACATATTGACCACTTGTATGAAGTTTTGGGGGCGGAAGGTTTCAGTTCCCCGTAGGGAAGAGCCACCTAGATGACCCGCCGACTGACGAAGCGCCGCGAAGCCTAGCCCCGTTTCAGTTCCCCGTAGGGAAGAGCCACCTAGATGACAATCTCATGGGGAAAAATTTCAAGTGGTTTGGGCCTTTGTTTCAGTTCCCCGTAGGGAAGAGCCACCTAGATGACCGGCTGATTCACCAATCGATAACAATAGGAGAATCGCGTTTCAGTTCCCCGTAGGGAAGAGCCACCTAGATGACCTGGTGCTGTTGTTATGTTCGGTCTGCCCACCATGGTTTCAGTTCCCCGTAGGGAAGAGCCACCTAGATGACCTCATCAAGCCTTGCGCCGTTTTCACCAAGCGTTTTGTTTCAGTTCCCCGTAGGGAAGAGCCACCTAGATGACGAGGGGGGTCGCCTTGGACAAGCAGACTATACAAAGTTTCAGTTCCCCGTAGGGAAGAGCCACCTAGATGACAGGTCAATTGGAGCTGCGCCAAGCACGGGGAACCATTGTTTCAGTTCCCCGTAGGGAAGAGCCACCTAGATGACAAATTCCCATTGGGGAATACAGCTTCAACGGTGTTGAGTGTTTCAGTTCCCCGTAGGGAAGAGCCACCTAGATGACGGCGGGGCCACTGTAGGGGAGGTTATCCGTATATAAGTTTCAGTTCCCCGTAGGGAAGAGCCACCTAGATGACGAACAACCCACCAATCCGTTGGATGGGGATATTTATGTTTCAGTTCCCCGTAGGGAAGAGCCACCTAGATGACACGCTGTTGTTGGAAATGGCAACGGGCTAGAGTTCGTTTCAGTTCCCCGTAGGGAAGAGCCACCTAGATGACTCGCGAACGCGGGGGTAACTCACGAGCAGGTAAGGTTTCAGTTCCCCGTAGGGAAGAGCCACCTAGATGACTCACAATGATCGCCATCACGATTGGGATGGCGATTGTGTTTCAGTTCCCCGTAGGGAAGAGCCACCTAGATGACCTACACCGAGAAGTCGCTGGAAGAGCGGCTTGCAAAGTTTCAGTTCCCCGTAGGGAAGAGCCACCTAGATGACTGTTATAGAGGCTATCTTCTTTTACGAGCAAGAAGAGTTTCAGTTCCCCGTAGGGAAGAGCCACCTAGATGACACGGTGATGGCTATGACGGCTCCCTTGTGGAGTTCGTGTTTCAGTTCCCCGTAGGGAAGAGCCACCTAGATGACTCGCACAGGATCCGACTGAAACCCCACAAACCCCCGGTTTCAGTTCCCCGTAGGGAAGAGCCACCTAGATGACGCATCCCCACGAGCCTCTCAGATGCAGAAGAGAACGTTTCAGTTCCCCGTAGGGAAGAGCCACCTAGATGACAAAGCGGCGAATCCTTCCAGCTGTGGAAACAGCTTCGTTTCAGTTCCCCGTAGGGAAGAGCCACCTAGATGACTATGGATCTCTGGTTATCTACGATCCGGAAGCCGATTTGTTTCAGTTCCCCGTAGGGAAGAGCCACCTAGATGACACGCATCAAGTTTGAGGGTCATACAGCTACCAGCGAGTTTCAGTTCCCCGTAGGGAAGAGCCACCTAGATGACGAAGCCCCGACGACTCCGGCACCGACGGCGACGACCCGTTTCAGTTCCCCGTAGGGAAGAGCCACCTAGATGACCAATTGTTCGTATTACCTTAGGGCTGATCGGTGTTAGTTTCAGTTCCCCGTAGGGAAGAGCCACCTAGATGACGATACGGGCGAGGCTTTAATTGCCGAGCTTGACGAGTTTCAGTTCCCCGTAGGGAAGAGCCACCTAGATGACGAATACCACGGCTACTACGTCGCTCACGAAAGTGCGCGTTTCAGTTCCCCGTAGGGAAGAGCCACCTAGATGACGGACGGGCGATGAGGCGATTCCATGGGAGCCCTGGTTTCAGTTCCCCGTAGGGAAGAGCCACCTAGATGACTCGTATATGGTTGGCACATCGGTTATGGTGCCAGTGTTTCAGTTCCCCGTAGGGAAGAGCCACCTAGATGACAAGTTCCGGAAAACCCGCTTGGCGGGACAACTTAGTTTCAGTTCCCCGTAGGGAAGAGCCACCTAGATGACTTCCCGATAGATGTACCCGGTTCCGAGTGGGAATGGTTTCAGTTCCCCGTAGGGAAGAGCCACCTAGATGACGATACCGTAAATATCCCAGAGTGCGTCAGGCACTGTTTCAGTTCCCCGTAGGGAAGAGCCACCTAGATGACACAGATCATCACCCCTGTCGTCACTGACGAAATGAGTTTCAGTTCCCCGTAGGGAAGAGCCACCTAGATGACGGTGGAGCCGTCACAAGCCAAGTCGTGAACAACGTGTTTCAGTTCCCCGTAGGGAAGAGCCACCTAGATGACGAGCCTTATGAACGTTTGATGCTACTCTAGCTGACACGGTTTCAGTTCCCCGTAGGGAAGAGCCACCTAGATGACGCTGGAAGTCACCAATGCGGTCATGCCTGAGTAATGTTTCAGTTCCCCGTAGGGAAGAGCCACCTAGATGACTCCCAACACCCACGCCCAGCCCGACGAGCACGCAGGGTTTCAGTTCCCCGTAGGGAAGAGCCACCTAGATGACGTAGGTGTTGGGAACTAAGGCAACCTGCTGGCAACGTTTCAGTTCCCCGTAGGGAAGAGCCACCTAGATGACGCAAAGTTGTGATTCAATCCTGAAGTTGAGGGACGTGTTTCAGTTCCCCGTAGGGAAGAGCCACCTAGATGACTCATCGTCAGGCTTTCTCTACCATTTTTGCCATGGTTTCAGTTCCCCGTAGGGAAGAGCCACCTAGATGACGTGATCGCTGTCGTTTTGGTCGGGACGTTTGTCCTGGTTTCAGTTCCCCGTAGGGAAGAGCCACCTAGATGACTAAAAACGTCATTGTTTTAGTTGACGTCAATCATGGGTTTCAGTTCCCCGTAGGGAAGAGCCACCTAGATGACGACAACCTGATGGAAAACCTGACAGCGACATTCTTGTTTCAGTTCCCCGTAGGGAAGAGCCACCTAGATGACGTTCGCTCCGACCTGGGGTTAAACCCAGGAGAAGGGTTTCAGTTCCCCGTAGGGAAGAGCCACCTAGATGACGACGGTGGTAGCACCATGGTCACCAGCATTCCGCCGTTTCAGTTCCCCGTAGGGAAGAGCCACCTAGATGACATGATGGCTGTCGGCGCAGGATTCAATGTAACCTGGTTTCAGTTCCCCGTAGGGAAGAGCCACCTAGATGACCCCGCCAGTGAACCCACTGGATGGGATCGAATATACCGGTTTCAGTTCCCCGTAGGGAAGAGCCACCTAGATGACCCACCTAAGTCAAAACGGCCACTGGTTCGCGGACAAGTTTCAGTTCCCCGTAGGGAAGAGCCACCTAGATGACGCAAACCCCGGTGTTTTGTCGGCGGATGATATTGGCGAGTTTCAGTTCCCCGTAGGGAAGAGCCACCTAGATGACGTATCGTACAGGCAGTTGTTGATAATTGCCTGCTGCGTTTCAGTTCCCCGTAGGGAAGAGCCACCTAGATGACTTTCCACATCCCGCGTGACGTGACGGAAGCGGAGCTGGTTTCAGTTCCCCGTAGGGAAGAGCCACCTAGATGACGCTGTCAGTTCCCGAGTCGTTGGCTGACTCCGCCGATGTTTCAGTTCCCCGTAGGGAAGAGCCACCTAGATGACTTCTTCAGCGCCTGTTCCATACTTGCTGATGATGGCGGTTTCAGTTCCCCGTAGGGAAGAGCCACCTAGATGACAGAATCGGCCAAGCCCGATGTTCTCTCCAATCGCAATGTTTCAGTTCCCCGTAGGGAAGAGCCACCTAGATGACTTTCGATCTGGTCCTCCCCGTTGTCGAGGATGAAGAGTTTCAGTTCCCCGTAGGGAAGAGCCACCTAGATGACTTAATTCAGAAAAGGTGTTAAAGCCATGAGTAAGAGTTTCAGTTCCCCGTAGGGAAGAGCCACCTAGATGACTTTGAAGTGGTGACACCGTCAGCTGTAAACTCTACGTTTCAGTTCCCCGTAGGGAAGAGCCACCTAGATGACTACTTCGCTGTAGACAGCGCATACGGTAATATCGAAGGGTTTCAGTTCCCCGTAGGGAAGAGCCACCTAGATGACGACCTGCTGCGCGACTACAGTGACGCTCAGTAAGGTTTCAGTTCCCCGTAGGGAAGAGCCACCTAGATGACTTCGTCACTCTCGGTGACGGCAACCTGTGACGGTAAGTTTCAGTTCCCCGTAGGGAAGAGCCACCTAGATGACCAGCTACGTGAGCTATTGTGCGAACGATGAGAACGGGTTTCAGTTCCCCGTAGGGAAGAGCCACCTAGATGACCTGGGACTTTTGGTGTTGGTCGTGTGGTTCACGCTGAGTTTCAGTTCCCCGTAGGGAAGAGCCACCTAGATGACATGGCGTGGATTCCTGCCACCGGTCTGCTGACTCCTCAGGTTTCAGTTCCCCGTAGGGAAGAGCCACCTAGATGACCGCGGTGGCCGTGGTGGTCGTGGCAACTAACCACTAGTTTCAGTTCCCCGTAGGGAAGAGCCACCTAGATGACATGGAAAAGCAATCGTTTCACCTCGGACAGTTACTCGTTTCAGTTCCCCGTAGGGAAGAGCCACCTAGATGACAACGACATCAGCGCGCTATGCTCCCCGCGGACAAAGTTTCAGTTCCCCGTAGGGAAGAGCCACCTAGATGACCAGGACTGGTTGGAGGTCAATATCAGCAGGCCGGTGTGTTTCAGTTCCCCGTAGGGAAGAGCCACCTAGATGACGAAAATGGCGCGACATTCTTAGTAACGGAAGGTAAGGTTTCAGTTCCCCGTAGGGAAGAGCCACCTAGATGACCCGTGAGCTGTTCCGCGGACCCCTCGTCCGGTTTCAGGTTTCAGTTCCCCGTAGGGAAGAGCCACCTAGATGACCCAGCTCCCGTCCGTCCGCATGGAACACGAGGTCGAGTTTCAGTTCCCCGTAGGGAAGAGCCACCTAGATGACGAGCTGATGCCCGAGTGGGAATACAACCCCACCACGGGTTTCAGTTCCCCGTAGGGAAGAGCCACCTAGATGACATTACCCTGGACCTGCCCGCGAACTGGCAGGCGACAGGTTTCAGTTCCCCGTAGGGAAGAGCCACCTAGATGACGGATTGACTGCCAACCAGGACCAGCATCAGGATTTAGTTTCAGTTCCCCGTAGGGAAGAGCCACCTAGATGACATTTTACGTTCCAGGGCGTAGAGTGCTCTCTCTCGGGTTTCAGTTCCCCGTAGGGAAGAGCCACCTAGATGACGGAGAAAGTAACAATGACTACAATCATTAGCGAATTGTTTCAGTTCCCCGTAGGGAAGAGCCACCTAGATGACCCTAATTTGACTCCATATCCATAAAGTAGCCATTTTCTGCTTGAAAGTCAAGCAATTTTGACCATATTTCGTGGACATCGTGTCCATTATCGGCGCATCACAGAAAAGAAACCAAAAACGGTGGGATTTCGCACGTAAGTTCTGCCCAAAACCAGCAAAAACTGCCGAGCGAAGTCTTCTAAACACTTCTGTGCGGGTCAAATCCGCTTTTTCCGACGTGGTGTCACGTTTTCAGGCGATCTGCAACGGTCTGTAAGTGATCTATAATTAGCCCGATACACGGATCCGACAGTGGAACACGCATCTTAGAAAGGCAGCAGGCATACAGGCTGTGATCACATTACACACGATGCTTCATCAGCGCACACACCGAGATCTGGAACTGATTGCTCGTGCGCATAACCTCGCGTTTACCCGACGCGAACCAAAGGCCGTGGGGCGCGATAAGCTCATCAACGTGCTGAGAGGCAGGCCATACGAGCAGGCTTTTCTCCTGCTGGATGCAGAACATATCGCTGCACTCCATGCGCTTGCTGCGGCGGGTGGCTGGCTGCCTGCGGAGGAAGGGTTGGGTGGACGAGAAGCTC
>Ga0081526_100428_pt1 | contig 18740 bp, 17 predicted proteins | sample HotLakmasection2_FD_70991 | JGI IMG/M metagenome (GOLD analysis project Ga0081526, IMG submission 70991) | Hypersaline microbial mat communities from Hot Lake, Washington, USA - Section #2 (SPADES assembly) (version 2) | ecosystem: Environmental > Aquatic > Non-marine Saline and Alkaline >... | reverse complement strand
GGGTCTCGGTGTATCGCATGGCGGCGGGCGGGTCGTTGTCCACCGAGCCAAAGTTGCCGTGCCCCGCCAGCAGCGGATACCGGCTGGAGAAATCTTGCACCATGCGCACCAGGGCGTCGTACACCGCTTGGTCGCCGTGGGGGTGATATTTACCGAGCACGTCCCCCACTACACGGGCGCATTTGCGAAAGGGGCGATCGGGGCTTAACCCCAACTCGTACATGGCGTAGAGAATGCGCCGGTGGACGGGTTTGAGGCCATCTCGCACGTCGGGCAGCGCCCGCCCGACGATGACACTCATGGCGTATTCCAGGTAGGACCGCTGCACCTCGGTATGTAGAGGGGTCGGCACGACCTGCCCGGCTGAAAGTATGTTGAGTTGATCCGCCATGAATCCCTGTCCTCTGAAATTGGGAACTAATAAAGTAGTCCGGCTGTATTTTGCCCAATCGAACGGGCATTAACAATGCTGTAAGGTAAAGGCAAAAGTTGTCAGTTTGCAATAATTTGCGGCTACGATCAAATGAGATCTTTCTTTGTGACCGCTCATAATGGGCAATGTAGCAAGGTTTGACCCCTACCTGAGGCTTTCGCCATTTAAGGAATTACCATGAAGACCGTCCTCATCGTTGAAGATGACATGATTAATGCCCGCGTGTTTTCGAAGATTTTGTCGAAACGGGGGGGCTTTGCCGTCAAGCATACGGAGGATGTTGACGAGGTGATGGCGATCGCCCGTGGGCGCGAAGCCGACGTCATTTTGATGGATGTCTCCCTGTCACATAGCTTGTATGAGGGTAAACCCGTTGACGGCATTAAGATCACCCAAATGCTGAAGTCGGATCCGGTCACGTCGGATTTGCCGGTGATTTTGGTGACGGCCCACGCCATGCAGGGCGATCGCGAAAACTTCCTGGCCCAAAGCGGCGCGGATGGCTACATCAGCAAGCCGGTCATCGACCATCAAAAGTTTGTGGATGACATTGCTGCCCTCATGCCGAAATCATAGCAGAGCACTTGTACTAAGTCGCAAAAGTTTTGTGCTCGTGCAATCTTGAGCTTTTTGGAGGTTGTCGTGAGCAGCGACGTCTGCAACTGACGGGTTTGTGTAGTTGGGTTGGCCTGGTGAGGCAGGGCAGGTTGCTTTTATATTCTGGTGTTAGTAGGCGAGGCATTTTCGTGGTGAGGTGCTGGTTTCTGTGTCACCATCTTCAGAAAATGCCTCGCCCCTACGGCGATCGCTCTTACCCTCATACTCAGCCACCCAACTACTCTCACACCCTCACACCCTATGCAACTCCACCTCTCCACTTGGCCCGAAATCGAAACCTACCTGCAAACCTCCAAGGGCATAATTTTTCCCATTGGTTCTACCGAGCAGCATGGCCCGACGGGGCTGATTGGTACGGATGCGATCTGTGCGGAAACGGTGGCGCGGGGGGTCGGTGAAGCAACGGGGGCGGTGATTGGCCCGACGATTAATGTGGGCATGGCGCTGCACCATACGGCGTTTCCCGGCAGTATGAGTCTGCGGCCCAGCACCTTGATCGCGCTGATTCAGGATTATGTGAAACCGCTGGCGCGATATGGGTTTGAGCGGTTCTTTTTTATCAATGGGCACGGCGGCAACGTGGCAACGCTAAAGGCGGCGTTTTCCGAGACTTACGCCCATCTGGCGGATCTGGGCCTGGACAATGCCGGGCGGATGCGGTGCCAGGTGGCGAACTGGTATATGGCGCGATCGGTGTATGCGATCGCCAAGGAACTCTACAGCCACCAGGAAGGCTCCCATGCCACCCCCAGCGAAGTGGCACTGACCCAGTTTGCCTATCCCGACCACATCAAGCAGGCGGAGCTGAATCCGGCAGTGGCTCCCTCGGGTTATCCGATCTACAGCGCCACGGATTTTCGCGAGCACTACCCCGATGGTCGCATGGGGTCTAATCCTGCGCTCGCGACCCCGGAACACGGCCAGCGGCTCTATGAGGCCGCAGTCAAAGAACTGAGCAGCGACTACTTGCAATTTTTGGCGGCAGATTAGGGCGTGCCGTCGCTAACCGAATTTTTGGCGATGGCGTAACATCGCGACTTTGGGGACTTAGCGGGTGGGATTAGTCATGAGCCTAATCTGCCAATGATCGTCAATCTGCTGAACATGCAGAGTCGGAATCGTCTGAAGTAGCTCAATGAGCTGCCAACCAGGACAAACACAGCGCATCACAGGCTCGATTGGTTGCTCGTAATAAGCACGAAACTTTTCGCTCAATTGCTCAATTGATGTAAACTCTCCGAAGCTTGTTAAGCTCATGACAATTTCTATCAATGCAAATTCTAAATCCTCTATTGACCTCATCTCAGGGACTCGAATTGGCTGATATTCTAGACGCTTCGTGGATTGTCGAACTTTTGGATTTGCGACACCACTAGACCTAAACTCATCCACAAGACGAATATAAAACTCCTGTGGGTTTGAGGTTGGATAGATTCTGAAACGTGGCAAACCACCTAGCACATTTCTCAAATCACTGCCAGAGACTTGAGCCTGCAGGGCCGTTGCGATCAAGACGCCATGTTTTGCCCGGAATAGGGCGTCCAACTCAGTATTCTTCACCCAAGCATTGTTTTGGCAATGGGATACATCAGTAATGAGGGTGGCTAATTCTTCCAGTAACTTTTGCAGCGACGAAAAACCAGATGACTCCGGATGAGATTCTATATTTGGATAACACTCAGCATTGATACGTGTGAGTGATCTACAGAGCCTCTTTCGTGTGTTTCCTTATACTTGAAGTACGGTTTACCCCATCCTGGCAGTTTTGGTGGATCGTGGGCCGGTGTGCTAATGGGGCGATCGCGGCACCACGGTCGGCACCGGGGGAGCTTGCTGACGGGCGGGGCGATCGCTTTCGTCGTAAATCTCGCCCACCAGCTCTTCCAAAATGTCTTCCAGGGTGACGAGGCCCACCGTGCCGCCAAATTCATCTACCACGATCGCCATATGGACCCGCTGTTGCAGCAGTTGCTTGAGCAGAACGGCGGTGGGTTGGCCTTCGGGGGCGTAAAACGGGGGCCGCATCGCCAGGGTGACAAGGCCATCGCTCTGACCCGTTTCCTCCAGCTTGGCGAGTTCTTGCAGGGCGCGTTTGAGGTGGACGATGCCAACAATCTGGTCTTTTGACGACTCCTGCACCGGAATGCGGGAATAGCCGGTCTTTAAGCAGAGCTGCACCAGGTCGTTCAAGCTAGCGTCATGGGAGATGGTCTGCATGTCAATGCGCGACTTGACCAGATCGCGCGCGTGCAACTGATCCAGGCGGAGCGCCCGATTGAGCAACTGGCGCTTGTCGAGGTCGAGTTTGCCGTGACCGCCCAACACGTCGATGAGGAGCTGCAAGTCGCGCACCGATTCCGTGGGCTGCCGCTGTCCGCTTTGCAACAGTCGGATCAGGCGAGTGGTGGCAATTTCGATCGTCGGGATGATGTACAGCCAGGACAGCAGCCGCGACAGCCAGTAAACCGGACGGACGGCCATTTGAAAATAGGGCAAGACATTGCTGATAGCTAAAGATTTGGGTGTGATTTCGCCGAAAATCAACAGCAGCAAAGTGATTACCCCGGCGGCCAGCCCCAGCCCCGCACTGCCAAACCAAATCGCAAACAAATTACTAGTGAGAATTGCCGCGAAGTTATTGACGAGATTGTTGCCAATCAGCAGGGTGGTGATAAAACGTGTGCGCTGCTTGAGCACCAGCACAAAAATGCGATCCGGGTCGCCCGTTTCCTGAATCAGCGATCGCAGTTTGAGGTTGTCGAGCGCCGTAATTGCCGTCTCGGATCCAGAAAAGAACGCCGAGAGCGCGATGAGTAAGACCAGCGTGATGCCATCAAACCAATAGCTGCCCAAGAGCGGTGCACTGGCAAGCCGTATGGAATCTGAGGATTGAGCCAACAATATGCAATTCAGAGGGTGACGCGGTCCTTCAGCGCAACAAGGGATATTTTGTGATGATACTGCCTCAGGCTGGGCAACTGTGTGGCGATCGCAGCAAAGATCTGCCGCAGGGCTGACATGCCCAGCCGCCGCTGAAGGATGACGGCTCGACGGTCGTTGAACTGATGGCACTGGGGCGACTCAAGGGATGTCAGCCGAGGGCAGACGATCGCCGTGGTGCCCATGCTTCTCGCGCAAGTTAGGAATTAGCGGGGACTGACTGCCGCAGACTCAGGGCAAACCACGCGACCCCCAGAGTCAATACGCCAGTAATCCCAAAAGGCACCCCATACCCAAAGCTGACCAACAGGCCCGCCGTCGCTGGACCAATGGCATTCGATAGGCTAAGAAATGACGCATTGGTGCCGAGCATTTCCCCTTGCTCTTGAGCACCACTGCGCAGCGACAAAATCGACTCGATTAGGGGCAGCGGGAATGAGTTGACTGCGGCAAAGAGCACCGTAATCAAAACGAACGCCTGAATGGTGGGAAACGCGGGAATCAGCAAAAAGCACACGCCCCGTGCCGCTAGCATAAACGCCAAAATATGCACGATATTAAACCTGGCTCGCAAGGGATCGAGGGCAAAAACCTGAGTCATAAAGCCGATGATGCCAAACATGGCAAAGAGCAGCGCCAGCCTGCCGGGCGTCTGATTCAAAATATTTAAGAAAAAGGGTTGGAAGGCGAAGGTAAAGATGGTGAAGGTAAAGCCGCTGAGAAAGGTGACCAAAAAGGTGCGGCCAAAGCGGGGATTGTGCAGCGATCGCGAAATCCGATCAAATTTGAAATCTGACCAGCGGAGCTGAAATTTTTCACAGACCTGATGGGTTTCGGGCAGGCAGATGGCGCAGAGGAGGGTGGCCATGAGGGCGATCGCTGCCGAGATGATAAAGCTCATGCCCAACGAAGAGCCCCCCGGCAGGGTCGGCAACTGCTGCGCCAAAAAACTCAGGGGCGGCCCCGCCACAAACCCGAGGCGAAACGTCGCGCCGAAAATTCCGAAGGCCTTGGTGCGCTGGTCGGGATGGGTGGTGTCGCTGATGATGGCTTGCGCGATGGAGTTGTTGCCGCCGGTCAGACCGTCTAGTGCGCGAGCCCCAAATAGTAACCAGGCAAATGGGGCGAGGCTCGCCATTAAGTTAGCGATCACTGTGCCTAACAAACTCAAAACCAGCAAGGGTTTGCGTCCGAGGCGATCGGAGAGCCGTCCCAAAATGGGGGTGCCGATAAACTGGGAAGCGGCATAGGCCGTAGTCAGCAAGCTGGCCTCAAAGTCGCTCAGGCCAAACTGTTTGGCGTAAGGATACAGAACCGGAATGATGATGGTGAAACTGACCGCATTGATAAACGCGACTAGCGTGATAATCCAAAATCGCCACGGCAGGCGTTTGAAATTTTGGGTCACCTCCTCAACGCCGTCCGCCATATCCCCCTCGTCTGCACAACCGTTCCATCATGACTGACTTTGGCCAGTCTGAGAATGAGACAAAAGCATAGAGGCGACAGCGGAGGAATTCAAATTTTCCATGTCATCGAAGACAATCCGTTTGTCTGACAATTTTTTGAAAACAAAGTGTCTTTGTGTTGAGAGTTCTCGAAAAAATTGACGATGGTTGCAGAAATTTATCAGGCTTTAACGGCTGGTCGCTCAGCGCTCGACAGTCTGAAGATGCTGAATCAGTACGTGGACGAGGTCAAAGATACTCAAAAGCGGGGTGAGTTTATATGAATTATTGGGCAACTCAATCTTGAGCTTTATGAGGCGCAAACTCGGCTTGTAAGTAGCTGAGCTGATTCAACTGTAGGATGGGTAAAGCCCTATGGGCATAACTACGCTAAAGCGATAGCGTAGCCCATGCGGGTGTTGGGTTTCGTTCCTCCACCGCAACCTACGGCGTCTTACGTTTAATTGCAACTGCCTACTTAGGAGATCTCCAGGAACAAAAATACCGGGCTGTGGTGCATTACGCTGCGCTTTAGCGGAGCCATGCCCATAGGGCTATATGACACCCTACAAGTGGGAAATTCTTTTCCAGAGATCTACTTAGAACAGATGCGTGCAAACGATGAACTAAAAGAAGAAGGTAAATAGAATTTCATTTAAATGTGTCATTTATAAAAAATGAAAGCCCATAGCAATTGCTTTGCAAAGTGATTTTCATGCTTCAACGAGCTAAGTCTTGCTAGAGCCGATCGCTCCTTTCCCTAACCCGTTCTGCTGTGCGCAAAATCTGCCCCGCCAGCATCGCTGCGCCAAACCCATTGTCAATATTCACTACCCCAATGCCCGTCGCGCAGGAATTCAGCATGGTCAGCAGGGCTGACACGCCGCCAAAGCTGGCTCCATACCCCACGCTGGTGGGCACCGCCACGATTGGCACATCCGAAAACCCCGCCACCACACTCGGCAGCGCCCCCTCCATGCCTGCCACCACCACCAGCACGTCGGCCTGAGCCAACACCTCCCGATGCCGCAGCAATCGGTGGATCCCAGCAACGCCGACATCCCACAGCCGCAGCACTTGAAAGCCGGAGAGTTCCGCTGTGACGGCGGCCTCTTCGGCCACTGGTAGATCCGCTGTGCCGGCGGTGAGAATGCCGATGATGCCGGGGTGTTGGGGTTGTCGGTTCATCGGCACCAGGGCGCAAATCTTGGCGATGTCAAAATACATGACTTCTGGGAGGGCGGCCCGAATTGCTTTCGCCATTTCCGGTTCGATGCGGGTCGCCATGACGACGGGGGTGCGATCGCGCATTGCCCGCATAATCCCCACAATTTGCGCCACCGTTTTACCCGGTCCCCAAATCACCTCCGGAAAGCCTGTGCGCAGCGATCGATGGTGATCGACCTTGGCATAATCTTCGACAGGCTCAAATTCCAAATACTTCAGCTTCTCAAATGCGGCCTCGGGGCTGACCTGTTTAAGCGCGATCGCCTCTAATAACTGCCGCAACGCCTCTGGCTGTGTCACTGAATGTCCTTAACTGCAACGTTTCTAGGCTACCGCGTTGGAGGGTGGATGGGTGTTGGGTAGCTGGGGCGTAGGTTTTGAGTTTTGAGTTTTGAATTTTGAATTTTGAATTGCTACCCTCTCCATCGGGCCTCACGCCGCCGTTGTGTTTCGTCCATAGTTTGCTTGTGCAGGTAGGCAACATACACTCCAGCTACGATTGATGCGACGTAGATCAACACGCCGATCCAGTGGGTGATACCGGCAATGAGTTCCGCCTGGTTCAGGCAGTTCATCAGGTTAAAGAGTTGCCACCAGTCGTGGGCATCAATGTTGGGGTTGGTTAGAGGGAGGGCACGGTAAGGGGCGTCGGCCATGTAGACGGCGACATCCATGAAGTTTTGCCCAGTCCAAAACAGGGTGAGGGCACTGGAAAAGTACTGTCCACTGTAGAAGAAGTATCCCGTGAAGACCGCTGGAAATAAGATTTGGGTGAGGGAACCGCCCAACACCATTAAAAAATGACCCAAGGGCATGAACAGTAAGTGCCCCGTTTCGTGGATGGCGAGGTTGGGATAATGCAGCCAGATGAAAGGACCGTTGAAGTCAGGGTTACGAGCACCGAAGAAGCCATACACGGCCACAAAGCCAATCATGGCGAGCATCATAGGGTCAAAGTCGGACCCTTTGAGCACAAACGGTTGGTTGGATTGGCGTTGGGGTGGTCGCAGACCTCTGAGGGGCTGAGGGTGACACGATCGCGAGCGATCGCCGGGAGTCTCCGTTTCCTGGGGCTGTGGCCCTAGAGATGGTGAATAGGATGACTGATTGGGGCGGTTCAAAGTTGGCTCGGAGAGACGAATGGGTTGGTAATCGAGCGATCGCGTTTGCTCCCAGCCGTTAGCTGGCGCTGCGGTGAGCCCAATGTGTTGAATCCAGGCGGGTTCGATGTCGCCCAGGGCAAAGCCTTGCACCGTGACCTGAGCGATGCCCTGGGGCTGTAGTGTTTCTAGGCCTGTCCGAATTCGTTGCGCGATCTGCTCAACCGGAGGCGCTTGGGGTGATTCCAACGCAATGATGAGCCCTTGAGCCGTCGTCTCGACCCGCGCCCAAATGCCCTGGGGCTGCAATGACCGATTGAGCAATGCAGCGATCGCGATCGCGTCTCCCTTGCGGGCTTGAGTTAACAATTGCGAATTGGCCATGCGCGCCTCCGCTGGGTCTGCCAACGCTAACTTCAGTGTTTAACGTCAGCTTTCCCGATTGGGGGCGATCGTCCAACTTCATCCCATTCTGACAATGACGGCTAGATCAGGTCGGCGTTATCTTCCAGGGTTTTTAGATTGGTGTCTGGTGATCTGGTTGGCGGCGGCTCAGGGACCTCATCCACCCCACCGATTTCACTGGCCGGGTCCTCGGGTACAGCCTGCTCAGGGGTTTCACCAGCTTCAGGCGGGAGCGGTGGCTCGACCGGCGCAGTTTCCTGAGGAAAATTGGGGTCTGGGGACTCCATCAGGGGGGAGTCGGCGGTTAAATCATCAGCGGCGACACCATTGAGGCTGCTCTTGGGATCTGTCGTCACAGGAGATTCCGGGTTGTGTACGAGGGGGCGTTCGGGAGTGCGGGGGGGCAATGCCTGACTGTCGTCCTCAGGGGCGGGTATCTGGTCGGGGCGATCGCGCTCGGGAGATGCCTCGGGTGAGCGGGTCTGGGCGGCGGTGGTTTCGTCCTTGCCAGGGGGAGCCGCTGGGGGGCCTGGCGCGATCGCTGCGGTACTTGATGATGCCGGCGCTTCAGAGGCAGGGGATTGAGGGGCGGCCGCTTTCGCATCAGTTTTGGGCGATCGCGCTTGGTCTACAGCGGCAGCGTCTTCCTCAAGTTTGGTCGGGGCTTGGAGGCTCGGCTCAGAGGGGGCGGCGGTTGGCTCAGGAACAGTTGCAGGGGCCAGCTCGGCACCGGTTTCTTGGTTTACCTCAGGCTCAGCCGCTGGCTCAGAAATCGACTCCGTTGCAGGCCTGCTGGGGGCAGGTTTCAGTTCTTGGGCGGCGGCGGGCGTTTCAGGCTCCGGTGCGGTTGCGGGTGTTGCGACGGCTTCTGGCTCGGCGGGTTCTTCGACCGTGAGCGCAGGCGGCTCGTAGTTCGGATCGACGAGCCCTTTGGCCTGATCCAGCGGAATTTCACCACGCACCAGTTTTGACAGGCCATCTTCACCCCCTGGTTGATAGTCGATAACGCGAATGCTGCTATTCAGCGCGTTGTCAATGAGGTTGCCGGTTTCGTCAATGAGTTCCAGCTTGATCCAGTTTTTGCCCGGTTTGAAGCCTTTGAGGTAAATGGGTTGCCAGCGATCGAAGACGAAAGATTCGCCATTGATAGTACAGCGGATCTGCCAGTCCACCAGATTCTCATCGGCTTGAGCGACGAGATGCGGCGGGGCATTGTGCAAATGGAAGTCGAGCAGGATGGGTTCGGCTCCGTAGCGGTCTTGGGGCTGGTTGTAAGTCAGGACGGGGCGACTGTCGTCGGGATTGTTTTGAACAGACGCCGCGAAGACGTTGAACGTGACTTGGTCGTAGGCTCCGGCATTTTTGAAGCTCTCACCCCAGGGCCGTACCGCTAGGAGTCGCAGGGTGTGGGTACCAGGAGATAGGTTTTCCAGAATGATCGGCGCATCGACGTCGTAGATCGCTTGGTGGGGCTGATCATCCAAAAACAGGTGGAGATGGGGGCCAAAGCCTAAGTTCTGCTCCTTATATATAGAAAGATCTCGGACTTGCAGGTCGACTTGTACGGTAGTGCTGTTGACCGTTTCATCGGGGTCAGGGCGGGCAATCCGGACTTGCGGTTCATATACGTCGAGATAAGGCTTGAGCTGTTGAATGCGCTCCGGCGGGGAAACTTCCGCGATCGCCCCAATCAACGGATTGGCCGTCTGCTGCGTTTCATCTACTGGTAGTAAGACGACTGGCACGTCGCGATCGCCGCCACAACTGACCAAACCCAAGGCCAGCACGACCAGCATTAACGCGATCGCTCGCCGCAATGTCGAAACCATCACCACACTCCCTTTTTGGTATACCCGTTTCAGATTCTCCCCCACGTTGGATCAGGACGAAAGCCCGCCACCGCGAATCCACTGGGAATTGATTAATCGACAATCCAGTGATCACGAAAATTGAAGATTTCAATCATTGCAATAAGAAGCAATGCATAATCGGATCACAAAATCTGAGAATTGCGATCGCAATTCGTCGATCATGACGCCTTTCTATAATAAAGTTTACGTTTCTTAATTGAAAATCCCTCAGATAGGCTGAACAGTAAGGAACTCGTCGAGGTATTTGATTGAGAATTGTTAATAATGTGGTTTCTGACACCATTTTCTGTTGGCTGTCACTGCCTGAAAGTCAAGCAGGGAGGTCGTTTTCCTAGGTTGAAATATTGTTAACCTGATCTCGGTTAGCGAAAAAATGCCGTCTATAATGCTCAAGAGCAACTGTAGTCCGTGTCCTAAGAAATCTAAGGTTTTTTAATCTTTAGGTAACGTCCCGATTATCGGTTTACAGTATCTACAACTTGCAACTGCTCGTTTGTCTAGAGAGAGGAGAGTCTCCATGACAACTACCCCACGCGAGCGCGAGGCAAATGCCAAGGTGATGGTTGATAAAGATCCCGTCCCTACTTCTTTTGAGAAGTGGGCCAAACCGGGTCACTTTGACCGCACCCTGGCACGAGGACCCAAAACCACTACCTGGATTTGGAATCTTCACGCCGACGCTCACGATTTTGATAGTCATACCAGTGACTTAGAAGACATCTCGCGCAAAATCTTTAGCGCGCATTTCGGTCATCTGGCCGTTATTTTCATCTGGCTTAGTGGCATGTATTTCCATGGCGCTAAGTTTTCTAACTACGAAGCCTGGATGGCAGATCCCCTGTCCATCAAGCCCAGTGCTCAAGTAGTGTGGCCGATCTTCGGTCAAGAAATTCTGAACGCTGATGTGGGTGGTGGCTTCCACGGAATCCAGATCACCTCTGGCTTATTCCAGCTTTGGCGGGCTTCCGGTATTACCAACAGCTACCAGCTTTACTGCACCGCGATCGGTGGTCTTGTGATGGCTGGCCTCATGCTGTTTGCCGGTTGGTTCCACTACCACAAGCGGGCTCCCAAGCTCGAGTGGTTCCAAAACGTGGAGTCCATGATGAACCACCACCTGGCAGGTCTGCTAGGTCTGGGTTGCTTGGGCTGGGCCGGACACCAAATTCACGTGTCCTTGCCCATCAATGCACTGCTTGATGCAGGCGTCGCCCCGCAGGACATTCCCTTACCCCACGAGTTCATTTTGGATAAGAGCCTGATGGCTGAGCTGTATCCCAGCTTTGCCGAAGGTTTGAAGCCCTTCTTCACTCTGAACTGGTCTGTTTACTCTGATTTCCTCACCTTTAAAGGTGGTTTGAACCCCGTCACCGGCGGCCTCTGGCTGTCTGATACGGCTCACCACCACCTCGCTCTGGCTGTCCTCTTTATTGTTGCGGGCCACATGTACCGCACCAACTGGGGCATCGGTCACAGCATGAAGGAAATTCTGGAAGGCCATAAGGGCGATCCTCTTCTTTTCGGTGGCAAAGGTCACGACGGTCTATACGAGAACTTGACCACTTCCTGGCACGCTCAGCTGGCCGTGAACCTGGCAATCCTCGGTTCCTTGACCATCATCGTGGCACATCATATGTATGCGATGCCCCCCTATCCGTACATTGCAACGGATTATCCGACTCAGTTGTCCCTATTCACTCACCATATGTGGATTGGCGGTTTCTTGATTGTCGGTGCGGGTGCTCACGCCGCTATCTTCATGGTGCGTGACTACGATCCTGAGGTGAACTTTGACAACGCTCTGGATCGGATGATTCGCTCTCGCGATGCCATCATTTCTCACCTGAACTGGGTTTGTATCTTCCTGGGCTTCCACAGCTTCGGTCTATACATTCACAATGACACCATGCGGGCCTTGGGACGTCCTCAGGACATGTTCTCTGACTCCGCAATTCAGCTACAGCCCATCTTTGCGCAGTGGGTGCAAAGCCTCCATGCAGCGGCAGCCGGTGCTACGGCTCCCAATGCTTTGGCTGGCGTGAGCCCGGTCTTTGGTGGCGACGTTGTAGCGGTGGGTGGCAAGGTCGCAATGATGCCCATCACGCTGGGCACTGCCGACTTCATGGTGCACCACATTCACGCTTTCACGATTCACGTGACGGTGCTGATTCTGCTGAAAGGTGTGCTGTACGCTCGCAGCTCTCGCCTCATCCCCGATAAGGGTGCACTGGGCTTCCGCTTCCCTTGCGATGGTCCTGGTCGGGGCGGCACCTGTCAGGTGTCTGGTTGGGACCATGTGTTCCTTGGTCTGTTCTGGATGTACAACTCGTTGTCCATCGTAATTTTCCACTTCAGCTGGAAGATGCAGTCCGATGTGTGGGGCACGGTTTCCGACAATGGTGTGGTGTCTCACATCACCGCTGGCAACTTTGCCAATAGTGCGATCACCATCAATGGTTGGTTGCGTGACTTCCTGTGGGCGCAAGCGTCTCAGGTCATCGGTTCCTACGGTTCAGCATTGTCCGCCTACGGTCTAATGTTCCTAGGGGCGCACTTTGTTTGGGCATTTAGCCTCATGTTCTTGTTTAGTGGCCGTGGCTACTGGCAAGAGTTGATTGAGTCTATTGTCTGGGCTCATAACAAACTGAAAGTTGCTCCGGCCATTCAACCTCGCGCTCTGAGCATCACTCAGGGTCGGGCTGTTGGGGTAGCTCACTACCTCCTAGGAGGGATTGCCACAACCTGGGCATTCTTCCTGGCTCGAATAATTGCCGTTGGATAGAGCACGGAGGAATCATTAACAAGCTATGGCAACTAAATTCCCGAAATTTAGCCAAGGGCTAGCCCAAGATCCCACCACTCGTCGGATCTGGTACGGGATTGCTACGGCCCACGACTTTGAAAGCCACGATGGCATGACGGAAGAGAATCTTTATCAAAAGATTTTTGCTTCCCACTTTGGCCACCTGGCAATCATCTTTCTGTGGACCTCTGGCAACCTGTTTCACGTCGCTTGGCAAGGTAACTTTGAACAGTGGATCAAAGATCCGCTGAACATTCGTCCCATCGCCCACGCGATTTGGGACCCCCATTTTGGTCAACCTGCGGTGGATGCGTTCACTCAGGCTGGCGCTTCAAATCCGGTTAACATTGCCTACTCTGGGGTGTATCACTGGTGGTACACCATTGGCATGCGGACCAACTCCGACCTGTATACCGGGGCGGTGTTCTTGCTGATTCTCTCAGCGGTCTTCCTATTTGCTGGTTGGTTGCACCTGCAGCCCAAGTTCCGCCCGAGCCTGTCGTGGTTTAAGAATGCTGAATCCCGTTTGAACCACCACCTGGCTGGTCTCTTCGGCGTTAGCTCCTTGGCTTGGACAGGCCACCTGGTACACGTAGCTATTCCCGAATCGCGTGGACAGCACGTGGGTTGGGATAACTTCTTGACCACGCCGCCTCACCCCGAAGGTTTAAGACCCTTCTTCACGGGTAACTGGGGTGTGTACGCTCAGAGTCCGGATACGGCTGACCATGTCTTTGGCACTGCTCAAGGCGCTGGCTCTGCCATCCTGACCTTCTTGGGTGGCTTCCATCCGCAGACGGAGTCCCTCTGGCTGACGGATATGGCGCACCACCACCTGGCGATCGCGGTGATCTTCATCGTGGCGGGTCACATGTACCGTACCAACTTTGGGATTGGTCACAGCATCAAGGAAATCTTGAACGCTCATAATCCTCCGGCGGGTACGCCTGGTGATTTGGGTGAAGGCCATAAGGGTCTGTACGACACGCTGAACAACTCTCTGCACTTCCAGTTGGCTTTGGCCCTGGCTAGTCTGGGTGTGGTCACCTCCCTGGTGGCGCAGCACATGTACGCCCTGCCTCCCTACGCCTTTATGGCGAAGGACTACACCACTCAAGCCGCGCTTTATACTCACCACCAGTACATTGCTGGTTTCATCATGGTGGGGGCGTTCGCTCACGGGGCGATCTTCCTGATTCGGGACTACGATCCCGCTGCGAATAAGAACAACGTCCTCGATCGCGTTCTGCAGCACAAGGAAGCCATCATCTCTCACCTGAGCTGGGTGTCCTTGTTCCTCGGTTTCCACACCTTGGGTCTGTACGTCCACAACGATGTGGTAGTCGCTTTCGGTACCCCTGAGAAGCAAATCCTGGTGGAGCCGGTGTTTGCTCAGTGGGTGCAGGCCGCTTCTGGCAAGATGATTTACGGGTTCGACACCCTGTTGTCTAATCCCGATAGTATTGCCACTACAGCTTGGCCCAATGGCGGCAACGTCTGGCTACCCGGCTGGTTGGATGCCATCAACAGCGGTACGAACTCGCTGTTCCTGACCATTGGCCCTGGTGACTTCCTGGTTCACCATGCGATCGCTCTGGGGCTGCACACCACCACTCTCATTCTTGTGAAGGGTGCGTTGGATGCTCGCGGTTCGAAGCTGATGCCCGATAAGAAAGACTTCGGCTACAGCTTCCCTTGTGATGGCCCCGGTCGTGGCGGTACTTGTGACATCTCTGCTTGGGATTCCTTCTACCTGGCCATGTTCTGGATGTTGAACACCATTGGTTGGGTCACCTTCTACTGGCACTGGAAGCATCTGAGCATCTGGTCTGGTAACGTGGCTCAGTTCAACGAGAACTCGAACTACCTGATGGGCTGGCTGCGGGATTACCTGTGGCTCAACTCCTCGCAGTTGATTAACGGCTACAACCCCTACGGCATGAACAACCTGTCGGTTTGGGCCTGGATGTTCCTCTTTGGGCACCTGGTCTGGGCAACTGGCTTCATGTTCTTGATCTCCTGGCGGGGTTACTGGCAAGAGCTGATTGAGACTATCGTTTGGGCACACGAGCGCACTCCTCTCGCGAACCTGGTTCGCTGGAAGGACAAGCCCGTTGCACTGTCCATCGTTCAGGCTCGTTTGGTAGGTTTGGCTCACTTTACGGTGGGATATATCCTGACTTATGCTGCCTTCCTGATTGCTTCGACCTCTAGCCGCTTTGGTTAGCCAGGTTGAGCCGTTAGGTGAATAATGCAAAACTCCTCGGTGCCTCGCGCCGGGGAGTTTTGTTTTGTAGTGACAATTCCTTAAACAGCGTTGCGAATGGCTGCCTCGATCTCTGTCACACTGACATCCGCTTGGTCTGACTTGGCATAAATCAGCAACAGCAAAACGCACTCAGGCGTAAGCACCTGATAAATCAGGCGATATCCGCCGCTTTTGCCAGTCGGAATGTCGCTATTTTTCGCTCGAACTTTGAAGATGGTGAATTCGGAACCGGGGATGCGATCGCCTACAAAATTCCCTGCCTGTAGCTCAACTACGATGGGCTGAATATCCTGCTTGATGCTCCGATAGCGTTTGGACAGGGATTTAAGACGCCTCTGAAAAGGTGGCGTAAACCGGACCTCGACCATAATCGTTAGTCTTCTAGACCATCCCAAAGCTCAGAAACCGGGTAATGATTGCCCGCTGCCGCCGCTCTTAGCGATTCCCGCAAGTCGGCAAGGATTTGTTCTTTCAGCTCATGCTCATCTACTGCGTCTAACCCACTTGCTTCAGGGCTTAGCTTCTCTAAAAGCATTTGCCAGAGCGCCACTGGAACGATGACTTCAGTGGTTTCGCCATTGGCATCGCTGACATATTTCACCTGAGTTTCTAGCTGGCTCAAGTTCATTTGCTAAAGTTCCTGCTTTATGGAAGTATCCTTACCCTTTATAATTATGGGCGATCGCTTCAAAGTCTCCCCAAACCTATTTAGGGACTCGCAAGAAAATAAAGTACCAATTTTCGCCTGCCTCCTTGGTGCATTCGCGAAGCAATGCACCAAGGAGGCTACGATGATCAAAACGTTTGGTACTTTATTTAACGGCTTATCCCTTACTCAATAGGTCGATCTGAGCCACTGATGAATTAGCTTGTCTCCATTCTTTAGTTGATTTAGCTCAATTTCAAGTGAGATACATCGTTACCTATCTAATTGCTTCTTCCTCGAAGCAATTTGGTTGACGAGTCTAGCTGTTAAGGAAAATAGTTGAGAACCGTCCAAGAATGAGTCTTGAACGGTCTGTTTGAAACAAGCCCTAATCGAACAATCAAATTTTTGGTGTATCAGCTGCGGTTGAGTTAAAGGGAAAGTTTGGTTTGGGTAAACGCTTACTTGCAGTTCCTGACGTATCATCGCCATCCCTAAATAGCCAAATCCATACGAAAAAGAACAAGAAAAATAGAAATTTACTCATGTTCGCCTCCCCGAAAGTAACGACTAGCGTACCAAGCTCCAACAAAAAGACCTGCACCAATGACAACCGGTGCAGCAGCAGAAACCGTTACGGTGGTAGTAGCGGTCATCCCTAACCATCCAGCAATCCCTGATGCTGGAGCAGTTACAGTAGCAACTGTTATAGAACCTCCTGGTAAAGCTGCTCCAACAGCACCTGCAAGTGCTCCGTAAGCCTTTAGAGCGTCCATAGTTCATTCCCTCCTATTTTTGAAATGCCTTAACTGCACCGAATGTAGCCAAACCAACGACCGCACCTGCTACGACAACAGGTGTGGCCCCAATGCCAACTGCCGTGCCACCTACAGCAAGGCCCATTCCACCAAGGTAGGAGGAAACACCTGCTCCTAGTGCAGCACCGCTAGCCAAACAGGCAGATGCAAATTTCAAGTTATCGGAGTTACTGTTCTTAGCCATAGAAAAACCTCAATATTCTCGCGAAGCAAGTTTTATTTAGTACATACACCACAATCAGTAGCCACGATTTGAGAATCGCTAACCAACTATACTTGGCTGCTTCTGGTGATTGGGTGATATTAACCGTACTGGTAGGTGTTAATTGCACGAAACAATGGAGCGTAAGTGTTTTTACTGAATACGCGAATAGTATTTTAAGGCTCTCTGATAGGAGCTGCTTTTAGATAAAGGGATATCGCTTCGCGAATATTGGCGATCGCTTCCTGTTCAGTATCGCCAGCAGAGATGCAATCAGGAAACTCTGGACACCAAACCGCCGATTCTCCGGTTTCCGGATCAGGTTCAAGGACAACTCGCCATTTCATGATTTTGAGAAAATTTCGCGTTATGAGGTTATCAACCTATTTTATCCACACGATAGCTTTCAGGTTGATGCTGCAAAGCTTGAAGGATGGTGGGGGCGATCGCCCTGTGGACAGGCTAGCGCCAATGCTGGTGATGGGGAGTGCGATCCTAATTAAAATTGTGCAATGAGCTTCTACTACCCCATGCCCACAATCTTAAGAAAAGAGGGCTTTAGTTTTCGGATTTATCTTGATGACCATATTCCTGCCCACGTTCATGTTTTTAAGGCAGAGGGTGAGGTCAAAATCCAGATTGGCGATGACTTCGCAGACTGCCGTTTAATATCGGTATATGGGATGAATCGGAAAGATGCTAAACGAGCTTTAGAGATCGCGATCGCACATCGGATGAAATTGCTGAATTGTTGGCGGAAAATCCATGGCTAGAGAATTACAAGATTCCGAGTTTGAAGCGCAATTTCGACAGGCTCAAGAATACAGTAAGCAAGTGACTGCAATAGAGACGCAAGCAGTTGAAGCTTACTATGATGGAACCAATCGACTCGTCGTGGTCCATTTGCGAAGTGGGGCTGTCTTCAGTTTTCCGCCTAATATCGCTCAAGGTTTGTCTGACGCTGCTGCTGAAGATTTAGCCGAGGTGGAAATCACGCCCTCTGGATTAGGGTTGCATTGGGAAAAGCTGGATGCTGATTTCACAGTATCAGGCTTACTGAATGGTATTTTTGGCACCCAAGCGTGGATGGGCAAGCTGCATGAACGATGGAGCAAGCAACAGGCATCCTAGTTATGAAGCGGCGATCGCCCTGCGGATCGGCTAGCGCCAACACGGTGATGATGAGGGCGATCGCGACTGTAGATATTTACCCAGTCATCTTGTCACTCGTAATGAGTCCACATGCGAATAACCTTGACAGTTTGCTCTGATAGCAAGACTTGATAAACGAGGCGATGCTGAATATTGATGCGTCGTGAATAGGCTCCAGCCAAATCGCCCACTAGCTTTTCGTAGGGCGGCGGTGTTTGGAAGGGATCTTCAGCCAGGATATCGAAGAGTGCCTGAGCTTTTTTCTTCAAATTACTGGCAGCGAGCCTCTTGGCATCTTTCTGAGCCTGCTTGGTGTAGACCAGTCTCCAGGTCACCAGTCAAGCTCTCCATCGCATTCGTCTACTGGGGTAGCCATCCCGGCTTTAATCGATTCGCGCATGCCGGGCACTGAAAGTAGATAAAGTGTTTCTTGAATGCTGGCCCAATCTTCTTCGGATAGGAGGACGGCATTGCCGCTGGCTCCTGTGATCACTACCGGTTGATGCGACTGGCTCACAGCATGAATCAATTGTTGTAGCTGGTTTTGCGCTTCATGGATGGGAACAGAAGACATCGCACTTTCCAAAGCTCACGTTTGTTTATTCTAATGTTTGGCTGGTAGAAGATGGATTGTCCTATCGCCAACACGGTGATGGGGAGGGCGATCGCTGTTTAAGCTTTCAGACATCTGACTCGATACTGGCAGCCTGTGTCACAAAGATCATCAGGATCTTGGCTGACGGCGCGATTATTTAGAGACACGCTGCGGTGTTGCTAGAAACCGGGGTGCTGTACCGGCTTTTTGGGG
>Ga0081526_100427_pt1 | contig 18923 bp, 19 predicted proteins | sample HotLakmasection2_FD_70991 | JGI IMG/M metagenome (GOLD analysis project Ga0081526, IMG submission 70991) | Hypersaline microbial mat communities from Hot Lake, Washington, USA - Section #2 (SPADES assembly) (version 2) | ecosystem: Environmental > Aquatic > Non-marine Saline and Alkaline >... | reverse complement strand
CAGACCACCCCGGCGACCTCGCGCCGGCCGAGCGGCACCAGCACGTAGTCGCCGGCCGAGAGCGTCAGGCCCTCGGGTACGCGATAGTCGTACGGCTCGCCGAGCGGCAGCGGCAGCAGTACGCGCACTTCCGCGGCTCCGGGGGGGTGACCGGAACTGGCGTCGCGCCTCGTCATTGGCTAGACTGCGAACGGCATGCGACACCGCCATGCGCGGCGCCGGGTCGGCGCGGCGCCGAACAGCGCAAAGGGGAGACCATGAAGTTCTTCATCGACACGGCCGACCTGAACGAGATCCGCGACCTTGCGGCCACCGGGCTGCTGGACGGTGTTACCACCAACCCGACCCTGGTGGCCAAGGTGGGCGCCAATTTCCTCGACCTGGTCGCCGAGATCTGCAGCATGGTCACCGGGCCGGTGAGTGCCGAGGTCGCCTCCACCGATTACGACACCATGGTGGCCGAGGGGCGCAAGCTGGCCTCGATCGGCCCCAACGTCACGGTCAAGGTGCCGCTGACCCCCGACGGGCTGAAGGCGTGCCGCACGCTGACCAACGAGGGCACCATGGTCAACGTGACGCTGTGCTTCTCCGCGGGGCAGGCGTTGCTGGCGGCCAAGGCCGGAGCCACGTTCGTGTCGCCGTTCGTCGGCCGGCTGGACGACATCAGCCAGGACGGCATGGCGCTGATCGCCGACATTGTCGAGATCTATCGCCAGTATCCGATGATCGCCACCGAGGTGCTGGTCGCCTCGATCCGCCACCCGATGCACCTGGTGCGCGCCGCGAAGATGGGCGCCGGGGTGGCGACGATGCCGCCGGCGGTGATCCGCCAGCTGTTCAAGCACCCGCTGACCGACCGCGGCCTGGACATTTTCGTCGCCGACTGGGCGAAGACCGGCCAGACCATCCTGGGCGACGAAACGGCGACCACCGGCGTGGCCGCGCAGTAGCCAGAACACAAAGACAACACGGCCCCGAGGGCGAGGACACCGACGCATGGGACGGGAACCGCAGCAGCAGAGCGACGCGCGCGACGGCACAGGCACCGCCGTGACCGCCGAGGACGTCGCCGCCTTCCTGACGGCGCACCCGGACTTCCTGTCCCAGCACCCCGAGCTGATGCTGCGCCAGACCCCGCCGCCGGCCGACCGCGGCGACGGCGTCGTCGACCTGCGCTCGTTCATGGTCGAGCGGCTGCGCGCCGAGGTCGACCGGCTCAAGCGCAACCAGAACGCGCTGCTGCACACCGCCCGGGTCAACCACCACGTCCGCAGCCGGGTGCATGCCGCGGTGCTGGCCCTGCTCGAGGCGCCGACGCTGGAGCACCTGATCGAGACGGTGACAACCGACCTGACGGTGCTGCTGGACGTCGACGTGACCGCGCTGCTGGTCGAATCGAACGGCTCCGACATCCCGCAGGTGCTGCGGTCGGGCGTGCGCGTGGTGCCGCCGGGCACCGTGCGGGAGCGGCTGGCCGGCTGTCCGGTCCGCCTGGACGGCGACACCCGCGGCGAGGAGTCCATCTTCGGCCCGGCCGCCGGTCTGGTGCACAGCCAGGCACTGGTCCGCCTGGACGTGTCCAGCGAAACCCCGCCCTGCCTGCTCGCCCTGGGCAGCCGCGCGCCGGACATGTTCCACGCCGGCATGCGCACCGAACTGATGGCCTTCCTGGCCCGCGTCCTGGAACGCTGCATCCGCTCGTGGCTGGATTTGCCGGCGTAGGCGCCGCAGCGGCGGATGGCCGGGCCGCCCCCCGCAACGCTCAACGTCGCCGTCAGTTCTTCATCGTGCCGTCGGCGTTCACCTCGACCCAACCTCCGCGCGCGGCAGAGGCGTAGATTGCCTCGATTAGCGCCACGTCGCGCAGACCCATCTCGCCCGGCGTATCCGGCCTGAAGTCGTCAATAATGGCCCGCGAGAGGTGGTCGATCTCGCCCGTAAACTGCCGCGCCGCCGGCTCGGCGACCGGCACCAGCCGCGTTCCAACCCCGGCACCGGTTTCATAGAGGTCGTTCCCGCTGTAGCTCGTCGCCGGGTTGAGGAGACCGGTTCCGCCCGTGCCGAGAATCTGAATGCGGTTCTCCTGCATCGTGAAGGACGAGGACAGATTGGCCAGCGCGCCCGAGCCGAACCGCAGCTGCACCGTCACCATGTCCTCGACCTGACGGAAGCGGACGTCATCCGGCGGATTCGAGATCGAAGCGACGAGGGCGATCGGGGACTCCTGAAGAAAGTAGAGCGCTCCGTTCAAGGCATATATGCCAATGTCCATCATGCTGCCGCCGCCGGCGAGGTCGCGCAGCACGCGCCATTCGTCGCGCGGGCGGGAGAGGTCGAGCGGCCGCATGGTGTCGCCGGTCACCAGCTTCACGTCGCCGAACGCTCCCTCCGTCTTCATCCGCAGCGCGCGCTGGTTGTGCGGCTCAAAGTGGGCGCGATAGGCGATCATCAGCTTGCGGTCGGCCCGGTCCGCCGCTTCGATCATCGCGCGGCACTCTTCGACCGTGTTGGCCATGGGCTTCTCGCACATTACGTGCTTGCCGGCCTGAAGTGCACGGATCGTGTATTCGGCGTGCAGTCCGTTCGGCAGCACGATGTAGACGACGTCGATCGCATTGCTGTTGGCGATGCGGTCGAAGGTGTCGTAGTCGAAGATCGCGTCGTCTGGCACGCCGTAGCTCGCGGCCACGCGCGCCGCCTTGCCGGCGTTGCCGGACACGAGCGCCGCAAGCCTGCAGGTCTGCGAACGCGTGATTGCCGGGATGACATGGTTCAAGGCAAACGCGCCAAGGCCGACCACGCACCAGCCGAGGCGCTGCTCGGGCGGCAGCGGCATCTCGAGTCGGGCCTCGGGGAAGGGCCGCCCGACCGCCTCGTCGGGGATGTCGGGCAGGTTCTCCGGCTGTGCCCGCGCCCCCGAGGCAACGAGGCCCGTCCCTGCAGCGGAGCCCGCTGCGGCAAGGAAGCGCCGGCGCGAGAGGCCGAGGATGTCGATACGGTCGGTCATCCGGATGGCTCCTGTCTCTACGGGCGTGCGGGCCGCGCCTCCCAACCGTCGGGTGGTCCGGAAAGCGAACTTCGGCAAGGTCAACCCGCAAACGCCCTGCTCCGGCAGCCGTTCCCGGACCTTTCGCGTCATCACCCCGAAACCATGCCGACGATAGGGGCTTGATGGCCTGCCCGCCCCCGGGGCCGTCCCCGCGTCCGCGACAGGAAGCCCCACGGAGCGCCCCGGGGCGGCCATGCCTTCACGGCGGTCCTGCCGCAACCTGTTCCGTAGCCGTTCCAATCCGCAGCTGACGGGTGCAGCGGTCGTGCATCCCGAACGTGAACCGGCCTTCGTTCGCAGGGACAACCGGAGCCGCTCCCGAGCCTGGACCCTTCCGGATCCCCGTCCCGCACGACTTGAGATACAAGAAGCGGAAGATTCTCCCCGGCCTCGCTGGACGGGACGCTAAGCGAAAATCAACTTTTTGTAACGAGAGAGCAAAAGATCCCGCATCCCTTACCTTTCGTTTTTTTCGGCAACTTCTTCCCTCTGGTCAAGTTGCGTCAAAGACCGGGGGCATAACGACTTCGGCTATCCGGAACGAATCCCGCACTTGGTGGGAACCAAGATATTTCGCTGCTGTTCGTACTGACCGTTGGCACCGGGGCGCCAAGGGCTGTGCAACGCACGGCCGGCATCCGGATCCAGAAGCAGGGCCGACCCGAGAACCGTCTCGAGTCCGGACTGCGCACGGTCGAGGACAGTCATCAAGGAAAGCTGGACGAACATGAGAACTCCTCACCAACACGGAACCGCTCCGGAGACAGATCACGGGCGGGAACCGGAAGCCGGGATCACTGAAGAGCATCAGATGAGTGGTCCATCGGCAAAGAAGGTCGGCATCTACGATCGCGTATCGGGAGGCGGAAAATCGACCACAAGAAATACATTGATTGCCATCCTGGTGGTAGTCCTACTTATTATTATTCTTTGGTGGCTACTGATCTAGATGGCAAGATCATCCGGACCGACGAGCATGAACATGCCAGCCCGAAGGCCCAGCGCCGGCGCTCTGGTGACGGACAGCCTTGGCCGTCACGGTCGGATCAACGAGGGACCGCCGACCACCGACGGCGAACGCTTCGTCCAGGTGGAGTTCGGCCGCGACGGGCCGCGACTGCTCTTGCCGGAAGACCTGCTGGAGCCGCGCGACGACGGCAGCTTTCACTTTCCGATGGATGCCGAGGCACTCGCCGGAGAGCAGGTGCCTTCGTCGAAGCCCGGTGCCGGCCATGCGACCGTCGTTCCCCTCGCCGTCGAGCAGGTTCGCGTGGATAGGCGGCGGGTCGCGACCGGGCGGGTTCGGGTGCGCAAAGTCGTTCGGGAAGAGGAAGCGATCGTCGATGAACCCTTGACCCGTACCCGGGCCGAAATCGAGCACAAGCCGGTCAACACTTGGGTCGAAGACCTTCCGCCGATCCGCACTGAGAACGACACCGTGATCATCCCCGTGGTCGAGGAGGTCCTGGTCGTGACCAGGCGCCTGCGCCTTGTCGAGGAGATTCACGTAAGCCGGCGCCAGGAGACGTTCCATGCACCGCAGCGCGTGACGCTTCGCCGCGAAGAAGCGGTCGTCGAACGACTGAGCGCGGACAGAGCGACGAATGGGGAGCGAAGCGGGGAGGAACCGGCCGAGCGAACAGCGCCGCCGGACTCCGGACCCGCAGTATGAAGCCAGACACCGAAACCAATGCAACAGGGAAATCGTCATGACGAAGACAGCAGTTGGCCTTTATAGTGAAGCGGCGGCAGCCTATGGGAAGATCGATGAGCTGCTTGCCGCCGGCATTCGCAAGGATCAGCTCAGCTACGTTGCCAGCGAACACGCCGCACGGACAGCGCCAGCCCCCGAGGCTGCAAAAGAACTGTCCGGGCCGCTCGGCAAGGGACAGGTATCTTTGCACACTCTGGCTGACGACCTCGCCAGTATCGGTGTGCCCCAGGATGAGGCCGACGGCTATGCCGAGGGCGTCCGCCGCGGCGGTGTGCTGCTGGTCGTCCAGGCCGATGACGAGGCGGCCGAGCGCGCCGTAGAGATCATGCATCACCAAAGCGTCGTCGACATCGAGGACCGTACTGCCAGTTGGCGTGAGCGGGGATGGACCGGTTATCAGCCGGGCGCCGCACCTTATACAGCGGAGGAAGCAGAGCGCGAGCGTGCGGAGTATGCGACCGAACAGGCACGGGCACCGGAGACCGGCGAGAAGAAGATTCCCCTCGCCGAGGAAGAGGTACAGGTCGGCAAGCGTGAGGTGCCGCGCGGCGGGATCCGCGTTCACAGCAGGGTTGTGGAGCAGCCAGTCGAGGAAAAGGTCCGCCTGCGCGACGAGGAGGCCTATGCCGAGCGCCGCACGACCGACCGCCCGGTGCGTCCCGGCGACGAAGTGTTTCAGGAGCGCGACGTCGAGGTGACGGAGACCGACGAAGAGGCCGTCGTCAGCAAGGAAGCGCGCGTGGTCGGAGAGGTCGCCGTCGGCAAGGAGAGAAAGGAACGCGAGCAGACGGTGCGGGACAAGGTCCGCCGCACCGAGGTCGATGTCGAGGACACGACCGCCGAGGCGGAACGGGCGCGGAAACGCTGAGCCGCCTGACGCACTGCGCATGACATCGTAGCGTTCTCCGCCGTGCGGCACCTGCGCCGCTTGGGGGAAACGTCTTGAACTTAAAGTCCTGGACTTTGCCGCCCGGTCTGCCACTCCGGGTACCGGCGCCGGATGCTGCGGTCTGGCCCGAGTTCTGGCAAAGTCCGGGATTCCTGTTCTACGATCGGCAGTGGCGGGGCAACTACCCGCGCAGAACATATCCGGCTCTGCCCTACTCCACCGTCACGCTTTTCGCCAGGTTGCGGGGCTGGTCCACGTCGGTGCCCTTGAACATGGCGGTGTGGTAGGCCAGGAGCTGCACCGGGATGGCGTACAGGATCGGCGTGACCAGCGGCGCCACCGTCGGCAGGGCGATGGTGGCGTAGGCGCCGCCGCCCAGGCGGGCGATGCCCTCGCGGTCGGACAGGAACAGCACGCGGCCGCCGCGGGCCATCACCTCCTGCACGTTGGACACGGTCTTGTCGAACACGCCGTCGCGCGGGGCGATGACGATCACCGGCACGGTCTCGTCGATCAGCGCGATCGGCCCGTGCTTCATCTCGCCGGCGGCATAGCCCTCGGCATGGATGTAGCTGATCTCCTTCAGCTTCAGCGCGCCTTCCATGGCCGTCGGGAAATTCGCGCCGCGCCCCAGGTACAGCACGTCGCGCGCCTCGGCCACGTCGTGGGCCAGCCGGTGGATGGAGTCGTCGTGGTTCAGCACCTCGACGGCGCGGGCCGGCACCTCGGTCAGGGCGGTGATCAGGTCGCTCTCCTGGCGGCGGTCGATGGCGCCGCGCAGCCGCGCGGTGGCGATCGCCAGGCAGGCCAGCACGGTGAGCTGGGTCGTGTATGCCTTGGTCGAGGCGACGCCGATCTCCGGCCCGGCCAGCGTCGGCAGCACCACGTCGCTCTCGCGCGCGATCGAGCTCTCGGGCACGTTCACCACCGAGACGATGTGCTGGCCCTGCGCCCTGGCGTAGCGCAGCGCCGCCAGGGTGTCCGCGGTCTCGCCCGACTGGGAGATGAACAGCGCCACGCCGCCCTCCGGCAGCGGCGCCTCGCGGTAGCGGAACTCCGACGCGACGTCGACGTCCACCGGCACCCGCGCCACCGCCTCGAACCAGTACTTGGCGACCATGGCGGCGTAATAGGCGGTGCCGCAGGCCACCGCGGTGATCCGGCTGACCTCCGACAGCGCGAACGGCATGGCCGGCAGCCAGATCGCCCGCGTCGCCGGGTTCACGTACGAGCGCAACGTGTCGCCGATCACCGCCGGCTGCTCGTAGATCTCCTTCAGCATGAAGTGCCGGTAGCCGCCCTTGCCGATCAGGGCGCCGGACTGCACCGTCTGGCGCACCTCGCGCTCGACCGCAACGTCGTCCGCGTCGTAGAGAACGGCGCCGGTGCGGGTCACCTCGACCCGGTCGCCCTCCTCCAGATAGCAGATGCGGTCGGTCCACGGCGCCAGCGCCATGGCGTCGGAGCCGAGGAACATCTCGCCGTGGCCGAAGCCGAGCGCCAGCGGCGAGCCGCGCCGGGCGCCGATCATCAGGTCGTGCTCGCCGGCGAAGATGATGGCCAGCGCGAACGCCCCCTCCAGCCGCTTCAGCGCCGCCGCGGCGGCCTCACGCGGCGGCTTCTGCTCGTCCAGATAACGGGTGATCAGGTGGGCGATAATCTCCGAATCCGTCTCGGTGTGGAAGGTGTGGCCCAGGCCCTCGAGCTCGCTGCGCAGGTCACGGAAGTTCTCGATGATGCCGTTGTGGACGATGGCAACGCGGTCGGTGGCGTGGGGGTGGGCGTTGGTCTCCGACGGCTTGCCGTGGGTCGCCCAGCGGGTGTGCCCGATGCCGATGGTCCCCTCCAGCGGCTCCTCCGCCAGGCGATGATCCAGATTGACCAGCTTGCCCTCGGCGCGGCGCCGGTCGATGCGGCCGTTGACCAGGGTGGCGATGCCCGCCGAGTCGTAGCCGCGATATTCCAGCCGCTTGAGCCCGTCCAGCAGCAGCGGGGCGACCGGCTGCTCGCCCAGGATCCCGATAATGCCGCACATTTATGCTTTTCCCTGCGTTCCGGATCGCTTCGCCTTCTCGGCCGCCTTGGCCGTGCGGAAGCGGGCGGCGCCCCTGGGCACCTCGCGCTGGTCGGCGCGTTCCAGCGCCAGGGCGTCGGCGGCCACGTCCTTGGTGATGACGCTGCCGGCGCCGATGTTGGCGCGGTCGCCGACCGTGACGGGCGCCACCAGCGCCGTGTTGGAGCCGACGAACACCTCCTCGCCCAGCACCGTGCGGTACTTGAGGAAGCCGTCATAGTTGCAGGTGATGGTGCCGGCGCCGATGTTGCTGCGCGCGCCGACGTCGGCGTCGCCCAGATAGGTCAGGTGGTTGGCCTTGGCGCCGGCACCCAGCGTGGCGTTCTTGACCTCGACGAAGTTGCCGACATGGGCGTCCGGGCCGATCATTGCGCCGGGGCGCAGCCGCGCGAACGGGCCGACCTGGGCGCCGGCGGCGATGCGCGCGCCCTCGATGTGGCTGAACCCGCGGATCTCGACATTGTCCTCGACGACGACGCCGGGGCCGAAGAACACCGACGGGAAGATCGTCACGTCGCGGCCCAGCCGCGTGTCGGCCGACAGGTAGACGGTGTCGGGGTCGATCAGGGTGGCGCCGTCGGCCATGGCGCGGGCGCGCAGGCGCTGCTGCATGGCCTTCTCGGCCAGGGCCAGCTCGGCACGGGAGTTGATCCCCAGCACCGCCTCGGCGTCGCCCTCGGCCACGGCGCACGGCCAGCCGCGGGCGCGGGCGGCGGCCACCGCGTCGGTCAGATAATACTCGCCCTTGGCGTTGTCGTTGCCGATGGCGTGCAGCAGCGCCGCCATGCGCCGGCCGTCGAAGGCCATCAGCCCGGCGTTGCACAGGCCGATGCCGCGCTGCTGCGGCGTCGCGTCGGCGTGCTCGACGATCGCCTCCAGGTGGCCGTCGGCGTCGAGCAGCAGGCGGCCGTACTGGGCCGGGTCGTCGGGGCGCATGCCGAGCACGACCAGCGCCGGGTCGTCGGGCGCGCGCCGCCGCTCGACCATCACGCGCAGGTCGTCGGCGGTGATCAGCGGCGTGTCGCCGTACACGATCAGCACGTCGCCGGCGAAGTCCTCCAGCAGCGGCAGCGCCGCCTTGACCGCGTCGCCGGTGCCGAGCTGCGCCTGTTGCACGACCGTCGGCCACGGCGCCACGGCCGCGTCCACGGCGGCCATGCCCGGCCCGACCACGACCACGAGCCGCTCGGGCCCCAGCGCGGTGGCGGCGTCCACCGTATGGCGCACCATCGGCACCCCGGCCACCGGGTGCAGCACCTTGGGCAGGTCGGACTTCATGCGCGTGCCCTTGCCGGCGGCAAGAATCACGCAGGCGAGGCTGGCATCGGTCATGGGCTCGCGGCGTCGGATACGGGGGACTCGGGGGCGGCGGTCGGAGGAACGCTGGCACCTGGCCAGCCTAATGCCAACAATTTACGCAAAGCCTAAGTGCCACACGGCCCGCACCGCCCCAAGTCAACATTTGTTGCCCGATATTACACCCCGCGCCCCAGGCGTGCAGATGCCCGGACGGATAGGCCGGGGCGGCAGCAGCCATGGCCGGGGGGCAGGGATACGGGTTCACGGACCAGCCGGGGCCGCGGTGACGGCAGGGCTGACAGAGGACGGAGGATCGATTATATCCAGCCAGGAGGTGCCGACATGACCGAGATCAGACAGACAGACGTTCCGCTTGACGAACTGACCAGGCCACAGCCGGACTCTGAGGATCCGGCCTATCTGGCTTACGTGGCCGAAAATATCCGCGCGGGCCAAGGCGACGTCAAAAGCGGTCGAGTCATTTCAGAAGACAAATTATGGGACGACCTTGGCATTGATAGTTAAAATTACCGCCAGGGCCAAAGCCAATCTGGTAGATATTCGGGACTACATTGCACGGGATAATCCAGCCGCCGCCGAGCGGACTCTTATCAGAATTCAGCAGTCGATCCGACATCTCAGGACCTTTCCAGAGTTGGGCAGGCCATGGGAGGACACTCGGACAAGGGCATTGTCCATTCCCGGTTTGCCTTACCGGGTCCACTATGAAATCAAGGGCGAGACCGTCTACATCCTCACTGTGGTTCACACACGGCGTAACTGGCCCTGAAACAGGCGCATCGCTTCTGTTTCAGTTTGGATGTGCTGTTGTTCCGGGGATCCTGGTGCGAACGCCCGGCCTGCCGACACCCAAGGTTTGGGCGGCAAACCAACCCCGTGCAAGACGGCGGCCGGCGCGCCGGCCACCGGGTTTGACTCCGCGCCGGAGGTGTGCAGGCTAGGCGCCGCCCCCACCGACCGGAGCCTCTCCCGCACATGCCGCGCTTCAAGGCCATCGTCTTCGACCTGGACGGCACGCTCGTCGACAGCGTCGGCAGCATCACGGCCGCGCTCAACCAGCTGCTCAAGGACGAGGGCCTGCCGCCGGTGCGCCCCGACGACGTCAAGGACATGGTTGGCGACGGCGCCATGAAGCTGCTGGAGCGGGGCTTCGCCGCCGCCGGCCGGCCGGTCGGGGCCGACGACCTGCCCGGTCTGTTCCAGCGCTACGTGCCGCTGCTGACCCGGATGCCGCCGCTGGCCAGCGACCTGTACCCGGGCGTCGTGGACACCCTGCGCCGGTTCGAGATGGACCACGTCGCGCTTGGCATCTGCACAAACAAGCCGTACCAGCCGGCGGTGGAGGCGGTGCGCGCCATGGGCCTCGCCGGCCTGTTCGGCGCGATCGTCGGCGGCGACAGCCTGCCCGAGCGGAAGCCGGCGGCCGCGCCCCTGCTCGCCACGATCGACCGGCTCGGCGCCCGGCCGGAGGATGCGGTGATGGTCGGCGACAACGGGAACGACGTCGGCACCGCGCGCAACGCCGGGGTGCCGTGCGTGGTGGTCAGCTACGGCTATCCGCGCATGCCGGTGGACAAGCTGGAGGCCGACATCGTCATCGACCGGTTCGAGGACCTGCCGGAGGCGCTGGAGCGGCTGCCCGCGCGGGCGTGAGGCCGGGGCTCAGCCGGGCGGGTCCCCGCGCTTCGCGCCTTCCGCGTCCGACCACGCTTCCGGAGCGGCCAGATACTTGCGGACCTGCTCGATCGTGCCGTCGTCGAAAAAGCCGCAGCGCTGCGCCTCGGTGACGATGTCGTCCCAGGTTGCCAGCCAGTGCAGGCGCACGCCCCGGTCGCGCAGGGTGTCCAGGCCGTCCTGAAAGATGCCGTAGTTGAACACCACGAAGCACTGCTCGATCCTGCCGCCGGCGTCGCGCAGGGCATCGATGAACGCCAGCTTGGACTTGCCGTCGGTGCACAGGTCCTCGACCAGCAGGGCGCGCCCGCCCTGGTCGATCACGCCCTCGATCTGCCGCAGCCGGCCGACCGCCTTGGCCTGCTTGCGCACGTAGACCATGGGCAGCGACAGCCGCTCGGCAATCCAGGCGGCAAAGGGGATGCCGGCGGTCTCCCCGCCGGCGATCACGTCGAACGCCTCGTAGCCCACGTCGCGGGCCAGCAGGTCCACGGCCATGTCCATCAGCGCGGCGCGCGCACGGGGATAGGAGATGACGCGGCGCGTGTCGATGTAGACGGGGCTGTACCGGCCGGAGGTCAGGCGGAACGGCTCCTCGGGACGGAACAGCACGCACTCCGTCTCGAGCAGGATGTGGGCGGTCGCCTGCGGGAACGACATGGCAGGGCTCCAGAACGGCCGGGCGTGGGGGCGCTCGGCGAACGGCATCGGCTTGACCTTACTCCGGAACGAATAATCGTCCCTGAACGAGCACCGCCACCGTGCGCACGGCGACCAGCGCGATGATCCCCGTCGCCGTCAGCAGGATGACCGCGGCCAGCCCTGCACTGCCGTCCCCGCCGAGGAGCGCGTGGTAGTGCAGCGAGGCCCCGGCCAGCGAGGCCGACGGGAAGGTGTACGCCCACCAGCTCACGGCATAGGGCAGGCGCCAGAACAGCGGCGCCATCGCCAGCAGCAGCAGCGCGATGAACAACGCGGTGAAATAGAGCAGCCGGACCAGTCCGTCCAGTCCTCCGCCGTTGATCGCTCCGTAGGCGACGCAGCCGATGGCCGGCGGCGCCATCAGGATGAACAGGGTCGGCAGGAACCGGTCCGGCATCTGGTCGTGAAAGATGATCCGGTACAGCACGATGGTGAACAGCACCAGCCAGAACACCAGTCCGACGTAGAAGAAGAACCAGGAGATTTCCACGTGGCCCAGCGGTCCGCCGGCGATCGGCACCAGGATGTTGCCGACGACGGGGATGAACCAGGCCGGGCTGGCGTGGTGGATCTCCACGTTGCGGGTCATCCAGCGGACCACGATCGTGACCGCCAGGACGAGCTGCAGGGACGTGCCCGCCAGCCACACCGCCTCCGCCAGACCGCGGCCGTAGGGCAGCGCCCCGGCGGCCAGCAGCAGCAGGCTGATCGAGGCGGTGGGAAAGAAATTCACCCGCACCGGGTGCGCGAAGTCGGCCCGCACCGCCGCCGGATGGCGCAGCGCCTTCAGCCCGTACACGGCTGCGATGGCGACGAAGCACACCGCCGCCAGCCCCACGATCGCCTCGCCCACCGCCGCCGGCCAGCCGAGCACGTCATGCGCGCGCCGCCACGCCAGGCCGAGCCCGCCCAGCCCCATGCTGACCGCGAACAGCGGCACCGGGACGTGCGCCAGCCACGACAGCGACGGCTCCGTGGCGCGGGCTTCGACGGTCATCGCGGGACGGTCCTCCGGGGCAATGCATCGGCAGCGACCGGCAAGACCGGGACAATACCAGGGCAGGAAAAGCCTGTCTCGACGCGCGCGGTTGACTTCAGCGCAGGGCAGGCATTCCGAATAGTCCTGGCAACCGGACGGTCAGCCGGCAGGAGTGGCGGCCCCGACCGGCTGCCAGGGTCCAGCGCCGCCGACGCCCCTGCCGTTACGACGCCCCTGCCGTTACGACGACCGTGGCCGCGGCGGACGTCGGCCGCGGCAGCGGCCCGCCGTCTCCGTCCGGGAGGCGGCGCTTGAGGCTGGCCGACGCCTGATGCCGAACTCGCAGCCGGGCCGAAGAGGATGCCCGGCATCTGCGTCAGACCGACGCCCGCAGGGAGCTTCCGGGCGTTGCCCAGCGCGCTACGCTTTGTCGCGGCCCCCGTCGCCGGCGGGCGGAGTCACACTTGCGGCAAACCGCTGCTTGGGGAGGCTCCGCCATGACCCTGTTCGCCGACAGCATTCCCGCGCCCGAGTACCGGCTCGACATCGGCACCGTGCGCGGCCTGAAGATCGACGTCCTGACCGAGACCGGCTGGTTCGACGACGCCGTCATGAAGGACACCATGATGGCCTATGGCGGCCCGGCCGCCAGCCAGTACGCCGTCGCCTGGGACCGGGAGAACGCCGGCGGCTATGCCGCGCTGATCACCGTCACCCTGGCCGACGGGGACGAACGGCGCATCCTGCTCGACACCGGCTGGAACACCGAGTGGATGGACTACGTCTACGCGCGCTGGGGCGTGGACGCCATGCTGACGCGCGGCGAGATCGACATGCTGGTGCTGTCGCACTGGCACCTGGACCATTTCTGGGGCATCGAGTCGGCGCTGAAGCACGACCCGCGCCTGAAGATCCTGGCGCCCGGCACGGCGTACCCCGAGGACCTGGCCCTGCTGCGCGAGCGCGCCCGCCACGCCGCGACCGACCATGACGGCCGCACCGTCCACCTGTGCGGCAACGCCGTGCCCCACGAGGGCGAACTGGTGCTGACCGGTCCGGAGGGCGAGGACCGCAGCGGCGTGTACCGGCCGTTCCCCGGCGTGGCCGTCAAGATGTTCGACGTGCCGATCCTGCTGCGGGTGCGCGGCGAGAACGTCCTGTACTTCGACGTCGCCGACAGGGGGCTGGTCACGGTGACCGGCTGCGGCCATCCCGGCGTGCCCGCCATGCTCGGGGCCGCCCGCGGCCTGGGCGACGGGCGGCTGTACGGCTGCTATGGCGGGCTGCACTTGAGCGTGTTCGAGACCTGGAAGCCGGAGTTCGAGGACCTGATCCGCGAGGTCCGGGACCTCGGCATGGAGAAGATGGGCTGCAACCACTGCACCGGCTGGCTGTGGGCCGAACGGGCCGAGCGCGAGGGCCTGCCCATCGTCAAGGGCACCGACCGGTACCGCACCTACCCGAAATGGTCCACCGCCGCCACCGGCAGCCACGTGTTCCTGGCCAACGGCGACTCGGTGACGTTCTGATCGGCCCGGCCGGCGGCCGCGCGTCCGGCGTCGCCCCCGGACGTCAGCCGAACACGTAGGCGCCGTAGCCGACCACCTCGCCGCGCGGGCCGGCGGTGTCGCCGGAGCTGCGCAGGTCGATGGTCTCGGCGGTCAGCCCGTGGTCCCGGGCGGCGCGCAGCAGGCCCTTGACGGGAATCCGGCCGCACGCCTGGTGGTCGGCGATGGCGTCGGGGTTCAGCGCCTCGATCGCCGCCGACGTCGCGGTGTCGAGCGTGCGGGCGGTGTCGTAGTCGTAATAGTGGCTGAGGTCCGAGGACACCAGGATCAGCGTCTCCGGCCCGCCCCACAGCGACTCGATCACCTCGGCGACTTCCTCGGTGGTGGCGTCGCCGACGACCAGCGGCACCAGCGCGAACGCGGCCAGCGCCTCCTGCAGGAACGGCAGGTGCACCTCCAGGCTGTGCTCCAGCCGGTGCGCGGCGTCGAACGCGGTCACTTGCGGCAGCGCCAGAATGCGCTCGACCGACTCGCGGTCGACCGGCACCGTGCCCAGGGGCGTGGCGAAGCTCTGCGCCGTGCTGACCGCCAGCCCGCTGACCGGCACCCGGTGCGCCGGGCCCAGAAGGACGACGCGGGTCACCGTGTCCCGCACCTCGGCGAGCCGGGCATAGCCGCTGGCGGCGACCGGGCCGGAGTACGGATAGCCGGCGTGCGGCAGGATCATCGCCTTGGGTGCCGGCCCGCGCACCGCCGCGTCGGCCAGGTAGCCCCGCACCGCCCGGTCCAGCGCGGCCGGGTCGCCGGGATAGAACATGCCGGCCACGGCCGGCGCACGAATCGACATGGCCCCCTCTCCGCGGTTCGTCGCTTGCTCGTGATCCATAGGTGGCGGCGGGGCGCGTACGTGTAAAGGCGGGACGCACTTTGCCGTTGAAGGGCCGCAGGGCCGGGATTACGTAAAACCGGACAAGATCAAAAGTCCGGCAGTGCTTATCATTGCCGCAAGGATAAGCATCATCATGGGAAAGACGACCAGGGACATCATCGACGGCGTGCCGGCGCGCTACTGGCACAGGCTGGAGGACGGGCGCATCCAGTGCGATGTCTGCCCGCGTTTCTGCAAGCTGCACGACGGCCAGCGCGGCCTGTGCTTCGTGCGCGGCCGGGCCGGGGACGAGCTGGTGCTGACCACCTACGGGCGGTCCAGCGGCTTTTGCATCGATCCGATCGAGAAGAAGCCGCTGAACCACTTCCTGCCGGGCACGCCGGTGCTGTCGTTCGGCACGGCGGGCTGCAACCTGACCTGCAAGTTCTGCCAGAACTGGGACATCAGCAAGTCGCGGGAGTTCGACACCCTGGCCGACCGGGCCTCGCCCGCGGGCATCGCGCGCGCCGCCGCCGACCACGGCTGCCGCAGCGTCGCCTTCACCTACAACGACCCGGTGATCTTCCACGAGTACGCCGTCGATGCCGCCAGGGCGTGCCACGACCTGGGCGTGAAGACGGTGGCGGTGACCGCCGGCTATGTCTGCCCCGAGCCGCGGGCGGAGTTCTATCGGCACATGGACGCCGCCAACGTGGACCTGAAGGGGTTCACGGAGAAGTTCTACCACGAGCTGAGCGGCGGCCATCTGCAAGCGGTGCTCGACACGCTGGTCTACCTGAAGCACGAGACCGACGTATGGTTCGAGCTGACCACGCTGCTGATCCCGGGCAGGAACGACTCCGACGGCGAGCTCGACGAGATGACCGCCTGGGTCGTGGAACAGCTCGGCCCGGACGTGCCGATGCACTTCACGGCGTTCCACCCGGACTGGAAGATGCTGGACGTGCCGCCGACCCCGCCGGCCACGCTGACCCGGGCGCGGCGGATCGCCATCAAGAACGGCGTGCGCTACGCCTATACCGGCAACGTCCACGACTCCGCCGGCGGCAGCACCTGGTGCCACGGCTGCGGCGCGCTGCTGATCGAGCGCGACTGGTACGTGCTGGGCGCCTGGGGCCTGGACGCGGCCGGCCGCTGCCAAAGCTGCGGCACGCCTTGCGCCGGCGTGTTCGACCCCACCCCCGGCACCTGGGGCGCCCGCCGCCGCCCGGTCCGCATGGAGGCCTACGCGGCGGCCTGATTGGCCTTCAGTCGAGGGACGCCGGCCTTGGCCTTAGTCCGTGGTCGGCGGAAGCGGCAATTGGGCCAAGCCTATCGCCGGAATATTCAGCCTTGCAGCACAGCGTCGCAAGCCGCTGTCGTCCGTGTATACCGCCGTGGCGCCTTCCACCTTTGCTATGGCCGCTATCTGTCGGTCGTACTTCAGCTTGGCATATGTCTCGGTGGTGTTTCTTGGCCGGTCTTCAGGCAACTGTGCCATCAAGGCAACCTGAACGGCTGCTCTCTGATCAAATCCTACGATTTTGAATGCCGCCGCACTGCTGATCCTCGCAAGCTGCTCCGGCGCCGCGGCCCCTGATCGCACCAGAATTTCAGATAATGCGGGAGTCGGGATAATAATCTTCAGCTTGCGCCGCTCCAATTCCCGAAGACAGAACTCGACACGTTCTTTTGGCCGGTCCACGGGCTGACCCGTCGACGGGTCCTTGGGCACGCCGACGCGCTCGGAGAACAGGAAAAGCGCCATGGACGCGTCGAATACGACCATTATTGCATCTCGGACGGCCCTTCGCGTAGCGCCTTCAGCGTGGCCCAAGGGTCATCGACCTGCTCCCATCCATTGTTCGGAATGGCCCTAAGATCACGGACAACGTCGGTCAAGGACGCCCGGTCAAGGACCTGAAAGTCGTTGATGGTGAACCTGTTCAGGACCCAGTCTCCAAACTCGTTCACATGCCATCGACCGGTCCCCTTCAACCTCAGCTCGTCGGTGAAAATGTGCCCTGCCAAGCGCCTTGCCAAATCCCGGCGCGCCTGGCACTGACTGAGAACCCGGTTTTCAGTCTCGATGTGAACAGGGACCCAGTCTCCCCTGCCGCCGAGTTTGATCACCACTCCGTCCAGGACACTGTCCTGGTTGAAGGCGGCGAACTGAACGGGCCGAGCCTCGTCGAATCCCGGAAACGCAAGGCTTTCGGCCGTGTCTTCGCCCAGGATCGCCCTGCTTTCGTCCTCCCGCAGCCTCCTGTTCACCCGCCGGTACGCCATCATGGCATCCGCAGGTCCTTCACCCCGCCCGGTTTGCTCGACACGCGCACGGACCTTGGAGGCAGCTGCCGGCTCAATGAGGCTGGTCAGAACGGTGCTGCCGCTGCCGACCTCGACAAAGTGCACGCTGGCTTGTTCGCCGAGTATGGTGGCAATGTCCGCCATGTATTCCGCCAGACGGGCCATCGGAATCGTTCTCGGCGTATACGGGCCGCTGATCGTAAAGCGGACCGTTGTTCCTTCGGACATCCGACCGGTCTCCCCGCACTGTGGGACGCCCGTGCCACTTTGGACGAAGACTCCCGACAAGCAAGCCCTTTTCATACGACGCGACGTGCCACTGCCGCGGTTCGTTCCGCATCGTCAACGCCGAATGAAATTCAACGACTCTTGCGGCCATGTAGCCCGCCAGTGGAGCGTTGGCGAAGCGGTCGCTGCGGACGTGCCGTTCGCGCTTAACCAGGGCAATTGCAGCTTCCCAAGTATATGGTCGTGCGGATGGGCGTGTCCGGTTGCATCTGGGCTCGCCCCCGTGGCAGCCATGCGAGCGATGACGGACACCAACCCTGATCGCCCCTTATGGGTCCTGCCGCGGCACCGGCGGCCGTGACCCGCATGCTCCGCCTGATCGGCCGCGACGCCGCGCTGGCGCTGAAGGCCGGCACCGATGCCACGGTGGCGGTGGCGTTCTTCGTGCTGGCGGTGGTGCTGTTTCCGCTCGGTGTCGGGCCGGAGCCGAACGTGCTGGCGCGCATCGCGGCCGGCGTGATCTGGATCGCCGCGCTGCTCGCCTCGCTGCTGTCGCTGGAGCGGCTGTTCCTGAACGACTACGAGGACGGCGGGCTCGACCTGCTGGCGCTCGCGCCGCTGCCGCTGGAGGCGGTGGTGCTGGCCAAGGTGGCGGCGCACTGGCTGGGCACCGGGGGGCCGGGGATCGTCGCCGCGCCGCTGCCGGCCCCGCTGCCCGAGCCGTTCGACGTGTCGCTCGAGCGTCCGGTGCACAATGACTGCACGATCTGCTTCGAGGGCCGGCGGTACTCGGTGCCGTTCCCGTACGCGGACCGGCGGGGGGGGGGGCGCGGGACGTCCGGCCACGTGCAGATCGTGGACCGGGACACCGGACGAGTCGTCGCCTCGCACCCGCGGGGGACGGCGGCCACGCTGGTCATCGATCCGCAGCACTACGAAGGCCCCTCGACCCCGACGGTGGTCCGTCCCAAGCCTCTCGGGAGGATGGGGAAGCGGATCACCGAGCTCGCCGCGACTCCCGTCGAGAGACGGTCGATCGAGATCTACGCCGAGCTGGCGGAGGTGACCCGATGAGCAGCGAGAAGGCACTGCCGGCCCGCCAGGCGACGCCGGACATCGAAGGGCTCCGCGCCCAGCTCTCGAGCCTCGGCCTGGACTTCGCCGCGGCCGCCCTCGGCGACCTGCTCACCGACGCCGCCAAAGGCCGACGAGAGCGGCCCCGGCCTCCTGGGCCGGCTGCTCGAGCACGAGCGCAGCCAGCGGGAGGAGCGCCGCATCCGCACGTCGCTGAAGCTCTCGGGGCTGCCGACCGGGCAGACGATCTCGGGCTTCGACTTCAGCTTCCAGCCGTCGGTCGAGCGCAGCCGGATCGAAACGCTGGCGAGCTGCGGCTGGATCCGCGAGAAGCAGTCGCTGCTGATCCTCGGCCCGCCGGGGGTCGGCAAGACGCACCTGGCCATCGCCCTGGGCGTCCGGGCCATCGAATGCGGCCCGTCGGCCGCCTACCACCGGGTGGAGGAGCTGATGCACCCGATGCGGGAGGTCCCTTGGCCGCTTCGACCACCTGGCGGAGCGAGGCCGGGCCGGGCAGGGCCTCGGGCGCAGGCG
>Ga0081526_100425_pt1 | contig 18952 bp, 17 predicted proteins | sample HotLakmasection2_FD_70991 | JGI IMG/M metagenome (GOLD analysis project Ga0081526, IMG submission 70991) | Hypersaline microbial mat communities from Hot Lake, Washington, USA - Section #2 (SPADES assembly) (version 2) | ecosystem: Environmental > Aquatic > Non-marine Saline and Alkaline >... | reverse complement strand
AGGACAGCCATGGCACCGGCGCGCCGGCCAGCGCCTGTTCGAGCCGGTCGGCGCGGCGCACGGCGGCGGCCCGGCGGCGGTCGAGCACGACGCACCCGCCGACCGCCACGACCACGGCGGCCAGGGCCAGGCCGGACAGCCCGGCGGTGCCGCCCATGGCGGGCTGGCCGGGCGTCTGCGCCAGCGCGGGCGCGATGCCTGCGGCAGCAGCGGCGGCGGCCAGGCCGGCCATGCGGACGGCAACGGTGTGGAAGGCGGACAGCACGGGCGGGCACGGCACAGGTTGCGGAACGAATCGGCCGGCGCCGTGGTCGGCGCCGCCGGTGTCGGCGAACCTTGGCGCCAATCTACGCGACTTTCGCGAAAACAAACAAGCCGGCTGCGTTGCTGAACGCAGCCGGCTCTTCGTTGCGTTGTGCGTCACGATGGCGCGCCGCGGCACACCGCGGCACCGCCGCGCGGATCAGTAGCGGTAGTAGTCGGGCTTGAACGGCCCCTGCGGCGGCACGCCGATGTACTCGGCCTGCTTCCCCGACAGCTCGCTCAGGCGGGCGTTCAGCTTGCCGAGATGCAGCCGGGCGACCTGCTCGTCGAGGTGCTTGGGCAGGACGTACACCTTGTTCTCGTACTTGCCCGGATTGGTCCACAGCTCGATCTGGGCCAGGCACTGGTTGGTGAACGACGCGCTCATCACGAAGCTGGGATGGCCGGTGGCGCAGCCCAGGTTGACCAGCCGGCCCTTGGCCAGGACGATCAGCCGCTTGCCGTCGGGGAACACGACCTCGTCGACCTGCGGCTTGACCTCTTCCCAGACGAAGTTCTGCAGGGCGTCGATCTGGATCTCGGCGTCGAAGTGCCCGATGTTGCAGACGATCGCGCGGTCCTTCATCTGCCGCATGTGATCGACGGTGATGACGTCGATGTTGCCGGTCGCGGTCACGAAGATGTCGCCGCGCGGCGCGGCCTCGTCCATGGTGACCACCTCGTAGCCTTCCATGGCGGCCTGCAGTGCGCAGATCGGGTCGACCTCGGTAACCACTACGCGGGCGCCGCCGCTGCGCAGGCTCGCCGCCGAGCCCTTGCCGACGTCGCCGTAGCCGCACACCACCGCGACCTTGCCGGCCATCATCACGTCGGTGGCCCGCCGGATGCCGTCGACCAGGCTCTCGCGGCAGCCGTACAGGTTGTCGAACTTGGACTTGGTGACGCTGTCGTTGACGTTGAACGCCGGCGCGCCGAGCGTCCCGCGCCGCTCCATCTCATAGAGGCGGTGCACGCCGGTGGTGGTCTCCTCCGACAGGCCGCGCACGTCCTTCAGAAGCATGGGGTGCTTCTGGTGCATGATCTGGGTCAGGTCGCCGCCGTCGTCGAGCAGCATGTTCGGCCGCCAGCCGTTCGGCCCCTCGATGGTCCGGTCGACGCACCACCAGTAGTCCTCCTCGGTCTCGCCCTTCCAGGCGAACACCGGGATGCCCGCCGCGGCGATCGCGGAGGCGGCATGGTCCTGGGTCGAAAAGATGTTGCACGAGCTCCAGCGGACCTCGGCACCGAGCTCGACCAGCGTCTCGATCAGCACGGCGGTCTGGATGGTCATGTGCAGGCAGCCGGCGATGCGCGCGCCCTTGAGCGGCTTGCTCGGCCCGTACTGCTCGCGCACCGCCATCAGGCCCGGCATCTCCGTCTCGGCGATGGCGATTTCCTTGCGGCCCCAGCCGGCAAGGTCGATGTCCTTGACCTTGTAGTCGGTCAGGGTGGCGGCATCGGGCATGGGTACACTCCTTCGCGCAGCATTCGGGCAAGACGACGGGCGCCGGTGCGGCCCCGTCCGGTCGGACATGGACATAGCAGGCCGACCGCCGCGCGGCAAGCATAAACATATCTTTATGTCTGCATGTTCTCGGCCGTGCCCGCGATGACACGGCCCCCGCCCGCCGGGGACGGCCGGGCCGGATCATTGCTCAGCGCTGGAAGCGGACGGGGACCGGGGCCTCGGGCGGACGCACGTGGCGGGTGATGCAGTCGGCGGTGCCGTCCGGCTGGCGCTCGCAGCGCATGACGCGCTGGTTGATCGCGGAGCCGTCGCTGCAGCGCACGTGCCCGCCGTCGATCACGTTCAGGGCCTCGCCCTCGAAGTTGGCGCCGATGCCGCTTTCGCAGCGGGTGCCGTCCTCGAAGACCAGAGTCTGCCGGCCGGCGCCGTTGCGCTCGAAGCACATCTCCCAGTCGGTCACCCGGATCGTCTCCAGGGTGTCCCGGCGGGTCACGCCGTAGTCCGAGATCAGGGTCCAGCAGCCTTCCAGCAGCGACAGGTCGCGCTCCTCCCACTGCTCCTCGGGGATCGGCTCCGCGGGGCGGTCCGCGTCGTCCTCGGCACGGGGCGCCTCCGGCGCATCGGGCTCGAGGGCGTCCGGGTCCGGCGCCGCCTCGTCCGCGGGCGGCTCGGGCACCGGGGTCTCCTCCGGCAGCCGCTCCTCGGGGACCAGGGTCTCCTCCTCCGGAAGCGGCTCCTCGGGCTCGGGCACGAGCGCCTCCTCGGGCAGCGGCTCCCCTTCCGGGAGCGGCTCTTCCGGCTCCGGGACCGGCGTCTCCTCGGCCTCCGGCACCACGTCCTCGGGCACCACCTCGTCGGGCGCCACCTCGTCGGGCACGACCGGCACCGGCGTCTCGTCGACCGGCGCGACCGGCTCCGGCGGCAGCTGGGCGACCTCGTCCGGGCGGTCGCGGGGCGGGTCGTCGGGGCGGCGCGCCCCGCCCGCGGGGGGGCGGGTGCGCCCCCCGCCGCGGCAACGCCTCCGGCACGTTCGTCGGCTGGGCGGCGCCCGGCGACGTCGCCCGTCTGCTGACCGAGGCGGACCCGACCTTTTGCGACGCCGTGCGCACGGCCACCGGCATTCTGCGCCACCTGGAGCTGTCGGCGGCCGACCCGGCGCCGGCCTATCCGCCCGTGGCGCAGGACGCGCACATGCACCGCGAGGCCTATCGCCTGGGCGGCCGGCTGGCGCTGGTGCCCATCGTCATCCAGCAGCTCGAGGCGCACGAGGCGGCGGACCAGCCCTGGCTGACCGCGCCCGACCTGGAGCGGCGGCTGGATGCCTGCCTGCACCGCGAGGCGGTCGACCTGGAGGCGCCCGAAGCCGACCAGGTGCGCGCCGTGCTGGGCACCGAAGTGCCGTTCGTCGCCGCCGTGCGCGGCGGCCGCTATGCCGGCATGGTCGAGGTCGACCTGGCGGTCCGCCAGATCGTCCGGCAAATGGTCCGCAACGGCGACTGATCCCGCCGCCGCTTTCCGTACCTGTCGGCGCCTGACCGGTGACCGGCTGCGCGGTCATGCGCGGGCAGGCGACGCCGACCGCTTCGGCATGGTCTGACCATTGTTCCAGATCCCGGTCGGCCGGGTGTCGGACCTCCTGGACCGGCGCCTCGTCCTGGCGGCCCTGGGTGCAGGCCTTGCCGCGCTGGCCGTCGCCCTCCTGTTTCTGCCGCATTCGCTATCGGTGGTCCTGCCGGCCGCGGCGCTGCTCGGCGGGTTCATGTCGACCCTCTATCCGGTCTGCGTGGCCCACGCGCACGACCGCATGCCCGCCGACCGCGTCGTGGCGGTAAGCGGCGCGCTCGTCCTGATGAGCGGGATCGGCTCGGTGCTGGGGCCGCTGATCGGCACGCCGCTGATGATGCGGATCGACATCGACGGGGTGCTCTATCTCATGGCCGCGGCCGCCCTGCTCCTCGTCCTCCTGGCCGTGGGCCGGAGCCGGAGCGTTGCTGCCGCGCCGGCGCAGGCGAGAACCTTCGACCTGCTGACCCCGCAGGCGACCGCGCTCGCCCGCGACCCCGCCGAAGCGGCGGCAGAGCCCGCGCCGGCAGAGGGGGCGGCGAGCGGGGACGCCGCCGGGGGGGCGCAGGCAGGCCCGGCCGGCGCAGCACCGGGCTGCCCGGCGGGGCAGGCCCCCGCCCCTACTCCGCGATCGGCCGCACCGCCGTGCGCAGGCCGGCGAAGTCGAACGGCTCGGCCCGCCGCGGCCAGGCCAGCGACACCGCCGCCGGCACCGTCGCCGCCAGCACGAACGCGCCGAGCAGGCTGCCGCCGCTCAGGTCCGGGGCGGGGAACAGCGCCGCGCCCGCGGCCAGACCGGCGAGCAGGCTCCATACCGCGGCGCGCTCGCTGTAGTGCGGGTTGTACAGGCCGTAGAACACCGGGAACGCCGCCGCCGCGCACAGCAGGTCGGCGAGCAGGAACAGGTACAGCACGCTGAACCCCTGCGCCGCCACCGCCACCACCGGCACCGCCAGCGCCAGGATGGCGAGCCGCGCCACGCGCATGCGCCGCGCCCCGTCCGCCGCCGGGCGCACGTGCTGCAGGTCCACGGCGATCAGGCTGGCCACGGCGTTCAGGATGGTGTCGGCGCTGCTCATCACCAGGACCAGCCCGAGCAGGATCAGCACCAGCCCGGCCCAGGCCGGCAGCGCCTCCAGCACCACGGCGAACACCGCCGTCGAGGCCTCGCCCGGCGCGTCCACCGCGACGAAGGCCAGCCCGAACAGGCCCATGGCGAACACGATCGGGAACACCACCACGCCGGCGACGATGAAGCCGGTGCGCAGGCTGCGCTCGTCGCGCGCCGCGAACACCCGCTGCCAGTAGCCCTGGTGGAACAGGTTGGTCAGCAAGATGGCGATAATCAGGGTCAGCCCGCCTTCGAGCCCGACCGCCGTCAGCGGGTCGAGCAGCTGCGGCGCCCGCTCGGCCAGCGCCGCCACGCCCGGCCCGGCGCCGCCCAGCGCCTGCCAGGCGGCCACGACCAGCCAGACCAGCAGCGGCACCATCAGCAGGAACTGGATGCCGTCGGTGAAGATCGAGGCGCGCAGGCCGCCATAGCCGGTATAGGCCAGCGTCGCCGTCATCACCGCCACCGCCGTCGCCCACAGCGGCAGGCCGGTGACCAGCCCGGCGATCAGCGCCATGCCGGTCATCTCCGCGGTCAGGAAGATGACCAGATAGAACAGCGTCACCGCCAGGGTCAGCGCGTGCATGACCGGGCCGTAGCGCAGGCGCACGTACTCGCCCAGGCTGTGGCCCTCGGGCATCAGCCGGCGCAGGCGGACGCCCAGCGCGACGAACACGAACAGCGGCGCCGCCGAGCCGATCGCATAGCCGGCGACCGCGGCGATGCCGCCCCAGGTGGCGGCCTCCGCCGGGCCGAACAGGATCCACGCGCCCATGCCCGAGGCGACCAGCGTCGCCACGCCGGCGCCGGGGCCCAGCGTGCCGCGCGCCGTGATCCAGTCCTCGAGCGTCGCGACGCGGCGGCGCGCGTAGAGCATGCCGGCCGCGGCGAACGCCGCCGCTCCGGCCAGCAGCACGGCGGCGGCGATCCAGGCGCTCACGGCCGGGCTCCGGACACGCGACGGGCGGAACGGCGGAACAGGATCGGCATGGCGGCCTCCCGGCTCGAAGGGTGACGACGGCCGGGACGGCTGAGGCAGCGATGCACGGGACTTTGAGGCGGGGGCGCATTCGCGGCCCCGCACGCGTCCTCCCTCCGCCGGCACGACCCGGATCAGGTTCGAAGGGTCGCCGCGCCGCGCGCCAAAGCGCGCCAGCGGCCTCTCAGCCCCTCGAGCGGGGCTCCCCCGGAACGGCCGAAACATGGCGGTACGGGACCGGGCGGTCAAGCCCAGACAAGGCCCGTCCCAGGGGCGCTGGTGCACACCGAAGTCTGCCCGGACAGAAGGCCGAGGCCCGGATGGGCTGCGCCGTGATTGATCGGATGACGCAGTTCGGCATGCAGGTCTCGCGCCGGGTCAGCTGAAGGCCACGAACATCGCCGGCTCCCCGGCCGGCATGCCCGCATCGGCGATTTGTGCACCAAAGCCATCAGTTTGGTCATGGTCTGGCGTCAGAATACCATCTCTTTGATGGCAAACTCTCATCAGGGATGGTAGGCAGGACCATGGCCAAGGGACTGAAAAAGATTGACGAGGACGTTGCCGCGCTGACGGTGCGGGTGCCGCGTGCGCTTGTGAGCGACATCGACCATGAGCGGAAGGCAAGGGCGGTGCGGGTGCCGCGGAACACCTGGATACTGGAGGCCGTCGTTGAAAAGCTCGACCGGGAGAAGCACGGCCTGCGAAACGGAGCGGGACGGGGAGCGGACGATGGCCAGGAGTGATCTGCTCATTTCGCTGGTGAAAGCCGGATCAAGCGGCGACTCCAGAAGCGTCCGCGCCGCAGCCGAAGCCATCATCGCTGAGGAAAAGGCCAAGAACCACAACATCCTGGCGGATCGCCTGACGAAGGCTATGCATGTGAATGGCAACGGTCACAAGACACCGGCGGTTCTTGGCCCAAACACTGCCCGCCACCGGGAATTTCTGCTCGAACTGACCCCCGACAAGCGGATCGAGGACCTGGTGCTGTCGGATATGAACCGGCACGCCTGCGAAGAGCTGATCGAGGAACAGCAGCGCGCCTCGGTGCTGCGCGCGCATTCGCTCGAACCCCGTCACCGGGTGCTGCTCTCGGGACCGCCGGGCAACGGCAAGACCTCACTCGCCGAGGCGATTGCCGAAGCGCTGGCCCTGCCCTTCTTCGTGGTCCGCTATGAAGCGATGATCGGCAGCTATCTTGGCGAGACAGCGGCTCGGCTGAAACGGGTCTTCGACTATGCCCGGATCACGCCCTGCGTCCTGTTCTTCGACGAGTTTGATGCCGTTGGCAAGGAGCGCGGCGATGAGCATGAGACCGGCGAAATCAAGCGCGTCGTAACCTCGTTGCTGATGCAGATGGACGATCTGCCCAGCTACACGATCGCCGTGGCGGCAAGCAATCACAGCGAGCTGCTGGACCGTGCCGTCTGGCGCCGGTTCCAGCTTCGGCTATCGCTGAAGGCGCCGACGTGGACCGAGTTGACCGCCTATTTCCAGCGTTTCGCGGACAATATGGCGGAACCTCTGGGGCGAGCCCCCGACTCGATCGCCAAAGCGCTCGGGGCGATCAGCTATGCCGAGGCCGAAGAGTTCTGTCTCGATGTCCGCCGCCGGCATGTCCTGGCCATGGGGGAGACGCCGCTGAAGAGAATAGTCGAGGAGCGGTTGAAGATGTGGTCCGCACGTACCTCGCCGAATACCCGGGAGGATACTTCGCATGACCGAATACCCGCTTCTTCCGGTCCCGAATCCGGGGCTTGACAAGCGCCCCAAAGGGGGCGGCGGGGGCGGCAAAATCCAGACGCCGCCGCGAGCGCGGCAGCGCGAACGGCTCGGCCCCACCTTTCAGCGCCTCCGCGACGTGTTCGATCAGAACCACGATCCGGTAAGCCTGCGTGAAGACCCTCTCGGGATCGCCCCGGAGCGCGCCCTGGTATTTGAGGTTGCGGGCTCGATCGGCGATTTCAACGCGGCGCTCGGCAGGATTAACGGGCGGCTCGACTTCCTGGCGGATGAGGAGTTAATCCTCGATCCGGACGAAGATTTCGGGGTACTTGAGACGCGGAAGGGGCGCGCGCCCGGTATACGCGACGACAAGCCGGTCGCCGGGCGCCTTTACATGGCGATGCCGGATACGCAGGCGTTGCGGCATCTGCTGTCGCTCTGGCGGCGTTATGAGGCAGGGCAAGATGCCCCGCGTGGCTTCGCGTCCTGGTTCGATGTCTTCGACCACCTGCACAAGCTGCGGGCCTGGGGACCTGAGGACCGGATTCCGGATGAGACGATCGCCTATCTGCGGGAAGAGCTCGCCGCGCACGACGCGGACGCTATCGTGCGCGTGGAAGTCGAACTCTGGTATGAAGGCACTCGCGTGCGCCGCACCGAGGCTCAGGCGGGTTTTGGCCGGGCCGTCGCCGCCGCGGATGGCGTGATCGTCGATCAGGCTGAGATTGGCGAGATCGGCTATATGGGCCGTCTGGTGGACCTGCCGGCGGCTGAAGTGCAGCGACTGATCAATCGTGAGGACGTCAGCCTCGCGATCTGCGACGAAGTCATGATGGTGCGGCCGCAATCGACGGTCGAGTTCCCTGTCGCTGCCGAGCCGCTTGACGAGGCGTTGCCTGAGCCACCCGGACTGGAACGCCGGCTTCCGCCCATAGCGGCCTTGTTCGACGCCATGCCGGTGCAAAACCATGCGCTTTTGGCTGGCCGTCTGGTGCTGGACGATCCCGACGATTTCGATCCGATGAGCGTGGTCGCGGAGCGCAAGCACGGGACTGAGATGGCGTCGCTGATCCTGCATGGCGACCGCAATCTGGGCGAGGAGCCGCTGTCCCGGCCTGTCTATTTCCGGCCGGTGCTGTACGCGCCGGGCGACGGCGGCAATGAGCGACCGCTGCGTGACCGATTGTTGCTGGACCTGATCTACCGGGCGGTGCTTCGGATGAAGGCAGGCGATGCCGAGGGGGAGGCGACGGCGCCCGGTGTTTTCATCGTCAACCTGTCGCTGGGAGATCGTAACCGTCCTTTCGCCGGGCCGATGAGCCCCTGGGGCCGGCTGCTCGACTACCTCGCGGACAGGTTCGGTATCCTGTTTCTGGTGAGTGCCGGCAACGTTACTGAACCGCTGGCCGTCCGCAATTTTGTCGGGCTGATCGATTTCGAGAATGCCTCGGCCGAGGAGCGGGAGGCTGCGATCCTTCGGGCTCTGGCGGAGCAGCAGGCGGTGCGTACGCTGCTGTCGCCGGCGGAATCGCTGAATGCGGTGACAGTCGGCGCCTGGCACGAGGACGGCGTGCCGCCGATGAACGGCGCGGCGGTGTTTTCGCCCTTCGCGGACGAGCCCGGCCCCAATATATCCTCCGCCCTCGGGCTGGGACACCGCAAGGTCGTAAAGCCGGACATCTTCATGCCGGGGGGCCGCGAGTTGGTCCGGGTTGCGGCGCACGGCGCGAGCGGTATCAGCCTGCGGTTGGTGCCGCCGGGGCGGCTTTACGGCTTGCGTTGCGCCATGCCGGATGCCGGGGGCGACCTGACCCGGGAGGGATTGAGTTCAGGAACCAGCGCCGCCACGGCGCTGGCCACGCGGGCGGCGCACCGAATTTTCGATGCGCTCTCCGATCCGGACAACGGCAATCTTCTCGAAGGCGTCGACCCGGCCTTCTACGGGGTCATCGTCAAGGCGATGCTGGTGCATCGCGCGCAATGGGGCAGCATTGGCCGGCTGCTCGATCAGACCTGGCAGCCGCAGGGGCAGGGCACCCATGTCGTCCGGCGGGACGGCATCGCCCGGTTGCTGGGCTACGGCCGGCCAGCGGTTCACGAGACGATGGAATGCGCTGCAAACCGCGCCACGATGATCGGCTATGGCGAGATCCCGGCCGGGGAGCAGGCGGCTCTGTACCGGATTCCCCTGCCGCCGAGCCTCGAGCGCGTGCGCGAACCGCGCGCGCTGACGGTGTCGCTGGCTTGGTTCTCGCCGGTGAACGTCCGGCATCAGGCCTATCGCCGGGCCAAGCTGGAAGTCGCGCCGGACAATCCGGAGACCCGGTTCGGCGTCGCGCGGTTGGCCTGGCAGCCCTCGGATAAGTCGGTGCCACGGGGCTCCCTGTTTCACGTCCGCTATGCCGGGGAGCGCGCCGTCGCGTTCGTTGACGGCAATACGCTGGCGCTCCGGGTCTTCTGCCGCGAACAGGGCGGCGCGCTCGATCAGTCGATCCGCTATGGCTTCGCCGTGACGATCGAGGCGGGAGAGGCTGTGCGGGTCTATGAAGAGGTCCGCCAGGGCCTCGGCATCCGGCCCCGGCCCTGATCGTTCGTTCGCATAACGAGTAAGACGAAAGTGCCAATTCTTGGCAAAGGGCTCCCGGTCCCGTCCCTGCCCGTCCAGCGGGATCAGGTCAGCAGGAACTCGCGCAGCAGGGCGAAGGTCTCTTCCGGGCGCTCGCGATAGATGGGGTGGCCGGCGCCGGCCAGGCGCTCCAGCCGGCCCAGGCCCGGCGGCAGGCACTCGACGAGCTCCACGCTCTGCTCGATCGGGGTGATGTGATCGTCTTCCGCGCCGATCACCAGCGTCGGGCAGGTGACCCGGGCCAGGTCCTCGCGGTAGTCCATGCGCCAGTGCTCGCCGCCCGGCCCGGAGAAGTAGAACAGCACCGACTGCCGGACCACGGCGCGGCAGTTCTCCTCCGGGTCGTCGGCGGCCGGAAAGGCGTAGTAGAGCAGCTCGCGCATGGCCAGGTAGTCGAGCACCGCGGCCGGGTTCAGGCCCATCCAGAGCCGGTCGGTGACCGACCGCGCCCGCGAGCCGCCGCCGCGGTGCAGGGCGAACATCGAGGTTTCCAGGTCGAGCCGGGCGGCGGTGTTCATCAGGATCAGCTTGCCGGCGTGACCGGGGTGCCGGGTGGCGTACGCCTGGGCGACGAAGCCGCCGAACGAGGTGCCCAGCACCACCGGCTTCTCGATGCCCAGCACCTCGCACAGGCCCTTCACGTCGTCGCCCCACTGGCCCAGCGTCCACGACCCGATCGGGCCGTCGTCGCTGCGGCCGTTGGCGCGGTGGTCGTAGTAGACGATCTGCGCGATGTCGGCGAGGCGGGAGAACGCCGGCTTGTACATGGAGTGGTCGAACGCCGGGCCGCCGTGCAGCAGCAGCAGCGTCGGCTTCTCGCGCATGACCGTCCCGTCGGGCACCAGCTTGGCGCCCTCGATGTCGACGAACAGGCGGCACCCGTTGACGGTCACGTACACGGCCTTCGTTCCCCCTGCGCGCCGCCCGCCGGCCGGTCCCGGCAGGCGTCGGCGCATGATGCGGCCCCGGTTCCGGAGCACCCGTGAAGCGCTGTATATGGGGCGCCGCCGCGCGCCTTGAACGCCGCGACGGCGCCGGCCCGGCGCAACCCGGGCGACCTGCACAGAATGTTATGTCAGAGCGGCGGGACGGCGGGAAGGGGCAACGGCGGTCACGGCCGCGCGGCGGCGGGCACGGGCGTCCGTGCAGGAGGCCCGGTCCGGGGCCGGCGGCGCGCCCGGCGGGCGGCGCCGAATCACCGTGTGGCGGTGCCGGGCCGGCGCTGTTCGGCGTAGGCGGCGAAGGCCTTATCGAGCGAGACCACCAGGACGATGTACACCACGGCGAACACCAGCAGCTCCCACCAGAACGCCCGCACGTCCAGCCAGTTCAGGATCTGCAGCGCCAGAAACGCCAGCAGTGCGGCCAGCACGCCGGGCAGAAAGCGGATCGCGGTGGACATGGCCGGAGCTCCTGTCTGTGGCGCGGGCATCCTAGCCGCATCGCGGACGGCACGCCACTCCTCTCGAACCGCTGATCCGGCGGCGCAAACCCCATTTCTCGCAATTCATATGCGCAACAGGGTCATGGATGCGCAAGCGAAGTGCAGGCCGGCCACGCTCCGGCCGCCTTAACGGACCGTCAACACCGTCCCTGCATACTGGCGTAGTGGTCGCGCGTCCGCGGGGGGTGCCGCGCGCAACGGAGGCGGGGCTTGATGTCCACGAGGTTTTCACTGCTCGTCCGGCGCAACGGCACCATTCTGAAGGCCTTTGGCAGCACCCTGGAGGGCCTGGGCCGCCGGCCCGACGAGGTGACCGGGTATTCGGTGTACCTGCTGTTGCCGAAGCGCGCGCACGCCCGGATTCGCGCGCTGCTCCGCGACCCGCTCCGCCGGGCGTCCGACGAGCCCGAGAAGATGACGGTCATCCACGGCAGCCGCGGCGCCGTGCACGGCTATGTCCGGGCCACGCCGTCCGGCCGCGCGGCGCTGTGGATCGACTTTGCCTCCGACGGGACCGACCTGCCGCTGCGCCGCGCCGGCGTCGCCGGCGAGGCGGCCGTGGCGGAGAAGGACGCGTTCCTGGACACCGTGTCGGAGCGGCTCAACCGGTTCCCCGACGCCGACCACGACCTGACCATGTTCGAGTTCTCCGGCCTGCTGGACGCCGGCGCCGACCCCGGCGCGGAGCCGGACGGGGCCGCCGACGTGCGCTCGGTGGTGGAGTCCACGCTCGGCCGGTGGTCGGTGGACGGCGAGGTCGCCTGCCTGAAGCCGGGCTGCTACGCCATCCTGCACCCGTCGCGCATTGTCGCCGACGAGATCGTTGCCGACATTCCGCGGTCGATGCGGCGCCACGGCCTGGAGGACCAGGCCCTGGGCGCGAAGATCGAGACGATCCGCCTGGACGTGAAGAACGCACCGGAGGAGGACGTCAAGGGCGCGCTGTCCCGGATGATCGACCGGTTCGTGAAGGGCGCCGGCAGCCTGTTCCGAAAGTCGAAGCTGCTGTCGTCGTTCTCGCGGGTCGTGCCGCAGCTGAACGACCCGGCCGGCGTGGTGCGGCAGGCCCTGGACCGCGAGGACGTCGCCCTCGACGAACGGTCGGTCGTGCAGGTGTCGAGCGGCTCGCAGGTGCTGACGCTGGTGCGCGGGCAGCTCCGCCTGGCGGACGACGAGGCCTGGATCGGCGACCTGATCGACCCGGCCGCGCACCCGGACCTGTGCGTGCGGCACGACATGCTGGTCATGACGCGCGTCCTGGCGCGCCCGGCGGCCGGTGCCGGATCGCCGGTGATCGTGGAGCTGACCCGCCCGAGCATCGTCGACCCGCGGTTCTCGAAGATCGTCAAGGCGGCGATCGCGGCCGCGGACGTGCCGCCGGCCCGGCTCGGCTTCAAGCCGCTGGGCCTCAGCCTGAGCGACACCTATTCCGGGGCGTTCCGCCAGTTCTGCGAGGAGTTGGGCACCGAGCACCCGGTCTGGGTCAGCCAGTTCCCGGCGGCGATCTCGTCGGTGCGGGCGCTGACCCGGCTGTGGACCGAGTACGTCGAGGTCCCGCTCGGCCTGCTCAAGTCGATCTCCCGGCACGACGACCGGCCGTCCATGAGCCGCCTGATCAAGGTCTGGCGGACCGTTGCCATCCACGTCGTGATCACCGGGCTGAACGACCCGCAGTCGGCCGTGCTGGCGCGCGAGGCCGGCGCGGACTACGGCGTCGGCGGCATCTACGAGGCGTGAACTCCCGGGTTTTTGAAGGAGGATCGCGACCCGTCCGCCGGCGGCGGCCGGGTGCGGTGCCGCGTCACGCGTCCGCGAGGCGCTGCGGGAACAGCATGTTGGACAGGCCGAGCACGGCCTTCAGGTGCTCGCGGCCGGGGACGACGAACTGGATCCCGATGCGGTAGCCCTCCCGGTACCGGACCTTGCCGATCAGCCGGCCGACGCCGGGGATGTCGACCGCCAGCCGGTCGCCGTGGCGGACGTTCAGGTCGGACACGAACGCCATGCCCGTGGTCGAGATGTCCAGGGCGAAGCAGGCGGTGCGGGTGTCCCCGTACGTGACCACGATGTTCTCGAGCCGTAGCGGGGCATCGGCCGGGCCCGTCGCGGCGGCCGCGCCGGGACAGTCGCCGTCCGGACCGGCCGGGCCCGTCGCGCCGGCCGGAAGGTGCGCCAGGCAATAGCGCCACAGCGCACGGACGGCGCCGGTCGGGGTGCCGTCGGCCCCTGCCCGGCCGATGCCGGCGCGCAGGCGTTCCAGGACGCTGCGGGTTTCGGGGACGATCGTGGTGCAGATGCGGCCGTGCTCGGCGAGCCGCAGGGCGAGGGCTGCCAGCCGCTCGTCCTCGTTCGGGGCGCCGCTCATCACGAAGAAATGGTCCTTGTGCAGCAGCGCCAGCGTGTCCGCCGCGAAACCGGCCGGCACCTGCGGCGCCTGCCCGGCGGAGACATGGACCGCGACCAGGTCGACGATCGACAGGACCGGATGGCGTTCGACGAGGACGAACGACGGCAGGGTCAGCAGGACGGCCTCGGTGCCGTGCCCGTTCAGGCCCGCCACGATGTCCTTGTACGCGTCGACGGCGCCGTGCCGCCGGGCCGGCGCGTCGGCGTCCTCGGCGCCGGGTGACGCGGCGGCATCGTCGGCGGTCAGGTCGACCAGCGAGACCGCCCGGTCCCCCGTCGCGATCGCCTCGGCCAGCAGGTGCTCGCCGAGACGCCCGGCCAGCGGATGGTCGGACAAAGAGCAAAGGCCGATGACGTGCACGGGGAAACCTCCCAATCCTGAACGGGTCGCGGGCCGCGGTGCCGGCAGGGCGGCGCGCTGCCGTCAAGCGCATCCTGTTGCCTGCTTAAGACACGACCTGCACCCGGCAGGCGCCCGTGACGTCCATTGTATGTGTCGTAATTAATACGCGATTAACGTCTCGGGTCCGGAAGACCTATGCATTGGTATACAAGCGCTTTCGGAGGATACGGCGCTTCGTCATGTGCGGAGTTTTGCGGCGCACCGATGGAACTACTGGACGGGTAGACTTGTGAATGGTTCCGGACCGCCCACGGACGGCGACATTCCGTCATGCACATTGAACTGCTTCATTGCGATACTTCCGGATAGGAAGCGCCGGGCATGCCGGAGCCGGACACCGACTCCCCGCATCCTTGGCAGCAGCGCGCCTCCTGAGCATCCGTCAAGACATCGACCGGAATGGATTGGCAATGCGCAGGCAGCCGTTAATCACGAGATCGTCCTGCATGTCTTCCGACCAGAGCGTCTCACATTCAGCCAGCAGGGCCGCCGCTGCGATCATCGCGTCGTAAGGCGACAGGCCATACCGCTCGGCCAAGGTAAGGCCGGTTTGATGCGTTTCGAGGGTCAAAGGTTCAATAACGAACAGGCCGCGAATCGTGGAGAGAAACGCGCGGGTCTCCAACCAGGAGAAGCGCATCTTTCGCCGAGCAACGTTGGTGATCTCGTTCAGCACCTGCACGCTGATTGTTCCGCCGCCGGAAACGACACGCTCCGCCCGATCCGCCTTCGCCGGATCGCCGGACGCAAGATAGATCAGGACATTGGTGTCGAAGAAGCTACCGGGCATTCGCCTCGTCCCGATCGAACTTGAAGTCGTCGGGCAGCCGGCCACGGAACGCGCGCAGACGCCTCAGCAGCTCTTCCCGATCGGGCTTGCGCGCCACGGCGAAGTCTCGCGCGCCGGCGACGTAAATCTCGATGTCGTCGCCCTCCTTCAGGTCCAGCGCCTCGATCACGCCGGCGGGAAGGCGGACTGCCAGGCTGTTGCCCCATTTCGCGATGCGCATGAGAGCCCTCCTTGGATATACGTCACACCATATGGATATCTATAATCTCTCTTGCGCCAAGGGACAACGTCTGCCTGCTGCGGCGGGACGGACTCGGGAGCCGTATATCGTGAGGCTCCCGCCGCAATGTCCATGGTCCCTCCTGGCCGCCGTCAATCGTCCAACCCCGCAAACACCGCCCCATAGCCCGGCAGGTCCACCATGCCGCCGTCCAGCGCGCCGGGCAGGCCCGGGCCGTCCAGGCGCCGGGTTGAGGCCGAGATCGGCAGGGGCACCCGCTGGTGGGAGCGGCCCAGGTTGAAGGCGCAGAGGATGTGTCCGTCGCGGCCGCGCCTCGCAAACGCCAGCACCGGCTCCGGCGTGTCGTGGAAGTGGATCGAGCCGTCGATCAGGGCGCGGTGGCGGCGGCGCCAGGCCAGGTACCGGCGGGTGAAGTGCAGCACCGAGGCCGGGTCGGCCTCCTGGCGGTCCACGGCCAGGGCGCGGTGGGCGGGCTCCACCGGCAGCCACGGCTCGGCCGCTCCCGGCACCGCGGCGAAGCCGGCATGCTCGCGGTCCGCGGCCCAGGGCATCGGCGTGCGGGCGTTGTCGCGGCTCTCGTAGTCGGGCCAGAAGCGGATGCCTTCGGGGTCGCGCAGGCGCTCGTAGGGCACCCTGGCCTGGGGCAGGCCCAGCTCCTCGCCCTGGTACAGGAAGAGCGTGCCGCGCAGGGCGCCGAGCAGGGCGATCAGCAGCTTGGCGAAGGCCGGCGACGGCGGCCCGTCGCTCCAGCGGCTGACCACGCGCATGACGTCGTGGTTGCTGAACGCCCACGACGGCCAGGCGTCGGCGGAGGCGGCCAGGATCGCCTCGACCGTCTCGCGGATGTGGCGGGCGCCGAACGCGTCGCGCAGAAAGATGAAGCTGTACGCCGTGTGCAGCCGGTCCGGCCCGGCGGTGTAGTCGACCATGTCCTCGATCTGGTTGCGGCTGGCGATCTCGCCCACCGCCATGCGCTCGGGATAGTCGTCCAGCAGGCCGCGCAGCCGCGCCATGAAGCCCAGCGTCTCCGGCCGCGAGCGGTTGTACAGCGGCACCTGCAGGCGGTACGGCTTGACCGGGTCGGGGTGCGCGCACGGCGGGTTGTCGCGCAGCAGCAGGTCGTGCATGTAGAAGTTGGCGACGTCGAGCCGGAAGCCGTCGGTGCCGCGGTCCAGCCAGAACCGGGCGGCGTCCAGGATCGCCTCCTGCACCGCGACGGTGTGCACGTTCAGGTCCGGCTGCTCGGCCAGGAAGTTGTGAAAGTAGTACTGGCGGCGGCGCGGGTCCCAGTCCCAGGCCGGGCCGCCGAACACCGACAGCCAGTTGTTCGGCGGCGTGCCGTCCGGCTTGGGCGGGGCCCAGACGTACCAGTCGGCCTTGGGGTTGGTGCGGTCGGCCCGGCTCTCCCGGAACCAGGCGTGCTCGTCCGAAGTATGGGAATAGACCTGGTCGATGATCACCTTGAGCCCGCGCCGGTGCGCCTCGGCCACCAGCCGGTCGTAGTCCTCGATCGTGCCGAACATCGGGTCGACGCCGCAGAAGTCGGCCACGTCGTAGCCGCCGTCCTTCATCGGCGAGGGGAAGAACGGCGACACCCAGAGGCCGTCGACGCCCAGCGACGCGACGTGGTCGAGCTTCGCGACGATGCCGGGCAGGTCGCCGATGCCGTCGCCGTTCGCGTCATGGAAACTGCGCGGATAGATCTGATAGATCACCGCACCGCGCCACCACTCGGTCATCGCGCGTTCCCCTTGTACCCTGTCGCCGTGCAATCGGTTGCACCGGCCATCGGGGCTACAGGGCCGGCCGTCGCGCGTCAATGGCAGAGGCTGAGTGCCACCGGCTCCCGCTCACGAAACGCTCCCGGGCACACCATCCGCCTCGGATCTCTGACTCTGCCGACGAAGCGTGCTCATGCCTCGAAAAAATTTGCAATTTCGCCACCATGTTGATCATATGTTGAATGGCGACATGCGACATGCGACATGCGACATGCGACATGCGACATGCGACATGCGACATGCGACATGCGACATGGTGCGAACCCAAGACCTTTGATTCGCGGAGCATACGATGACCGGAAAGCCAGAAGGTTCGGATGTTTCGAAAGGTCAGACCCGGTGTTCCAAGAGGCGACAGCGGCGGCGTGGCCGGACGGTTGGGCGTGATCCCAGGGCCGGGGCGCTTCACATAAACGGCAAGGTCTTAACACTCGACAAAATTGAAGATTTGGATTTGAAGTCCGCCAGCGGCGACGAACGCGGCAGCGCCCGTCGGTGGCGTTGGCTTTCCCATTTTGCGGAAGGCTTCAAGCGCGGGCTCGGCAGTCTGCCAACCATCTATGTCGGATATCAGAAGGAGGAAATTCGACCCAGCCTGCCGCTGGCTCTTGCCAACGCAAACAAGAGTGCTCGTGCCATATTGGACAGGCTCGATGACAAGCAGCGGTGAGTCCGGCGGCGGTCGAGCAGGTCGATCGCCGGATGAATTGCAAAATGTAGCGCAGTCGGCAAGTGGGGCGGCTGGCGAGACCGTTGAACCGACCGACACCGGCGAAGACATACCTGACAATATCAAAAGTGAGATCTCTCAAAGGCTGCGCAAACACAATGTACCGGATCAGGACGTTAACGTCATACTGGCAGAGCTGCGGCAGCTCTTTCTGAGCGTCGAGCACCATTATCCGCGCTCGGACCTTGAGTGTCTTGCCGATGCGGCCGATGTTATGGAAATGGTTGCGGCCGGTCGTGGGCAACAGTTTTTGGATGCGTTCATTGAAGATTATCAGACGCAAATCTTCATGCGGAAGAGCGAGCAGAATATTCAAAAGACATTCTTGGGTTGGGGTATGGCGTGTGGTGTCCTGATTGGTCTGTGCCTCATAGCGGGAGCTGTCTATTGCGCAACCATTGATCAGCCAGTGGTGGCGGCTGCTCTGGTCGGGGCGGCGGCACTCAATACGGTTGCATCCTTCCTGGATGTTGCCAACAAGCGGCACCGTCGACAGTAGCAAACCCGCCTTTCCACGGCTCCAGAAAGTATGCGCCGCTGATTGCTGGCGCGCGGGCATCCGCCCCCACTCCCCGTTCGACAAACCGCCCCGCGCCGGTTAGACAGGGGGGCAGTTCCGCGACCCGGGGATGGATGCCCAGCCGATGACCGACATGCACGTTCCGATCCTGCGCGCCCTGATCTCGGTGGCCGACAAGACCGGGGTGGTCGACTTCGCCCGTTTCCTCAGCGGGCGCGGCGTGGAGATCCTGTCCACCGGCGGGTCGGCGCGCGCGCTGGCCGAGGCCGGCATTCCGGTCAAGGAGGTCTCGCAGCACACCGGCTTCCCGGAGATCATGGACGGCCGGGTCAAGACCCTGCACCCCAAGATCCACGGCGGCCTGCTGGCCCGCCGCGACCGCGCCGACCACCTGGATGCGATGACCGACTACTCGATCGCGCCGATCGACCTGCTGGTCAACAACCTGTACCCGTTCGAGGACACCGTTGCCGGCGGCGCCGACTTCGACACCTGCATCGAGAACATCGACATCGGCGGCGTCGCCATGATCCGGGCCGGTGCCAAGAACCACGCCTTCGTCACCGTGGTCACCGCCCCCGCCGACTATCAGGCGGTGATCGAGGACATGACCACCCACAGCGGCGCCACCTCGCCCGAGCTGCGCCGCCGCCTGGCCGCCGCCGCCTATGCCCGCACCGCGGCCTACGAGGCGGCGATCGCGCGCTGGTTCGCCGACGGCCAGGGCGAGCCGTTCCCGGAATGGCTGGCGCTGGCCGGCCGGCGCGTGCAGACGCTGCGCTACGGCGAGAACCCGCCCCAGCAGGGGGCCCTGTACCGCACCGGCGGGCCCCGCCCCGGCCCCGCCGGGGCCCCCCAC
>Ga0081526_100417_pt1 | contig 19263 bp, 15 predicted proteins | sample HotLakmasection2_FD_70991 | JGI IMG/M metagenome (GOLD analysis project Ga0081526, IMG submission 70991) | Hypersaline microbial mat communities from Hot Lake, Washington, USA - Section #2 (SPADES assembly) (version 2) | ecosystem: Environmental > Aquatic > Non-marine Saline and Alkaline >... | reverse complement strand
GCGATCGCTCTCAGGCGACGTTGGCGAGCAGTTAAGCGAGTAGTGGCGGTGGCGGTGGTGTTCATGGCGGGAGTCCTCGGCGGTTCGGCGTTACCGCAGTGATATCGCGCTCCAGCTTGTTGCAGCTAGACCGGAAATCTCAACAACAGGCAAGCTGTTGCGAGGTAGCTGTAGCGGCTCGCAAACAGCAGGACTCATGCTCGCAAACAGAGCCTTTTTCGGCTCAGATTAAATGACAATAACAAGGGGTCTCGGCTCAGATTATTTGCGAATATGCTCAGATTAAGTGCAAACAGCTTGCGAACAAGACTTTCAGCTCACATTAAGTGCGAATAAACCAAAAAGCTTTATCAGCAAGCTTTCCAACCGATGCCGTCCTAGCTGAATAGCTGCGGGTTGTGCAACTATTCCTATGTCTTACTGGGGTTTCAGGCTATCCGTCAAACGAAAAACCAAGGGTTTTCGAGCATAACTCCTGAGTGATATAGGCCAATTCTAGGCCACAAGATCAAAACCGTAACTTTCTGCGCGTATGCGCCCGCTGGTCCGAGTAGAACGGACCTGGTGCATACTCACGGTATATTAATTTCCGTGAAGAATTATGCTGCTAAGATGCCCGCTATTTAGATTTGCTTGACTTTTTGAGGCAAAAACGCTCGTTTAGAGCAATGAGGCCCTGAAAAATGGGATTTAACGCAACTTACCCACTAATATCTTCAGCAAATGGAGATTCAAATGTACTTGCTGGGGCTGAAGAGGAATTGTGTTTTAGCAAAGCCTGACTCATCTATTGAGCCGCTAACTCATCCGATGATGGGGGGCTACACGGCATACAGTGAGATCCGGAGTTGGATTTCGGTGGTATCTCAAATCTCAGAGTATCGCCTGCCACAACCATTCTTTGATCACTGAACACTCTGTCTAATAACCGTTTTAGGACTTTTGCTGGTAATTTTGGCCCGTTAATCAGGGCTGAAGGTCTCGCTCAAGAGGAACTGATTCTATGAAAAGGCATTATTTCCCTGTAATCTTAGGCCTCCTGGAAGGTTTAATCATTGATATAGCGGTTCCCGATTCGATGAGGTACAGATTGATTTTGAACGCCTTATTCAGCAAAGGTTTTGCCGAGGTCTACTGTACCTCACCCAGGAAAGAACCGCTGTAAGCCAAGGAAGGGCATGCGGCGCTGATACGCTGAATTGAGTAATGACCGAAGGTAGCTTTCGTAAATCGGCGGAATTGGTAGATATGGCAAGTAAACGGACACGAGAACGGACAGTAAATTCGGCTGGGGGCTTCATCAGAGATTTTCAGGCATTTCTCATGCGAGGTAATGTCGTTGAACTAGCTGTGGCAGTCATCATTGGTGCAGCTTTTGGCGCAGTGGTGACCTCGTTCATTGAAGATCTGGTCACGCCCTTAATCCTGAATCCGGCCCTACAGGCAGCAGGCGTTGAGGATATTGCCAATCTTTCTTTCAACGGAATTAAATATGGTCTGTTTCTCGCCACTGTGCTCAATTTTGTGGTTATTGCCTTCGTCATCTTTCTCATGGTTCGGCTATTTGAAAGGGCCAAGCGCAAGGAGGAAGTAGAAGTGGCGGCTGAGCCGACGATTGAGGAAGAGCTCAAAGATGTCCTAATCCAACTCAAAGATGCCATAAACCGGAAGTTTTAAACACGTTTTTCTGTCTAGATGTAGCGCCCTGCGAGCAGTAGAACTCGTGCTCGCAAACAGAGCCTTTTTCGGCTCAGATTATTTGTGAATGGGCTCAGGTGATCTGCAAATAGGATATGGCCCAGATGTGGCCTAAATGACACGCGAGTTATGGGCTGCTCGCCTTGATCCTTCGTTCCACAGGGTGGGCCAAAATCTCGAAAATCGTAGGGATCGTGGCTCTGTGACGCAGCTATTCAGTCAGAGAAGTATCGCTTGTAAAGCTTGCTGTTAAAAGCTTTCGGCTTATTCTCACTCAATAGGAGCCGAAATTCATTTCAAGTCTTCGGGATCCATACCGAAACCGACCCTGCAGCACAGCTAAACTCTCCCCATCCCTTGTCGTTGGTCATCACTGGGGTGGAAATATGTTCGGTTATGTCGATGTAATGGGTATCAGGCTGCCCGACTTCCATCCATTTGTGCCCGGCTTCGCCATTCGTTAAGACCACCGCTATCCCCCCTGGATGATCGGCATTGCCGAGGCGGATCCAGCCGATGGTATTGGGGTGGTCGAAGTAGTCATACTGGTCGCCAAAGGCGTAAGTTTGCCGCACATAGAGGAATTGGTCAATCAGCCACTGGTGGCTGTCGAGCCAGATTTCATACTTGTTACCGTCGTTTCCGGTATCAGTGTAGTGGGCACCGTAGTAATCGACGTAGAAAATACAGGGGTAGCCATCCTGCCGTAGCAAAATTAGAGCATAGGCCAGAGGCTTGAACCAGGGCTCAACTACCGACTCTAACGATTGCAGTGGCTGAGAGTCATGGTTATCGACCAGGGTCACGGCCAGGGCTGGTTGCTGGCTGACCAGCGTGTTGTCAAAAATTTGCCGCAGATCGTAGTCGCTGCCGCTCTTGCTCGCTTCGCAAAAGTTGTAGTGCAGCGGTGCATCGAACAGATGGACATCCCCACCCGTCACCTCGATAAAATGGTGCAGTGCCTCAATTTTGTAGGACCAGTACTCGCCCACGGCAAACAAGCGTCTGTCGGCAGTGCGACGGCAGTGATTGAGCCATTTAGGGAAAAAGCCCGCTTCTACATGCTTGACGGCGTCAAAGCGCACGCCATCGATGCCGGTGGTTTCGACGTACCAGGCTCCCCAGGTTTTCAGCGCCTCGCGCACCTCTTCAGATTCCATATCAAGGTCGCAGCCCATGAGGTAATCGAACGCACCTTTCTCCAGGTCCACATTGTCGTCAAAGCTCTTGCCTTCAAAGAGGTAGACGGCGTCAAAGTCCGGGTCGTTTTCATCGTGGTCAACGCCATCGAAATGCCACCAATGCCACTCCATGTCGGAATATTTGCCCTGTCGACCGGGAAAGGTAAAGTGGGTCCAGACTTTGACCAGACGGCGATCGCCGATCGCTTGATGACGGTTTTCCGGGTCGTAGGGGGTAGCGTTGACTTCTTCCGTGGCGTCAGCCCCCATCATATGGTTGAAGACGACATCTGCATAAACCCGAATACCGGCTTCCTTAGCCACTTTAATGGCGGTGATGTACTCGTCTTTCGTGCCGTATTTGGTCGGCACCGTGCCTTTTTGGTCAAATTCTCCCAGGTCGTACAGGTCATAAACGCTGTAGCCCACGTCGTCGCTTCCCGTGATCCCTTTGTAAGCTGGGGGTAGCCAGACTGAGGTGATGCCTACTGCAGCCAATTCCTCCACCTGTGTCGCAAACTCTCTCCATAGACTGCCATTGGGTGGTAAATACCAGTGGAAGTATTGCATCATCACGCCATTGGGTTCTGACATTGTTGACATTCTCCATGCGCCTGAATGACGCTATTTAACAAATATTTCAGAGGTCTATTTTTTGGCCAATCTTTCCAGAGATGGATTCTGGGTCACTCGTCCTATCCTGGTGAGGCTGTGGTTTTGAGTTGTCTGATAGTGCGCGATCGCAATTTTCCAATACATCTCGAACAGGAGATATCTGAAGTGGCTCTCAGGGGCGGCTCTCAGGCTTAGGTTAACCATACCCGTATATCCCTGAGATCTCTCGTGTGCTTATGTGATTAACTCAGATGCATTGGCGTTTTTGAAGGCAATAGGGCTGGCAAAGTGATGGTAAAAGTTGCTCCTGTCCCTTCCCCCTGGCTCTCAGCTTGAAGCGTACCATTGTGCAAATGGACGAGTTGTTGGGAGATCGCTAGACCTAACCCTAAACCGCCATGTCGGCGCGTATTGGAGCTGTCAGCTTGCCGAAAGTAGTCAAAAATGTAGGGTAGGATATGGGGCTCAATGCCTTCCCCACTGTCAATGACCTGAATATGGATTGCCTGATTCTGCTGTTCTAGGTGTACAGATACCTGTCCTTGCTCAGGCGTGAATTTGATGGCATTAGTCAGCAGGTTTTCAATAATTTGCTCGAGCCGATCACGATCGCCATAAACTTGAACCACCGTTTCATCCAGTTCCTCCTGTAGCCGAATCATTTTGGCGTCAGCGTCAGGTTGGACGGCTTGCAGAACCTTTTTGATGAGAGGTACCAAGTCTACAGGCTGCTGATTGAGACGGACTTTGCCACCGAGTAAACGGGAGACATCCAAGAGGTTCTCGATCAGGTGGAACTGCGATTTAGCATTCCGGGCAATGGTTTCTAATGCCCGAGCCATAGTCGCTTCATCCAGCTGGCGGGTTTGCAAGACCTCAGACCAGCCCAAAATGGCATTCAGGGGCGTGCGGAGCTCGTGGGAAACGATCGCCAAAAACTCATCCTTTAAGCGGTTCGCTTGCTCCAACTCCTCCGACTGGTGCTGAAGGGTATCCAGCGCGGTTTGTAATTCCCGCCGCCTTAAGCTGACTTCTGCCACTAACGCTTCTACGCTTTGATTCTGACTGTTCAGTTCCTGCTGCAAGCGATCGCGGACCCGCTTCACCACCGTCAAGTTGCCGACTCGGGCCTTTAACTCTTCAACTGAAAAAGGTTTGGTCAGATAATCTTGAGCCCCCTGGCGGAGTAGCTGCACCCGTAAATCATCGTCAGACTTAGCGGTCAGCATCATGATGGGAACATTGTCCAGCTCGGGATGGGTGCGGAGTTGTTGCACCATCTGCTCACCGCTCATGGACGGCATCATCACGTCGCTTAAAATCAAGTCTGGCCGCAGCGAGAGGGCCTGCTCTAAGCCGACCTGTCCGTTCGTGGCAGACGCTATGCAGTATTCAGGGGTCAAGGTTGAAGCAATGAAGCGGCCCATTTCTAGGTTATCCTCAACCACCAACACCAGGGGTTTATCCGCTGCCTGAGCGGCTGCCAGTTGGGCAGCAGCGGTCAGGCGAACGATGCGGAGTTCTTCGAGTACCAGATCAGTCATTTCTGGGTGTGGTTTGGCAGCGGCATCTGAGATGGTGACAGCAACCGTAGCAGGAGCCCGCAGCGGCAACTTGACGACGAATTGGGCACCTCCCTCTGGGGCCTTGCCGACAGCGATCGTGCCAGCCTGTAGCTCAACAAAGTCTTTGGTAATCGCCAAGCCTAAGCCCGTGCCACCAAATCGACGGGTCGCGCCCCCTTCACCCTGACTAAAACGTTCAAAAATGGTTTCTCGCATTGCCTCTGGGATGCCTGGGCCACTATCGCGCACCGTCAGCATGGCCCAATCAGACGAGATAGGGGCAGGGCTGGCTGTCCCGTCAGAATGAGAGGATTCGTCGGTTGGGGTCGTGGATAAAATGCAGCGAATCGTACCCCCTTCGGGGGTGAATTTGAACCCATTGGAGAGCAGGTTCAGGAGAATTCGTTCGACCCTGGTCACATCCACCTGACTGACTAAGGTTTCTGGAGTCTCCACAGTAAAGTCGATCAGCTTCTCCTGGGCCAACCCTTCAAAATTAGCCGCTGTCAAGCTCACCAGTTGCGCCAGATCCACTTGAGTGTAGTCAAGGGCAATTTTCCCCGCTTCCAGCTTCGAGACATCCAGCAGATCGTTAACTTGTTTGAGGAGTAAACGAGCATTGCGATTGGCCATTTCCAGGTCACGCGACTGTTCCTGGCTCAGCGTTTCCTGCTTCAGCAACTTTTCTAAAGGACCGAGGATCAGGGCCAGAGGTGTCCGGAGTTCGTGGCTTACATTGGTAAAAAACTGCGTCTTCGCCTGGTCAAGCTCTGCGAGCTGCTGATTGAGCGCTTCTAATTGACGATTAGCGGTTTCTAGGTGAAATCGCCGTTCTTCAGAGAGTTTGGCTGATTCGACCAGGGCTAACGCCTGCGGGACTAAAAATGGTAAGACGCTCGCAGTCGTGACAGAGGCGATCGCGGTCAACGCCTTTAAAGCACCAGAAAGCCAGTAAGTGGGATGCCACAAGGTCCAGACGGCCATGAAGTGGGTACTGCCGCAGGCCACAATAAACGCCCCAAACGACAGAAACATCCAATGAAAGGGAATTTCTAGCCGGGTTTTGTAAACGAGGTACGCCAGGGTGCCTGAAATGGCGACGTAAGCAAGGGCGATGAAGGCATCAGAGAGCAAGTGCAGCCATACCAAACTAGGCTTCCATAAATAACAGTGCCCGTGAGGAATAAATCCGTTCGCCGCTAGAAGCGAACTCCACCACTCTGGAAAGAGCCAAGTGAATGCTAGCAACGTTATCAGAACGGCCCCGCCATAGCTGAGACTACTGCGATTAATCCCAATCATCTTTTAAGACACGTATTCAGGGTATTTATTGGCTTATGTAGCTATTGTTACCCGCATTAACGGAGTTCAACCAAATTAATTGAAAAACCAGCCTTTTGATAGGGTCTTTGTGACGACCTGAAACCTTTTCATCTAGAAGAGACGCTGCAAGGTTGTAATTGAATTGCCTCATCACCATTTGGGCGTCTTCGGGTCATCTACCGAGAACTAGCACATTGGCTGAAATGTAAAAAAGACGCCACCCGAGCGAGGAGTTGTTCAAAATCAATGGGTTTGCGAATAAAATCATTTGCCCCCAAGGCCAACCCCTGTACCTCACTCGCCTCTTCATGGGCTGTGACCATCAAAATCGGCATAAATGGGATACTCGCATCTCGGCGGATTCTGCAGGTGATGTCGTATCCGTTCATGTCAGGCATCATCACATCCATCAAAATCAGATCGGGCGGTCTTTCCCTCACCTTTGCTAACGCAATCTCCCCATTCTCGGCGGTATCCACTTCATAGCCTTCTGACTCCAAAATAGTTTGTAGCAAAAAGAGATTGTCGCTCAGGTCATCAACTACTAAAACGCGGAAAATCGAACGAGAGGACATTTAATTAAAGCCGAATAGGGCATCTAAATGAATAGGAATTGTTTCACAAACTTCCAATCTTACTTTAGGTAGCATCTCTTGGCATCTTACTCAAGATAGAATTACCTGCTCATGCTCAATATGATGCAATTATTATCTTTAAACTTAAAAATTCTCCTTTTAAGTCCACATTTCAGTTTTAGTGGATCCGAATTGATCTGCTCGGCCAGCACTTCATGCATCGGTGTAAGAGCACGAGGAATGCCCTGTCGATTTTGATATTCAGCTCTAGAGCTTGTCTTCTGCCTTCGCTTTAAACTGCTGGCTTTGTAAACCAACTCTAAGACAAATATCAATGTGGAGGACATTGTCTTAAATTAAGAAGTTATCTACAGGTTTATGAGTAAGCAATTTCCCGATATCTGACTGAATCAGGAATTAAATGGCGAGGTTGGCTCACTAGGGAACTGCTGGAGGTCTAATCTCCATTTTTTACGTTTTGGCTCTAATCGAAGGGTCGCAAATAAATGGCTAGGCCGTATTTCGAAGCTTCTCTTGATGATCCCCAACTTCCACCCAAACGCCTAGATTTAAATATGGAAGAACGAACAACAAAATCTTCAAGCGACCGCCAAACAACTGATCAACGCTTAGCGACAGTTTTAGAGACCTTGAATGAGGCTTTTGTGGAAGTTAACCAGGCTGGAGTTGTCGTCCGCGTGAATCATCGGGCTGAGGAGTTATTGGGGCGATCGCGAGAACAGCTGTTAGAGAAGACGTTGGCAACCGTGTTTCCGCCCTCCGTTGTGGACCTCCTCTGGAGCCACTTTCAAGGGGTTGTGGCCAGTCAATCGGTAGCTCAATTCGCGACGTCTGAGTGGCCCCAGTACTCGTCCGTCAGCATTCGCCTCTGTGCCATGCCGACTGGGGCAGTGATTTACTTGCAGGAAGAGGCCGCTTCTGCAGCAACGACCGGGTCCCATCTGCCGATGCGAGAGCAGGATTTTCTGCAAGCTATTTTGGATAACCTCCAGGCTGGGGTGGTAGCCTGTGATGCCGATGGCAAAATTGTGTTGTTTAACCAGGCGGCTCGACAGTTTCATGGCTTGCCTGAGCGTCCCATCCTGCCGCATCAATGGGCCGAGCATTACGACCTCTATCTGCCCGATGGTGAAACCCCCATGGCCGCAAGGGATATCCCCCTGTTTCAAGCGTTGCAGGGGCAGATTGTCGATAACGTCGAAATGGTGATTGCCCCGAAGCATCAACCGCCTCAGACGTTACTCGCGAGTGGCCGAGCCATTGTTTCACCGGACGGCCAAACCCTCGGAGCGGTGGTCGTCATGCACGATATCACCGCACGCAAGAAGATAGAAGTGGCTTTGCGGCAAAGTGAAGCGCAGCTATCCAGTATTTTTGAAACCATTCCAGATGGGGTGGCAATTCTAGATCGGGATGGTCATATGGTGTCAGCCAATACCGCTGCCCAGCAAATCCTGCGGCTGGCCCAAGGTGATCTCTCAGGGCGGGCCTATAACGATCCCGCCTGGTCGATCAGTGCCGTTGATGGGCAATTTTTTCCTGAGGAGCGCTTGCCATTTGCGCGAGTCATGCAATCAGGTCAATCCGTTCATGGCGTTGAGCACGCGATCGCCCATCGCGACGGCAGCCGCACCGTCCTGTCTGTGAGTGCCTCCCCGCTCTTTGGCGAAACCGGCGACATCAGGTATGTCGTCACGGCGCTCAGCGATATCACGGCTCGGGTCGAGGCCGAAGCTGAGCGGCAGCGGACAGAGCAGGCGTTGCAGCAGTCGGAGCAACTGTACCGTTCTTTAGTCGAAACTGCGGCGGAGGGCATTGTGCTTCAGCAGGGCGATGGCGAAATCTATACCTGCAATGCGAACGCTGAACGTATTTTGGGCCTCACTGCCGCTCAAATGATGGGCCGCAGTTCTTTAGACCCGCGCTGGCGGGCGATTCGAGAAGATGGGTCGCCGTTTCCCGGCGAGCTGCATCCGGCGATGGTGACGCTGCGCACGGGGCAACCTCAAACCGATGTCATCATGGGCGTTCACAAACCCGATGACACCCTCACCTGGATTTCGATTAATACGCGCCCGCTCCGTCAACCCGACGATGAGCAGCCCAATGCGGTAGTCGTCACCTTTTTTGAGGTGACGGATCGCAAACAGGCCGAGGCCGAGCGGCTGCAACGGCTGCAGGCTCAGGCGGCCCATGCGATCGCCGAAGCCAAACAAGCGCAGGCCGTCTTTTTGGCTGATGTCAGTGCGGCCTTGGCGTCTTCGCTGGAGTACGCACAAACGCTCCAACAAGCCGCTGAGGTGGCAGTACCCTACTTTGCCGACTGGTGCAGCATCGATTTGGTGAATCCGGATCACACCATCAGCCGCGTGGCGATCGCTCACCAAGATCCCGTAAGGGTCAAAGCTGCCTGGGAGTTGACGCGCCGCTTTCCCAAACATCTAGAGCAGGGCTTTGGCATCGCAAAGGTTATCCAAACCGGGCAGCCCGAGCTCGTGCCTAAAATCACGGATGAGATGCTCGTTGCCGCCATTCAAGACCCGGAGTATCTACAGGCTATTCGTCAGTATGGTTTGTCGTCTTGCGTCATCGCGCCCCTACAGGTGCAAGACCGCATCTTGGGATGTATCGCCTTCGTGTTTACCGAATCACAGCGTCATTACGGTAAGTCTGACTTAACGTTGGCCAGCGATGTGGCCCGACGAGTAACCACGGCGATCGAAAATGCCCGCTTATTCCAAATTGCTCATCAGGCGCGGCAAGCCGCCGAGGCCGCAGCAGATCGCACTGCGCGTTTACAAACGGTGACGGCAGCGCTGTCGGAAGTACTGAGTGCGCAGCAGGTCGCTGACGTGATCATTGAGCAATGTAGGTCTGCCTTCGCCGCCGATGCCGTCCTCGTGGCGACGGTGACGCCTGACCAGCGGGCTTTAGAAATCATTCGGCACCAGGGCTATGAACCTCGTTCGGCAGATTTTGATAGCTGGCAGTGCTTCTCGTTGCAGGCTCCGGTGCCCCTGGCAGAGGCGGCCCGTACAGGACAACCCGTGTGGATAGAAAGCTCTGAGGAGCGCGCCCAGCGGTATCCTCACTTAGCGGATTACTATGTCCGCCATGCGTTTCAAGCTTGGCTCTCGTTTCCGCTGGTGACCGAGGGACGAGTCATCGGTTGTATCTCTTTGAGCTTTAAGCAAAGCAAGCAGCTCAGCGAGGCGGATCAGGCATTTATCTTAGCCCTCAGTCGGCAATGCGCTCAGGCCATCGTTCGGGCGCAGCTTTACGAAGCTGAGCATCAGGCCCGGACTGCCGCCGAGCGAGCCAACCAGGTGAAGGACGAGTTTTTAGCCATTCTTTCCCATGAATTGCGATCGCCCCTCAACCCCATTCTGGGCTGGTCTCGGTTGTTGCAGACCAAGAAGTTCGATGAAGCCAAGACCAATCAAGCCTTAGCCACCATTGAGCGCAATGCCAAGTTACAAACTCAACTGATTGATGATTTGCTGGACTTGGCTCGCATTCTGCGCGGTAAACTGCATCTCAACAACGTTCCCACCAACCTGACCCTGGCCATTGAGGCGGCGATCGAAACGGTGAAAACGGCGGCAGTTTCCAAGTCGATTTCGCTGCATCCGGTGCTGATGCCCGTGGGTCAAGTTTACGGAGACGACGCTCGCTTGCAGCAGATTGTTTGGAATTTGCTATCCAATGCCATCAAATTCACGCCCGAGGGGGGACGGGTTGATATCCACCTGCAGCGGGTAGGTCACGATGCTCACATTGTGATCAAAGACACGGGCAAGGGGATCAAGCCAGAATTTTTGCCCTCGCTATTTGAATCCTTTCGCCAGGAAGATGTGTCTACGACCCGTCAGTATGGGGGGCTGGGCTTAGGCCTTTCCATTGTCAAATACTTAGTGGAAGCTCACGGTGGCACTGTTACCGCAGAGAGCCCTGGTGAAGGTTTGGGGTCAACTTTTACTGTACGCTTACCGCTCCTTCCAACGGCCCCTGGTTCTGAAGCAGCGCTTGCCCTACCGCAATCCGAGCTGGCTCTCGACGGTGTGAAGGTGCTGACGGTGGATGATGATCCCGATACCCTGGACCTGTTAATGACTGTGCTGAGTCAATATGGGGCAGAGGTGCAGGGAGCCGCTTCCGTCGCGACGGCAGTCACCCTCTTCGAGACCTTTCAACCCCAGGTATTAGTCAGCGATATTGGGATGCCAAATGAAAATGGGTACGCCCTGATTCGTCAAATCCGAGCGCTGTCGCCCGAACAAGGGGGGCAAGTTCTGGCGATCGCTCTAACCGCCTATACCCGAGATGTTGATAAGCAGCAGGTTTTGGCGAGTGGTTATCAGCGACACCTGAGCAAACCGGTAGAAATCGATAGCCTGGTTCGGGCGGTCAAGCAACTCGTGTCTTGGCCCCAAACTGGCGACGCTACGATTTGGGGCACTTAATACTCTTGAGCTACCTTATCAACGAGAGAATAGGGGTTTCAGGCTTTGTATTTATATCTAAGCGTCCAAATGAGTCAAAAAAAATTGGCCCCTGAAAGTCTTATGAAACAAGTACTATAGCTTTCGTTGGCTCCCAATCACACGTTCGCTACTTAGAAGCCCAGATGAATGGACGGCCATTCACGAAGAGATGATCGACACGATGACCCGTTCAGAGGGTGCTCTCAAGCCGTACATCAACCGGCTCAGTATCTGAAACAAAGGCTATCAGCACTCTCTGTGCTATCTCCAAAGCCTGTCTTGGATTAACCCGAGGTAGGTCAACGCCCTGTGCTACTGGCTGAATCCCTGGAAAGAGCAAGTAGACGTTCCGCCCCAACCAGGTTTGCTAAAACAACGGAAAGAGCAAATCACAACCTCCGAGTTGAGGCAGTCTCTAGAGATCACTGATGACATCCCGAAAACTAAGGGCTATGCTCACCTTAAGCTCAATGACTTGTAGAAACTATAAAGTGAGCTTGCCACGAGCTAGGTCTACATAGCGATCGCAGGGCATATCGCTGTGTCAGCCGTTGATAAAGCTCCACGACTGATGTGGTGGATGCGACTACGGTTGCTATGTAGTTCTAGACACGATTCTCAGAGAGGAGGGCGCAGGCCCTCACTGTTCAAGGTACTTAGCCTTAGACACACTCTGGGTATCACGGTTAGCTGACGTAGGGCTACGAGATTCATCGAGCGAGATGAATTAAGGTTAAACCCTCAAATGACAAGAAAACGAAATAAGCAACGCGCCCAGGAGATCGCGGTCTTCGCAGATTGCCAAAACGTCAGCAACTTGTTCAAGTATCGGCAGGCGGTGCTCCGCTTTGTCGAGCAGTTGGGGCAGGCTCCCTTCTTGTGGGCCTACGACTACTGGCGAGGAACTAATTCTCGGCATGAACGCCAGCTTCTGGCTGATCGGTGGCAGTGCATTGATGTGGCCACTCAAAAACCGAATGCACTGGACGATCAACTGATCGAGGATTGCCGGCGTTTGTGTGGGCATCCGTTTATCAAGGTAGTGGTGCTGATCGCCGGGGATAAAGACTATGCATCCTTGGTGCAATGGCTGCTTAGCCAAAACAAGCGGGTCATCATCATTGGTCGGCGAGATAACGTGCATCGACGGCTTCGGGCTTTGGTGCCAACGGATATCTACATCATCGAAGAACTAGGAAGTCATCCCAATCAAACGGTGAAGGCAGCCTAGCGAGCTCGATCAGACAGAGCCCCCTTGCCCTCGCCCCCAAGCAAGGGGCTGAGGGTTTAAATTCTCGTGGGAAATCGATATTTACTGGATCAGCAGTTCGCGTTGGGGATATTTACTCAATCATCGGTTTACGTTAAACCATGACGAACCGTTCACCGTTCTGCACACTGAACGCTATACTGGAACATATAAACTGGTAAACAACAAAAAAGCCTAGAAGCCAAAAGGCGACTAGGCCGAGTGTATCGAATTGCACTAATGTGCCAGTTACTTAAGTTGCGGTTAGTTGTTCGTCACCTGTGACTGTTCTGCCGAACATTCACTCTGGACGACATACTTTACATCTAGGGCTCCTGTACCTAGTAGTAGAGAAAGCAACAAAATGGACAACGTAGACTGTTTGAATGGGTCTTTGTTTGTTATCGTGGACCTCATCTGGGGTTTACAAATGTACGTGCGAGGTTGTGCAAGAACCACAGTACGCCTACAAGTATATACGTATTAATGCGACCTAGTTTGGCTAGGTCGCATTTTGCTGTCCAAAAATCTAATTCGGGCTGGATCGCCGGGCACTCTAAACCTATGCTGATTTCGCGTTAAAAGCGTCAGGATTCGCGCTATAAGAGACTTTCGTGTCCTGAATGTCGCGCTCGCGCTGGAATCAGTCGGTAGCCCCTTCGCCCATGAGTCAGTTGGAAAATATCACTGCGATCGAGAGAAAGCTTTGGTCGGCGGCAGATACGCTGCGATCGAACTCGAACTACGCCAGCAATGAGTACTTCATGCCGGTGATGGGGCTGATCTTTCTGCGCCATGCCTATAGTCGGTTTCTGGCGGTGAAGGACACGATTAAGCTGCCGTCGCGGGGAGGCAAGACGCGGCCCCTGACGAAGGAAGACTTTTCTCAGAAGAACTCGATCTTTTTGCGGCCTGAGGCGCAGTTTGACGCTCTGGTGTCGCTGACGGACAGCGACGATCGCGCCCAGAAGCTCATCGACGCGATGGAGTCCATCGAGAGCGACTACGAGACTTTGCGCGGTGCCCTGCCGAAGGATGAATACCAGGAGCTGGACAACGAGGTGTTGGGGCAGTTGCTCCGCACGCTGAACCCGGAGGAACTGAAGAAAGCGACGGGGGACATTTTCGGACGCATCTATGAGTACTTTTTGACCCAGTTTGCCGACGTGGGAGCCCACGATAACGGGGAGTTTTTCACGCCGGTGTCGCTGGTGTCACTGATCGCCAATGTGCTGGAGCCAGACCACGGCATCGTGTTTGACCCTGCCTGTGGGTCCGGCGGCATGTTTGTGCAGAGTGCGCGATTTCTGGAGCGGCGGGAAGACAACCCCAACAAGCTCACCTTTAAGGGACTGGAGAAGAACGGCACGACCATTCGCCTCGCCAAGATGAACCTGGCGGTGCATGGTCTGGAGGGCGATATCCAGAAGGCAATCACCTACTACGAAGACCCACTGGAGGTGGTGGGGCAGGCGGACTACGTGATGGCCAATCCGCCCTTCAACGTCGATGAAGTGGACGAGGAGAAGGTCAAAAATGATCCTCGCCTGCCGTTTGGGCTGCCGGGGGTGAACAAGAACAAGAAGGTCTCCAACGGCAACTATCTCTGGATCACCTACTTCTACTCCTATCTGAATGAGCTGGGGCGGGCAGGTTTTGTCATGTCGTCCCAGGCGTCGAGCGCCGGACGGGATGAGGCGAAGGTGCGGCAAAAGCTGGTGGAAACAGGGGATGTGGAGATGATGATCGCCATCCGCTCCAACTTCTTCTACACCCGCACGGTGCCCTGTGAGCTGTGGTTTTTGAACCGAGCCAAGCCGGAGGAGCAGCGGGACAAGGTGCTGATGATCGATGCGCGGAACATCTACCGCAAGGTGACCCGCAAAATTTACGACTTCAGCCCGGAGCAGTTGCAGAATTTGCTGGCGATCGCGTGGCTCTATCGCGGGGAAACCGATCGCTTTCTGGCCCTGGTGAAGGACTATCTCAGTCGCACTCTGGCGGAGGCTCAGGGCTGTTTTGCCCTCACGCCCAACGATGGGGCACCGACGAAACCGCTGGAGGACTACAGCGCCGCCCTGCTGAAGCTGCAGGAGGTGACGCAGCCCTATGTCGTCAGTTTGGCAGCAGAGGTTGCCGATGGCGAGGTGTTCCAGGAGTTTCGTGATGCCACCGTGACGCTGGATACGGACATTGCCGCGTTTCATCAGGCGCTGGAGCTGGAGCAAACTACCTGGACCAAGGAACCACCCGCCACCATCACCGACCTCACCGCTGCCGTGGCACGTCTCGCGCCTCTGGCCACTACTAGCCGCGATCTGGTGAAGCAGGCGGACCTGGCCTACAAGCTGGCAACGCGGCTGATCGACCACTGCGAGAAGGAGTTGAAGGCGAAGGAAAGCGACCTCTGGGTCAATCGCGACATCACCAAAGCCCGCAAGGATGCGGACGCCGCTCGACAGGCAGCGGTAGAGCAGCTCAAGCAGGTGCGCTATTTTCACAAGCAGGCGGTGTGGCTGACGGAGCGCTTCCCGGAGGGGAAACTGCGGGATGTGGAGGGGCTGGTGGCCCTGGTGGATCGAGAAAAGATCAAGCAGGCGGACTGGAGCCTGACGCCGGGGCGCTATGTGGGGGTTGCGCCGGAAGAGGAGGATGAGGATTTTGATTTTGAGGAAGCCCTGCGGGACATCCATGTGGAGTTGGAGGGGTTAAATCAGGAGGCGGCGACTCTGGCGGCTCAGATTGCCCAAAACTTCAAGGATCTGGGGATTTGACGGACGATCTACTATTTGAAGTAATGACGCCGCTCGAATTTACCGTTCGGGTGAGTCAGCGTTACTGGCAGTTTATTGTGACGGTCAAACATCCCATCATGGCAGGCGAAGTTGCCGAGGTGCAGTTGACGCTAACGGAGCCGGATGAAGTTCGCCGTAGCCGCAGTGATCCAGCGGTGTATTTGTTTTACCGGGGGCAGTCACCGAGGCGATGGACTTGTGCCGTGGCACGACGGCTCAATGGGGATGGCTTTTTGATCACGGCGTACCCCACCGATGCAATTAAGGCAGGAGAGCGGTTATGGCAGAAGTAAAGGTCTATTACGACAAGGTAGGTAACACCTTAACGGTGTGGTTTGGGGACCCCGCAGCGGAATATATCTGTGAAGAGACTGCCGACGAGGTGATTTTGATGAAGGACCAAGCAGGGCAGGTCATCGGCTTTGAAAAACTGAACTACCGTCTACCGGAAACGGGGGATGTGCGGTTTTCGTTTGAGACGATCGCCCATTAGCTCCACTGATTGCCCTCAAAGTCGAGAGGTCGGGTCTCTAAAATGAAGCAGCAGCAAGGAATTCAAGCCGATGACTGCCATGAAGAAAAGGAACTGGGAATTTAGAAGAGGGGTAAACGGGGATGAAAACGTTTCAGGTTGAGGTGAATGTCTCGGCGGATCGGCGCTTACAGATTGCGCTACCCGATGATGTGGCGCAGGGCACCTATCAGGTAGTGGTGGTCATGAACCCTACTGCCGCCAATGCCGCAATGGCGGTTCCTGGTCAATCGCTCAATGCGCTGGCAGGACGGGTGCAGTCTTTTGCTGGGGTGGAGGCGGTGGCATGGCAACGGCAAGTCAGGGACGAGTGGGATGACCGTTGACTACGTTGTCGATACGAACATTTTCATTCTGCTGTTCAACAATCGTCTGGAAGAACTGATTCCAGAGGGGCACTTGGCCTATTCCGTGATCACGGAAATTGAGCTGTTGTCGTTTCCCAACTTGAGTGATGCCGATGCGCAACTCATTCAGCAGCAACTCGGTCAGCTTCAGCGCGTCCCGCTAGATGAGGCCGTGAGCGCCGCGACCATCCGCCGCCGCCGTCAATATCGGCTCAAGACGCCAGACGCGATCATTTTGGCTAGTGCTGAAATTATGGATGCCATCTTACTTACCAATGATCAGCAGCTCATCGCGACGCAGGCAGTAAAGACAAAATCGCTGAAACTGAAGGAGACGTGACATGGGCACCTTAAGGAAAGACGCAAATGAGTTGGCGTGAAGTTTCTCTAGGAGATGGCATCCATGTCAAGCATGGATATGCCTTTAAGAGCCGCTATTTTACTGATGAGGGACAGCATATTGTCCTCACGCCAGGTAACTTCTACGAAGAAGGAGGGTTTCGTGGAAGACCAGGCAAAGATAGAGCTTATGCAGGAGATATTCCCGAAGACTTTGTTTTATCGGAAGGCGACATTATCGTTGCTATGACTGAACAAGGTCCGGGGTTACTTGGAAGTTCAGCATTAATTCCTGAAGACAATCGATATCTTCATAATCAGCGGCTTGGCTTATTGGATGAAATAGATCCAAAACTATTTGACAAATTATTTCTTTACTATTTGTTTAATACCCGCACTGTTCGCCACCAAATTAGTGCGAGTGCTTCAGGGACAAAAGTTCGTCACACAGCTCCTGCTCGTATCTATCAAGTAGAAGTCAAAATTCCTGACACCCAAATTCAAAAGAAAATTGCTCTGACACTCAAGAATTACGACGATCTCATTAAAAATAACCGCCGCCGCATTCAGCTATTGGAAGAGTCGGCTCGCTTGCTCTACAAGGAGTGGTTTGTCTACCTGCGCTTCCCTGGGCATGAGCACGTCACCATCCATGACGGCATCCCCAACGGCTGGACCCAAGAAAAGCTGTGTGATTTAGCTGATATCACAATGGGACAAAGTCCTAAGTCGGAATACTACAACGAAGACGGGGTAGGACTTCCATTCCACCAAGGCGTTTCCAACTTTGGTGACAGGTTTCCTGAACACAAAATTTTGGCTCTTCCGACCTAGACATGGGAAAGAGCGCCTGAGGGCGAGAAGTGGAGAGAGAAAGAAACGGTAGGAAGGGGTGAAGTGCTTGATATACAGGAGATTGGCTAGAATTAAAGGGTGAGAGAAGGCCAGCAATATGGGTGAGCGCCATGATTACAAAATCTCAAGCGAGCCAATTGACTGAACTACTGGGTCTACCTGAGGCAGAAGTAGACGATATGACAGTCGTGGATGGGGTGGGCCTATTTTTAGTTGTCAGTTCAACCCGTCGCGATGCAGCGTGTCCCGACTGCGGGAAACGAAGCCGTCATCTGCATACGAATCATCGGTATAACATTGAGGATTTGCCGTGGCATGAGCAGTCGGTGGTGTTGCGAGTCAATCGTCGACAGTTTTGGTGTCAGAACTGTGGGCAAGCGTTTAGCGAGGAACTTAGCTTTGTTAAGAAGAAGCGGTTGTATACGCAGCGATTAGCGCACGAGATAGTCAGCCAAGTGTTGGGGAGTAACATTCACAGTGTCGCGGCCCGAACCGGGCTGAGCGATGAGCAGATTGAGACGATGCTGGAAGATGCCGGGGAGGACTATTTACCCAAGACCCCAGAGGGGTTGAAATATCTGGGGATCGACGAGATAACAGTCGTCAAAGGACAGGGTAAGTATTATGGGGTGCTGTTGAACCTAGAGACACACCAGCCGATTACGCTTTTACCCGCTCGGACACAAGAGGCGTTACGGCAAGTCTTTAGCCAATGGGGTGTCGAGGTGCTTGCGGGGATTGAAGGGGTGAGCATAGACCTGTGGAGACCCTACCAGAGTTTGGTCGCAGAGATGATGCCGAATGCGACGGTAGTTGCGGATCGATTCCATGTGACGAAGCTTCTAAACGAGGAGTTAGATAATCAGCGAAAAGCTGAGAAGAGAGCGGCTAAGAAGATAAGGAAAAAGGCTGATAGGGAGCGTGTTTTAGAGGGTCTTAACGGCAGTAAGTATGTGTTACTCAAGAATGAGAAGGACTTGAATGACCGCCAGAGGGAAAAGCTCATAGAAGTCAGCCAAGTCTCCCCTAAGCTAGCAACGATGTATCGCTTGAAAGAGGAGTTTAGGGGAATCTTTGAAGCGGCAGAGAATTGGGCGGATGGGACATTAAAACTGCTGGACTGGATGGTCGAATCATCGGCGTTCTTTAAGCAGAGCTGTGGAACGATTAAACGATGGTTTGATGAAGTGACATCATACTTTGAACTGAGAATAACGAATGGGGTTGTAGAGGGAATAAATAACAAGCTGAAGTTGATTAAGCGATTGGGTTATGGCTTTTCTAATTTCGACAATTTTAAGTTAAGAGGTTTGTTGCCGTGGGTATTTCCGTTTAAAGTAGCATAATCAGACCGGAAGAGCCAAAATTTTCTGCACCTTGGAGTCACGAATCGCAGAGCCGGGAGACATTTTATTCAGTGTCCGTGCTCCTGTAGGCCGAATCAATATCACGAAAGGCAAAATAGTCATTGGACGCGGACTTGCAGCTATTTGCTCTAAAAGAAGTCATCAAAACTTTCTTTTTTATCAACTCAGGAGTTATTTCTTCAAAGAGGACATGATACAGCGTTTCTCACTCTGGTGAGGTACAGTAACAGCAATTTTTGAACCAGTGTTTGATATCTTTCAAAGAAACTGCTTCGAATGCCTTCTCCAAGGCTTTTGCTAAGTCAGGATAGGTTCTC
>Ga0081526_100388_pt1 | contig 21083 bp, 24 predicted proteins | sample HotLakmasection2_FD_70991 | JGI IMG/M metagenome (GOLD analysis project Ga0081526, IMG submission 70991) | Hypersaline microbial mat communities from Hot Lake, Washington, USA - Section #2 (SPADES assembly) (version 2) | ecosystem: Environmental > Aquatic > Non-marine Saline and Alkaline >... | reverse complement strand
CTCAGCAGCAGGAAACCGCCCAGATGCAGGCCCGACACGTCGAGCGCTTGATGGGTGTAGTTGAAACGCTGCTGGCTAAAGTCGCGTGAACAGTATTGAGCAGAGTTCTAGAGGTGCAACTGATGAAGCGATAGCCCCGCCAACCTGATTCTGCCGCGGCAGAATTTCCCACCGAACCAGAGTGTGGACAAGTCTGTCTACACCAGACCCGATAAGCTTCCGTTACGATATGGCCTATCAAGGAGGTGATGAAGATGTGAAGTCATTTAAAAAGCGAAAACGATGACAGGTCGCCAAACTGTGCCATCGTTTTCCGTTTGCGAATTGCAAACTAATTGACAATTACTGCGCTCATACTAGCACGGCTATTCAGACGTGCAACAGCATCGTGCATTCATTTTTTGGATGTGCTTGATTCTGCTGTGCCAGAACTGAGCGCCACTTAGGTTTATCGCTATGTTCATTGGGATCTTTCCATTCCCTTCTCACTCTCGATATCACCTCTGTAGAACGGCAAACTCTGTCTCTTTGAGTATTGCGGCAGCTGCGAGAGCCGCTTCAGCCTGTCAATATTTTCTACCTTCCATAATTCAACCCCCCGGCCCGGAGCCATCATCCAGGTCGGGGGTTGGTTTTAGTCGATTACGTTGGCGACGTTTTCGACAGAGTTTGCTGCGTCTCAAGTCTCAAAAACAGTCTTTTGGTTTTCACGATGAGAACGCACCATACCAGCTTATCGCATGGCCGTGAAACGGCCACTCGGTCTAACCAGCATGAGCGCCAGAATGTTCCGCTCGACCGTTCAGAATATGTCCACTTTTTGCCCACAGACGATCTGGCCCAAGCCTTTGCCGCCTGGTTTCCCCACGGGTGGGACTTTATCACCGCGCCCCTGCCGCCCCCCGGCCAAAAGCCGAAGTACCGCACCGAGACGCGCTACCCCCTCACCGGTGCCCAACTGTGGGAGCGCTGGCAGACCCTCAACGACCTGATCGGCGTCAGCTTTGGCTCACTCACCCAGTACGGCCTCGTCGATTTAGACATCACCGGCCCCTACGCCGACGCCTGGGAACCGGTGATCTACGCCCTCGAAGAGAAAGCCGGATTAGCCGGGTTTGTGCCGACGCAAAGCAGCCACAGCGGCGGCAAACATCTCTTTGTCCCCCTGCCCGAATCCGTCTCGACCTGGGAACTGGCCCTGGTGATGCGGTGGGCCTGTGAGACCAGCGGCCTGGCGCTCCAAGACGGCCAGCTAGAACTCTTCCCCAACGTAAAGCAGTGGGACTCGCGGTATAAAGCCCATGCCCTGCCGCTGCAGCCCGGTCGCGGCTCCGTGCTGCTGAACAAGGCCGGTGAGCCGGTGAGCCAATTACCCAGCGATTGGCTGCGGGCCATGAGCCACGAATCTGAGCAGCAAGACATGCAGCGCTTTCGGGCCGCAGTGAAAAAGGCGAAGAAATGGTGGCGGCGGCGCAAACGCCAGCGCGATCGCCACGGCCAGACTACCTTCAACGCCTTTCGCGATGACTTGGAATGGGAGATGGAGCAGGGCTGGACGGGAAGCTCCCAGAGCAACCGTCTGATTTATCGCGCCCTGCAATACGGCTACATCTTTTTGTGCAACACCGGCGAGGCTCTGGTGAAGTGGGCGATCGCCACGGTGCCGAACCTGCCAGGGTTCGATCGCTGGTGTCAGACCAAAGGCCCCGCCCTGGAGAAGTGGATTCGGCAGAAAGCCAAAGCCGTCGAAGAAAAGTACTTTGTGCCCGAGTTTGACGGCACGCCCAAGCCCCAGGAACCCTCCCAGAACGACGTGCTGCGGGAGGCGAAGCGAGCCGCCATCCAAGCCGCGATGACGCAGATTGAACAGGCCGCCGAAACCTTCCCTACCATCACCGCCTTGCAAGCGCGCATCACCGAACTATCCGGCGTCTCTAAGCCCACCTGCTATAAGCATCGCGACCTCTGGCACCCCGAATACCGCAAGGTATTAACCGCCCCAACTGATGAGGGTTTGAGCACTCCTGAAGTGGTCGCTGAGGGGGGTAGCCAGGACGAGTGCGATCGCGTTGAACCCCCTGCCACGCAAGAGTTGTTAACACCTCAGCCCCTACTGAAGGGTAGGCCGGACGATGGCCTTATGGAAAAATTTTTTTCCGGCTCTGAGCGTAGCGCGTCGTCGTTTCAGCCAATGGCGACGGTGACTTCTGGGGATGGCGAACCGAGAGACTTAGCGAGTCTGCGGCGAGAGCTGCATCGACTGCGATCGCAGTATGCTGCTGCGTCTTGGCTGGGCGATACGGCGAGGGCTGCAAAGGCCCAGAGGACCGTTGAGCAATTGGGCTTTGATGCCAGGGTCGTGTTTCAGCCTGATTTTAATGTTTTCGCGATTGGGTTCTGAGCCTATGTTTTGCTTTGTAGGGTGGTAATCAAAGTAAAAATGCCTCACCCTCGTTAGTTCTCTTGCTCTCGGCAGTATCCTGAAATCTGGCCACAGTCTCTATTGGTACAGCCTTTCCCATGGCAGATACCCCATTTCTATTTCCTGATGACGATCGCTACTCCGCTCTCCTCAACGACCTAAAGCAGCGCATCCGGACGGCCCAGGTGCGGGCGGCGCTGGCGGTGAATCGAGAGCTGGTGTTGCTCTACTGGCAGATGGGGCGTGAGATCTTGCAGCGACAGCAGGCGGGGGGCTGGGGCGGCAAGGTGATCCAGCGGTTGGCGAAGGATTTGAAGCGAGAGTTTCCGGAGGTGAAGGGTTTCTCGCGCTCAAACCTGATGTATATGCGGGCGTTTGCTACAGCGTGGCCTGATGAGCAAATTGTCCAAGAGGTGCTTGGACAAATTCCCTGGTATCACAATCTGGCGTTGCTGGATAAGTTAAAGGATACAGAAGAGCGGCTTTGGTATGCCCGCCAGACGGTGGAAAACGGCTGGAGTCGCAATGTGCTGGTGATGCAGATTGAGAGTGGTCTGTTTGATCGCCAGGGTGGGGCCGTCACCAACTTCGCCCGTGCCCTGCCTGCGCCCCAGTCGGACCTGGCCCAGCAACTCATCAAAGACCCGTACAATTTCGACTTCCTCACCATCAGCAAAGACGCCCGCGAGAGCGAGCTAGAGAATGCGCTGACCTACCAGATCCGTAACTTCCTACTGGAGCTGGGCATGGGGTTCTCGTTTTTGGGCAGCCAGTACCCCATCGAGGTCAGCGGCAAGGAGTACCGTCTCGACTTGCTGTTTTACCATGTCCACCTGCACTGCTATGTGGTGATCGACCTGAAGATGGGCGAGTTTGAGCCGCAGCACTCTGGCCAGATGAGCTTTTATGTGGCGGCGGTGGACAACCTGCTGCGCACGGATCGCGACGACCCCACCATCGGTATCATTCTCTGTAAGAGCAAGGACCGCACGACGGTGGAATATGCGCTGCAGGGCAGTCAGCAGCCCATCGGCGTGTCGAGCTACAAACTGCGGGATAACTTGCCAGAGTCGCTGAAGCAACAGCTCCCCACGTCGGAGCAGTTGGAGATGGGGCTGGAGTCGGCGATTCAGGAACTGGAGAATCGGGAAGAAGAGTGAGGGCTAGAACTGCATCGGTGCTTGTCAGTTTGTGACTGCTTGTTTGTGCAGTTCTTCAATGGCCTCACCCCGGTAATGAAGGGTGCCGCAGGCATCGAAGAGTCCGAATGCTTGCTCCTTGATTTGATAGGAGATGGGATGGCCCGTCGCGACTAGCCGTGCCCAATGCTCGCAGTTCCAGCCCTGGATGCCATAGTTCCAGCGGTGATGAAAGGCTGGAATTGAAGCCAGAATGTTTTGCCGGATGGTGTCTTTATCTAGATAAGACACTTTGGTGGTGGCTCTAAATTCTGGCTCGATGGAATGGATGGCTAAACAACCCAAGCCGTAGGGCCGCGCTGATTGAACTGGCCCCCAAGCGATCGCGGCGGTGTTAGACAACGTCACGCTGTAGTGCCAGACGCCATCAAATCGCTGGATTAAGATGCCCGCTTTTGGGTCAGCAGGTGTCCAGCAGGTTTGAATGTCGTTGATGAGTCCACTATCCATGCGGATTCCTTTGGAGGATTTGGGTGGATTGAGTTGGCGATTCTGACGCGCCAGAATTGGTGCCAATGCTGACATCGGGCTAGCTGTCTAGCTTGATGGTCAGTTGCCCAGCGGCAGAATCCGCGACTTGGGGCATCGCTTTCTTGTCCCCTGCCTCTGGTTTCTCAGCGGGTGGGGTGAAGTCGAAACCGGGCAGATCGAGGACGAGTTGGACGCCGTCGGGATGGGATGGATGGGATTTGTGGGATGCCATAGTGCAATGCCTCTGAAGCGCTGGTGCCAAGACCTATGTTCAGAATGCCCGTGGGCGGCGGCGGTGAACGGGGAAAACTACGGAATTCTGGCGCGTCAGAATCCTGCTCTGTTGTATTCACCTTGGCTAAAGTGCCCATGAGGTCACAGAGGATGTTACATTTTCCTCTCGTGGCACTAGAACCTGTAGGCGTGGCTGGTTTGATGAACGATTTAGTGGCTGAGACTTTGAAAGCTCGGCGAAAAAGTTTTATCAGACATCCAAATCAACAACAGACAAAGCCTCTTGGACTTGAGGATGCAGCTTACAGCGCCAACACTCATCCTGGGTATCGCGGGTCCATTGGACAATAAGAGCAGAATAAAAGTCATCACCGTTTGAGTGTTTGGGAATTGGGCACTTGAGATATTCGGATATCAGATATCCAATACGACCTAGTTGGAGGTTGGCTCCGCCGTAGCCTTTATAACCAGCCGCTGATGCCAGACCTGAAGCCTTGAAAGACTTTTCTGGGTATTCACACATGATGCTAAGCATGGACGTGTGCCCCTTGGTTAAGTGCTTCCTAATGTGTTGAAACGCATCTATGTAGCTTTCTGTTGTAGGCAAGCTGTCATTATTGACAACATCGCTTGGCTTTTTAAAGAACGGCTCTAGCTCATCCAAACCGAGGCGAACGAGATCACTACATAGGGCGCTTTTAGAAACATCCATTTCCGTAGCTAGACACTCCAACCGCTTGTCAGTGGATTCCTCTAAGCCTATTGAAAACCTGACAGTAGACTCTTTACGGCTCAATGCCTTATCTGCGAACTGCTGATATCGATTCACAATTCTCCCTCCAATAAACGGTGCAAAAAATGAACCACTTTCTGCATCATACATTGGCGGTTCATTTTTTGCACCAACTTGCTTTGTTGTGGCAGGCGATTTCGTCTGACTAACAGCTTGAGGCTGTAAACGTTAAGAAGCTAGGGTATTCAGGCTTGTCAGAATGAGCGGGTGCGGGTGCGGGGATGGCCTTACTCTTGCGGTATCCACTGCTCGTCAGAGGTAATGAATTCACCGTAGACCCAGCCGAGAGATTCCTGGGTGCCAAAATGATGAACCTGATACCAGAGGTCACAGCCCTGGCCGACGACTTCGTCGTAAAACTCGACATAGATGCGCTCAGACACCAGAATTCTGTCGCCGACGCTGACGGTGTTGATGACATCGTGTTGGCGTCCGGGCTGAGCGCGCACATTCACGGCGGAGCCAATATCTCTGCCGTAAACTCTGACTTCGAGCAGACTGCCCCCACTGGGAACTTGAATCTGGTCGGCATACCAGCCGTTGCCGCAATAGAGCGAATCCGCAGGAACGGCTGTGGGACTGGCCATGGTTGCGACGATCGCCGCGATCGCTAACGGGTATTTCATAACCTCACCATTGAGCGCTATTTATCAGCATTCCCATTTGTCCTTGATGTCAGCGGTTTGACCTGGGGCTAGGCGGCTTTTTGCAGGTCGGCGATGTACCAGCGAGGGGTGGCGTCTTCGGTGTGGCAGGCGATCGCGCCCAGGTCGGTGAGGCAATCGAGGCAGTCTTGGATGGCTCTTTGTTTGCGGCTGGCGTTTTTGAATTGGGCTTTGACCTGGGCGACGGTCCATTCGCCGCCTTGGGTACGCATGAGGTCGCGGATGGCGGCGAGTTGGTCTTTGAAGGAGCTGGGGAAGGTTTGTTGCTCGACGGGGGCAATGACAGTTTCTTCGGGTTCGGCGATGCCTGTGAGCACTTGCTGGGTGGGCTGTACTTCGTCGGGGGCCTGGTATTCGGGGCGGAGCCAGCGGACGCAGCCGTTGCGTTCTTCTTCGGCGCGTTCGGCGTTGAGGGCGACGAGGTTTTCGAGGATTTGCTCGTCGGTGATGGTGTGGGGCCAGCCGTAGGCATCGAGGACGGCGAGGTCTAGCTCGTCGTGGATTTGTTTGAGGGTGCTGACGAGGGCGCGATCGTTGTAGTCGCGATCGCTGTCTGTGAAGGGCTCTCCAGCGCGGAGTTTTTCGAGCAGGTTGTACATGCCCGTGATGGTGATATCGGGATGGTCGGCCTGCACTTTTTTGCGGTGGGCATCGAGCCGTTCGCCCAGGTCGCGGATTTTCTGCTTTTGCTCTGGGGTGGGAGCTGGAAAGGGGAACTTGTTAAAGCATTCTGAGTGATTATAGTTAGGTCGATCCTCCAAAAATGCTCCTGTTTGTAATGCCCAAAAAACATGAGTCTTGGAAGATAGAACCCCGAGAAAATATGCATCGCTCAAGGCAATAGTCACAAGTTTCGAGTCAGGTATTATATCCGATTCCAAAAAAACGAAAACTCTATGCTTTGCCGTTCGACAAGTAACTATATATCTGCTCAATCCATCTATAGATTGTCGGGTCGTGACAACAGGTTCACCAAAAATCCACCACTTCTCACGATAAGATGGTCGATTGTTTTGTAACCTTTCTGGTTTAACACGTTCTAATATCCATTGATAAATACGTGGGAAGCGGTCTTCGACTTCTGATTCACTCAATCCAAATAAATCGATAGCCATTATATCTCTAGATTTACCTGAGATATCTCTGCCATTCCTATATCGACGAATATAATTTTCTGTTTTAGGGACTGTGTCAAGTCCTAGATTTTTAGCTTGATCTGGAGTAACAATAAAGCCAGATCCCATTAGCTGGACGCCTCTATTACCAATTTGGCTGTTTGCTTTCAGCTCAAGCGTAGAGGTGACATCTATTCCAACAGTTAAGTCAGGAAAGATTCGTCCGACGTTCTTTTCTAAAGTAACCTCTGATGCGCCATTCTCTGCCGCAAATTCTTCGATGACTGTACAGAGACTGCCTGCCTTCTCTCCCAATGTAGCTGCTGTCATTGAGATTCTCACGGCAGCTCCATCTGATGAATCAATCCAAGGATGATCTGGTATGGCAAAGATTAGTGAAATAGGTTTCTTATCTTTAATATTTGTCTCGATAATTCTTCTATTGAAGGTCTGTCTCAGGCTATTAGTTGTGATGAAGCCAAAAGACTTTATTTCTTCATATCTTGCTTTTACAGCCGCTTTTTGCCACCAATACATAACAAAGTCAATTGATTCGGGAATTTCCTTGTAAGTAGCTCTGAGTGTTTCTGTGTAACCATCTCCAAGGGCTTCTCTGATCTTGAAATGTCCAATAAATGGTGGATTTGACACCACATAATCCGCTTTCGGCCACTCCGCAGGCCGAGGATTCAAATACCGATAAATGGGAATCTGATCACTCGGATCGGGCACCTCTTCCCCCGTCACCGGATGCCGCATCTTGCGGCCACCCCACCGCGTCCGCACCTGCCCCGTCGCCGGGTCAACGTCCTCCTCCTTGCCGTCATAGGCCAGCACCGCATCCCGGCATTCAATGTTGTGATACTCCCGCAGCACCGGCTCTACCGGAGGCAGGTCGCCAAAGCGCCGAAAATGCCACTGCAAATACCCAATCCAAATCACCAGATCGGCGATCGCCGCTGCCCGTGGGTTAATCTCAATGCCCAAAAACTGCGACGGGTTCACCTGGTCAATGTCCAGCCGGAGCTGGGCCTGTCCGGTGATGTCCTCCAGGCGCTTCAGCACCTCCGACTCTAGCTGCTTCATCAAGTCCAGCGTCACATACAGAAAGTTGCCCGTGCCGCAGGCGGGGTCCAGGATGCGCGTTTGCCGCAGTTCCGTGAGAAAGGCTTCCAGAGTCGCGATCGCCTTCTTCTTTTTCGCCGGGGTCGGGTCATCGCCCAACTGCTGCTTCGCCTCCCCCTGCACCACCACCCACTGGGCCTGCAACGGCTCCATCACCACGGGCTTCACCAACCGCTCCACATAGGAACGCGGCGTGTAGTGGGCACCGAGCTTGCTGCGCTCTTTGGTATCCAGCGCCCGCTCCAGCAGCGTGCCAAAGATGGCGGGTTCCACATTTTGCCAGTCCTTCTCCGCCGCATCGAGCAAACTCTGAATCTGGTCGGCAGAGAGGTCAAAGGCGACGGGGTCCGCAAACAAGCCCCCGTTAAACCGCAAGAGCTGACCGTGAAAGCCAAAGGTGCCCCCCTCATTCATGGCTTGCCACAGGGTCTCGACCTCGGGCTTAAAGCTCTTGGGATGCTCCAGCCAGCGCTCTTTGAGGGCAGTGGTAAACAGCTTCTCTTTCAGCAGCTTCACATCTTCCGCAAACATGGTGAAAATGCAGCGCATCAGGAAGTGGGCCACCTCCTGGGGTTCGTGCTGGCCCTCCAGGGTTTTGGTCAGGGTAGCCAGGTCGGCGGCCACCTCTCGCGTGACCTTGGCGGCGATCTTCTCGGGGTTGCGCTTTTGCGGGTCGGTGAAGATATCGACGAATAGGTCAAAGACCTCTGGCCGCCGCAATGACGCCAGTTCAATATCCTGCCGCGCCGCGTAGCCTCCATAGTCGCCGTTAAAGCCCGTCCACAGCTCAAAGTGGTCGCCAATGTCGCAGGTGAGCAGAAATGGTGGCTTGGTGGCGACGTTGCGGGTGTAGGCGATCGCCTGCACAAACGCCCTTTCCATTGCCTTCAGATAGCTGGGGGTGCCCCGCTTGGCCGTCCCCTTGCCCGTCTGGGCGCTGCCCTGCTTGGCCTCAATGATGAAGTGGTCGGCCTTGTAAAAGTCGATGTAGCCAGCGGTGACTTTGCCGCTGGGGTGATAAACCTTGATGTCTTTGTCAAAGCAGTAGGGGTCGCTGTCGATGTTGCCTTTGGGCGGGGGCGTCTCGACCCCCAGCGCGGTACATAAATCGAGAAAGAAGCCGACATAGTTGGCCCGCTCATTGCCGCCAGAGTTTTGCCACTTTTTGATAAAGGCGTCGATGCGTTGTTGGGCGGCGTCATCCATGGGGCAAAAGGGGCGATCGGGGGCGGCCTCTCAATTTTGCCCAGCCCAATGAAAAAAGGTGCAGGGGGCATTACAGAGATTCACAGGGTCAGGGGCGATCGGGATTCTGACGCGGCAGAATTGTGGGCCATGCTTCGTCATTCAACCCTGGCCCGGTCCCCCCGGAAATGAGTGGCTATTGATCCGTTGATCCTAAGCGCACAATAGGGCTGACCGTTTGTAACACTTGCAGTCAGGCTGTCCCAAGGGGTTACTGCCCCTCCGTGAGTGATCCGCTATGGGATCTTTAGTCGTTATTTTTCGCTATTTTGGAGCCCGTTTTGCCGCATTTTGCCGCCTACAAAACCGAGCGTACTACAAGATTCTGCCGTGCCAGAATGCAAGTGTTCACGTGAGCACTTGACCAAGTGAATCAGTAATCACGTGCGTTCATCCAGTCCTCTGCGGCTTCCCGCAAAATCTCATTCATGCTGCGATCGCTATCAAAGGCGGCCCACTTGAGGCGCTTGTACTGCGGAGATGCCATATCGAAGCTGATGCGATGGGGATAGGTTTTGGCCTCATCCTTCTCTGGCTCCGGTTTGGGTGGGGCTGGTGTCGGTGGCGGCTCCGCCGGTTTCGTGGCTTCCGGGTCAACGCCCCCCTGTTCGATCCAGCGGTCAGCTTCTGGCGGTGGCGTGCTGGGTTTTCTGGCAATGCGTCGTTTCTTCTCTACCACTGCTTAACCCCCATTAATGTCAGCACCTCCTGGGCGAGGTTTTTGACTTCATTAGCCGCGCTGCTGGTGGGTGCCGATTCTAAGACGGTGTACCCGGCAGAGCTTTCGGCATAGGCGACCCGCTGCGCGATCGCCGTGGGCAACATCGGCAGTTCGTAGTCCTGCAGCGCTTCGATGACATCTCGCCCAATCACCGTGTTGGGAATGCGACGGTTCACTACAAAGGCCCCCCGAATCTCGGGTTTGAATCCCTGGGCTTCAGAGATGAGCTGCACCGTTTCGGCGGCGGCCCAAACGTCATAGGACGAAGGCTGCACGGGTATCAGCACCAAGTCCGACGCGAGCAAGGCCGACCGGGCCAGGGCGCTGACTCGCGGCGGCGTGTCGATAACACAGTGGTCATAGTCTTCAAGAACCGGCACCAAATCCCGGTGCAATGTGTTCCGAGCCATCCCCACCACGGGAAAAGGCGGCGTGTCTTCGCGGGCAGCACTCCAATCGGAGGCACTGCCCTGGGGGTCAGCATCGATGAGAACCACACGGCGGCCACCGGCAGCGATCGCGGCGGCCAAGTGAACCGATAATGTGGTTTTACCGCTGCCGCCCTTGAGTGAGGCGAGCGAGATTATCATAAGTAGTTAAGTGTTCAAGTAGTCACGTGCTTGAATTCTAAGCCCAAGGCAAAAGCCTAGAGCTTTTTACGTATCCACTTGCTCAAGTGATTAGGTGATTACGTGCTCACTTGTTTACGTGAATTACCGCTGACGGGATGCTGAATGTCCCAGCGGTAGCAGCGGTAGTTACAGTTGCTCAATAGTGGTATGGGCACGTCCAAAAGGTTGCCGTATCGCAACTGCCTGGGCGATCGCGGCGGCTGTTGCCGGTGAGACTTCAATCTCTTTATCAACCGGATACCGTTGGCCTTCAAGCACAACGCTGCGGAAAAACTCATTGCGGAGGATCAATCGCACCGTTTTAGGAGACGCGAGATCTGATGCCGGTGACTGTGAGGGGAGCGCTGTTTCTGGAACTGATGCGGAGTCGGCGGGTGGCTGCGTTACAGCTAGGAGATCCTGCAGCAGGACTTCTCCCTGTTCTGGCGTGACAGAATTTTTCAGCCTTTGCAGCAGGGGTTTCCACGCGCTCGGAACGCGGATCGTGTCAGTTGCCATGCTTGGCCCCAAACTCTTTGTCTAAATGCTATCTAAAAGGTTCTGTAACAGGCCCTCCTGTCTGCTGTTACACCTCTGTCTTGCCAGTCTCTAAATAAGAAAAGCTCAACGAGCTTTCAAGGGTTTCAGCCAGTCTTACTTCAGTCTCATGCTTCTTTGAGAAAAACCTGAGCCTTGCTACGAAAGAATGGGGTTTTCACGGCTGTTAACTGTCTCCATTTCAGCTATTTTGGTGACAGTTATGGGAATGGGCGATGGAGACCGAAATCAGCGATCGCATTCAAAATCGCAACCTGACGCGAGGCCGTCACAAAAATTCTGACGTGCGTAGCCGGGAATATTTGACCCTCGATGAGGTGGGGTTGCTGTTGGAGGCGGCCAAATCGCGGGGGCGACATCGGACCCGTGATTATGCGCTCTTGCTGCTGATGTTTCGCCATGGGCTGCGGGTGAGTGAGGCGATCGCCCTGCGGTGGGATGCGGTGATGTTCTCCGATGCCACGATCAACATCACGCGGTTGAAGAAGTCTGACAGCGGCGTGCATCCGCTGCAGCCGGATGAGGTGGCGGTGTTACAGGCGCTGAAGCGGGAATATCCGGGTTACGCACATCTGTTTATGGGGGAGCGGGGGAAGCCGTTATCTCGCCATGCGGCGCAAAAGATGCTTGAGCGGTGTGCAGCCCTGGCGGAGTTGGATATTGAGGTGCATCCCCACATGCTGCGCCATGCTTGTGGTTACTATCTGGCGAATCAGGGGTTGGATACGCGGCTGATTCAGGACTGGCTTGGACATCGCAATATTCAGCACACGGTGCGTTACACCCGATTAAATCCGGCTCGCTTCAAAGAAATCGCTTGGGAATAGGACTTTGCTACGAAAGCTGTGATGGGTCAATCAATGGTGGGCTCCGGCTGATACTGCCCGCCATGTGGAATAGCTCACCTTGCTAGCATTAAATGCCAATAGCGAATAACGGATCCATCTCCATGAATAAAGAGTCGGTGCTGGTGCGACTCCCTAGTGGGCTGAAAGCCAAAATTGCTCAGAGAGCGGGGGCTGAGAATGTATCTTCGAACCAACTGATTGTGAAAGCGATCGAAATGTATCTGGGGATTCCTGATTACGGGGATGCGCAAACGGCGTTGATTAAATGCCACGAGCAGATTACTGAGTTAACTTCACGAGTGAGAACCCTGGAATGGCAGCAGCAGTCGTCGTCAGTGTCGCAGATGGAGGCTCGCCTACGCACTCTGGAAGGATGGCGACAATCGATATTGGCTCAAGCAGAACAGCCAGCCTCTCCTAAACCGTTTTCGGAAGGGGTCGACGATGCTCCAGACCTGCATGGAGAGGACTTATCAGAACCTAATGATGAAACAGTAAAAGACTCATTAGAGCAGTCCCATGACGAAGCCGTTAGCGGGAATGAAACAGACACTGCCGATCAAGACTTTGAACATGTGTCGGCGGTGGGTGACATCCTTTCCTGCAGTACTCCGGAGGTGCAAGTTGGGAGTATCGTCACGATTCGGACATACAGCTTCAAGGAGCCAACCGAGAAGAATGTAGAAGTTCTCCACATTGGTGCTAGTGGAACTCTGTTCAAGAACGAAGAAGGGCGGAAGTGGCGTCAATTGTTTCGGAGCCCCCAGCAAATTGAGGAAGACAGCTGGGCTCCCTATAAGTCGACTGTTCGCTCTTCGAGTCGGAATCATCAGCCCAAAAAGGACAAAGATAGCGATCGCGGCTAACCGCTGACCGAAAGTTGCCAACCAACCTTTGATGGCTTACGGGAGAGCATTCGATAGCCATGGACTCATCTGCCTCCAGCGTTTGATTACGGCACCACGGTTTACCGAAACGTGATCTGCCTCTCCAAGTAGCTCGGCCCCAAGTTTGTCTTCATTTCCATCATTGCGATGGCCACACTAACGTCATGAGCCATTGCTCTGATGAGGAATTCGGCTGGAGCCAGAGTCTTAGCAATGGAATGAAGTTAAAGTGTTAAAACGTACAATGAGTGGCAAAAAGCGATATCAAAATGATACGACTCAAGATAAGATAGATTATCTTTAGTGTTGTAAAACTGTTGTAAAAAAGGCGGTCACCGCTTAAGCAAACCCCATAATTGTTGCGCGATGGGGGTTTCGGTCTAGTGGTCGGGAAGAAAATCAAGTGATATCAGTACAGTAACTGATTAATTCGCTTATTGTTAAATATTTTATACCCTTTTTTCTGCGTGTTTGGCTGGCCATATATTCGAGCACTTAGCTGCATCTGCTTGGGGTAAGAACTCCTTCGCGGCGATCGTCCGAAAGTTGAGCGGTACCTTCACCGGAACTGCTTGCCGACATCTAACCGCCGTATCTTGGCTGCTCTTGGAACCGCAAAATTCTGACACGTCAGAATTTTGCGGTTACGTATCCACGTAAATACTTATCTGCGTGAATACGTGAATCAATCCAGTCTTTGTCAGTCCGTCAGATGTAGCTCAGTTCTGGCAACGGTGACTGACGCCGGTCGACGGAGGACTTCGGTGTGGATCTGCTGGACGTAGTCTGAAGCCAATGGGCGTGAACTTTTATAAATGGGCGATCGCGTAAAAGGCATTTTTAAGAGACTGCATTGCCCTGATATTTGTTCGCTGTAGAGACACTAGCTAAGCCGCTAGGGCGGGCCTGCGAAGATTTTGACCTTTTTGGGGGTTTCACCGTTCTGTTTTTGATTCATGGATCAGTAATCAAAACCCTTAGTCCGCAAGGGTTTCACGTGTGATAGGTTGCTGGAAATTCCTACCTGGAGACCGTGAATTATGGGAATGGTCAAAGTTTATTTGGATGATGGCACTTTAGTTGGAGCAGGGCAACGGACACGTAAGAACCCAAGAGAGGGTTATTCTTTCTCCTCCGGTGATGTTTGCAAAGTTGAACCGACCAACGCTCTTAAGAAAAAGCACAGAGGGCGAATTTGCCGATTGACTGGAACGTATCGTGAGTATGGGCCTGGCACGATAAAGATAGGAGCTATTTTTCTGGACACTGGAAAGTTTGGGTATGTTGATGTTGGTGATTTAATCCCCGCACCGCCAGACGAAGTCGCTGCTCAACCTCACCAATGAGATCATGATTTTGCTGCAAATGGTTGGTTAAAGAATTGCTGGGAGCGATCGCTTTGGAGGCATTAAAGGCCTTAAACTAGCGAAGCTGCGATTTGGGGCAACTTACCCATCGATCCTTTGCGCAGCAAGGGTTTCCAGTAGTACAGTCCCTGGACTGATCGAGGGCTAAATTTTGTCCGGAATTGACTAGTACACCACTCGTTTTCGCCTATTTGAGACGCTGAAATCCCTATTCTTTGGTTGAATAGCTGCTGGGCGAGCAACTATTCAGCCAATACAAAAGCACTAAATGGCCCCAAATCGCAGCTTCGCTACTTTGGGGCCTAAAGCTTGCTGAATAAGCTTTTTAGCTTATTCGCAGTTAATATGAGCTGAGTGTCTTGTTTGCAAGCTGTTTGCACTTAATCTGAGCATATTTGCAAATAATCTGAGCCGAGCCCCCTTGTTATTGTCATTTAATCTGAGCCGAAAAAGGCTCTGTTTGCGAGCATGAGTCCTGCTGTTTGCGAGCCGCTACAGTTAACGACCAGAATTTTTCTTCTGCTATAACCAAGCCAAGTGCAGTATATGGGCCTTAGACTGACGAAGCTGCGATTTGGGGCAATTTAGCAGCCCTGGGAAAAAACTAGAGGGAGGATGGAGTTCGAGCAGTTAGAGATATCTGGCGCGAACCCTACTAGCACTACCTCTCCAAAAACCGCCCTTCCTCCGGGGCCTCACCCTGATACGGCAAACTAAACGGAGCCACCGCCCCCGGCATCAGCGACAACTGCAACCCCTCATCAGCCGGATCATCAATACGGAGTTGGCCAAAGAACTCAGCCTTAAGCCGCTTCTGCATCGCTCGAAACTGACTATCAAACCGCAGGTGACAAACAGTGCAAAGTGCTTTCAAATTGGCGCGATCGCGATTCTCAGGCCGCTGGTCTAGATGAGCCACCGTCAACAGATACCGCCGGGGAGCCTCAGCAAAATCAGGCGGTAGGGGCGACTGCACATTGCGCCACCCCTGCACCCGCTGGAGAAAATCAGCCAACGGTTCACTCGGCTGACGACAGGGGCGCTGGCACTGCTCACAGCACCACTTGGCCTCATGCTTTACCTGCAGCGCGATCGCTTTCCAATCTTTGGGATACCTGGCCCGAATAATCGGCATAACTACCACTCCGCCATCTCGCGCCGCAGCGTCACCAGATCCATTTCCGATAAGTCTGACAGCGATCGCCCTTTGCGACCAAAACGCTCAACTGCTTCCTGAGTAGTGACTTCCAGCCGCTGACAATGGAGCGAGATTTCAGCAATGACATCACTCAGATTGGCAGGGATCGGCGGAACATTTGTCTCTTTCTGTTTCTTTTGAGAGGATCGGCTCTGTTTTTTAGCCTGGTTGCTAGTAAACCCGCGTTGAAGAGCTGCACTCAAGAAGGCTTGTGGATTAATCACAGTCCCCTGTTGCTCCAAGTAAGCTGAAATTGCATTGCAGACTCTTTCCCGTGCCTCGTCTGGATGCTTCTCAACAATTTTTTGAATGACCGCCTCTAATGCCGCGTTTAGGCCTTAAACTAGCGAAGCTGCGATTTGGGGCAATTTAGTGCCTTTGTATTGGCTGAATAGTTGCTCGCTCAGCAGCTATTCAACCAAAGAATAGGGATTTCAGCGTCTCAAATAGGCGAAAACGAGTGGTGTACTAGTCAATTCCGGACAAAATTTAGCCCTCTATCAGTCCAGGGACTGTACTACTGGAAACCCTTGCTGTGCAAAGGATTGCTCAGTAAGTTGCCCCAAATCGCAGCTTCGCTAGTTTAAGGCCTACACATATCAATTTCCATGGTCGCTATGAGTTTGGCAAGCAGCCTGAACTGATTGATTTGACAGCGATCATTGAGCAGTTAGCAGGGGCCCCTATCCAATGAGTCTCAGCTGTCTCGTCACAAACAATACCTTTTTGAGGGGTTGTGCAAAAAAAACCAACATGTAGTTACGAGCATAACGATTCTTGTTTGCGAGCCGTGACAGCTACGGATGCCCTTAGTAAATATTTGACGGGGGACGCACGGCGAGGGGAGATCTTCCCTCATGAAGCGGCTAGCCGCCTGAAGGCACCCTTCCGAGTTCCCCCGTTTACGTGAGTTGTACAACCCAAAGATAGTATTCCCGCTAAAACAACCCCCTCACCAGTCGGTAAGGGGCGACAGATAATCTGTTTTTCGTGCATTGCACTGGGGCAAGTTTACTGCGTCTCTGCGAATGTCTCTCAGGTGTCTCTCGACTGTCTCCAGAGACGCCCTGAGAGACGCTGGAGACGCCAAGAGACAAGGCAGAGACGGTTAAGAGACGTTGTGGGAGACGCCGTATCTAGGTGGTGTCTCTGCGGTCATCACGACCTGGCCACGGGTCACCATATCGGCTAACAGTTGCTCCACATCTGCCAGTTCCATATGGTCTTTGAAAAGCCTTTTTGCTTTCCTGATTTCACTGGCCCGCAGTGGCGACGATGCCTTCGTGAGCACTGCCTGAATGAGGGCGATCGCCTCATCGGGATTGTCAGCCGCATCGCTCTGTTTGTCATTGGTGGGACAGGGCAAAACCTCTTTCAGCGCCAACTGGGAGAGCGGTACTTGGGACAGGCAAGGCCCATCATTCTCCCAAAGTTGCCAGTAGCCACCGAGCGAGAGGATCTCGGCTTCCTGTTGGGCAGTGAGGCGCAAATCGGTGAGCTTACAGAAGGCTTTGACCATCTGCGCTTTTTTGCGCTTGCCACAGCCCACGATGGAGAAGTTTTTCAGCAAGTCCTCATCAATACCCAGCGGCCCCGCATTGCCAGATTGGGTGAGAATGCCGATCAAGCTACCGACGGCGGCCCCGGCGGTCACACACTCCACAATGAAGCCAGCTAAGCGAGCGGCGATCGCTTTGTGGCCTTTGGTCTTGAGGCTTTGCAGAATGCCGATCGCCTCATCAATGACAACCCATTCCCGTTCTCGGTCATTGCCTTCTAAATGCCTCAACAGGGAGGCTTCCCACTGGTCAAGTAGCCAGGTCATCTGCTCGCCCAACCTTGGCCCCCCGACCCGGTAGCCTTTCCAGTGTGATGGCACCTTATCGGTCGCTTTAGAGGTGACATACCAGACGCGCGGCTCTGCCCCAATGAGGTGCTTTAGCGTCTCTGACTTGCCCTCCCGAGTCTTGCCCACCATGAAAAGATGTGGGGCCGCATCATCCAGTTGCGCGATCGCCCTGGAGAGTTTCGCAGCGTCGCCATTCTCCGGTTCTGGCGTCTTGCTCCCAGATGTCTGCCCCATCTCGGGGCTTATCTTTTTTTCGGGCACTGCCACCCCCATGGAGATCGCTTTGCGCTTGAGGTCTAGCAAGTCATCCTGGGTAAGGTATTCACCCATGCGGGTAAACCGGCCCTCGCTGACCTCTAACTCGATAGAGTCGGACTCCTTACCCGCGACCATGACGGACCCGACCAGGATCGCCCCCGCAAAGCCCCCCATCGCGACGACTCCCCACATCCCGGCGACCATCGACCCCACTGGCCACAGCAGGCCAGCAGTGGCAGCGGCAATCTGGCCATAGCTGGTATGGGAGAGCCAGCAGCGGGTGATAGCGCGATTCTTTGTAGCTAAAAGCAACTCTTCTTTCGACATCACATCACCTTCCTGATATAGCGCCAAAGGAAAACGTAAGCGGCCAAACCAAACAGGGTGAAGCCCGCGATCGCGATGTTGCCAAAAGCGATCGCCCCCCAGGTGGGGGCATAGCGAAAAACGGCAAAGGGCACCTTGAGCGGCGGCCAAAAGTGGGCACAAGCCATCGCGTCAATGGCGTAGCCCCCAGACGCCACAGTGCAGGCGACTCGCATCTTTTGCGCCCATTCTGCATCGCGTTCCTCGGCAGGCGTATCGAGCAACAGTAGGGGCCAAATCTCGGCGGCTTGCACGGCTGCCAGAGTGAGGCTCCCCATCAAAAAGCCGATCACCCTGGCGAGGAACGGCACCCAGCTAAAGAGCCAAAAGCCCTGAATGCGAGCGGTGAAAAGGCTTGAATAGGGGGCGATGTTCTGACACAGCGCCAGAAAGACGACGCCCCCAAAGCCCACCAGGATGATCCAGCCGATGAGACTATCGACTTTCTTCGGATCGTTTTTGCGTTGAGATTTGCTGTCAGATTTGCTTACCATCCCAGGAACCTCCGGATCGTGGCGGTGTCATTGGTGCGAGCGAAGTCGCCTAAGCTGCTGTCGACGGCGACGATCGCCGTAGTGCCCTGCTGGTCACACACGGCAGAACCGGGCGTGAGGTTGGCGGTCACCATTCCCGGCACGAGGGGCAGTTCAGAGAGCACACAGGCCCCGCTTTTGTACCGGGTTTCAGCCAAGCGGCTTTCAGCCATCAAGCGGTCTGATTGAATCTGGCTGTTGACCTGGGCGCTGGCGGTGAACTGTTGCCACTGTTGGCGCTGGGCTCGGTCGGTATCCATAGAAGTGGCGACGGCACCAATGGCCATCACAGTGGCGGGAAAGGCGAGTAAGAGCATGGGGTTACGCATCGCGACCACCTCCAAAGATGTCGGTCAATGCAGACTCGTTATCGTTGCCCTGCTTAGGTTTGGGCATGACGGATTGACGCTGTGATTTGCGGTTATCGCCCCCGCGCACCATCTGCACAAACAGTGCTGCCACGATGAGCAGGATCGGCGCTCCGATGGCATAGGACAGCCAGTTAGGGCCAGCGTTGGCAGTCTCAGGCGTTACGGTACCTACGTTCTGCATGCCTTCCCCTGCTGGCATCGTGGGCGACGTGGTGACTTGTGCGACCTGGCGCTGCGGTACCTGGCTGGTGTAGACCAAGGGCACCTCAACGCCCCCGATTTTGCAGAGGCCGTAGGCGTCCAGCTCGAAGAACGCTTCTTTCTGGCTCAATGGCGGGAAATGCTGCAAGACCCGCTGATTCCCATCAGATAGGGTGACAGTCCAGAAAACTGTGTTGCCCCGTTGGATGGGAACCAGTTGAGTGCAAGCCGGACGAAAGGCGATGTCTTCATGCCCTGCTGGGCTAAGGGTTTGTTGCGAGGGGATAGTGACGCCCCCAAAGTTGATATCGGTTGAGATCGCGGGCGATTGAATCAGAGCGATCGCCCCCGCAATGAGGAAGGCCAAGCGAATAGGTTTCATAATGTGGGTGTCTGTAGGTTGTACTTCGGACGCCCCCCTGAGAGGCGTGGAAACTGATCAGGGGGTTAACTGCGAAACAGCGATTCAAGCTGGCTAGCGTCAAAGTGCTGGGCACATTAGCTAGCAATGCTTTTCGCCCGTTGGTCAGTGGGGGCCATTGGCGGCGCGATGTGGGCTGGCGGAATGTTGTGGCTCAACAGCACGTCATCAAGTTCGGTATCGGTCATTCGCCCCAAGAGTTGGCGTAGTTGCTGGTCGGGCACGGGCATCGGTGTTCTCCGGTAGGGTTGCAAACCAGGACAATTGCAAGGGCGATCGCCCCCACAATCAGGCAGAATCGCCAGTATCGGCAGCGGGCTTTCCCAGCGCTTGCAGGCTTTGCAGGGCATCCTGTAGCGACTGCGTGTGCTCCGTTTGGGCGGTGTCGAGGTCACGGGCGCGATCGCGGTACAACCGTTGCTCTAGCTTCAAATCCTGCGCTTTGGCGGCCACTTTCTTCTGGGCTGCCCGTGAGCGCTTCAGTCGTTCCTCACGGGCTTTGATGTCGCTATCCATCGCCCCCACCAGTTGGTCGGCCACGGCCAGAAACTCCTCGGCGACCAGAGCGGGATCTTCAAATATCAGCGCCTCGACATCATCGGCCCGGAATCGCTCCAGGGAGAACTCGGTGCCCTCTATGCTGGGCGTCGCGAGGGCTTGGCAGTGGTTGCCGGTTTCGACTGTGACCGTCACCGGCTGCGCAGGCTCAACCGGATCAACCGGGCGACCCGTGATCAGGGCGATCGCCTCGGCGTCGTACACAATCTTGCGTTTATCAGTGGGGTGCTTCTGCCCCTTGATCTCATAGCCCAGCCGTTCCTCAGCTTCCGCTTTGCGGTTGTAAACGGTTTGAAGGGAAATCCCCAAGCTGGAGGCAATATCGTTCAAAGTCTGCATAAAACTGCTCCAAAGATGTATCGAAATACTTCTAAACGCTTCAAAGCGCTTGGATAGAGTTATAGCATCTACAGAGCATCTGTCAAGCATAGGCAGAGACTCCCCATAGAGTATCGATGCTGTTAGGATGCGATCAAGAATCTTTCATGTAGTATTGAGGCGTTGATTAATGGCTCAAATGGCGAAGCGGATCACGATCACCCTGCCAGACACCATTTACAGAGACCTGGCAGCATGGGCAGACGCTAGGGGGCAAGCAGTTGCACCACTGGCGGCGATCGCTGTTGAGCTGTCAGTGAGGCAGGCTAAAGATGATGGGGAGTTCCCCCCACCAGCAGAGCCAGAATCGGACACCAGCAAGTGAGGCCGCATCATGCCAGCAGAGCCAAAGTCACCAATTGAGCGAAAGTTAGACGCGATGGATCGCACTCTTGAAGTGCATTCAGTGCGGATGGATGCGATCGACCAGAAACTAGACCGCATTGCGGATCTCGTCGAAGCAAATACCGCGCAAGTGGCGACACTATCCGAAGGACTCACCCGGCTTGAGAATATCGTCGAGCGTGGTTTTGACCGGTTGGAAGTGCTCATCACTCAGCAGCAGGAAACCGCCCAGATGCAGGCCCGACACGTCGAGCGCTTGATGGGTGTAGTTGAAACGCTGCTGGCTAAAGTCGCGTGAACAGTATTGAGCAGAGTTCCAGAGGGGCAACTGATGAAGCGATAGC
>Ga0081526_100379_pt1 | contig 21375 bp, 23 predicted proteins | sample HotLakmasection2_FD_70991 | JGI IMG/M metagenome (GOLD analysis project Ga0081526, IMG submission 70991) | Hypersaline microbial mat communities from Hot Lake, Washington, USA - Section #2 (SPADES assembly) (version 2) | ecosystem: Environmental > Aquatic > Non-marine Saline and Alkaline >... | reverse complement strand
GGCGCGCGGTGGTGTCCCGGGGGGGCGGCGCCGCGGTCGTCCCGCCGACGTCAACCAGTTTTTCGCTGGCCCTGACATTCCTGCCCTGCTGCCGATTCGCGGCGACTGGGGCAGCGCCCGTATCCTGCCGTATTTGGACTACGACCTGATTCGCCAAAATCCCAAAATCATCACCGGCTTCAGCGACCTAACGGCGCTGCTGCTGGGCATCACCGCCCAAACGGGCCTCGTCACCTTTCATGGCCCCAACGGGCTGACGGCGTGGCGACCCGATCAGGTCGAGCCCTTCCGCCAGGTGTTGTTTGAGGGACAGGCCATGACCATCGAGAATCCGGTGGCGGCAGAAGACCGCGATCGCCTCATGCAAACCCGCTTTCGCGTGCAGACCATCACGCCAGGGCAGGCGCGGGGACGGCTCTACGGCGGCAATCTGTCGGTGCTCTCCGGCATTGTCGGCTCGCCTTACGTGCCCGACCTGAGCGGCGCGATCCTGTTTTTAGAAGACGTGGGCGAGTCGGTCTACCGCATCGATCGCATGTTGACCCAACTCAAGCTGGCAGGCGTTTTGGATCAACTGGCCGGGTTCGTGTTCGGCCAATGCACCAACTGCGGCCCCTCTGGTGGCTACGGCGGACTCACCCTGGAGCAAGTCTTGACCGACCACATCGCGCCGCTGGGCATTCCCGCCTGGTGGAATGCGGCGATCGGTCATGTGGAGCCGATCCTCACCCTGCCGTTGGGCATTGAGGTGGAGATAGACGCCACCGCCGGACGGATCGTGATGCGGGAAGGGGCGATCGCCTAAGCTCCGACGAAGGCCACTACGCGCAATTCAGAGCATGGCCCCTGGCCCCACCGGCCCCGCAAACGCTAGTCCCCTCGCAGGTAATGGACGGCGGCCCCTCTACGGCCAGCCCCCTCTACGGATGCCGAAATGCAGGATGTCGTTTGTTCGCGGCACGACTACGCTGCAACTGGAGTAGACATCTGCCATCGACCCGCTGTTCACCAGGGCGAGGTGGGTGAGGCAGCGGCTGAGGCGAGGCCGCTTGGACGTAACGCTGCCCCATAAATATGAGTTCTGTCGGCGGGTGAGTGGGTTGGTCGACCTGATACTGTTTGCGGGGGTAAGACTGCCCCATAAAGGTGGCGGTTTCCGACGTTTCACCAACCCTCACGGGGGGCCGACAAACTTCGTAAGACTGACCGAGAAAAGTAAGTTGCATGGGCAGATTCCTTGGCGGGTGAGGGTGGCCACGGATCGCCTGCTAGTCGCCCGCGATCGATGGCAGGTGGGTAGAAGACAATTGCGCATTCGCAGTGGGCAGGAGGTCGACCGGATGACTGGATTGATTGCCCAGAGGCAGCACAAACTTCGGGTTGAAATCTAAAACCACAAAGCCGATCACTGTCAGCACCGCGATCGCGATCGCCAGCGGTCCCGCTAAATTCAAAGACTGTGCGGTGGGGGCGGCGGCAGCAGACATCAGCGATGCATCAGCCGCACTGGCAGGTGGCATCGGAGTGGATTGGCGCACATCAGCGATCGGCGCATAACCAAACATGGCACCGTCGAGCATCCAATCTTGGCCGTCATTCAGCGCACAATTTTCCAGTTTCATCGCATCATCTCGTGGGGGCTTGCAGTTGATAGAGTCTAGTATCCGGATTGGCACTTCAGGTTTGTTGAGGAAAATTGAGGACTTCAGCAAAGTGCTAAATGCCAATGCGGCAATGGGATGCGGGTCTGGGCGTGGCGACCGCCCTGCGAAGAAGGTTGGTCAACGCGAAGCTGGATCTCTGCAAATTCTGAACGTTCTGCACAGTCGTGAGGCTGGGTGCAGGGGCTGGGGTGAGGAGGCGCGATCGTTGCCCCAATTCCCTAATGACAGTTAGGATCGGGCCTACTGTTGGCTGCAGCGGCAGTTGTCGAGTCCACCATTCGTGCGGAGGATACCGGGTTCACCCACGGCTGGCAGATCGCGCCATTGATCGCCATGGCAGATAGGATCAGCACCAGGTCAGTCCATTTCTCCATCCAGGGTTGAGCTTGCCAGGAACGGAGGGGGTGTCGCATGTCGCGATCGCTCGGCGTTGGCATCGCCACATCACGCTCAATCGGCTGGGCATTCTCAGCAATCATTTCGTCTAAAATTTGCCATTTTACGAGCTTAGAAACGGGATGAGTCGTCATCACAGACCTCCTCCAACCAGCAAAATGCCACTGGGTTAACGTCTCTCAGTATTCCGCTGGGGGCGTGAGGTTTGTTGAGGAGAATTCAGGATCTACAGGGAAATGCGAAATGCAGAATTGAGCCCCGCTTGGGTAAGGGGGCAGGCCCATGCCGGCGGAAGAGCCCCATTACAAGGGGGCGGTGACAGCGGGGGAGCTTTAATTTCGAGAGCATTGCGGCAATCAAACCCCACCTCTCGTTACCGCCAACCCCCGCTCAATTCCGTCGAAATGGCCGTCAAGTGATTTTCCACATGATCCATCATGCGATCGCCTTGGGTCATCAGGGTCAAACTGCTCAGTAAGAGTAATGCGATCGCGACGACCCCAGTCCAACGGGATGATTGGGCTGATGCCGTCACCTCATAGGGTGGCCCATACAGGAGGTTGCGATGCCAATCCTGCTCGCTGTCTTCGGTGCCATCGAGCCAAAATTCCTGAATCAAATACTCATCTGACAAGGACCGATCGAAGCTGGAATTGTGATGACAGTAATCTCTTTTTTTCATCGGTAATTATCCCAAAATCATGGTACTGGCGATCGCTACCTACCCCGTCATTCCGTGATCAACCAAGGGGTCGCGAGCGAGCCTGGCGACCTGGCGATTCTCGCTTTCGGCGAAACTGGAATGGTTGAGGGTACGTTTCTCGGCTTTCTGAGCGCAGTCTTCCAAAATTGTTCTAGAAGCGACCTGAGGATTAAACCGGATCATCATTTGAGTTGCTCCTAACCCAAATTTAGGCAGCTCGCTGACAGCCAGCAGAGCAATTTCTGTTGATATGCTCTCAGGATTTAGATGAAGAATTCGGATTAGTTTAGGAAAATTGAGATCTTCAACATGATTGTTCAAATATGAACAAACTGCACTTTTACAAAACGTGGTTGACCATAGCGGTTTGGTTGACTTCCTGGGGGCTGGGGCTGATGGGTTTGGCGGTATTGTTGATACCACCGGCCCAGCAAGCGATCGCCCGTTATTTGGCAGAACCCTCAATCTTGGAGCGGCTTGAAGACCAGCCGGTCTTAGTGTTGGCCGGCCTTGCGAGTTGGTTGATGATCCACAACGGGCTGAAGCATTGGCAGCAGCGACACGTTGAGCGCGATCGCCGAGCCACCTACCAGGCCTGGGCCGATCGGTGGGGTTGGGCGTATCACCCCGAAGAAAACCAGGATCGGTGGCGAGAGTACGGCTATCTCCACGGCATTCCGGGATACGCTGTACGCGCCGCCTCGGTCGGCAAACGTTATCCCTGTGCCATTCACACGTTGGCAGGGCCATGGCGCAACCACTCAGCCCAAGCATTTACCTATTACTCAAAATCCGTACGCCGAGTCAGAAGCGGCAAGAGCACTCGGACTAAGGTCACCCACTATTACCTGGCTGTTACCCTGATCCACGTTGACGGTCACTTTCCCAAGCTCTACCTGCGGCGTCTCGATTGGAGTGACCATTTGGTGAAGTTTCTGAAGCTGCAACGCCCGCAGCCCCACATCTTCTGGAAAACGTTTGAGCACCAGCAGCGGGGCAAACGCCAAAAGACTACCTATCGCATTGAAACCGCCAACGCCATCTTTGCCGAACAGGTCTTGCATTCCCGTATGATCGACCACTTGCTCAAACAAGGGGACGTCCGTTTTGAGGTCGATCGCGATGTGTTGGTGCTTTACCAATCGGGCCGCTTAAAGGCAGATACCCTGGAAGCCAATCTGGATTTTCTCCATCAAGCCTGGCAACTCATTCCCCCCCAGTGGCGGCGATAGCCTTGCAGTTACTTTCTAAAGTTAAAGCGGGTGGGGGGAATCGAACCCCCATCATTAGCTTGGAAGGCTAAACATAATCCTTTTATTTCAATACCTTTAGGCTTTGCCGCGCAAAATTACACTCAACTTACACCCAAAAGCTTCGGCTTCATCATTCCTTTACATTGCTGATGAGGTTAACCACCCTGCTCATCCCCTTCAGATTTTGGAGCGGGGTGGTCTTTTTGCCGTTCCCTCACCGCAGCTTCGAGCAGATACCCAACCAAATTACTCAGGCTACGTTTTTCATCGTTAGCCCACTGCTCAAGTTCCTCATACACCGGATCGGGTAGATAGGCCGCTAGTCGCTTCATATCCGACAGCACTCCTCACTCGTCCTCATTACCATCGGGAACGTATCTGAGAAAGTCCCCCGGTTGAGCGTTGAAGGCTTTGCAGATAGTATCCTGAGTTTCTTTGGAAGGGAATGCCTCAGGGTTGTTGTAGAGCCGATATGCGGTCGGCTGAGATAACCCCGTGATTTTCCAAAACTCATAGGCATTCTTGCAGCCCTGAGCTTGGACAAATTCGGCGATCGCGTTCACTATTCCCATGCCATGAAGTTATCACTCTCACGGGAAGAGTATCTTTACCCCATGACTACCCTCATGTGATGATAGTAGTCATGGGATGGATCTTTTTGGGTATCCCTGAAAATGTCAAAACCCAACCCTGTAGCCTGGAAAACTCAAGGGTTGGGCAACTCGCTATGGAGTCTAACCAATGATGACAGAAACAAAGCAGCCTGAAGCGTGGGTTGAGCAGGATGTTGCGGCTATGGTGCCGACTGCGGAAGCTCAGCCCTTGATTGACCTGAGGAATAAGCCATCACCGGATATTTTGCGGGTGTTGGCGATCGGCAGTCCTCAAGTCGTTCATTCCTGTGTGTTGACGCTGTATCGGTTGGGCTATGCCCGCCCTGAGGAGTGGTCGCAGCCATTGCCCACCGTCAATCCGGGTGAGGTAATGCGGATACTGACAAAGCGAATAATGTTGTCAGAACAGTCATAACACTAACCGCAACATAAGCTATGTGAACCCGGTAGGTCTTACCGGGTTTTCTTTTTTGATGTGTCGGGTGGATCGCTTTTCTTGTGTCGGGATGAAAAGTCTTAAACAGGCTGTTACAAATGCCTCATCTCGAAAAAGGTTGGGCATCATTGGGGCTAGTTGGGTATTTGTGCTGAGTGCTCAACGGTTGCCCGATATTGCAGGTTGGTTTATGGCTGTCCCTGACAGAGTTGTAGAACTGGTTGAGCGGTTCCAAGAGAATGAGGCTGCTTATCGAGCATCCAGCTATAAGGAAGCCCATATCAGGCAAGACTTTCTTGATCCGTTTTTTGAGTGCTTAGGTTGGGATTTACGCAACACTCAGGGCATCCCAGAAGCCTATAAGGAAGTGATCTTTGAGGATGCGATCAAGGTTAGGGGTTCGACCAAAGCCCCTGACTACTGCTTTAGGGTTGGAGGCAATCGCAAGTTTTTTGTGGAAGCCAAGAAGCCCTCAGTTAATTTGGAAGAGAGTATTTCAGCCGCTTTCCAGGTCAGGCGTTATGGCTGGTCAGCAAAGTTGCCCATTAGCATCTTGACGGACTTTGAAGAGTTGGCTGTCTATGACTGTCGGATTGTCCCTGACAAGACGGATAAGGCGACTACGGCAAGGCTGCAATATTTGACCTATGAGCAGTATGCCGACTATTGGCAGGATATTTATGACCTGTTTTCTAGGGAAGCGGTATTAGCGGGGTCTCTTGACCAGTATGCCGAAACCAGCAAAAAGAAACGGGGTGCCGAAACAGTTGATGCTGCTTTTTTGCGGGAAATCGAGGGTTGGCGAGAAAAGTTAGCGATTGACCTATCGATTCAAAATCCTGACCTGACGCAACGGCAATTGAACTTTGCCGTACAGATGACGATCAACCGCTTGATTTTTCTGCGGATTTCGGAAGATCGCGGCATTGAACCCTATGAGCAGTTAAAGGGCATCACCAACACTTCAGGGGTGTATGAAAAGCTGTGTGGCTTGTTTCGGAGAGCCGATGATCGCTACAACTCTGGACTATTCCATTTCAAGCCTGAGAAGGGACGGGATGAACCGGATGAGTTTACGTTGAGTTTAGCGATTGGGGATGAACCGCTAACGCGCATTATTCGACATCTGTATTATCCTGACAGCCCTTATGAGTTTTCGGTCATTCCCATTGAGATTTTGGGACAGGTCTATGAGCAATTTTTGGGTAAGGTCATTCGCTTAGATGAGAGCCATCAGGCGATCGTTGAGGATAAGCCAGAAGTCAGAAAAGCAGGGGGGGTTTATTACACACCTACCTACATCGTTGATTACATCGTTGAGAATACGGTTGGCAAACTGTTAGAAGCCAAGACGCCTAAGCAAGCGGAAAAGCTGACGATTCTTGATCCGGCTTGTGGATCGGGTTCCTTTTTGATTGGGGCTTATCAATACTTACTTGATTGGTATCTGGCTAAATATGCAGCGGAACCGACTAAGCGAGGGCACACAAGCAAGATCTATCAGGCGGCTAACGGAGAATATCGTCTGACATCGGATGAAAAGAAAAAGATCTTATTGAACAATATTTACGGAATAGATATTGATTTGCAGGCTGTAGAAACCACAAAGCTTTCACTACTTCTGAAGGTTTTAGAGGGTGAATCGGATGAGACTTTAGCTCAACAGATGACATTGTTTCAAGAGAGAGCACTACCTGACCTTTCAAATAATATTAGATGCGGAAATTCTCTGATTGGAACTGATTACTATGAATCATTTCAGCTAAGCATTTTAGATGAAGAAACAGTATATCGCATCAATGTGTTTGATTGGGATGAGGGCTTCCCTTCAATAATGAGTAATGGCGGGTTTGATGTAATAATTGGCAATCCACCATGGGGTGCAGAGTTTGAGAATGAAGATTTAATTTATCTACGGGAAAAGAATCGACCAATAATTGTAAGAATGATTGATTCATTCATGTTTTTCGTTTTTCAAACACTCAACAGAATGAAGCCGTCAGGCAAATTTGGAATGATCTTGCCTGATGTCATCTTTTATCAGGTTGACAACTTTAGGTTGAGAGAGTACATCATAAAAAATTACAACATAGAGTTTGCATTGAATATGGGAAATGTGTTTTATGGGGTTGTGCGTCCGTCTTGCATTCTAATTGCAGATGGCGGCAAAAAGAAAAGAGATAATCCTATCCGAGTTTTAGATTTATCATCAACTGAAAAAGAGTCTGTTAAAGTTTCGACTATACGAAACACAAATTCTTTCCAGCAATTCAAGCAAGAAGACATTCTTGAAATACCTCAGATGCTAATAGTCACTTCAAACCTAAGTGATTATTACTTGTTATCAAAAATAACCAAAATAGAATGCCCTCGCTTGATTGACTTGGTTGATGAACATGGAATTCAGAGAGGTGTTTCGCCAGATCTCAAAGACGCTTTCATGGTAAGCAGTGAGATAATCAAGGATAGGTCTTTGGAGGAAGATAAATTAAGGAGAGTCATTTCGGGTGGCAGGCATATCAAAAGATATCGAATAGAATATCCAGATTTGCATTTGATTTATACCTCACGCAATGACAACTTTTCTACATTACCAAACATATGTGCTTATATAGATAATTTTCAGGATCAAATTACTTGCAAGGAAGTTAAGCAAGGTAAGCATCCTTTATATGCTTTGCATCGCCCTAGAAAAGAAGAGATTTTTTTGAAGAAAACAAAAATATTGGGTGTAATAACAGAAGATGAAGTAATTGTCGCTAAGGATACTTCACAAGTGTTTGCAACAGATGGATGTTATCTCTTCGCGTTAAAAGATGAGTCACATACTGATTTTGTGATTGGAATATTGAATTCAAGGTTATTTGTTTTTTTGTATAGACTTCTTGCCTTGGAGAAAGGTAGAGTTTTAGCCCAAGTAAAACCCAGGATTCTCGATACTTTACCAGTAATTTCGCCGGAAAAGACACGTTCTGAAAATAAGGATGATTACGAAAAAGTCATCAATTCTGTTGAAAATCTAAGTACACTTTACGAAAGCTTTTCGGAGGCTAGAACAAGCCAAGAAAGAAAAACCAAAGAGCAGCAAATCAAAGTTGCGAACATCCAACATGACCGTATTATATATAAGCTTTACGGATTATCAAAAGCCGAAGTATCTATAGTGGAGAGAAACACCTGAATCAACTTTCTTTGTCTTTTCTCTTTCGCTTCTTCCTGCTTTTCGTTTCTGTCTTGGTATTGATGTCTTTGGGACTCTGTGATTTGTTATCTAAACCGTCCTCTTTCGTCTTGATTAAGTTACTCAGTGAGGCCTCATATTTTTCCCTACTTAAAGGACAGTCGATCAAATTCAGGAAGCCTTGCTTATTCAACTTGCATTGCTTTGCCATCTGACCCAGCAGATTGTCGGGAATTTCTTTCATCTTTGGAGTGTGACTGGTCTTAGTTCTAATGGCAGTCTTCTTGCCTTCAGTAGTCACATACACAAAGAAATGATGATCGCCTTCACTTTGCTCAAAGCCCTTGGCCTTTAATCCAGTTTCAACCTTGCTTTTCTTACGCGGCATCCCTGATCAGTTCCTCACAAACCCCTGATAAATGCTGCTTAAGTTCTAAAGCGTCCGTCGCTAAAGTTTCATCCTCAGCCTGCACATACTCATCCCACATAAACGCAATCTGCTCACTAATTTCCTGGAGCAATTGCTCACGGGTTTGAGCATAGGCATACAGCGTTAGGCTAGGTTCTTCCACCACATAAAGCTGTTGGCTTTCCTCATCTAACTCAGGTTGCAAAACGAGCGGTTCACTAAATCGAAACACGCGATCGCCCCAATGCACCGATCTAAGCGTGATGGGGGATAGGTCAATAGGTTGCAACCGGGTCACATTAATCAGTTTCAACGGATTGCCGTCATGGTCTAACGTAAATTGCCCCGTCGCCTGAATCAACCCCCGGCGATTCTCAATCATCGTTTCTTCCCCCTCTTCCACATACACACACTCAATCTCGGTACGGGTGGGGGGATAGCGCAAAACTACAGTGTGGTTATCAAAATCAATACGAATGAGTTCACCTGTCACGGTCATCACCGTATCTTCTGGGCTGTCTTGGGTTAGTTCTCGATCAATCGTGGCGATCGCGGTATCAGACGATAACAAAACCTCAGAATTTTGCCCGCGTTGAAAGCCAAATTGCCAACCTTCACCAGGTTTCGGCAACAGCTTCCTCACTTCTCGTAATGCCCGGTTTCTCAGCTTGCTATCAGGCAAAACTTCAAAAATTTCATCCAAATTGTCTTGCTGAATCGCTCCCAAAATTCTCTCAGCCGTGCTCAAAAGGCGTTCATAGTCAGTGAACAAAGTAGGGTCAATCTTCCCCGTTCCCAGTGCGATCGGCATCGCATAACTACCAGGTTGGGGAAGCTGACAGCTTAAGCTATATCGTTGCTGAATTTCCTGAGGTACCCGCAAACGGCTTTTCACGGTTCTTTGCTCTTGAGCCGTAGCAATCACATAAACCAACTGTTGCATTCCCGCTAAGGAACGTACCAACACGTCAGCAGGGACTTCATGCATTCCCTCTTCATCGTTGGTCAGGCGAATTTTGGCGCTGATGGCGGTGTTATCCATACGGGTGTCCTCATAATGAGGCTTCATGAATACAGTAATACATTTATTCCGTGGCTTTACGGCTATTCAAGAATTGGGAGACTATATTGCCTTAGCGTTTTCATCAGCTTGTCTCAATCCTGCCATTTCCTCACCTTGCCAAACGGGTAAACCTTGGCAATAAACGGGGCTGGATGACTCTGGGCATAGCGCTCCATCTTGGGTATCGCATTCACAAGATCCCGTTCTAGTTCTGCCCTCGGTGCGTTGCCCATCACCCAAGCAAACATTTTGGCATTGCCTTGAGCCACCGCGATCGCTTCTGGAACGTTGACCCCAATCGCCATATCCCTAGTCAGCACCAACCAACCCTGCTGACCCACCTCAGCTAACCATTCCACATCCGGCGTTTGGGTGGGGAAATGGTCAGACAGCAACTCAACCGTTGCCCCTGCATTTTTTAAGATTTCAGCGATCTGCCGACCGAGTAAGTTTTCATCCACAAAGAAAACCGTCGTCTCTTCCCGGCTCACGCAGCTATCCCTTCATACTCAAGCGCCGTTTGGATGAGGTCGCGATCGCACCCATAATCCTCAGCCAGCAACTCAATCGACTCATCTGCTTGATACCGCTCTGCCAAGATACTGGTCGGAATGCGAGTGCCCACAATCACCGGACGACCAAACGAGAGATCCGGGTCAATCACAATCACCTTCGGGTCATCTTGGGCACGATCGGGATGCACAAACGGGAAGAGGCGCGACGCAATCCCCTGCTCATCCACTTCGATACGGGTCAAATAAATATCTAACGTCTCTCGAATGGCAATCTGCCCCCCTTTAGAGGCATCTAGCAACCGTTCCAGATGCTCCACATAGATCGACTGACCATCGGTCTTTAAGAAGTCTTCTCTGACCAAAGGATGAGGATAGCCTAGCTCATCACTGATGAAGTTCAACGCAATGCGAATTTGGTCTAGCCGCACCTCATGTTCCACCCGAATCGCTCTGAGTACATGCGCCTCAACCAAGTTGGTAAATGAAAGTGCTTTAGCATCCGGCTTGGGTAACTCGATTAACGGTTCTGAAAACCGCTTGCCCTGTTTCGTGTCATAGCTACGACCTTTCACCCAAGAGCGAATCGTGCCCTTGGGAATATGCAGATACCTTTCAGCATCCTTGTAAGAGTAGGCAGGCAAATTTCGAGTATCCAGCCTTGCGATCTTAGCCATGTCGTTGATCGGTGACTCTGACAGACTTGCCGATAGTGTATTGCATTCTGCCAGCTTGGATGAACTGACAGGGCTTTGTTTGTAAAGCGGGTGGGGGGAATCGAACCCCCATCATTAGCTTGGAAGGCTAAGGTTTTACCACTAAACTACACCCGCGCAAGGACTATAAGATTAACATACATGGCGCGATCGCTGAGCCGCCGCCTGAGAAACGCAGTTTCTCATGAGAGGATAAACCTATCTGTTCACCTCAATGTTCCAGAAACCGGGTTTCTGACCAGCTCATGTGTCGTCTTTTAGGCTATTTGGGGCCAGCGATCGCCCTGGACTCCCTGATTCTTAAACCGCCCCACTCCCTGCTGGTGCAATCCTACGCGCCCAAGGAGTTAGAAGTTGCCAGGCTAAATGCCGACGGGTTTGGGCTGGGCTGGTATCACGCCACCGAACCGCAGGAGCCCTTTACCTATCGCCACACCCTGCCCCTGTGGAACGACCCCAACCTGGAGCCCCTGTGCCGCTACATTCAGACGGGCTGTTCGGTGTCCTATATTCGCAGTGCGACACCGGGCCAGGGGGTAGACATTAGCAACTGTCAGCCGTTTCAGTCAGGGCAGTGGTTATTTACCCATAACGGCTACATCAAGCAGTTTCGCGAGAAACTGTATCGCCCCATGCGTCAGTTGATGAGCGATCGCGCGTACACCGCCATGCAAGGCGGGACGGACTCTGAACATATTTGGGGACTGGTGCTGACCGCGTTAGAAACCCACCCCGACGTCACCGTCGCCGCCGCTTTGACCACCGCCTTAGAGCAATTGCTGGCGCTTGCGGATCAGCACAACACCCCGATCGCCGCCAATATCTTGATTAGCGATGGTCAGCAGCTCATCGGCTCCAGACTTGCCTCCCATAATCGCGCCCCTTCTTTATACTGGCTACGAGGCGATCGGCGGTTTCCAGAGGCGGCCATCGTCGCATCCGAGCCGTTGTTTGACGGTTCCTGGGAAACCTTGCCCGAGTCTTCGTTGTTTACCATTACTGCTGATCGTGACGTCCAGTTTTACCCCCTCAGTCAGCGCTGAGCTGTCGTTGTCTGACCTTCGCCAACGCCTCCGGGCTGACATGGTGGCCTGCCGCAATCGCACCTTGAGCCTGGTGCAAGACCTGACAGAAGCCGAATTTCGGCAGCAAGCCCACGCTGACTTTAGTCCACTTGGGTGGCACCTGGGCCATATCGCCTTTACCGAATCGCTATGGCTGTTAGAGCATTTGCAGCGATCGCCCTGTCCTTATCCCCAATATCAAACCTTGTTTGCCGCCGACGGCCTGCCCAAAGCCGAGCGCGAAAACTTGCCCGCTCTGACGACCATCCTCGCCTTTATGGCCGATATTCGCGATCGCGCCTGGGCTTATCTCGCCACTGCCCCCCTCGATCAGCAGCTCCGACTCTGGCGTTGGCTGCTGCAACATGAGAGCCAACATGCTGAAACCGCGACCTATCTTCTCACCCTGCACCGTTGGCCAGCCGCCGCCCCCGCCCTGAGCTCAACCATGTTTGACTCCTCACCGCTCCCGGTCTGGGGGGCGACATCGACCGACCAGATGGTGTTCGTGCCAGGGGGTAATTTTACCTTGGGGTCCGAAACCGTTGATGCCTTGGATAACGAACAACCGGAACATCCCGTGTCGGTGGATGATTTTTGGATCGACCGCACCCCAGTAACCGTGGCCGCATACGCCGACTTCATCGCTGCGGGTGGCTATGAAAACAGTCAGTGGTGGCATCCCGACGGCTGGCTCTGGCGACAACGTTGTAGGGTGACCCAGCCCCTCTACTGGCCGACCACAGACCAGGCCAACACCACGCCCGTGTGTGGGGTGAGCTGGTATGAAGCCGATGCCTATGCTTGCTTTGTGGGCAAACGCCTGCCGACCGAAGTGGAATGGGAACGGGCCGCGCGGTGGCACCCCATTGAGCAAACGCTGCAGCCCTGGCCCTGGGGGGATGAGCCGCTGAGCGATCGCCACGGCAACTTTGGCGGGCAGCAGGGGCAGGTAACGCCCGTTGGGCAGTTTCCGGCTGGGCGCAGCGCCACCGGCTGTGACGACCTGCTGGGCAATGTTTGGGAATGGACGAGTAGTTGGTTTGAGGGGTACCCTGGCTTTCGCGCCTTTCCTTATCCGGAGTATTCTCAAGTCTACTTTGACCGGGCTCACCGGGTATTGCGGGGCGGCTGTTGGGCCACTCCTCCCTGGGTGCTCCGGCCCACCTTTCGCAATTGGTATCATCCGCATAGGCAGCAGGTGTTTGCGGGATTCAGATGTGTCTTAGGGCATAGAGTTATGTAAGCTCACGATGTAAGAATACTTGGGGGTTCTTCCCGATCCCCTGCTGAATCCTGAGAAATTATGCCAGTTCACCCCCAATCCAGCCTCCCCACGTCCCCTGTCTCCAGCGGACACACGAAATCACCTGATTCCGTAATTCTGTTGCGCGATCGCCTCATCCTCGAAAATCGCTTGGACTCTAGTGATTTATCCCCTGAGGCCGTCGGCGAAGACGTCATCCAGGGCTTGACGCAAAGCCCCAAAACGTTGCCACCCAAATATTTCTATGACGCTCGTGGCTCGGAACTGTTTGAAGCCATCACCGAGCTGCCGGAATATTATTTGACCCGCACCGAGCGCCAAATTCTCGCAAATTCCGCCCAGGCGATCGCCCAAATGGTCGGTCCCTGTGACCTGGTCGAACTCGGCAGCGGCAGCGCTAGCAAAACCCGGCTCATCTTTAACGCTTATCAACGGCGGGGCTTACCCCTCCGATATGTGCCCATCGATGTGAGCGGTTCCATCTTAAAAGCGAGTGCCCACGATCTCCTGCGCGACTACGAAAATCTCACCGTTCACGGCTTGGTCAGCACCTATGACCAGGCCCTTAGCAACCTGCCGGCGACCGATCTGCCGCGCCGCCTGATTGCCTTTATCGGCAGCACCCTGGGCAACCTCGCCCCCGAACCGGAGTACCGCTTTTTTCAACAGGTGAGTCAGGCGCTTGAGAGTGGCGACTATTTTCTCTTAGGGGTCGATTTGCATAAAGCGACCGCCCTTCTCGAAGCCGCTTACAACGACCAGCAGGGCGTCACCGCCGCCTTTAATCTCAATATGTTGCAGCATTTAAACTGGCGGTTTGACGGCAACTTTGACCTGTCACAATTTCGCCATGTGGCTCGGTATAACGAAGGCGATCGCCAGATCGAGATGTACATCGAAAGTCTCAGCGATCAAACAGTCACCCTCGCAGCGCTAGATCTGACCGTCTCGTTTGCCCAAGGCGAACGGCTCTTGAGCGAAATTTCTCGTAAGTTCGATCCCCCGCAACTCACCCAAGAACTGGCGGAATTTGCCCTCGAAGTCACCCACCTGTTCACCGACGATCGCCACCAGTTTGCGCTGCTGCTTTGTCAAAAACGGTAAGTAGGTAGTTGTAATTAAACGTAAGACGCCGTAGGTTGCGGTTGAGGAACGAAACCCAACACCCGCATGGGTTACGCTATCGCTTTAGCGTAGCCATGCCCAGAGGGCTTTACCCATCCTACAGTTGAATCAGCCCAGCTACTTAGGCCGCGCGATCGCGCTCAACCCATCCCGTTAATCCCAAATCAGGCGTCAGAGAACCGCAGTGGCAATCTCTGACGCTGGCGTTTTCTTTATTCTTCGATTTTGACCGAGAGAATCTTATCCCCCTGGCGAATGGCGTTCACCACCTCCATATCTTCAGTCTTGCCAAAGACAGTGTGCACGCCATCCAGATGGGGCTGCGGTGCGTGGCAAATGAAAAACTGGCTACCGCCCGTGTCGGGGCCACGGTGAGCCATCGATAGACTCCCCGCCGCGTGCTTGTTATCGTTGATTTCACACTTGATGGTGTAGCCAGGCCCACCGCTGCCAGTGCCCTTAGGACACCCGCCCTGAATCATAAAATTGGGAATCACCCGATGAAAGTTGAGGCCGTCATAAAAGCCAGCCTGAGCCAGATCGACAAAGTTTTTCACCGTGTTGGGGGCATCAGCGTCAAATAGCTCCAACGTAATCGGGCCTTTGTCCGTATCCATAATTGCGCGGGTCATGCGTTCTCCTTCTAAAATTTGCCAGCGGGCCAAAGCGCTGGATGGAACGTCACACGTCCACCCCGCGACTTCGCTCACTGGAAAGTCATGGGTTAACTCTACCGTTTAGCGATCGCCGAGCGATCGCGATTCTGCGACGACCTCTCGATTCTTCGCTCCGGCTAAACCACGTCTAAGTTGAAAACTGGAGTTATGTTTGCATGTCAAAACCTCACCTAACCTCTCCTTAGAAAGGAGAGGAACCAGACTGTCATTAAGCCTCTCCTTGGGAAGGAGAGGTGCCGCAGGCGGTGAGATTGGGCGAGATGTCAAGACTCCACTTCTGAACCTGGATGAGGTTTAACGATGCCCCCTCCGGTTGCCGTGACCTAGCCAATGTCGCTGAGATCCAGGGGTTTAAAGTCGTCGTCGTCATCGCTAGATCGGGCCGAGTTTTCTTCTGGCGTTGCCGAAAAGAAATCATCGGCAAACAGGTCATCTTCGAGATTAGAGCCGACGTCTTCTGAGTCATCAGCATTGGCTGGTTTGTCTGGGGGCGTCGTCGAAAAGAAATCGTCCTCACCGAATAAATCATCGGCAATCTCCGAGATTTCATCCTCGGTTGAGGCCGACTCAGCATCGATCGACAACTCGTCGTAATTCTCCTCTCCAAACAATTCGTCAACTGGTGACAGCATCGCTTCAGGAGCGGCGTTTTCCAACTCAGCCAGTTTTTCCTTATATTCGGTTTCCAGTGCCTTAAAGCGGCGATCAAACTGGACTTGTTGCGCTTCTAACTGCTCCTCTAAACGCCGGTCGAATTCGGCTTGGGCTTGCTGAGTCGCTGTCTGCACTTGGGCCTCTAGCCGCTGCTCAAAGTCTGCTTGGGCCTGTTGGGTAGCTGTCCGCACTTGCTCCTCCAGGCGTCGATCAAACTCAGCTTGGACTTCTTCTGTAGCCGTTTGCACCCGCTCTGCCAATTCACTTTCCGTATATTGCGCGGCTGGTGCACTGACAGGCATTTCCCCCGGCGGGGCAGGCGTTGCCAGGGTCACAGTGGTCTCGTCGCCTGTGCCCATGATTTGGCTGGGGGTCGGCAGATCAGGGTTGCTCAGGGTCAAAGACTGCATTGCCTCAGCCTCCGATCGCAGTTCGGCAATCTCTTGTTCGAGCTCCGCTTGGCGATCGGCAAACTCCCGTTCCAACGCTTGATACTTCTCCGCCAGTTGTCGCTCGTACTCGGCTTGAATGTCGGCCCTGGTGGTTTTTGCATACTCCGCCAGCTTTGTTTCGTAAGCTTTTTGCAGTTTTTGAGTGGCCTCTTTGAGCCGGAGTTCGTACTGCCGCTTGAGGTGCATCAATTCCGGTTGCGTCAGCGCCTGCGGGGAATCATCGGCGATCGGTTCGACGCCTCGATACTGATCGGGCGTCACCTGGCGAGACGAATTGGCAACTGACTGGGCTGCGGAAACGGTAGCTAAGGGCTGTGCTGTCGCCGCCATGCCACCCTGCTGCAACACGCGGAAACGGGTTTCGTAGATTTGCTCCATCTCAATCGTTTTTTGAGAGAGCTGGTCTTGATAGTGCTCGATGGTGTGCGCCAGCTGTGACTCATAGTCATGGCGCAACTGTTCGGTGGCATCGCGCAACCGCAATTCGTGAGACTGCTCGATCTCGGTCAGTCGGCGCTGGGTAATTTTCAGCTCCTCGGCCTGTTTACGGAGACGCCTTTGCACCAAGGCGTAGCCCACTAAAATGCCCAGGAGAAACAGGATCAGTAAGGCGATGAGGATGCCTGGAGTGAAGGAATTCATTGGGGTTCCCTTGGGATGGCTGAACAGTTACGGGGTCATCACCCTGATACGGCTAGCAGTGACTTACCGAGTTTTGACACCTATGGTAGCGAGCATTCCCGAACTCTATTCATAAATTTGCAGGCGATCGCGGATCAGCCGCAACCACCCATTTATCTACAAGAGCGCCCGCACGATGGCAGGCGATCGCCGCCCTACCGCTAGAAAACGTGGCAACCGCGCAAGACAGGCGGTTCGCAGAGCGATCGCCCCCGCCGTGAATAGTCTTGTCCAATCCGTGACGGGATCGGTCTTCTCTGAGCATCACAATTCTTAGCGATGTCTCCGGTGAGCAATGGGGGTCGCCGTTAGCCAGCGTTTAGAGAAATGGCTCTGCCCCTGTCTTAAAAGGCAACTTGTAGAATAGAAAAATCCTTTTAGTAATCTCATTTTGAGTTGATCCCTATCTTCAAACGCTTTATGAAAACCTCGTTTATGTCGTCGTCACTGCGTCAAGAGGTGTTGCAATGGCTGCGATCGGCAGTGCCCGATCAGCGCTTGCAGCATATTCTTCGGGTCGAAAAAATGGCGATCGCCCTGGCCCAGCACCACGATTTGCCAGTGGCCCTCGCACAACAAGCCGGCCTCATGCACGACCTGGCCAAATGCTTTCCCCCCGCGCAACTTTTGGCAGTGGCCGCCGCCGAAGGTTGGGAACTCGACCCCGCTGAACAACACACCCCCCATCTACTCCATGCCCCGGTGGGGGCCGTGGTGGCGAGAGATCAATTTGGCGTGACGGATGCCAGGGTGCTGGGGGCGATCGCCACCCACACCCTGGGCAGCCCCGATATGGATGCGATCGGCGCAGTTGTTTACCTGGCTGACGCCCTCGAACCCGGTCGCGGCGACACCCCCCAACTGGAGCATCTGCGAGAGCTGAGCTATGGTGATTTATGGGGGGCGGTCTATGAAACCTGTGTTTTTTCCTTACAACACCTATTAGCGAATCAACGCCTGGTTCATCCCCGCACTATCCTGACCCATAATCAGTTTTTGTCGGTTCGCCGTCGGCCATCGCCCGCCCAATCAGCAGCGTAAACCCGTCGGCCCCAAAAACCCTTTGCTTTGATGATTTCTAGCCCTTATCCAATGTTGAATTGAGGATCCTCGCCTTCATATGTCAGAATTCAAAAACGCTGTTACCCCCTTTCAGAAATCTGCTCACACATCAGCCGCGCCGCCCAGAGCGGATGACGCCACCCTCAACTTCGCGCTGGCCCTCGCCCACGCCGCCGATGAACGTAAAGGAGCGGATATTCGGATTCTGAAAGTTGAAGAAGTTTCCTTTATTGCTGACTATTTTGTGATTGTGACTGGCCTTTCGTCGGCCCAAGTCCGCGCGATCACCCGCAACATGCACGATACCGCCGTCGCTGACTTCAATCGCCAGCCTATCCGCACTGAGGGACAAGGGGAAAGTAGCTGGATTTTGCAAGACTATGGCGAAGTCATCGCCCATGTCTTTATGCCCGACGAACGCGACTATTACGGTTTGGAAGCCTTTTGGGGCCACGCCGAAGAGATTCCTTTTGAACCGGAGGTTTGAGGTTTCAAGCGGGCTATCTCTGCTTAATGTTCGAGAGTCCCAGCCAGATCGCCACAATCATTGCCCCGGCAAGCAACCCGCCATAGGATAGGGCTGCCCCTGACCAATCCGCAGGAACTTCCGGCGCGGCGGATCTAGATTAGCGGATTGGCCGGGGGCGATGTTCGGTGCAACCGTGATACATCTTTTCGTCGGGCGAGGGCGATCGCTCTCGCCCAACTAGACAACCCCGTTCTGCCGCACCCTGCGATCGTTGAGATATCAGGAACTATGTACAACTTTTAAAAAGCTTTAGCAATCAGCTAATCTTCGCCAATCTATTTTCTACTGTAGAGTCGAATGAGTCATTGGCATATACAATTATCGACAATCCAACAGATGTGGTGCAAGCTCACCCCATCCTGGGCAACATAAGTTAGCTTAAGAGCAGGTAACAGGGTTACACACCTTGCGAGTGCAGGGGAAGGTTGGGTTGTCACCTGAGCCGTTACTTGATCATGTGAACCAACTTTTGGTAGTGCAGGTAACGGTTCTTCTGAGGTCAACGTCTCAAGGTAATAGGCACCCAGTGATCATGAAACGGGAAGAGGAAAACTAGCGTGCTTTATCTGGCTGAGGTTCAAAAAAAGACTGGATTCATCGGCGGCGGTAAGGCAGACTTTAAGCTTCTGGCTTGTCAACGGGGTGAAATCTGGACCAGTGTGCCTGGCGACGAGATGATCACGGCCCCTGATGATGCCAACTATAACGCTGGCGCGCTGGTGATGGTTGAGCTGAGCAACAACCGTCAGATCACTCGGCACTATGATGCTGGTCGCCCTCTGGTGGGCATTTTGCAAAACTTTTCCAACCAGAGTAAGAAATCCAAATCCCAAGAAGAAGAGATCGAGCAGTGGAAGCAATCGCTGACCTTCCAGAGTCAAGAACTAAATCGCCGTGAGCTGGAGTTAGAAACTCGTCAAGAACAAGTCGAGCAAGCAGAGGCCGACCTGGAGCAGCTAGAGGCCCAGCGTCAAGAAATCGAAGCCGCCCAACAAGAACTGGATGAACTGAAAGCGGATTTAGACCGTAAGCATCAGGAACTGCAAGGTGCCTGGGATCATCTCAATGGTGAAGTCAGACGATTTGAAGAGCGGCAAGAAGACGCCTCTCAACAGGCTGGTTTAGATGAAACCCAAATCCAGCAGCTCCAAGAGTCGCTAGAACGATTGACGAGCGCAGTGACCCCGACGGAAGGCCTGCGCGAACAGCTCAATCTCGCTTACGACCTGGTGAACCAGCAGCAAGGTTTGCTCTCGGAACGCTATCAGGCTTTGGCAGAGCAACAGCGCCACCTCGAGGACAGACGCCAGCACCTCCAGCAGGAAATTGAAACGCTCTCGGGGCACTGGCAGGGGTGGCATGAGGCCGAAAGCGGACTCAATACCCTTCAAACTGAGCTGAAAGTACAACAGCAGGTATTGGCCGACAAGCACAGCCGGGTACAGGCGTTATCCCAACAACTGCAATCCCAAAGCAACCTGTATCAAAAAGTCTACGAGCTGCTCAACACTTCAGACAAAGTACGTTTGAGTAATAAGGTCGATGTCGCGGCCCTCGACGCTCTGCCCATGGAAGAGTTGCAAAAAGTCGTCTCCGATCTGGAAAAAGACCTGGAAAAAGTTTCCCGGTTTGTCAATGACCAGGAAGAGGAACTGAAGCTTGAGCAACAGGCGATCGATGAGCTCAAACAGCGCATGGAGCAAGTGAGCGAGTTCGATCGCCTCCAGCTAGAAACCGAACTTGCTGATGAGCAAGACCGCTATCAGATGCTCAATGAGACGCTCGTGGGTCAGCGCCGCAACCTGCTAGAGCGGGAAGAAGTGCTGAGCCAACACCAAGCCGTGTTGCGGCGGCGTCAGGGCCTCGCTGCTGAGGAAACGCCGGTCAACTTGGTAGATTTGGAGCCGGTGTTGAAGCAAATTGACACGTTACGTCAGCAAACTTCAGATGAGCTGCAACAGTCGGAAGTGGAAATTAAAGAGCTGCAAGCCCAACTCGACGCGATGAGAAAAGAAGTCGAGCAAAAGGTCAATGAACTGGCAGCAGGCCGCGAAGACCTGAAGCAACAAGATCTACAACTCCGTGAAAAACAAGGGGAAGTGGGCGCGATCGAAGGGCGCGTTCAGCTCCTGTCAGAACTGCTGACCCCATGGCAAGAAAAGACCGATTGCATGCGGCAAAAATTGGATGATATGTCTGAGTCGCTATCTAAGTTCCAAGAGGCGGGCGATTACCAGCTCCAGGCGATCGCTGAGGTCAAGCAACTGGTGTCAACCCTAGCTGCCGGGGATACCTCTGAGGCCATATCTGCTTAAGGGGCTGCTCAACTACACCTAAAACCGGGCTGCCGATCTGGCGACTCCCATAACCACAGCCACAATCCTCCCCTTTGTGAGAGGATGACCTTAAGTACTGAACCCTGACATTGCTATGGTGGACCAAGTCATTTGGGTAAACGAACAGATCGATCCCTGTGGCATCGTATATTCCTGCATCGCTTGTGCCGATGAGCAACAAGCTAAAGCTTGCCACGAGTCGTTTGAGGCTAATCTTAGCGACGACCAAAAAGCCACGGGGTGGGTAGCCCAAATGCGCACCGTGTCATCTTGGGATGACGTGCCCGTTAGTGCACTCAAGCTGAGCTACTGACCTAGCCAAGCCTGCCCCAGACGAAATCCCCTCTGTGACCCCTCAACTGATAGCTGCCGCTCATACATAAGTTTTTGACTGACGGCTGCCAGTGGTGTAGCCCCCTTTTCTGGTATGCCCGGAGGGCTTTAAGCCCCCAATTCTGGGGGACTTCAAACTCCGGTCTCCCTCCAGAGTTGCTACGGTGTACACATAAGTCCTGAAACCCTTGTTGCCAGGGCTTTTCCCTCATCCCCCAACCCCTTCTCCCAAAGCGGGAGAAGGGGAG
>Ga0081526_100372_pt1 | contig 21562 bp, 16 predicted proteins | sample HotLakmasection2_FD_70991 | JGI IMG/M metagenome (GOLD analysis project Ga0081526, IMG submission 70991) | Hypersaline microbial mat communities from Hot Lake, Washington, USA - Section #2 (SPADES assembly) (version 2) | ecosystem: Environmental > Aquatic > Non-marine Saline and Alkaline >... | reverse complement strand
CCTCTCCTTTCAAAGGAGAGGAACCAGAGTCTTGTCAAACCTCTCCTTGAGAAGGAGAGGTGCCGCAGGCGGTGAGGTTTCCCACATGCCAAAACTCCACTTCTGAATCTGGATGAGGTTTAAGCAGTAGCTCTCAGAAGGGGGGGACGACGGTTTCGCTGTGGCAATGGGGACACTGCATGGGCATACCGGTGGCTACATATCCATCCTTAGCCATCCCACTGGAATGGGCCAGTGCCGACTAATCCTAAGACCTCGTTAAAACTATGGGCTGTTTCCGCCGTTGGGCGGTGGCTATCCATTGCCGGGCGTTAGTGTTACCTTGACGGTCATACCGTTGTTTGTAGGGGCGGAGTATGAAAACACGAGCCGCGATCGCTTGGGCAGCAGGCAAACCCTTAGAAATCGAAGAGGTTGATCTGGCGGGTCCCCAGGCTGGTGAGGTCTTGGTGCGCATCGTCGCCACTGGGGTCTGCCACACTGACGCTTACACCCTATCCGGCAAAGACCCCGAAGGTATTTTTCCTACCATTTTGGGGCACGAAGGTGGCGGCATCGTGGAAGCCGTGGGCACGGGGGTCACCAGCGTCGCTCCTGGCGACCACGTCATTCCGCTGTACGTGCCGGAATGCGGCGAGTGCAAATTTTGTCAGTCAGGCAAAACAAATTTGTGTCAGGCCATTCGCGTTACCCAGGGGCAAGGCTTAATGCCCGACGGCACGACCCGGTTTAGCAAAGACGGGCAACCGCTGTACCACTACATGGGCACCAGCACTTTCAGCGAATACACCGTCGTGCCGGAAATTGCCCTGGCGAAGGTGAATCCAGCCGCCCCGCTGGAAAAAGTGTGTCTGCTCGGCTGCGGCATCACCACGGGCATTGGCGCAGTGCTAAACACCGCCAAGGTGGAACCTGGCTCAACGGTCGTAGTGTTTGGCCTCGGTGGGGTCGGCCTCAGCGTGGTGCAGGGGGCGGTCATGGCGCAGGCGGAGCGCATCATCGCCGTCGATATCAATCCCGACAAGTTTGAACTGGCGCAGCAACTCGGTGCGACCGACTGCGTCAATCCCAAAGACTATGACGTGCCCATTCAAGAGGTCCTGATCGAACTAACCGATGGTGGAGCCGACTACAGTTTTGAATGCGTCGGCAATGTTGAGCTGATGCGGGCAGCGCTGGAGTGTTGTCACAAGGGCTGGGGTGAGTCCACGATCATTGGCGTGGCGGCTGGGGGCAAAGAGATCAGTACTCGCCCCTTTCAACTCGTCACTGGCCGGGTCTGGCGGGGGTCCGCGTTTGGGGGCGTCAAGGGCCGCAGTCAATTGCCGGGCTACGTGGAACGCTTTCTCGCTGGCGAGATTCAGATCGACCCCATCATCACTCAAACAATGCCCTTGGAAGCGATCAACACCGCGTTTGATCTCATGCACGCGGGCAAAAGTATTCGTTCCGTAGTGATTTATTAGAGTTGTTGGGAAATAAAAACAGATTCTCAACAGGATTCCTCCTATCTTGTCTTGCCGACCTTTAGGCAACATCCCAATACAGGTTCCACAAGCCTGCTGCCACCAGCATCAACCGAATCATCGAAATGAGGCCCCCGATTCTTCTACACGACGGATACCGAGTTATCGCGCTTGATGCCAGCGTGGGCCTGTTCACACACAACCCGTTGACGACTAAATTCTCGGTTTTCCTGCTTTTGCGGTTCGGTCAACTCCTTGCCGCGGGGCTTCGGATGAGGCAAGTGGACATTGACAAATTCGTTCTGCAAGCCCTGAAATTCTAAATCTCCCGCGATTGCCACCTCATCGGGAAGGTGTTCAACGCTCTCGGCTTTATCGAGTTGCCGTTTGTCAGGCACTGTCCCCGCTCTAGCTGTCGTCAGGATAATCACGCGCTGTTTGCGCGTGCTGACCGTCCTGTGCTTACGAGTATGCCGCTTCTTTTTGCCCGAGCCATGCGCCGGTTGTCGCTCCGGGTCTTTCGGACGTTGCCCAGGACGCTCTGTGCCATCGACGATCACCTCCTGCACCTCTGGCAATCGCTCGATGAATCTGCCATGCGGCTGAGTTTACGCACAGGCAGTCCTTGCTTTGCCCCTAAAGTCGTTCGTCCTCAAGGTCGCCTTGCGCCCCCCACCAGGAGCACGTTGGCGTTTCGCTAGGGGGGGTGAACAGACTGCGTTCATCGACTTGTGCAAACCTCGGTAATAGCGCCTCGAACGCTGGCCGTTGAGGCCTGTCATTGCTCGTAGCAGTCGAGCTTGATTGAGGATGCGGTCTAAGTTCAACAGTGGGATGGCCCGACCCGACTGCTTGCTATTATCCCTTGTTACCCAACAAGTCTGGTATTTTTGTGCCTAAAAAATCTCCTCAGTCCCGATCGCTCTACTGTGGAGCAACGGTCCATGACGCGATCGCGGCACTCCAAACCATGAAGAGGATACTTTGGTATCCGGGCTTGGGATGGTGGGTCGCATCACTTGCGGATGGGGAGTTTGGGCGCGATCGCTGAGGGGGCGGACCCACCCTACGTCGGTTTATTTGCAGAGCAATGGTTTATACCACGATCGCGTTACTCCAAACGATGAAAAGCTAGTCAGCGGGGAGTCTATTTTCAGGATGATCCCCCTGCGCCACGCGATCGCAACTCCCTAATGATGCCGACCCATTTTCGCCCCATTGAACCTGTTTGAGCGCTAACGTGGAGAGATGAAACCACTGATTGAACTCCGCAACGTGAGCAAGGTCTACGGCATGGGCAACACTGAAGTCCGGGCCTTGTGGGACGTGCATTTGACGGTCGGGCAAGGGGAATATTGCGCAATTATGGGACCCTCCGGTTCGGGCAAATCGACCGCGATGAACCTGATTGGCTGTCTGGATCGACCGACCGCCGGGGAATATTTTCTGGATGGCGAGAACGTTGCCCTGATGGATGACGACGCCCTAGCCCACATCCGCAACCGCAAGATGGGCTTTGTGTTCCAACAGTTTCACTTGCTGCCGCAATTGTCGGCGCTGGAGAACGTGATGCTGCCGATGGTGTATGCCGGGGTGTCGTCGTCGGAACGGCGCGATCGCGCTGCCGACGCCTTGAAGCAAGTCAAGCTGGCCGATCGCATGAATAACAAACCGACACAGCTTTCGGGGGGACAACAACAGCGGGTCGCCATTGCGCGGGCGATCGTCAATCAGCCATTGCTGGTGCTGGCTGACGAGCCCACCGGAGCCCTGGACTCCCACACCACGCAGGATGTGCTGAGCATCTTTGGGGAACTCAACGCCACTGGAATTACGGTGGTAATGGTGACCCATGAACCGGATGTCGCTCGTCGCACTCGCCGCATTGTCTGGTTCCGCGATGGCGAAGTGATGAATGCCCACCTGACGCCGGACGATATCGGGGCGCTCACGGCAACCGCTTGACCCTTTAGGGTGAAATTTTTGGCCCCATCACTGATCCCATTCCCGAGAGATTTGATATAACTACAGGCGAACTCTTGTACATCGAACGGCTGGGACGCTATATCTGGTCTTCGGAGGATTTAGTTATGGGTATTTGGCATCATCGTTGGCTGCCTTTGGTGGGCATCGCTGGCTTCACCGCAGGCGGGCTGTTTGTTCACCCTGGCATCCCCACCACCGCGATCGCCCAAACCCCTCCCCAAACGGCCCAGTCATCCAATGCGGCCCTGTCCGAAGCCGCCCTCAATCGGGGTCTAGCCCTGATTCAACAGGGGGCGATCGAACCCGCCACCGCAGCGTTTCGAGAAGCGATCGAGTTGGACCCTAATTCGGCAGCGGCTTACTACAACCTGGGGTTGGTGCAGCGGCAAACCGGACAACTGCAAGAGGCCGCCACTTCCTTTTGGAAGGCGCTAGAAGCTGACCCGCAATTTGCCATGGCGTACTCCAACTTGGGAGCCTCACTGTGGGAAGGCGGCAACCTGGAGCAGGCGGCGCAATATTTAGAACGGGCGATCGCCCTCCAACCCGACCTGGGGAACGCCTACTACAATCTGGGCCTGGTGCAACTTGATCAGCAAAATTACAACGCGGCCTTAGCCTCTCTGCAAACGGCGGCCCAATACACCCCCAATGCGCCCGAACCGGCATTTCACCAGGGGCGGATTTATCTGAGGCAGCAAAATTATACGGCAGCGATCGCGGCCTTTAACCAGGCGATCGCTATCTTCCCTCAATATTTCGAAGCCTATTACAACCTGGGGGTCGCGCAATACGGTCAGGGCGACTACAACGCCTCCCTCAATGCTTTTCGCAAAGCCACGGAGATCAGTCCTGGTTACGCCAATGCCTACTACAGCGCGGGACTCTCCTTCATTCGTCTGGGCAACTACGCAGAAGCCAGAGGCGTTTTAGAACACGCCAAAAGTCTCTACATCACCCAAAACAACCCGCAGTGGGCCACCAATACCCAAGCACAACTTGATCGCATCGCCGACCGCTCTAGTCAGTAAAAACGGTCAATCAACCTTCTCTACCGGACTTACGGAAATTTCTGGAGAAGAATTTCCCATTCGTAGGCCCGGTATTTTTGTTCCTGGAAATCTCCTTAACAGATATCCCCCCAGGCGCATCATTCCAGCGAACCGTAACATTTTGCCGCTTACCCTGCCCCTGTTAAGGTGAGCGGCAATCTCCGATCAGGCGGCATGACTGGAGGAATTACCCCCATCGTCTGTGACTGGGGGGCATAGCCAGCGCTTCAAAATTAACTTGCTGGACCCTCGGCATTATTCTGAGCCACCGCGCCGCCAAGTGAGAAAACTGCTCCGGGCAACCACTGACAAAGAATTGAGTGGGTCTTCTGGAACTCGCATTCTTCAGATCTAACAGTTCCAGTTCTTTAGCGGCGGCCCTGACCATCGAACGGGCCGGATCAATGCGTTGGATGGTGTCGGGCAAGAAGGTTTGAAAGACGGGAGCCAGATGAGGATAGTGGGTGCAGCCGTAGATGAGGGTATCAATATTAGCGGCGATGAGGGGCTGCAGGTAGGTATTCGCCACCTCGACCGTTGCCGGATCTTGCAGGCGGTCTTGCTCAATCAGGGGCACAAACTGAGGACAGCCCACCTGCCAGACCTGTTTCGTGGCATCGACTTCCAAAATGGCCTGTCGATAAGCATTGCTCGCCACCGTCGCGGGGGTCGCAATCACGCCGATGCGCTGTCCGGCTTTGGCAGCGGCTCGCGCTCCCGGATAAATCAGTCCCAAAATGGGCAGCGGAAATTCGGCCTGTACCGGCTCCAACGCTAGGGCAGAACTGGTGTTGCAAGCCATCATAACCATCTTGACGCCCTGGCCCATCATCCAGGTCATAATTTCGCGGACGAATTGCAGAATTTCATCCGGGGTGCGATCGCCATAGGGCAGTCTCGCAGTATCGCCCACGTACAAAATCGATTCGTTGGGTAACTGACGATTGAGTTCCCGCAGCACGGTCAAGCCGCCCACACCACTATCAAAAATACCAATGGGGGCAGTGGGGACGACATCACGCTGGTAGGCCATAGGGTGTCCAAATTCACTCAAAAGGTTTCTAAGAGTTTAGTCGGGTTTTTCCAAATTTCACCCGCGATCGCCCTACTGATTGCAAAGTCTCATCGATCGCGGGTAACTGATATTGCGCGATCCGTCGGAAGGGGGAGTGTGAGGGCGTGAAGGTGGAGGGATTGGCTGATCGGTTGGGAGCAGATAGGAGACACCGGGAAGCCATCCAAACCCCAAACTCCAAAACCCGAAACTTCAAACCCATCCCCCACTTACCCTTCCCCGTCAAAATTGATACCTTTGAAAAGGCAAACTCGCCATTAGCTTCTACCATAGCGATGGTGGCTGTTACGACATTGAAGATAGGGAAAGAGGTTCATGAATCGATTGCTTCGGGGATTCGCTGTGCTCGCGGGAGTATCCGTTATCGGCTTAGGTGCAGCGGGCTGCTTTCCCGGTTTTCCTTCCGGGAGGTCTGACGAAGCCGAAGATGACACCCTAGAATTCAGCTATGTCGATGGCGATGAAGACAGCGACAATTATCTGCTGGAACTCCGCATCAACGGGCCGATTCTCAACAGCCCCTCGAATGCGGGATTTTTTAACGTTGACTCCAGCGTCACCTATGCTTATCAGTTTCAGGAGTTGATGGAGAAAGTCGCCGAGGACGATCGCGTTCAGGGGATCTTTTTAAGAATCTCGACTCCCGGCGGCACTATCGTCGGCTCTAATGTGCTTTACGATGCGCTGGCCCACTATCAAGCCGCGACCGAAAATCCCATCCACGTTTACATCGAGGGCTTGTCGGCTTCGGGGGGGGTGTGGGCAATGGTAGCTGCCGATCAGATTTTGGCGGCTCCCGGTAGCATCATTGGCAGCATCGGTGTGATTGGCCCCACTCTGGTCTATTTCAACAATCCTGTTGCGGTGGATGGGGGGCTGTTCGGCGGGGGCGTCACAACCCAGGGCGGCATTCAGCAGTTTGTGATTTCGGCAGGCAAGGGCAAGGATCTGGGCAATCCCTTCCGGCAGCCCTCGGAGGAAGAACTGGCCAGCTTACGCACCAACATCAATAACGAATACGACAATTTTGTTGCCCATGTTTCAGAAACGCGGGGGATTCCGGAACAGACGTTGCGGCAAGAGATGGGAGCCTTTATTTTTGGCACCGAGCAGGCCCAACAGTACAACTTGATCGACGGCACCAGTGGTCGCCCTGAGGCGATCGCGGCCCTCGCCGAAAAATTAGCACTAGAAGATGACTACCAACTTGTGCGTATTGGCTACGACGAGCCCGGTCTGATTGAGATTTTGCTCGGTCAACCACCGCTCGATTTGACTCATGAGCAGCAACAAGCCCTCATGCAGCAAGATCTCTGCCAGTTACAAACCAATAGCCTGTTGGCCTACTACGGTGATGTCACCGCCCTCTGCCCCTCACCCTATCAAGCTAATTGACAGGCGATCGCCGCTGCCGCAATGCACAGTTCGCTCTACTTCGATTAAGAACCTGCGCCGAAACCCCACCCCCCAAAATAGCCGCGTTTTGGTCAGGGTTTCATCCTGCCACCCCCCGACGATTGGGGACACTATGGTTAAGCCATTCCTTTAGCGAGGAGCACTCATCGACTCAACCTGGGGCAGTCGACCCGGCAGCAGACGTTCCAAATCGAACTCAGCGGCGGCGGCGGTCAGGGCGGCCAAATTATCAACAGTGGACAGGTAGGGCATTTTGCCCAATACCGGCACCTGCGTCAGCCGTTCAATCAGCTCCACAGGAGCCCAATTTTGCTGCTGTGCCAGCGTGAGGTCAGCAGGGCAGTTGAGGATGATGCCTCGCACCGTCAGTTGAGACTGGCGGGCCAGGGCCACATTCGCCACCGCTTGGGAAATGGCCCCCAACTTGATGGGCACCACCAGCGCGATCGGTAGGTGCCAGGCAGCAGCGAGATCAGCCACCGTCCACTCATCGGTCATCGGGGATCCTAGACCGCCCAGGGCCTCGACTAACACCAACTGGCGCTCTGCCAAGAGCTGACTGAGGTGCTGCCACACGAGGGTCAGGTTAACGGTTTTGCCTTCTTGGGCGGCGGCGAGAGGAGGCGCTAGCGGGGCCGCAAAACGCTGGGGGGTGATGGACTCAGGGGTTTGGGCCAGGTCAAACAGCTGCGTGTAGGTTTCAAAGTCTCCCAGGCCCGACTGCACGGGTTTCATCAGACCCAAGGATGGTGCCCCAAAGTGCTGGAGCCAGTAGGCCGCGATCGCCGTCGTCACGATTGTTTTGCCGACTTCGGTATCGGTGCCAGTAATCAGTAGACCGTTGTTAACGATATGGCCCATGGCTAACGCTTTTGAAACTGTAGGGTGAACTCCGACGCATCGGTAGCGGTGACATCAATGGCAAAGTCTCCGCCGACGGGTGCGGCATCTTCCCATAGCTGCACTGATGAGGCCAGCGGGCTGCCCGTCGGCAGACGCACCGTAAACGTAGTGGGGGCCGATGAGCTGTCGACCGCGACCTGTAGCACTTCGCCTTCGCGCAGATTGATCACATAACGGCGAATCCGTCCAGGACCCGCACTGTTGGCGACCAGAATGCTGTTTTGCCCCTCAGGAAATCGAACCCGTTGCTCCGAAACAATCTCGGGTTCGTCGTCGGGGTCCGGTTCTTCGGGCTCCGGCTCTTCGGGCTCGGTCGGTTCTTCGGGCTCCGGCTCTTCCGGATCGGTGGGAGCTTCCGGATCGCTGCCCGCCGAGAGCGACACCGCCAGCGAGTAGTCACTCTGCTCAACGCCTTCGACGGGGCGCAGTTGAATGATGTATTCCCCGGTGAATTCGAGGGTACCCGTCCAACCGAGGACGCGCCGCGCCCTGCGATCGGGCGGGTTACCATTGGGCGCGAGCACCGTCAGCAGCACACCCTCGCCTTCGAGTTGCGCCAATAGCGTTTCGCCCTCCTGACCATTCACGATGTAGTTCACTGTTTCATTCGCCCTCACACTACCCTCGACGGTGGTCGATTCCCCGGTGCGGATATCGAGGTTTTGGGTGAATTCCACTGGTTCCGGATCGGGTTCCGGGGTGGGGTCGGGGTCAGGATCGGGGGTCGGGGTAGTGGTGGGGCGATCGGGGTCAATTTCGATCTGGGGCACATCGGGGTCCGGGGCGGGACGATTGAGGGCATTGACCAGCCCCCAGCCCCCAAGGCCGGCAACGATCGCCAATCCCAAGGCCAGTGCACCGACCGCCAGCGGATTTTCCCAAATCGAGCCGCCGTCTTCTTCTAGCACGGCGGGGGGAGCGGTCGGGCGATGGGTCTGGGGGGTATCTGGCCCCGCGATCGTGGTGGATTGATAGGGCCGCCCCACCGCTACGGTGCGCATCTGTGAGGCTGCCGCTGCCGCCCCTGGGGCAAGGGGGGGACTGGCCTGCACCGTGCTTGGATTGCCCCCAGCCCCCAAGGCTTGCGCCATCTCACTGACGGATTGATAGCGATCGCCCGGTCGATAACTGGTGGCTTTATCCAACACCTGGGCCAGACTGGGGCTCACATCGGCATACTGATGCCAATACCAGGTGAGATTCACATCGTCAAAAATATCCTGCGGTTCTCGACCGCTCAGCAGCACGATCGCCGTCACCGCCAGCGAATACAGATCACTACTGGGATACGCCCGCCCGGACTGCATTTGTTCACTCGGTGCATAGCCCGGTTTGCCCACCGTGGTGGCGTGATAGGTCGCGTCAGACATCTGCACCCGCGTCACCACCTCTTTGACCACCCCAAAGTCGATGAGCACGGGGAGGCGATCGCGGTTACGCAGCAAAATATTGTCGGGGCTAATGTCGCGGTGAATGATGCCCTTAGCGTGGATGTGCGCCAGCACCGGCAGCATTTGCCGGAGAAATTGTCGCACCTCCGCCTCCGAAAAAGTGGCGTTTTGTAAGCGCTGCTGATTGAGCAACTCGCGATAGGACATCCCTTCCACATAGTCCTGCACCAAAAACAGTCGCCCTTCAATCTCAAAGGTGGCCCGAAACTGGGGAATCTGCGGGTGCTGAATCTGGTAAAGAATTGTCGCTTCCCGCTGAAACAGCTCTGTCGACTTGCTGGAAAAGTGATCTTCGCCCTGCTGCGGCAAAAATTCCTTAACCGCGCAGGGCTCGTTAAAGCGGCCCTGGTCCTCAGCCAGATAGGTCCGCCCAAAACCGCCTTGACCTAGCAGTTTGACGATCTGATAGCGCGACTGGAGAACGGTGCCAACCGGGAGCGGAGGATACATAGACCACCTTCTCTGGACAAAAACACAGGCAAGCATACCTTAACTAAGGTAGCCTGCCGTCAGGATTTAACGATTGTAGAGTGTGTTAATCCGACCTGTCAGACTTCGCAAATTGCGAATATCCCGTTATACTAAAAGCACGGGGCACGGAGCACCAAAGGATCTGTCTTAAGGTCTTGCTTTCCCGTTCCCAATACCCCACGAAACTTTGGATAACAGCGGGGCAGGGGCTTAATTCACTATCTAAATGCATGTAATTACAAAATTGCGGCTGACCCAGTTTTGGCAGCAGCATCCCCAGGCGAAAGTTGGCCTATCCCTCTGGTACAAGCTAACCACAAACGCCAAATGGCAGAATCTTGTAGAAGTTCGTAAAACCTTTGCTTCTGCCGATCAGGTTTCCAACTTTACTGTTTTTAATATCGGTGGCAATAAGTATCGCTTGATTACCTTGATTGACTACACCGATCAAAAGGTGTTCATTCGCGCCATTCTTACCCATGCCGCATATGACAAGGAAAAGTGGAAGAAGGACACTTGGTATAAATAGGCAAACCGCTAGTATAAATAGTCAAACCGCCAAAGTCGGCGGATGGTGACGCTGATGTTCACAACTAATCCAAAGCCCTATCTTGAACTCTTGCATGACTTTCCCCCTCGCCCGATTAAGTCAGAGGCGGACTATGGAGCGGTTCAAGCAGTCGTGGATGCGTTGCTGGATGTCGGGGAGTTGACGCCAGATCAGCGGGATTATCTCAATTTGCTGGGCTTGCTTATCCATGAGTATGAAGAGAAGCACGTTACGATTCCAGATTTGGGCGGGGTTGAATTGCTGAAGGCCCTGATTCAGGAATTTGATCTGAAGCAAAAAGATCTCGTGCCGATTTTCAAAACGGAGTCCATCGTGTCAGCGGTGCTCAATGGGCATCGGCAACTAACACTAGAACACATTACAAAACTGGCCCAGTTCTTCCACGTTTCACCCTCTGTCTTCTTTGATGATGACTCCCGAGCCTTGGTTAAAGCCGCTGCCGACGATTAGGGAACACTCCCCATCTCGTAGGTGGTAAGGCGCGTTCTAAATCCCGGTCATCAAACCCAACTCTTTGCTCATCTGGTAACTTTGCCCTTTTGGGATCGCCCAGAGGGTTGGATTTTGTGTAAGCGGTTGGTATATCAAAGGCGGCAGGGTGAATGATGGCTTCTAGATCAGCGATCGCAGTGTGACTATAACCTGGTTTTTCTAACCGTGGATCTGCGAGATGTGGCTGCTTGAAAAGCAGAACCGGGTTTCTGTAATGGGTGATTACACCAGAGATTCATCTGCCAGGTAGGTTTCCCGTAATCAGCAAACCCCAATGAGGTTTTAGAATAAGGATGCTTTGCTCCTCAGCTGGTAGTGAGCATGTTGGCATTCGCGGGGGCTATGTGGTGGTTCGCAAGCTGCTTTTAGAACGTCCGATCTTGGTGGGTGGGCTGGGTTTGGCGGCCACTTTAAGTTTGTTGGGCGGTGTGCACGATGTGTTTGCCGACAGTACGACCCTGGCGGGGTTGATGGCGGCGGGAGCGGGGATGTGGTGGTGGCGACGCCAGCGGCCGCCGGTTGCCAACATTGAGGTGAAACCCGTCACCCCCGTCGAGCGCGAGCAGGTAGAAACCGCGATCGCGGCCCTCAAAACCACCCTTGAGGCTCTGCAACAAGAACTCGCAGCCCTCGCCCCCGATACCGCCGAAGCGATCGTTGCCGCTCTAGAACAGCGGCGGCAGGCACTCTTCACAGAACTGGATCGGACGGCGTTGAGGCTCGCGATCGCCGGTCATCCTCGGTCTGGCAAGTCCACGCTACAAGCATTTTTGCCCCAGTCAACTACGGCAGAGGCGGAAGTTTCCTTAGTGCTGACTGAGATCGCGCTGACGGCAGAAACCGCCCATCCGGAAGCGATCGCCGACTTACTTCAGCAGCAGGATGCCGTCATTTACCTGGTGACCGCAGACCTCACCGATTCGGTCTTGGCTGACCTGAAAACCCTGGTCACCGCTGGTCAGCGGGTCATTGTGGGCCTGAACAAGCAAGATCATTACCTGCCGGAAGAACGGAGCGCGATTCTTGAGCAGATTCAGGGGCGATTGCGATCGCTGCCCCAGGGGGTGGAGGGGGTGGCGATCGCCACCGCTCCCCGACCGATCAAAGTCCGCACCTATGACGAGGCGGGAGAGGCCACGGAACGGCTGGAAACGCCTGCCCCTCAGGTCGATCCGGTTACAGATGCCGTGCACCACTGGCTGACTCACGACGTGCCCCATCTAGTCGCGCAAACCGTGATGCGGCAGGTGCAGCAGTTGCGCCGCGACCTACAAACCGAATTGAACCAGGCCCGTCATCGGCAAGCGTTGCCCTTGGTCGAGCAGTTGCAGTGGGCCGCTGCCGGGACGGCGTTTGCCAGTCCCGTGCCGTCGCTGGATTTGTTGGCCGCGATCGCCATCAACGGTCAACTGGTGATGGATTTGAGCAAGGTCTACCAACAACCCCTCGCGCTGGATCAGGCCAAGACCATTGCCTCAGAGCTCGCGGCTGTCGTGGTGAAGCTCGGGGTTGTCGAAGTCTCTACCCAATTGCTCACTACCGCCCTCAAAAGCCATGCGGCGACCTTTGTCGTGGGCGGGGGGGTGCAAGCTTTCAGTGCGGCCTATCTGACCCGCCTCTCGGGGGAAAGCCTGATGGCCTATTTTGAGGAACGGGCCTGGTCGGGACAGGCGGAAACGGCGATATCTGTGGATGCGATCGGGCAAAAACTCCAGGCTCTAATGCCCAGCACCCAGCGCACTGAGTTCCTGCAAAATTTGATTAACCAGGGCAGGCAAAAGCTATCGCCCAAAGTGGCGCTGGCTCCGGGCGACGCCGCCCCCCTCCACCTCTCCCCACCGTCGGCCCCCCCCGTTCCCGTCCAGACCGAAACGGTGCCCTCCGGAGAACTTGTCTAGCGCCCCCTTTGCCATCTTTTGTAGAGACTTTCACCGTGTCAACTTCCGCAACAAATCGGTTTCAGCGGGTGCGCCAGGCGTTACGCCAGAGCGTGCAGCGCTATGCGCCGACGTTGCAAAAGCCCCAGGCCGAGGGCGACCCGCAGCGCCAAAAGGCTGCTGTGCAGGAGGGCGTGAACGCTCTGAGTGCGTTAGAGGCCCGGTTAGCCAAGCCCGTGTTGCGAATAGCGGTGTTTGGGCTGGTCAGTCGGGGCAAGTCGGCGGTGATCAATGCTCTGGTGGGCGAAGACATTTTGCCGACCGGACCGCTGCATGGGGTGACCCGCTGGCCGCGATCGGTCTATTGGCGGCCCCCCATCGAAGCCGTTCATGATCGGGACGAGTTGCCCCAAATCGAGCTGATCGACACCCCCGGTCTGGATGAGGTGGATGGCGAAGCCCGCGGCGCGATGGCCCAGGAAGTCGCCGATCAAGCTGACCTGATTCTCTTTGTGGTGGCGGGGGATATCACCCGCACCGAGTATGATGCCCTGGTGACGCTGCAAGCTGCGAAAAAACCGCTACTGCTGGTATTCAACAAAATCGACCTGTTTCCCGACACCGATCGCCAGGCCATCTATCAGGTGTTGACCAATTTATGGAAATCGACCCACCGCGATCGCCCCAATGCGGCGCTGGCGGTGGATGATGTGGTGATGGTCGCCGCCGCCCCCACCCCTTTGCAAGTGCGGGTTGAGTGGCCCGACGGCAAAGTCACCCACGAGTGGGAAAAGCTGCCGCCGCAAATGGACCGCCTCAAGCAAGCCCTGCTCACCATCGCCCGCCAGGACGGCACGACCCTGATCGCCCTCAATGCCCTGCGCGAAGCCGATTCCCTAGAAGCGGACATCGCCCGCCGCGCGATCGCCCTGCACCACGAAGAAGCGGAAGCCCTGATCTGGCGCTTCGCTAAATACAAAGCTCTGGCTGTGGCGCTAAATCCCATTGCGGTGCTGGATTTGGCCGGGGGCTTCGTCACCGATCTGATCATGATCCGCTCGTTGGCGAAGCTGTACGGCCTGCCCATCACCCAACACGAGGCGCAAAAATTGTGGCAGGCGATCGCCAAAAGTTCCGGCACACTGTTGCTGAGCGAGGTGGGCACCGGGTTGCTGCTGGGCACGGGTAAGGGTGCCGCCGCCGTGTGGAGTATGTTCGACAGTGCGGGGGGCTTTTCGGCCTTGCTCAGTGTGATGGCGGCCCAGGCGGGCGCTGCGGGCTATGGCACCTACGCCGTGGGCAAAGCGGCCCAGGTCTATCTAGAGCAGGGCTGCACCTGGGGTCCCAACGGCGTCAAAGCGGTGATGAAAGACATCCTCAGCCAGATCGACTCCGACTCCACCGTCTCCCGCCTGCGCCAAGAACTCGAAGCCCAACTCCTGGCTAGCAGCTCTAAGTAGCGGCGGCAGTGAAAGACTGGCGCGATCAACCAGTCCCTGAAAACACTGGGAATCATGTAGATTATGCTTGAGAAACGCTCCATGGAAGTGGGATGTTTTGCGCCCCTAGACGGGATGCATGCGCACCGCAGATAGGATAGTCGCTAGAATCATTCCCGCGATCGCCACGGTCGTATAAACGCCAGCTCGTGTGCGAGCTTTACCGATCACCTGATCGGCTTCCGCATTGGCAGCGGCCAATACCGCATTCGCTTTCGCCAGCCGATCGCGCTCAATCTCCGCGATCTCCTGGGCGGCTGCCGCTGCCTTGGCCGCCGCCCGCGCTTCCTCCAACTCCGCCATCAGCCCTGGGGTCTGCACATCGCGGACGTAGCGCACCAAGTAGTCGTGCACCAGTTGGTAGCGCTTCTCCGGCTCCTCGGGAATCTCGAAGACCAGACCCGAGCCCACCAGGATCGGCAGCACCAAATCCAGTTGCTCCGGGTCGAAGGGCATTTCCAGCAGGGCGAGTTCGTATTCCAGTTCCTCGCGGGTTTTGAGGGGGCGAAAGAGGCGCTGTTCGCGGTCTTCGTCGGTGAGCAGATAGAGGACAATCCAGGCGAGGCGCTCGTTGGGGGGGCCGCAGTCGCGGACGACATAGGTGAGGTAGTCCTGCACCAGCTTTTCCTTGGGCATCTCACCGAGAGCTTCGTATTGGGCCAGGGTGTTGATCTCTTCCCGCTGGAGCTGCGCCCCGACGACCTGTAGCTCGATGGGGCGCACATCGCCGGTTTCGGCGGCGAGGTCAGCGACTAAGCGGTGGATCAGGTCATCAGGCAAGGGATATTGAGCGGCGCTGGTGAGCTGGCGGATCACCTCTTCTGCGGCGAGGGGGCTGAAGTTGTCGAGGGCATAGCGCACATCTTTGCTGAGCAAATCCCAGTCGGGGCTGACGCGGTGGATGATGCGTTCGGCTTCGAGCAGATGGTGCAAGTAGTCTTCCCGCAGGGCCAGGATGACTTTGATATTGGGCAGATCCAGACACTGTTGCAGAAACTCATAGAACTGGCGGCGATCGCCCGCCTCCTTTTTGTCAAAAAAGAACTCCTCGAACTGGTCAAAAACCAAAATGTAAAAGCGGTTGCGCTGGGTGCCCGCCCGGAGTTGTTGGATTAATTCGTTGGGGGGGGGCGCGGCGCTGGTGGGCGAGGTGAGGGCGGGGTTAAGGGCCAGATCGATCGCCTGCTGCCAGTTACCGTAAGTTTGCACGAGGATGGGCTGGGTGGTGCGCCCGTCGGGGTAGAGGGTACGGAGACGGGGTATCAGACCAGCGGTGAGAATGGAGCTTTTGCCCACCCCCGAGGGACCGTGAATGATGATGATGGCGGTGCGGTTGCTTTCCAGGCGGCGAGCCAGTGCTTCCACGTCTTGCAGGCGACCGGACGCCCGGATTTCAGCGGCGACGGCAGCTTGGGTAATGCGATCGGGTTGTTTAGGGCCGGTGCGCTGGTGGGGCTGCACGGCCCCCGCCCCGATGAACGCCCGGCGGTTATAGCGATATTCCACCTGACGCAGCTCTTGCTTGACGTCAAAGGCGTCTAGATATTGGCCCAGGTCAAAATAATGGTGGATCAGTTCTTCCAGAACCCGGAGGTGCAGCGTCAGGTCAACTTCGGGATCGGTTTCCCAGCGGGCGGCGTCGAGATAGGCGATCGCCGTTTCGGGGTCATCCAGATGCATCTGCGCTTCCCCCTTAAGGAAGCGATACCACCCCCGCTGAAAGCTTTTGGCGATTTCCAGCGCATTCGCCAGATCAATATCTTCGGGACTATTCTCCAGAGATTGGTCGGCGGTTTCGAGGATGTCGAGGGCTTGGTCGGCCTCTGCCAATGCCGTCAGCCAATCTTCGCGAGCCAGGGCCACCTCAGCCCAAAAGCCATGATCGCGAGCCAGGCGCACCGGATCGTCAGTAGCCTGATGCAACCGGATCCCCTCGTTGGCGAGGGCGGCCAATGCCTCCCAGTCGCGCTGTTTTTGCAACACCTCGGCCAGCACGTGGATAAAGCGGGCCAGGTGAACGGTTTGATCGCGATCGCGAAAATGGGCCAGCAGTTGCTCAAAATAGTGTCGCGCCTGCCGTAGCGACGTATCGTAGAGTACCCGCTGCACCACGGCATTGCTGCGCCACCACAGGCCCACATGCAGCCACAGCACGGCCCGTTTGTCAGCGGCAGTCAGGGTATCGGCAGCGGCGGCAGCCCCAACTTCGGCGGCAACCTGAGCCGTCCAAAAGGCGAGACTGCTTTCATAGCGTTCTCGGGCGGTCACCATTTCCAGACGGCTGTGGGCTTCGCGCCCCTGCAAAAAGTCCAGGCTGGCTTGCAGGCTGGGGTCCGGCACCACGTCAGCGGCCACCAGGTCTTGAATGGCGAATTCCAACTCACTCCGCAGGGCGTCGCTGGCATGTAGGCGAATGGAGGTGGAGGTGAGTTCGCGATCGCCCCCCCGTTCCAAAATGTTGAAAAACAGCTGATTGGTGCCCGCCTTGAGCGAAAACCACAGTTCCTCAGGGGGCAGCTTGAAGTGAATAGCAGAGGGAGAAAAACTGCGAAAATCCGGCGCATAGCGGGCAAACTGCTGCTGCACCCGCTGATTCATCCACAGCACCACGGGAAAGGGGAAGTGCTGGCGAAAGGCATCCCGCGATAAGTTGGCCCCCTGGAATACCGCCCGCAGTTCCGGCTCTGGAAGATAATCCAGGCCGACCACCAGCAGCGCTGAGGGCACGTGACCGGCAAGCTGATGATGAATGGTTTCCCGCAGGCTGAGGATGTCGCGCGGCAAGTGCATAATTGCGGCCAGTTCGGCTTGCTCCAGATGCCGATTAACCAAATTGCGCAGGCGGTGATAATTGCAGGCCGCCAGGGTGAGGGAAAATTCACCCCCCGCTAAGCGCAGCACATTGCGCAACTCCTCCAGACTGGACTGATTATATTGGAGCAGTTCGTTGTCAGAGTGGGAGCGACCCATCGTGTAATCTAAGTTCCGCGCCACTGTCGAAAGACCTCGGTTTCCGCTAATACGGGATTGATATCGACCCAACGCCCGCGCTCATCCCGATACTCATAAAGAAAAAGATTCCGTAACAAACTATTGTAGTCATTGTTGCCTTGAAAGGTGCGGTCTTCCACGGCTTGAAATAGCAGTTGCCACTCGTGGTTGTCAATGAGGGCTGCCATGTCGTTGCGCTCGTTGCGCAACACCTGCTCCAGTACGTCGCGGGTAATCGGGGGCTCTTGTTTGCGCAGGCAGCCAAACACAAACCGTAGAATGCTGCGCATGTGGCCCCCGCTCATCAGGCACAGGCGATCGAGGGTGGCTGGTTCGTCAAAGACGGTGGTGAGGCGCTGGAGGTGATCGCCCTCGGACAAATCTGGATAGGCCCGCGCCATCACCATCTGCCGCAGCCTGTCGAGGCTGGTCTGGTTGAGCACCCCGTTAATGTCGCGAATGGGCACCATCGCGAGGACCGAAGGCGGCAGCCCAAACCGCTCCTTCAAGATTTGAAAATCGTCGGAAAATGCCAGGGAGATCGGAATGGTGTAGAGCACATGACAGTTCAACCGCTTGAGCTGATCGGCGCGATCGACAAAGAGGTATTGAGGCTGGGGGCGATCGCCCGGTTTGAGCTGGGTCGACATGCGATCCAGGTTGTCGACAATGACGACTAGTCCAGCTTTGCCCTGAGCCTTGAGTTGGGCGATCGCCGGGTCCAAAAATTCTTCATTAATGGCGTCCAAAATACTTTTGGTCCGGGGCTCTAAATATTGGTGGAGCTGGTTGCGTAGATCGGTACTTTCCTTAGACTGAGCAGTGATATTCGCAATACCGACGGAAAAGCTCACGTCAGAAACTTCCACGGGCATTTGCAGCGTTTCTGAGATGCTCTGAAACAAGCGTTGAAAGTAGCCAGGACGCAGTTTAATGTCAACCGTTTCTAGGCTGGTGCTGATGCGCCGCGCCATCACTAGCAAAATGTCCGTCACTTCCACATCGGTCATCTCCAGGTCGGTATCCGACTCAAAGTAGACCACGTGGTAGCCAGCGGCAGTCAGACGATCGCGCAGGCGAAACAATTCCGTTGACTTGCCCGAGCCCACATGCCCCGTCAGCAGTTGGGTGGTCGCTTCATCCGGCGACAGCACTGTAATGGTGCGGGCCAGTTCTTGCACGATGTCGCCGCCCCGCAGATCGGCAAAGTCAATGTAGTAACGCGGATCTTGAATCGGGCGACTAGGGTTGGAGGCTTTATAGAAGTTTTGGAGAAATTTGAGTTCCATCGCGATCGCGGCTTCCTGACGGTACGCCCTTTATAGCATGTCACTCTGTAGGGCTATTTTCAGCTTCTGTAAACCCTGAACAGCCCACCGTTTTTCATCAATACTGTGAGCTTAGTTGGGTTATCTAAAGCTAGCGAAAGACCTTGCTTTTACACTTAGCAAGCCGCGTTGAGATCAGGCATGAATCTTGGAAAAGTTTGCGCCATGGCGATCGCAAAATCATCGCCCCCAGAACCGCGAATACAATCCAAAACTGACTGATTTCTTCCAGCAGTTGCCAATCTGAGGGCAAAAATTATGCGCCTAAATTCGGTTGTAAACTTCAATCGGGCGGCGTTTTAAGCCATTCAAAGGGTCAGGTAACCTGCCCCCTACATCGTCAAAAATCCCGTAGGGGCGAGGTTTTCTCGCCCCATGCTTGAGGCGATTAATATTTGCTGGGAACTCTTAAACCACGTCTAAGTTGAGAACTGGAGTTTTGTGTGATCAGGCCGAACCTCACTTAGCCTCTCCTTTTCAAGGAGAGGAACCAGAGCCATTCAAAGGGTCAGGTAACTTGACCCCTACATCGTCCGAAATCCCGTAGGGGCGAGGTTTTCTCGCCCCATGCAGAATCTTTTGTCAGCCAATCAAGGTTGTCTCATATGCCAAAACCCCACTTCCGAATCTGGATGAGGTTTAAACCGTTCAAAAGTCAGTTTTGGGGGACTCATTAGCGGCTTCAACGCTTTTCTGAGCCTCGACAAGATTGTCGATGTGGCGACGGCACATGCTGTACACATCGGAGGCAAAATCTTCAACGCCCGACTCAGCAATATACTCAGGCACTGACTTGCCCGTGCCCTCAATGACATCCAGCTTTTGACAGGGGGCCAATTTTTCAAAGTCGGTATTGAGATTGTTGCTGCTCGGATTACTCACTCCCGCTCGGCGTTCGGCTGCTTCAAGGGCGGGCAAATGGCGATCGCAGTTACTTCTGACCGCATCGGCATAGTCTTCAATCCCTGAAAGAAAAATATGGTCAACGACCGACTTGCCAGACGTGCCCTCAATGACATCCAACTGCTCACACCGGGGTAGCTGATCAAACGGAGTCGGAGCGGATGATGGGGCCGGGGGCTCTGGTGGCACCTCGGGGCCGCCACGAGCGTTGAGTCGTTCCCAGGCGATGCCTAGCTCTGCCAGGTGACGCGGGCAGGCCTCCAAGATCGGACGGGCAAAATTGGCGTACCCAGATTGAGCAATGAAATCAGCCACCGATTTATCATCTCTCGCAGCGGCATTGAGCTGCTCGCAGGGCGATAAGCGACTGAACATATCGAAGTCGGGATCGGCAGCCAGCGTTTCCCAGGCTTTTCCTAGACTGACCAAATGACGTGGACAGTCATTCACTACGTCGGTGGCAAAGTCATCAAATCCAGAGCCCACAATGTACTCCGGAACGGATTTGTTCGAACCCGCGATCGCATCTAATTTACGACAGGCGGGCAAGGCTTCAAATTCGGTGTCTAATCCCTGTGACCAAGCCTGATTGACAGCCAGAGCGACGGCCACCGTCAGGGACATTCCGATGATGAAGGCATAACGCATCTTTAAGCTTCTCCTGAAGCAAACTCGATCAATCAAGCAGTGCTTAAAATGAACAACCCTGAATTATTGACTGTGCAAACAGGGGAACTTTCAATGTTGTTTCCTGCTGATGGTTGGGCAAACTTTGATTCATTTAGGCAATGACCATCAGGATTTGTTCTCAAGGGCGATCGCCTGACCAAGGCTCTTAATCAGGCCGCATACTTGAGTTGAGGTGCCTATCATAATCAAAAAAACAGCGGGCGATCGCAATTATGTATGAAGTTCCAGGAATTCGCTCCGCCTAGAGGTCGCCCCCTGGCTCAAGCCCCACACTCCTCAACTACAAACAACATTGCTGCTGGGAACTGTTTCTAGCTGACTGCTTCTAGAGCCTAATAAGGCCCTCAGTCATCAGCGATACGGTATATGATGGCTGAACTTTCTTGATGTGTCGATGGGGAAAAGTTCAGATAAATTCTCTCTCTTGCTCGGGTAGAAACTGGATTTATTCGGTTACTCAATTAGCAAGAAAATAGTTCGTTCGAACTAATTCAGGATGTAGGCTTTTGCTTGATTAAATTCAGCCGCTGGCAATCACTTTTCCCTGCTGGCTTGGCGTTCCATCTAGCCAAAGTGAGTCCTCAACCTCCCTTTTCTCAAAAGTGACAGTTTTCTCCACTGCCGGTGATGAAATTGGCGATCGCCACACTGATGTTCCAGCAATCAACCGAATAAGGGAGCTTGCTGATGGGGAACCGCGATCGCCCTGTGAGCTATCCAGTCAGGCTGGCGGGTGCTGCGGCTGGAATCCGTAACTGGCGGCGAAGTTAGCTGGTCTTTTCAGGAATCGCTGGCACGCAGTAAGTCATGGGTGCCCGTTGCTTCAGCTCAGCGGCAATGTGGGTAGCGGTAATTTCTTCGAGCGAGCACTGATGTTTGTGCATCAAATCGAGTAATAGGGCGCGGGAAATGAGAGCGGCTTCGGCTAAGAAGCGATCATTCATCGTCAGACTAGACGCTTGGATTTCCGCTAATTCGTCGTGCAGTTGCTGAATCATGGTGTCGGTAGTCAACATTTCAACCTCCCGGTAAATGCCTGAGGAACCGTCGTGGTAAAGGCTTTCTGTAATGATGCGATCGCCTTCATAGCTTGGTTGTAACATCATCCACCCCGAAGCAAAACGGCACAACTACATAAGTGGTAAGGGCTGAGATATCGGGGTGAGTACATTTACCCAAACGGCAGCAGAATAAAAGCTCCATTACCGCAAAACACTCTACGCCTGGACCAACAACTGAGTCCTTGACGTTGACTGCAACTCAGGCCAATAGCCAGCCAAGACAAGATAAGTCCGCAACTCTATAGAACCTATTTGAGATCTCTAGGCAGCAGTGGCTAGCCGCTTGAACATGAGTCTGATGAAACACAGGTCGAGTTGAGCTTTGGCATT
>Ga0081526_100370_pt1 | contig 21619 bp, 18 predicted proteins | sample HotLakmasection2_FD_70991 | JGI IMG/M metagenome (GOLD analysis project Ga0081526, IMG submission 70991) | Hypersaline microbial mat communities from Hot Lake, Washington, USA - Section #2 (SPADES assembly) (version 2) | ecosystem: Environmental > Aquatic > Non-marine Saline and Alkaline >... | reverse complement strand
GCCCAATCTCTCATCTCATTGACCTCTTGAGTGGAATCAGTATCCTTAATTTTTATCCTCTCGCAATTGAAATCGCAAATCCATACCTCGCAACACTTCTATGTACTTTTGCGTAATGGATAGTTTCTAGAGGGGAGAGAGTGGGTCAGTAGAAAATTTGCGTCTTGAGCCAGTCGCCAGTAATGGTTCAGGGTTTCATCACTAAAGTTGGGAGAACGGGCAGTATTGAAACAGTGCGGGGGACTGGCAGCACAATATTTGTGGCGGTTCATGCCTTGAATTGGAACGCTGCTGTCGAGCAAGACCTTGCCATGCTGGGCACACACCAAAACACCAGGAACCTGGTGACTGCGGTGCCAATACAGTTCCCCGTAGATTTCCTGGTCCTCCTGAATGCATTGAGGGCAAAATCTGAAATATTTGGGTGGCTGGATTGAACTAGCCCTGATTCCGGAGAGGTCATGAATCCCTGCACCCTTGTCTGAAATCATCGTCATCCTGAGTTGCTGCGATCGCTCTTGGGATAGGAATGGAGCATAAAAGGGATAAAGGGTGTGATGCTGAATCCATTCCTCGACGGGTTTATCGGAAATAGGTGAGAGATTAGTCGTGAGTGCCTCCAGATGGCAGGGTAAATCCGCTGTAGCGATCGCATGACGGGTGTTGAACAGCTCTTGCAGCGTGCATTTAGGACTGAGGTTGCCACTACGGAGGTGGTAGCGTGCGATTGTGCTGTAGAGGAGTTCATCCGGGTAGGGTGTTGGGAAGAAGCCGAGCATGGACGTAGCTCCGATCGCTAATGCTTGCTACATCGGTCATCTGAAATTGGAGCGGGATGAGTTCAGGTTTGAGTGGATATCGCGTGTAAGTCGATTGAAGGGGTCATCGTCTCCACGCTGACAACGAGAACATAGGCAGCCTCGGCATCAGGAGCGTTGTCCCACCCCGCATGACCCGTAACTGCAATACAAAATGTGCTGTCCAAAGCCGTTCCTTTGATCTGCATCCAATCCTTCTGCAAGGTTCCAATATTTCTGGAACGGCATTTCAACGCACCTGTTTGGCGGTCATAGCGCTGACACGTACCGATTGCCCACCGAAAACGGTTTGGTTTTTGCGGTGCTGCCGCCTCTTCCTCCTCGCTTTCGTATCCTTTCAAAATCCGTTGCAGGAATAGCTCGGGTGTTTCTCCTTTGCGGTTCGTCTGCCAGTCCAGCCAGATTGAAAGATAATCTCGATGTCCTCTGCCTGTGCGAGCAGGGCACGCCTGATACGCCAACGTCACTTCAACTTGCAGCTTGCAGGCTTGTACTCCAACCGCTGTCAGATCTGGTAGTCGGACCTGATAAACCTGTACCTGCCGTGCCTGGATGTGCTGCACCTCTGACGTTATCCAGGTAACGCGATTGAAGGGATTGGCGATCGCCCGTTGCCCATCGAGGTTGCCATACCCATTTGTTTGTAGTTGCTCTATTGGCGGCTTTGAACCTGGCGTTGCGCAGCGGGTAGAATGCACCAGCAAAGCTCGATAAAGCAGAGGGCTTTGCCCTGGTAACGCTGCTGCGATTGTCCTAATTTCATCGAGGATTGAGCGATCGCCTTCGCTCACATCTGGCTTGAGCGTATTCCAGATACCTGGATGCCTCTGCTCTTTGTAACCAATGGCGAGTGCTTGAAAACTGTGCGCTGGATCGGGTAATTCCGTTGTATGAGAGGTGGCGACCGCCCGAATAATAAACAAGACTTCTCTCTCCGCCATCAGTTGGTCGATCGCCGCTGCCCAGGCGCTCATGTGCCGGGAGGAGGCAGGAGTTGGATGAGCAATTTCCAGGACGAATATCCGAATGCCCTGCTGTTCGTGATAGCGATCGACCAACTCATCAAGGACATTGGGCGGGAACTCGGCGGTCGGTAATCCTGTCACAATCGCAATTCCGACTGGATCGACCTCCACCTGATAGCCAGGGGAATGGAGCGCAGGGGCTTCCACCACTTCAAACAGGTAGGGGAAGTTGAACACCAGATCCCGTAACCCTGCCCCAGAGATCTTTACCCGTGCTGAAAAACTGTCTGCCTGTCGCGCACTCCCGGAAATCTCGCTCAGGATTTCCCCCCCATAGCTGGAAACAAAATCTTCTAACTCTCTCACCCGCTGGTACTGCAACCCGTCTAAAGTATGCAGATGCTGCAACCGCTTCTCATGCCAGCGCTGCAACCGTTTACAGTACTGTTCATCGGATTCCTCGTTCTTTTGCAGGGGAGAACGGGAAACAGATGATGGTTCTCCGGCACAGGCAACACCGACATCAACAATGAGCCACTCTTCATCCGATAGCGTGCTCCAGCGTTCTATCAACGCGGGGGAGAGGAGGTACTGAAGGCGCTCCCTCCCATCGAGCACTTCCCAGATGCCGGATATCCTGCCGCCCCCCCGTTCTTCATTGAGAAATAGCTCAATCTTTTGCTGAAATCCGTCTAACTTCCCACCAGCAGGAGTTGCCATCACATAGCCATCTTCCAGGTGGCTGACTACTTCTAATCCCACAGCTTTGAGGCAATCCTGCTGCGTGGTGCGGTTGGGGTCAGTGCGCACCAGCAGGGGCATCGAGGCAGGGGCAGGAGCCTCTGGAAACTCCCGTTGTTCCTGTCGCTGGGTCCAGTCCTGAGCAATCTGCTCCAGGGATTCCTTCAACTGGTGCCCATGCGCCTCCCGCTGCATCCGGTTCTGAAGGGTCTGTTCGGGGAGGGGGCGCGGAAACGGACCCGCTGGCTTGGCCTGTCCTGCTGTCAGTTGCTTCAGCGGTCGGTGTGGGTAGAAGGAAGTCGGATCAGTCGATGGTGTGGCTGACGATGCAGATACAGAGGTTGATGGAGATGGGAACTGTGTCATGGTGCTTGGTACTCCCAGACCAGGGGACGCCAGTTGGGGGGGATGATGCCATCACGTAAGGCTCTGGCAATCATGCCCTGATGGGTAGAATTGGCACGCAGACAGTGGCAGCGACGACAGAGGGTGCGGAGGTTGCGATCGCTATTTCCACCCCCCCTTGAGAGTTCAAGGATATGGTCGATATGCGCCTGCTCAAGCGGTAAGGAGCCTGGAGGCTTCTCCCTACAATGCGGTCCCTGGCAGCGCTGACCATCCCGCTGCCAGATCCGCCTGCGCGTCTGATTCCAGGTGATGCAGTCCGGGCGTTTGTGTTTGCTCATGGTCAATCCTCAGGAGTACCGTGCCGTGCCAGAGCGGACCTGCGCCTAGCCTTGCCGAGTCGTACCGGGTCAGACCGAGTCGCGTCCAAGCCAAACCTTGCCATGCCGTGTAATGAGAGAAGGTAGGAGAGAGGAGCGGAGGCAAATTCCATCAATCGTCGTTGACCGAAAATGCCAGCACCTGAAAGCGTCCATAGCCGATGGTGCGTCCATCTGCCAGTCCCACCAATCTGCCTGCATCCAGCAAGACTGCCTGCATCTCACTGCGCGAGACGATGGTCTTATCCCAGGTGAGGGTGAACTGGCACTGCCAACCTGGAGCCGCCGCCACTCGATAGCGGATATTGCGGCTGCGGGTTGCGATGTTTTTGACGACGCTCATGAAGACATAGACCGCTGCATCATCCAACTCCTCACTGCTCTTGATGGGGTTCTCCGGCAGAGTGCGGTTGAGCAGGATGCGCCGCTCTGTGACCTGGAGGGTAGAGGCGACATGGCTCATCAACGTACTTTTGCCCCGGCGGGTATGTTTGGCAGCATCCCGTAGACAACCAAAGACATGGGTGGGCAACAGGTAAAGCTGGCGTTCATCAGTAATGAGGACATTGCGTTCCCATTCAGTTGGGTCATTGCCAGCGGTGCCCGATCGCTCCTGGCGTTTGCCAAAGGACTCGGTGGGTTTCAGGTGGTTCCACAGCAGGGGGCGGGTGCCTTCGATGGTGACCGTTGCCTGCAGGTAATTGCCGATGCTGGCACTCAGCGGCGTGGTCAGGGTTGCAGTGCTCATGGATAGATCTCCCTGTGAGCAGGTGTACTATTCCCTCATTAAACGCACCCTGCCCCGATTGAGCAAGCGCTTCCCTGCACCATGCAGGGAATTTGTGTCAGCCCGTAAACGGATGGACAAATACTGAACACGGCATACAAAAGCCAGAAGACTTATGCCCCATTGCCTGTGTCATTGCAGAGGTGACGGCGCAGGGCATCGGGAATCTCGTCGTAGTGTTCCCAGAGGAAGTTGACCTCAGCCAGTCGGCGCAGGTAGATGGGTTCTGGTTGACGGAAGCTCCGTCCCTGCAAGAACCAGCGGTCAACGGTGGATTCTGAGCAGCCACAAATCTTTGCCATCTGAGCATGGGTGATATTCCACTTTGCATAGAACGCGATGGGAGACATCCCAAACTGGCAGTTGAGGTAGAGCGAAAGCAGGGTCTGTTCCCGTTGCCCCAGAGGTTTCATGGCAGGGTCATCTCATCAGAAGCAGCCGTTGATTCATCCTCCGAGAATGCTTCTAAGTCAGCTTCCCAGGCGGTGTCGCAGGGAGTCCAGGCATGGGAGGGGCTATCAGCATCCAGCCAGAGGGTGTATTTCCAACTCCAGGCTTGGAGATGAGGGGCAGGTGCATACTGGATGCCGATGATGATGCCGTGGTCGGCAGTCGGGCGCGGTCGCCACTGCACGCGATCGCCCCACGCAAACCTCGGAGATGCGATGCGTTGCGGAAATTCAGACGGGAGGGCAGCAAAGGTGACTGGCGACATAGTGACTACTGAAAGGAGAGGAGGATAATTTAATGAGGTAGCCTATGCCCACATTGAGATGACATAGGCTACCGCAATGGAAGAAGCAATTCGAGATTGGTTGACGGAAAAGGGATTTCCGACCAGCGATGAGGGATTGAACAGTTCCCAGATATAGGTAGAGGAAAAATGAATCTACCGGATAGTAATTTCGATTCCATGCTTGACCAAGGGATGCCATTGCCATTGAACACAATTACCTAACTGAAACCGACATGCCAGAAGTGCAGTCGGAAATCGACAAGGAACTAATCGAAAAGCAAGCCAATTTTGAGATGAGACACAGACTAAATCCCACCACGATGCGGGGAATTGAAAGTCTGAAAGCAGAATAACACTTATAGTGTGAAAATTCACACTCATCATAGGTGGATTCCAGATCTCCCTTCCCGCAAGATTCATGCGTGAGCAAGGATGAACGCACTGATATCAAGTGGTTATTTGGCAGAGCCGTCCGTAAGCGTCGGCGCGAACTTGACTTGTCTCAAGAAGAACTGGCGGAACGAGCAGAACTGCATCGTAACTATGTGTCCGATATTGAGCGGGGCGATCGCAATCCCTCCCTCGAAAATATTCACAAACTGGCACGGGCACTGGATATGACGGTATCGCAACTGTTCAGCACCTATGGTCTGGATGAGGTGAATGAGTCCAGTGCTGAGGAGTAAGCTCTCAGCTTTCTGTGCTTGGCTATGAGCTTCATTTGGCTTGGCTTTGCAGTAATTTTCTGTAGTGCGATCGCAGATTTTCAGAGATGTTCTGAAGTTCTGGATTGAGATCACTGGACATCTAAAGCACCAGCCACGAGAATATAATTCCTCTGTACTAATTTCAGTGATGACAATTCACAAGAATGCCTGGGAACGGATGCTCGACAGTCACCCTCTGTTGCTGCCGCGACTGCACTTGTGGGCTACCCGGCGTCAGGTCGATAACCCTGATGAGCACATTCACTCGTACCTTGACGACCTGTGGGGTATCGAACAATCGTTGCCGTTGATAAGTAACCACCGTAAAAAAGTAGGTCGCCCCAGGTGCTTTAGCTCGTCTGTATTGCATGACCCAAATGATACCGTGCGATTTTCCGTTGGGAAGGCTACGCCAACGCTGTTGATGGAGTTTTGAGGGCGATCTAATCAGTTTTGGATTTCGGATTTTGGATTTTGGTAGGAATATGAAGGGCGATCGCTTATTGGGTAGGGGCGGTCGCTGTGTAAGTGTGAGAGGGGCGATCGCTTGTGGGGGGGGTGAAAGGGGCGATCGTTTTTTGGGTGGGGCGATTGCTTTTGGAGTGGGAGGGCGATCGCTGCTGTGGGAATAGAACGACAGGGGGGCGATCGCTTTGTGGTGGATTGAGGGGACTGGCTTATAATCAAATATCAGACTCCAACCTGGCGTCCAACCCATGACCATCACCCCTCTTAAATCCAACCCGCTGCGCCTCATTTCCACCGCTGATTATCACCGGATGGCTGAGGTTGGCATCTTAGCGGCGGATGAGCAGGTCGAGCTACTTGCCGGACAAATCATTCAAAAAATGCCCAAAGGTCCCGCTCACAGCGCTCTGTGTAAACGTATCGAAAAACTACTGGAGCACCAACTGGGAGACCAGGTTCTGGTGCGACTGCAAGATCCCATCCAACTTGATGCCTATTCAGAACCCGAACCCGATATTGCAGTCGTTCATCCTAGCGAAAGCTTCTACGCTGATCATCATCCTATTCCCAGCGAAGTCTACCTCATCATCGAGATTTCCGATACCACCCTGGAGCGCGACCTTGGCAGCAAAGCAAACCTTTACGCTGCCGCTAGCATCTTGGACTATTGGGTACTAAATATCGCCCTGCAGCAACTCCACATATTCAGAGATCCTGAAGCCGATGGGTACCAACGCCAACTCATTTTGAAAGCACAGCAATCCATCATGCCTCTGGCTTTTCCTAATTGCACTCTGACCGTTCAGGAATGCTTCGGCATGTAAGTAGGGCGATCGCCCACATAACCCCTGTTGGGTATCGCTGTCGCCTCACCCAAGCCACACCATTCCGCCCTCGTCGTTCGAGCGATCGCCGTAGGGCATTTCAACATCCCGATACCCTTCTTTGGCTCTCATTCCAGGCTTCGCATCGCTGGCATCAATTTTGGATTGCGGATTTTGGATTTTGGTGGGAATGGGAGGAGCGATGCGTACTGACACACAGGCTACGCCAATGCTTTTTGTGGGAGTGAGGGGCGATCGCTGTCAAATGATATTTAACTAGCCAAGGAATCACATTGTTGTTGGAAGCGATCGCACCACTCCTGTGCCATCATAGCCACTTGTTCACGTTCAGATTCACTAGCCCATAGCTCAGCCCAATTTAGTTTCCAGCGGGAGAGCGATCGCTGAAGTTCCAACAATTCAGTAGCCGAACTTATCTCGGTTTCCAAATTAATCGTTGGCACCGTCCATTCCACAAAGAATTGGCTTTCCCGAACCAAATGTTGGGCCACTAGATCATCACTGCCCTGACGAACCAGAAGATGTAGACGCATCAAATTCAGCGCCAAATTCCCCAACTGACTTACCCGATTTCCCTTAAGATACTGAGCCTTCAGTAAGTCCCAATTTACTGCCATTGAACACCACCCAAAAGCAATTTCACAATCTGGTCAATGCGGCCTCGAAGGACAACATCCTGGATTTCCATCGAACGATTGTTGGTACTGGGACGAATATTGATAATCGACTCATACCCTACGCGTTGCTGAAAGGGATACCAATCTGCCACCCAAACATTTACCTGCTCACTACCCTTATCCAGAAGTGTTTGTTCACAGTCCACATGAAGTTCCCCACCTCCTGCCAGAATACCAAGCTCCACATCTACAGCCAGTTTAATATAAACTCCGAGAGCCTCCAGCATATCCTGCATTTGTTCAGGAGTAGCCTGGTCACGAATAATGTGGATCATTAATGAATTTCAAAAACAAACCCTGCTTCTAAATTCTGGCGTTGCTTAATCCAGGGATGAATTTTTTGTTGGGAGCGTTGGATAAAGGTTTTTCAAGGAAGGCTATACCAACGCTTTAGTAGGGATGTGAGAGGCGATCGCTATTTGAGGATATGCAGCCGATTCATGTTGTAGGGGTGAGAGGGGCGATCGCTATTTCAGGAACTGGAATGATGGGGAGTGTGGCGATCGTGACTGAGGGGCGATCGCCCTCCCCTCCACAGCCTCCGCTCATTATCTTCCACGCTATAGGAGTTGCTGCCCCTCTGTGACCAATGCCTCGAATAGCGGGTCGCCCCAACTCATCAGCCGTAGCGATGGGGTTTCATCAAATTGCTCAGGCTTGAAGGTCACAGCATAGGTCTGCCCCTGGTATTGCAGATGCCATACACCGGATTCTGCCGGAGTGAAGCGAATGCCCTTGGCGCGGAACTGTGCCGATTGGGTCAGGGTTTGTTCGATGTCGTCGGGGTGGATGGCGACAGAGGGCAGTGGTTTTTGAATCTCGCGCAGGTCGGCTTCTACGTTGCGCTTCACCATGTCATCTAAGCCAGGGCGCAGGGGTGGGGTGGCTAAGACGCGATCGAACTCCGAGAGCAGTACGTCTTCCTCTTCCTCATCGACGCTCATGGTGGCTTGCTCGATGAAGGTGGGCACTTGCGCCAGGATGGGTTGCAAGTTGCCGACGACATTGGTGAAGGCGTCAATGCGATCGCGCAATTTCCGGTACACCTTTGCCTCAACGGTACCGTCGTAGTAGAAGTTGTGAATGGTGACTGTTGGATAACGTTGTCCGATGCGGTCGATCCGCCCGATGCGTTGCTCAACGCGCATGGGGTTCCAGGGCAGGTCGTAGTTGATCAGCACACCGCAGGTTTGCAGGTTCAAGCCTTCGCTAGCTGACTCGGTGCAGAGCAAAATCTTGATTGTGCCCTCACGGAACTGGTGCTTGATGGATTCTTTGGGCACACTTACCCATTCCTCCTCACGCCATTGTTCGCCGCCCCTCCCGGAGTAGCACGCCACCTGATCGCCATAGAGTTCGCGCAGTTGCTCTCGCAGGAAGTCCATGGTGTCGGTGTACTGGGTGAAGGCGATCGCACTTTCCCGCTGCATCAACTCCTGCCGTAGGATGTCGATGAAATGCGCTAGCTTCGAGTCTTCTCCTGTATTGCCAAACCGCCGCAATAGCGATTCGAGATACTCGATCTCCCTGGGGTCTACAGGCTCCATAAACTCTTCCAATCCTTCAAGAACTGCATCGCTGACATCTTCCAGGGCAATCAGGTCGTCTTCGCTGAGCTGGGTGGCACGTTGGTTGAGCAAGTCATCCAGGCGTCGCTGGAGGGATTGCTGGATGGCGTAGAAGGAACTTGTGAGACGCTTACGATAGAGGGTCATCAAAAAGCCCAGGGCTTTGCGCTGCTCCTTTTGGGCGAGGCGGTAGAAGTGGCGCACATAGTCGCTGACCTGGCGGTAAAGCTCGGCTTCGCGGATGGGTTCCAGGGTGATGGCGTTGTCGTAGACCTGGCGGGTGGGGACATCGCTGGCGAGTAAGCCCAGGCGGAAATACACCCGCAGGGTATCGCGGGTGTGGCGGAACATCATGTCTTTGAGGGGGGTGTTGGTCGCCAGAAATTGCCGGGAGGCGTCGAGGAAAGCATCGTTTTGGAGGAGTTGGCAATCGCCTATCACCCTCATGCGCCCGTTCCACACATCCTCCACCTTGCAGGCGAGCATCCGATCTTGTTGGTGGAGTTGGGCTTGCAGCAGGGGGCAGGGTTGTCCGCCGTGGCGGAAATAGTCCTGGGACATGGTTTGCCAAAAGTTCAGCAGATGGCGATCGGGGCGTTGCTCCAGGGAGGCGAAGTAGTCACAAAAGGTGTCACCGCTTGACCAGTAGCCCTCCAACCCCAAAACATCGAGCAGGTCAAATACTTCGATGGGGTCTATTTGCATGGGGGTTGCCGACAGCAAAATCATCGCCTGGGTTTGCTGTCGCAGGCGATGGAGTAGTTGCAGCAGCCGATTGGGGGTGTCTTTGCGGGCTTGGGGCGATTTGCGACGGGCATGGTGGGCTTCATCCACCACGACCAAATCCCAGGGTTCGGCATCGAGCAATTCCTGCATCCGCTCCTCGCGCCGCACCAGATGGCTGGATGCCAGAATCAGATCTACGGTGTTCCAGGGATTGCTGGCGGGCTGGCGGGTCTGTTTGTAGGGGTCGCGGAGGCTGCCCTGGGTGTAGCTCCAAAAATGCAGGTTAAATTTCTCGCGCAGTTCGTCCTGCCACTGGGGTTGGACACTGGCAGGAGCCAGCACCAGCACGCGCTTGACCCGTTGGGAGACGAGCAGGTAACGGAGAATCAGCCCGGTTTCGATGGTTTTGCCCAACCCCACTTCATCGGCAATCAAAAAGCTACGGGGAAATTCGGCAGCGACACGCTTGAGGATTTTGATCTGGTGGGGCCAGGGCTGAATCGGGATGGATTCGAGGCAGGCGGTGATGCATCCGGGGTCTTCGTGGATCTGGGCGATCGCCCGAAACTGTTCTCGCTCCTGCTCTAGAGCCTCGGCATCGACATGCTCCTCTGGGGGTTCTGGCTCAGCGGGTTGGGGCGGTGGTTCCAGGGCAGGGGCGATAGTTTTGAGGCGATCGCGCTCCTGGTTATTCAGCGGACGGGGATTGAATTCATCGTCAGGAACCCAGGTGGGCTTGGTCGCAGGGGCATAGCGGATCAGCTTTCGTTTGACTGCATCAGGGACTTCGAAGACACGCACACTGGGGATCTGGTTATACCAATGCTGCTCAAAGCGGAAGACTTCTTCCTGGACGCGGGCGAGATCGCGATCGCCCTCCCAAGAGCAAAACACATGAAACGATTCAACGTTAAATTGCCACCCTCTGCCAGACTCATTGTTAGACCCTGTTGTGGCCAGTTGATTCCCCTCGGCATCAGTAAAGACACATACCTTCTCGTGATAGAGATAGTGGGTATGAATGGCCTCCTCCGGATCGAGGGGCACCCCATCTTGGCGCACAGGGACGGCAATGCGGATATCCAGGCGATCGGCTTGAATCAACCAACTCAAGATTTCGAGGCGCTTGAGTTGCACAAAGTTTTGGGGTGGGGTGAGGCTGGCATCGAGGCGCTGGGCAACAGCATCACGGAGGGCATAGCCCTGCTGAATGGCATGAAGATCGGCTTTGTTGAGATGGCAACTCATGATTAGCCGAATACGCCCTTCGTTGTGCAGGAAGGCTCCCAGTCCTCCAGCGACCTGGCTCAAGATAGCGCTACTGAAAAAGCCGGATTTGCGATCGTATTGGATGGAGCGCTCTAGGGCGGGGATGTAGAAATCAGCGACGGGGTTGCTGGTGTCACTGGCGTAGCTAATCTTCCATGCATGGTTCCGCAAGGAGATCAATGAAAAAAATCTACTCATATTTTAGTTAAAAGTGATTTATAGACTTGTTAATCGGCACTCAAAATAAGCATCTGAAATATATTCAGTTATCCTTCTTATAAAAAAGAGAACCAGATTTGGCTCATCTGAGAATTTGTCTAGTGAAACATTTCCAAAAGGCGTTTGAATTCGTATATTCTCAGGATTTGAGGGATGGTGCGCTAAAGCATTCCTTAACATACGAAACGTATTATCCAAAGGTTTATCCCAAAGGTGGATTAGCTCTTCTCGACGCGCCCTTTCCAAAGCAACACCGAGGCCCGCATGTTCTTTCGTTATTTCTTCTCTTTGGCTAGCATCAGATAACCATTCAGCGTGATTTCTATCAATGACTATTTCCAAATAACACTTGTCTTCATCTCTGTGTTGTTTAGAGGACCTATAAATCTCAAAATCAATAATTCCTGGGGAATTTGGGTTCTTCAAATTTCCATCGTGCTCAAAGAGATCAAGTTTATGATGAACTCCATTCCATTCCAACTTTCCAGTAACTTTATTTGGGTATCTTTCATAAGTACGAGATCTGGTGATCCCCCTCATTAATAAATGATCCCAAATAGTTGTTTCAAGTGCCAGCAAGGCTAAAGAAAGCGCCGAAAGATTGAAGCCTTCTGCCAGGCAAAGGAACGAGGAATTCAACAACTGTATCAGAGACTCTGGAACAATTTCATCAAGTTGGTAATTGATTTTTGGCAACCAGATTGTTTCGTGTCCCTCATCACTCCCCAAATTCCATGATACACAAATAATAGAATCATCATTGATAGCAAGGCTTCCCAGCCTAGCATTAGATGTATTGATACATTCATCTAATAAACGTTGAGTATCCGTTAGAGATAACAACCTTTTCTCAGAAATATATGTAAGCACATGAAAAAGAAGATTGGTTTGTTCAGGCTGATTAATAAAACCCGCCAGAAACTCAAAATGATCGTCTATAATTTTTTCGGTCAACTCATCTATCGGCATATTCAACGTGTTTTTACAAACTGACGCATACGCCTGCTTTAGATGAATTAATTCAATTTTCGCTTTGAGCTTACTATATGTAGAAGCGACTTGAGAACTACTTAATTGCAAACTATGAATCATAGCTCTCACTCCCATCTAATAGATGACTAAGAGCCTCTTTGACAGCTTTCTGCTTTTTAAGTGCTCGTGCTTGATACTCAAAGGATTCTCGTAAATCCTGAGAAATATTTCCCTGAATATCTGGAGGCAAAATTGGAATAACTAACTGCCCTAAGAGTTTGGGATAAATATGTCTTATAATGCTTCCAACACTCAAGCAATCAAGCTGTTTTTGAACAATTTCACTTTGTAGTACAGCAAAAACATATTCAGGTATAACTCTCTTATCTTTAACCGAAATCAGACTTATTTTCTCGTCTATAACTGCATCTTGGAAGTTACAAGGTATGATTGCCAGTAAAAAACTATTTCCAAAGTTTGAAATTAGAATGTCATTTTCTTCCACATAAACTACATTCTGATTGTTATCAAGATCTACATATCTAAAAGCTTTTTCTGAATCTAAACCATATTCTAAACTTTTAGTTGTTATGACACGAGTGTTCCCACTATCCTTCCTCTTGAGTGGTCTTCCAGATTTAATTTCAGCAAGGTCACCAAGAAAAGCATACTCAGGAGAACTGATTTTCAATCTCTGTATAAGCCTGGTAAGTTCTGGTGCATAAAAGGAGAAATCCAAACGAAATTCTTTCTTTATTTCTGAAGTCGAGACCAAGGTTATATCCCAGAAATCTTCGTAGGCTCTTAAAGCTTTTCCTGTCTCTCTAAAATATTCGATAGCTTCATTGACCAAATGAAGTTTTTTGCCAGACTTCTCTGAATAGGATTCGTTTAGTCTGATCATAAGAATTGAATTCTTATTTTTTCTTCTGGTCCCTTTTTCTAAAAGAAGAATGCTACTCTTCAGCCTTGAATAAGGGATAAAAGTATTTGTTGGAAGACTAATGATTGCAGTCAAAAAACCTTTTTGCAGTAAATCCTCTCGAAAGACTTTGTAACGAGGGCTGCCTAAAAAACCTTCTGGAATGAGAATACTTGCAGAGCCATTGTTGGATAAAGTCGAGATTGCCTTGTAAAGATACAGAACAAATTTATCTACTTTTTTACCCGCAAATTGAGGCAGTTGTACGAGAAGTTCTTGAGGTACTTCAGTTACATCCAAAGTATCTCGGAATACCAAGCTACTCACAATATGATTAGTCTGCTTTGGAAGTTGTCTGTTGATAGTTGAGTCGTCCAAAAAATCCTTATGAATTATATTGAATTTATCAACTCCGTTGATTAATAGATTGGCACGGGCAATTCTTGCTATGTTTTCATTTTCATTAAATCCAATCATACTCAATTCTTGAAAGCTGCTGTCTTCATTAATTTCTAAAAAATGTTTTTGAGCAGCGAGTAATAGGCTACCGTAGCCAGAAGCAGGATCGAGAAAGTGGCTGCCTTTCTCTAGATCAAGCATTCTTGACATCAATAAACAAATCTGCTGAGGAATAGGTGGAGTAAATAACCTACGTTCTAAGACTGGTCCTATATAATTGAATACATCAGAAAAGTTAAAATATTCTCCTTGCCTTTGATTATCCTTGTTTTTACTAAATCTATAGGGCTGTAACTGCCTCACTATGTTCTGTAGAAGATCATGATGAAGATTCTTTAGTATGATTTCTGTAAATTGATCAGAGTCTAAGTTTCTTTCAATAATTGAAAGGATTCTGGATTTAGTTTCCGAAGAACTTTCGTTGAGATAAACCTGAAATTCATATCTGAGTGTCTTATCTTGCGTCTTTTCATCAATAAGTTTCGCAAAAAATATTTCGGACACTAACTGAAAAACTTTATCGTGCTCAAGATCAGTATTTTCTTCAACTGTGTTGATGATATCTTTAATGATTGATTCAAAATTCTCTGGCTCTAAATAGGCAGCTTGAGTAGTACGAATTAGTGAATACTCTGTACTTATCTCATCAGGTGATTCAAGAGATCTAATTTTATTTCCTGCGTCATCTTCCCTGATTTCATACCAAAACATTTTTCGGGAATCAGTCACCAGAAAGTATGGTGATGCAACTGCTTCAGCAAGGGCATATGCATGAATTAAAGCTGCATCAAACTGATCAAGTTTATCGGGTAGGCCTCTTTTAACTTCTGCAAGTAGCAAAATGTTTTTGTTACTATCGTGAACTACCAAGTCAATTATTCTAGTGCTATGACCAACTTTGGCTCTAAAATTAGTTGATATCCTCTTGAAGCCGAGGGCTTCAAGATATTCCGCGGTTTTTATAACCAGCTGCCTTTCGTCTTCAGTTACCATTAGTTTGCTCTAACTCGACACCGAATTTGATACTTTATATTATTCTTGTTTTTTAAGAAAAGCCTCTCTTGCGTAAGATTAAAACAAATCCATCTGCTCCTCCTCGAAGTCCAGTTCTGGCTGCACGTAGAGGACTTTTGCCTGAATCTCATCCATTGCCAGCCAGAGGTCGGCGAGGGCTTTTTCTTCGGCGATGCGTTTGCGATCGTCGCCGATGTGGGGGATGGCTTTGAGGGCGACTTCCCAGGCGCGCATGAAGAGGTCGTTGCTGAGCAGCCCGGTGGCTTTGAGGAAGCGGCGGACGGGGTCGATGTTTTGTTCTTCGAGATAGAGGGCGATGACGGCGTGGAGGGCGTCGATCAGGGAGGCGGCGGAGAACTCGTCGGGGTTGGTGGAAAAGGCGCGTTTTTTGAGGCGCTGTTGGGGGGTGAGGAGTTTGCAGGTGCCGCTGGCAGAGTCGAGCAGTTTATGGGTTTTGGCGAGGTCGGAGACGTTGAAGCCGCCGACGGCGAGGGCGAGCTGTCGCGCTTCATCGAAGGGGAACTCGCGGGCGCGGAAGGCATCCCAGGCGAGGATGTACCACTGGGTGAGGGGGTCGAACCCGGCGGTGTCGGCTTCGAGCAGTTTGCGGAAGCGGTAGTTGGCGATCGCCTTACGAGCTTCCCCAAAAGCGACTTCGGGGCGCATTTCGACGCCGGAGCTGTCGAGCACGGGCCAGGCGCGGCTAAAGACGTTGAGGGCGGGGCCAAAGGCGCTGAGGTAGAGGTCGATGCCGCCGATGTCGTTGGCTTCAAATTCGGGGGCGCGTTGCTCGACTAGGTTGGCGAGTTCGGGGCGCAGGTCATCCCACCAGGCGGAACCGGCGTTGGGGTCGCGCTTGCGGCAGACGAGGAGCACGGTGCTAGAGACGGAGTTTTTCTGAGCCTGGTGCAGGTTTTGCGGGTTTTCGGTGCTGACGGCCCAACTGGCGGTGATTTCAAAGCCCGCGTCGATGAGGGATTTGGCGAGCACGTCCCAGGCACCGGAGTCTTTGTGGTTGAACTGGACGGTCATGACGCCGTCGTCGCGGAGAACGCGGAAGTATTCGGCAAAGGCGAGAGCCATTTTGGCTTCGTAGTCGCGGTTGGCGAGTTCTTCGGGGCTTTCGCCCATGTTGCGGAAGCGCCCTGGATTAGCTATCGCCTCATTATCTTTGTCCGTTAAATCATTTAAAAATAAATTAGGTAAAATCTTTAGTAAATTTACGCGCAGCCAGACATAAAAGAAATCCGATATTTCTCCATAACGAACTGAATCATAGTACGGAGGATCTGTCACGATTACGTCAACAGATCCTTTGGACAAATGCGTTAGATTGTCAGCCGATGCCACATTGATACTAATGATTCCTAAATTATCTTCTTTGGCTTCATCAAAAACTAATCCTTGAGAGTTTTTGCCTAAATAATCTTTCGTCAGCTCCATGTATTCTGAGGAGACCGTTTTTGAGCACCACTCCCATAATTTGCGTGGAGTCGTTTCTGGATAATTCCACATCAAATTAAGTGAATGCGAAGATGAAACGCCAGCGGGGACAGGTGGATTACCTCTCCACCTAGACAGCCTAGAGTTCATATCAGCGCATCTATCAATAATTAGCGACAAGTAAGTTATTATTGCTTCTAGTTCATTAGGTAACTCTTCTTCTATCTTTTTTCTGGCATCATCAATCACTTCAGAGAACGTAGCAAGAGTTAAAAGCTGTCTTTGATTGAAGGTTTCTACCCATCGATTAATTCCATAAAGAAATAGGTCAGGGCCACGTTGAGTATTAGAAGGTATTGATTGATTGGGAATATAATTCTCTATTTCCAAAAAAGACTGTCTTTCTAAATAGTGCTCTATAGAGCATTTGTAGGCTTTAAGGTCAGATTCGTCAGGTATTCTAAAGCCAAGTGATTTGTCATGTCTTCTGAAGACAACTGCGTATAACTGACTTCCTAGCCCGTAAGACTGGGCAAATGATTTAATGAGTTCTTCTTCAACAACCTCTCCGCAATTGAGGCACTTTGCCACTCCCCTGCTTATAGTCGATAAAATATCAGGATCATAATCTCCTTCGTCAGACTTAACGGTTTTTCCACGTCCCTTTCCCCCTGAAACTAACTGAAAGTCAATTTTCTTATTCAAGACATTTTTGATAGGCTTAACAGCACACCAGTATCGATAATTAGATTCACCTAAACGCCTATAAAGCCACCAATTTGGACTTAAAGGCATAACTGATTCGCAATTGGGACATTTGACAGTGTGTGCCCATAAATAATTAATTGTTGTCTCCCCCTCCTGCGATGGAAAAAACTCCGCTAATCGCTTTTCTGCCTCATCGCCAACCCACTTCACCCACTTATCAATCTCATGCTGCAAATCTGGCCCAAACTTTAGCGGGTACTCCATCGCCGCCTTCATCGTCACCACCGCCACCGGGTTCAGGTCGCTCGCCAGCACATTCAGCCCATACCGCACCGCCTCAAACGGAATGCTGCCACCCCCCGCAAACGCATCCAGCACCGTCGGCGTGCGCGTGCCCCAGGTCTGCTCACACAGGTCATGCACCTGCTTAATGCGCTCTGGGCTGGGCGGCGTGCTATACAGCTTCCTCTTGCTCCACCGCTCTTGCTTGGCTGGGGCTTGCTCATTCGGCGCAGCCCGATCCAACCCCAGCAAATACTCAAACTCCTCCATCGTCACCGTATCCGGCAACAGCGACCCCAACACACTCGCCCGACTAAACGACAGCGGCTTCCGCGAATACCACCGATGCAGCCCCTTAAACGGATTGCCCCCATGCTCGTAATACACCTGCTGGTTCAGCAGCGTCACCGGAAAGATTTTCTCGATGAAGACGGGGGGGCGGTTGGTGTGAGCTTCGGTCATGAAGGAGAATTTCGTAGACAGCGGTGAGTTAAAGATAACCTCTGCTTAGTCTTCCCACCTATTTCTTCAGCATCCCCATAAAGAAGCTTAAATCTTGTTGTTCCTGAGTGTCCCCAAAAAGCTTGACACTCCAAAATCTGTAGGCTAAGTTTGACACATCGTCACTACAGGGACAACCAGGAACAGCATGGCTACACCCCGCTACACGGCTTCTAAATCCCTTCCTAAAGGGCGCTCATCATACGTTATGAACTTTCGGCATCCCCTTCGTAAAGATCCCAAAACGGGTCAAGGACTAAAAATTCGGCGAGGGCTTAGCACATCGGATGAAGCTGAAGCCGATGCTCTGGTTGCAGAAATGAATGAACTGCTCAGCAACGAGGGTTTTCACAGTGTTTCTATGAGAGCCGAAGCTGAGCGTAAATTTTCAGAGGTTATTACCAGAGCGTTTTATGACGATCTTGAAACGCCTGTAAACAACAATTGGTCTTTGAGGGAGCATCACCTGCCGCTACCCACTGCCAAAGAAGGATATTCCAAAGTATTGCTTGTAGGTACGACGGGTGCTGGAAAAACCTCTCTCCTGCGTCACCTGATTGGCTCTGATCCCGAGAAAGACCGCTTTCCCTCCACTTCAACAGCCAAAACCACCATCGCCGATACCGAAATCATCATGGCGGATGCGCCTTACCAGGCGGTAGTGACCTTTTTCTCTGAAGCCTCGGTGCGGACTAACATTCACGAATGCCTGCTAGAAGCTTGCCTGAAAGCTAAAGCAGAACTCGATAAAGCTACCGTTAGTAGTAGCGAAGCTGAAGCCAATGACAAAAAGATTGTCAATAGCCTTCTCAATCATCCTGCCCAGCGATTTCGACTGGGATACACTCTAGGCTTGTGGAAGCCTCTCATCAATGCTGCCGCCGAAGACGAATGGAGCGATGACGCAGACGAATGGAACGATGATGCGGGCAGCACCGAGACTACTGAGACTCTGGAAGACGAGGGAGTGATGCCTACTCCTGCCGAGAAGTCTCAAATGCAAGCTGTTTTGGAGGATTATGTTAACCGTATTCGTCAAATTACAGCGTCGGCTCTAAATAAACTCCGCGAAGAATTAGGTGGTATTGATCTCCAAGAAGAAGATCCCGACGTTGTTGAGGAACTGTTTGGTGACCTTGTTCGGCACCGGGAAGATACCAGCGATCTCATCAACGACATCATGGATGAGGTGCAGAAACGGTTTGATTATCTGATTGGGGGCACGTTGCGCAGAAGGGGCAGCGGCTGGCCCGAAGTGTGGACCTATGAAAGCGAAGACCGGGATGAATTTATTACCAAGGTGCGGTTGCTTTCCAGTAACTATGCCAAATATTTTGGTCGCCTCTTGACTCCCGTCGTTGAAGGGGTTCGGGTTAGTGGACCGTTTGCACCTGTTTTTACAGAAATCGATTGCAAGTTGGTCTTGTTGGATGGTCAGGGACTCGGTCACACGCCAGATTCTGCCAGTTCTGTCACTACCCATATCACCGAGCGTTTTAAAGACGTTGATCTGATCCTGCTGGTTGATAATGCCAAACAGCCCATGCAAGCGGCTCCCTTATCGGTGATTCGCTCCGTTGCCGCCAGCGGTTATCAGAAAAAGTTGGCGATCGCCTTCACTCACTTCGACCAGGTTAAAGGAGCTAATTTACCTGGCTTTAATGAAAAGAAGAGCCATGTGCTGGCTTCTCTCATGAACGGGCTTAACTCCCTCAGTGATGCCTTGGGTAATAAGACCGTCCGGGCGATCGAGCGCAACCTCGACCAGCGTTGCTTTATGATCGGCGGGCTAGACCGCTCCCTGGAAGCGGTTGCAAGCAAGAAACGTAAAACCAATCGGGATGAGCTGGAGCGATTGCTGGGTTACTGCCAGGGCGCTATCGATGATGGGTTTGCTATCGAAGCACGTCCTGTCTATGATCCTGCATTCCTCATGTATGCCTTGCAGACTGCAACCAATGACTTCCGCCAGCGCTGGGATGCGTTGCTGGGTCTGGGAAAGCTAGACGGCATATCTAAAGAGCACTGGACTAGAATTTGGGCACTGAATCGCCGCATGGCAGAACAGATCGACATTGAGTATGACTCTCTACGCCCTGTTGCTGATTTGTTAGCCCGACTCAACGAAGGCATCACCACTTTTTTGAGCAAACCTGCTGATTGGACCAAACGACCTAAAAACGACGAAGAGGAAGATGCGGCGATCGACGCGATCAAGCAAAGCGTGGATTTAGCCCTACGCAAGTTGTCACAATCCCGTATTGCAGACGAAGCCCTCAGACGTTGGCAAGCAGCTTTTAGCCATTCTGGACGGAACTCAACCTTTAAGCGGGCTGAAGACATCCAGATGATCTACAGCGAAGCTGCCCCAGAATTGGGCATGGTCATGACTGAGGTCGCTCGTGAATTTCTAAATGAAGTTCGACAAATTGTCTACACCGCTATTGAAGAGAATGGCGGCAAGATCGTGGCTGAGGCGAGCATTACTCAACGATAAAATACGGGCACTACAAAGCGTTTGATGTTGACGAATGGCATCAAACGCTTTTGCCATATTTCGATAAATTGCAATCACTGCACCCCTGCTTGCTGTAACTGTTCACGCACCCAGTCTCTATCCTCCTGAGTCAGGGCAGGTTGCACAGGTTGAGTGTAATCAATTCTCAAATCAAACCCTGCCCGCTCATACACCCCATTGAGAATCTCGTTTAAGTTGACCTCTGGCTCCTCATCCCCCGGTCTCAGGGGCAACGGAAAAACGGGAATGTCATCGCGCAGGGTAAAGGCATAGAGATGGGCGGTGGGGCGGCGATCGCCCCGGCTCACCAAAATCCGATAGGCCGTATCCGGCACATCGCCCTGAATTGGCATCGGCTTCCCTGCCCGCAGCAAATCAATCTCAACCAAATGCGTCAAACTCGTCAGGACTTGCTGCCGCTTGCGCAAATAGGCATCGCGCCCCTCCCCCGCCCGCTTATTTTTGGGAGACAGCACCTCGATCGCCGTCACCACCGCCCCAGACTTCACCTCTCGAATTTCGAGATAGCGTTCCTGCACCTCTTCCATTAATGGCACGGCCACCGTCAACGGTTCCGAAGCAGACATAACTGCCGTTGCTGCTGCCTTCTCACTCCGCTGGTCTTGAACCGACTTTGTGAAGACCGACACATCCGGAACGCCCACCAGCAGACTATCCTCTGGCTCTGCCATGTAGGTGCGTTTCTCAACGGCAACATAGTAGTTGGGGCGCAAAGGTGGGGCAATGGCATCCGCGATCGCCACAATCAAGCGGCTATGAACCTCAGCCCACAGCTCCGGATTTTCTAAGTAGGGATTCATGCCAGGGAAAGGCGATCGCATGGTGGTTGCTCCAAGAGAACCCTGAATCGATCATGACGCAAAAATCGGGTTTTGCTCAAGGATGAAGGATTGGTGACATTTTTTGCAGTAAATCAACCCGATTGAAGTTTTATTTCCTCTCTATAGCTCTTATCAAGCTGACAGGGAGACAGCGGTGGTCAAAAGCGTTATGTAGCGGTTGATGCAGACTGCTCCGACAAAAAAAGATAGGTCGAAGTTAGTACACCCGACCTATCTATTAAATATGATAGCTAAACAATATCAGAGCATTGTTCAAAATGAACTCAGCCATGCCTCATATTTACTTCTAACGCTCTTGGTGGCGAGTCTACAAGTTCTGAAGCAGGTGAAGCTAGAACGATTGGCGGAAGCCCTGCCTTTGCCGATTTTATTTGAGAGTCGTCGGAAGAAACTCCAGCGATTTTTGAAACTCGAGACTCTCCATATCGAAACCCTCTGGTTTCCCTGTATGAGAGGTCTGCTTGACCAGTTTTTCATGCCTGGAGAGCGCATTTATGTCGCCATTGACCGCACGAGCTGGGGCTGCATTAATATTTTGATGGTTAGCCTGATCTATGACCATCGTGCCTGGCCGATATACTGCAGGGGCATCGCACATTGTTTTGTATCAATCGTACTTGACAAATAGAACATAAGGGATGGTAAGCACTGTTATCGCCAATGCCGTCCAACCGCCATCATTGTGG
>Ga0081526_100353_pt1 | contig 22186 bp, 19 predicted proteins | sample HotLakmasection2_FD_70991 | JGI IMG/M metagenome (GOLD analysis project Ga0081526, IMG submission 70991) | Hypersaline microbial mat communities from Hot Lake, Washington, USA - Section #2 (SPADES assembly) (version 2) | ecosystem: Environmental > Aquatic > Non-marine Saline and Alkaline >... | reverse complement strand
GCAAAATTGCCAACCCCGCCAGAGACCTGCCAAATTGAATTTGGGATCAAAGTCGATACTCAAGCCGGAGCCATGGTGAGCAACTCGGCTGACGACAGCAACCTGCGGATAACATTTGTGTGGTCGCCCAGATCAGCGGCCCGCAAATAGTGCTGACTTTTAGCAACCACTAGCGGCAGTCAAACGCCTCAGAGCTGTTCAACCTTACTGATACATGCGATTCCAACTACTGTCCCGGAGTTGTTCAAGTTGCACAATCAAGTAACGTTGCTGAGTTTGCAGCCAACCTTCATTTTTGAAATCTTTGAGTAATCGCGTCACAGTGACGCGGGTGGTGCCGATCGCCGTTGCCAGTTGGTGATGGGTTAGCCGCACCGGAATCCGCACCCCGCAGGTTTCGACCTGGCCAAAATCTTGGGCAATCAGCAAGAGCAACTGTCGCAGTCGGTCAGCTACCAGGCGCTTACCCGCGATCGCTAACCAAGCTTCAGACTGCTGCAGCCGCAGCATCAAGTGACGACAGATGCCCGCCATCAACATCGGCGAGGACTCGACTTCCGCGAACGGTAAGGGCAGCACATCCACATCGGTCAGGGCGGTTGCCCAATAAGGGTCAACAATGGTCAAGGGCAAACCGATGGGCGTTGAAGGCCCGGCTAATCCCAATAAGGTCTCGCTGCCGTCTTGTTGAATTGTATAAAGCTGGGCTACGCCCCGACAGATGATGAGCACTTCATTGAGGCGGAGAGGAATGGTGCGGCCAGCTACGTAGGGTGTCAGCGTGCGCTCTCGATAGAGTTGCTCCAGCACCGCGACAAAATCTCCTGGAGAAGCCTGTTTAGCAGTGCTAGAAAGCAAAGAGGGTTTCGCAAACACAACTGTTTACCCAAAGAACATCAAAAATATTTCGGATGCACTGATCACTAACGGCCAGATTATCGGCTGGATAATCTGGCTCCTGCACCAAGGTGCAAGTTACACCGCCCCTAAATATTCCTAATTGACATGTTCAACAATCATTCTTAAGGGCTGGGGAACCTATGTTTAATAAATCATTAACGTCTGGCTAAAGTATTGAAATTTCGGCTTTTCAGCGCCTCTCATCTGAGGAATCGGAATCCCCCACCGGGCTGTGTCGGAGGCGTTAGAGGCTGTCCTGTCCCGTCGATAGTGCGTCGGGGCATAGTCAAGCCCCTACCAGAATTACTGGCAAGCCGCCCTAAACCGGCGTTTGCACTGCTTCTGAGTCGTGGCGCGGGTTGTTGACCTGCGTACTGATGGCGATCGTCGCCATCGCGTCCGCTTCGTAAGGACCCAGCAGAGCTTCTAGCTCGCCCCGGTTGTAGTGGGTGGGGTCTAACCAGCGGTCATAAGCAACGGGCGACAAAATCACCGGCATCCGATGGTGAATGGGAGCCATGGCAGCATTCGCCGCCGTTGTCAAAATGGTGCAAGAGAATTGGGTTTCGTCGGTTTCGGGCGATCGCCACCGTTCCCACAAGCCCGCAAAGGCAAACAGCGATCGCGTCTTGAGTTGAATGAGATATGGTTGTTTCTCTTGATCTTTGGGCGCTTTTTGCCATTCGTAAAAGCCATCGGCAACGATGAGGCAACGACGCTGTTGAAAGGCATTCCGAAAAGCTGGTTTTTCCGCAACGGTCTCCGAGCGGGCGTTGATCAGCTTGTGGCCGATGCTGGGCTCTTTGCTCCAGCCGGGAATCAAGCCCCACTGTTTTTCGTGGTGCAGGCGATCGCCCGTCTGCCGCGACTGCGTAATCACCGACACCAACTGACTCGGAGCAATGTTGTAGCGCGGGCGCAATGCCGGTGTAACCGAGAGTTGAAACGCCTGAGCTACCGTCTCCCCTGATTGAGTTTGCGAAAACCGACCACACATCGTCCCTTTGTACCGCTCAAACCATCACGCAATCGCCAACACCGAGCCCCGACTAAACCCGTTGGGCTACTTGCTGACGCTGCATTTCGTCGCGCAGATCCGCCGTCATTTCCTTCAGACCGCTTTCAAAGACATCGTAAAAGTAGGGCTGCAAAGGACCCATGCTGGCTCTAGCCGAAATGGTTTGGGTCAACAGCGTTTGGGCCTCGCCGTCAGCCTCCGCTACCGAGGTGAGCGCCCACGTACCCTGCATCTCGTCTAGCGTGCCATCGATCATGCGAAAATCGATGCGATCGCGAGGATACTCAATATTCTCCGTCACCATCTTGACGCGAATCGGCATAATGCCGATCTTGCGGCGATCTTTGCGCTCGACTAGGATCCGATTGTCCCGCCGCTCCAGCACGCGGCTGGCCACCACTGAAGGTAAAAACTGGGGAAATTGCTCATAACTGGTCAGCACTTGCCAAACAACTTCGGCAGGGGCTTGAACCAGCGCCAGTACGGTATAGTCCCCCTCGCTGCCGGTGAGCACGACCTCACCCTGTTGAAGGTCTTGCTGTTGAGTGGGGCTTAGGTCGGTGGTGAGCTGATTGAGGGGGGGCGCGAGAGACATAAGATGAATGGGAGAACGTCTGTTGTTATTATCGTAACGAATTATTGCATGGTCAGTTTCTTGGATGTTCAATCCGCCTACGTAAATTTTCCGGACCGGGTGCAAAGCCTGATGCTGAGCACGGTTACTCCGGCGGGGCAGCCCCAAGCTAGCTACACACCGTTTGTGACCGATCGCGATCGCGCCTTTTACATCTTCGTGAGTGGGCTCTCCAGCCACACTCAAAACCTGCAAACCACTTGTAAAGCGGGGATCTTGCTGATTGAAGATGAAGCCGACACTCCACAAATTTTTGCCCGTCGTCGCTTGATGTACGACTGCACCGCAAAGCTGATTGAGCGCCACGATCCCCATTGGGGAAATCTGGCCGATCAGTTTAAGCAGCGGTTTGGCAACCTCATTGACATGCTGCGGCAACTACCCGATTTTCAGATTTTCCAGCTAGTTCCTCAGAGTGGGCGCTTTGTCGTAGGCTTTGGGGCGGCTTATGACGTTGATGCCTCAAATCTGGAAAGGCTAATCCCCCCGGAAAATTAGGCCTGTAGCGGGCAGCGGAGATGGGCCTGGAGGACCAAAATTTGCTCACTTCAGGGCTTGTCTCAGCCATCCGGAAAGGAGCGATCATCCTTACGGCTTCTGTCGCGAGAGTTAAAGTTTTTCCCATGCGCCCCTGTCACCGATGGCATTTGAGTGTAGTTTTGAGAGGTTGTCTTTTTTAAGAGAACACCTTTAACAACATGACTGCAACACCACCAGTCTGTTTTTGTACATGGCTCTGATTTAGTTGAGCCCTAACAGGGCAAACTATTGTGAACATTAGCCCCGTAAAACGTCTATGAACGCCGAAAAATCTTTTACAAGTTCTGGAGTATCTCCGCTAGCTGCTATTGCGCTCAAATTTGTGGGTGTCATCACCATTTTGTCCGCGCTGCTAGATTTCCTGGTGCTGCTGATTCCGCCGAATTTTTTAGATGCTCAGTGGCAACTCAATGCGACCACTCAAATTGTGGATCGAGGCATCGTGCCCTTAGTCGGCATTGCCTTGCTGTTGACTGGTTTTTGGATTGACCGGAGTGCTGGCACCGCTAAACCCACTGGGAGTTTGTTCACCGACTTGCGCTTTTGGGCCTGTGCGATCGCGAGTGTGTTGGGGTTGATCTTCTTGATCATGACTTTCCTACATGTGAACAACGTGCGCATCACCGCCCAGGGAGCTCTAGCCCAGGTTGAGCGCGAAGCCAACCAAGCCCGAGAGCAGCTAGGACAACGCCTGGAAGGTGAGCTCAGTCAACAGCAGAGCCAACTGCAAGTGCTGCTCGAAGACGAAGCGTTGTTGCAACAGGCGATCGCGGCGGGGCAATTGCCGGAAGAGATTCAGCAGTTTCAGAATAATCCTGATGGGCTAAACGAATTTTTGACCCAGCGGGCGGGCGAAGCGCGTCAGGAAATCGAGACCGAGATTGGCACCCGTCGCGAAGATGCGCGGGGGCAAGTGCGGCAAGAGGCCATCAAATCCGCCACGCGCATTTCGATTAGCAGTCTGCTGATGTCGATCGCCTATATTGTGATTGGCTGGACGGGCTTGCGACGCTTGATGAGCATGGGCGGAGCCTGATCACGTTAGCCCTGAGGTTGAGCGGCTAATTTCCACAACCTAATTGCCCTTGAGGGAGGAGAGCGAGCGCTTTCCTCCCTTTTTTGATATCCCCACTTCGCGATCGCCATCGCCGCCCTGCCAAAGCTTGCCAACCGGACTTGCGGCCGGAACCACCGACCGAACCCATCCATCCACCCATCCACCCGGCTACTCAGCCCCTCCCCCAAACCGCGCCTGGTTGCAGAATCACCTGAATTCGCGACACGATGAGGGGCAGAGATACGAGAGTATCCATTCATCGCCCCCAGGAGCGCAGAACCTTGCAAAAATTGCCGTCGCTGCCGTTTTCCGTCAAACTCGCCTACGGCACGGGAGAGCTGGCGGCGGCGGTGCCTTCCAGCCTGTCTGCCTTTTTTGTGCTGTACTTTTTTACCGACGTGGCTGGCCTCACTCCCGCTTTAGCGGGCAGCGTGCTGCTGTTTGGCCGATTGTGGGATGCCATTAACGATCCCCTGGTAGGCTGGCTGAGTGATCGCACCGAGTCTCGATTAGGGCGTCGCTATCCCTGGATGCTGCTGGGCGTGATCCCGCTTTCAATTTGCTTTGTGCTGCTGTGGACGGTGCCGCCGGTCACGACTCAATGGGGCCTGTTTAGTTATTACGCGGTGCTATCGCTGTTTGCCTTTGCCTCGCTCACAGCGGTGCAACTGCCCTACACGGCCCTGGCCGCCGAATTGTCAGATGATTACGATGAGCGCACCGCCCTGATTAGCATGAAATCAGCCTTCAGCATTGGGGGCAGCATTTTAGGGCTGGTGATGGCCCAGATCATATTCGAACGGGTTAATGATCCGGCTGCGCAGTATCGCTTGCTGGGTCAGCTTTCCGCCAGTTTGGCCGTATTTATGATTGTGATTTGTGTCCTCGGCACCTATCGCCGCTACTGGCAGGTGCAGGCTAATCGGCCCCGGCTCGCCCCCAATGCAGCAGCGACATCGTTGTTAAGCGATATCCGCAGCGTCTTTCGCAACGCAGCGTTTCGCAAAATCTTGGGGCTGTACCTCTGCGGCTGGGTCGGCATTCAACTGACTGCCGCCATGCTGCCCTACTTTGTCGATGTCTGGATGGGGCTGCCGGAAAGTCACTTTGCTCGCATGGCGCTGACCGTACAGGGCACCGCGATCGCTATGGTGATCGTGTGGGAACGGGTCGCCAGGCTGAGCGGCAAACGCACCGTGTTTCTGCTGGGTGCCCCCCTTGCTGTGTTGGCCTTATCCGCCTTAATCACCCTGCAACCCGGCGAGGTCTTCATGATGTATGTGCTGGGAGTATTTGCGGGGATGGGGGTCGCCACGATGTACATGGTGCCCTTTTCGATGCTCCCCGATGTGGTTGATCTCGATGAATTGGAAACAGGTCTGAGAAGAGAAGGGCTGTACTTCAGTGCGGTGGTGTTTTTACAGAAACTGGGCATTGCCGTGGCCCTGTTTGCCTCCGGCAGCTTTTTGGGTCTGACGGGCTTTGCTGCCGACGCCGAGAGCCAGCCCCTGGCCGTCCTCTGGGCCATCCGTTTGCTAATTGGGCCACTCCCCGCCATCTTACTGCTGGGGAGTCTGTGGTTTGCCTATCGATATCCCATCAATCGCCGTTGTCATCAGCAAATCTTGCTGGCATTGCAGGATAAGCGCCTGCAAACTCAGCAATCGCCCCTCCCCCCTAGCAACCTGAATCAACCGACGGCAGGGCCAGAGGGTCCGGGTGAGTAAACCACCCGCACTCTAGGACCAACCCATGTCCTGGGAAGAGCCGTTAGTGCCGCGATCGCGGCCTCTCGACGCCCAGCCCAGTGCCGTCCCATGGGACCTAACGGGGGTTGCGCGACAGCCCTCAAGACTGTCCCTTGGCAAACCGGCGGCAACAGGTGAGAATGGTATAGCTGTATTCTCGGCAAAGTCCTGTGAGTAACGTCCGTACTGTATCTGACACCAAACGCGCTTTTTACAATAACTTTGATCGTCCAGTCACGTCGGTTTATCGCCGAGTGATCGAAGAACTTATGGTGGAGATGCACCTGCTTTCGGTGAGTGGTGACTTTGTCTATGACCCGATTTACGCGCTGGGCATCGTCACGACTTTCGACACCTTTATGGAAGGCTATCGTCCCGAAGGGGATGTCGAAACAATTTATGCCGCTTTGTGCAAGTCGATTGAGGCTGCGCCTGAACAATATCGGCAAGATGCCCAATACGCCCTGAGTACCATTGAGGGCATGTCGCTTGACGACTTAAAAGCGCTGCTTAGCAATCTGTCTGAGGCCAATAGTGAAGGCTTGGCGGGCATTTTGAAAGGGATTGCTCAGAAGGAACGCTTTAAATATAGTCGCGCTTTTGGGATTGGCTTTTATACCCTCACCAGCAAAATTGCACCGGAACTGGTGAAAGATAAAGAGTCCCTGATGGACTTCATGCGGGAAGCGGCTTCAGCGCTTGCCATCTCTTTTGACAAGTTGCAAAAAGATATCGAACTATATCGCAGCAATCTCGACAAGATGGTGCAGGCCAAAGCGCTGATGGCTGAGGTGCTCGAAGCCGAGCGGAAAAAGCGCGAAGAACGGGCTCAGGCCAAAGCCGAGAAAGATCAGGCGACCACGGCATCCGATGATGCCGACACCCCCGAAGCCGAAATCGCTGAACCCGTTGCTACTCCCGTGAGTGATAGTGATGACCCCACCCCGTCTGCTTAATCGCTCGCTATCCTGAACGGGTTTACAGACCCATTAGCCAATTCAGAAGACAGTGAATGCGGTTAAGTCCGCCCACGAGTTCACGAGTCGCGGTGACCAGGGGCGATCGCTCTTGGCGACTGGAAGATGTGGCAAGGGTTCCCGCCCAAGCAGGCAACGAGCGATCGCGGCTACGATTCGCCATCCCCCGTCGACACTAGGTGTAAAGCTTTGCTTGCCAACATACGCTCTGCCGCCACGGTTGAGGTACTATTAAATAGTTCAAAAGAACTATCTTGTGACGCATATGGTTCAGTACACCCTTGCCCAAAGTCCAGACGTGATCCTTGACGTGGCGGGTAAAGATTCTCGTAAAGCGCGTGAAAAAGCAATGGATCAGTTGGTAGAACTGATGGATGATGGCAAGTTGCCAACCAACTTAGCCAATGGATTTGACCCTCAACAGTTTATTGAAGTGAAAACGCCCGAGCCTAACTCTGACGTCAAAAGTCAAGAAGATGCTGTCGTTGACGCAGTGCAAACCCTGAGTCATTTAGCGACGCTCAAAATGAAGATGCAGGACTCTCGGGAAGAGGCTCTGCAAGTCAGAAAAATAGTTGATTTGTTGTTTACGGATGAACCCATCACCGAAGAGCAGATTGCTAGTTTGAAAGAGGGTTTTAAGACCTTAAAAAGCTTTGCCCAAAGTAATCTGAAATTTCGGGATGCGCGATCGCAGGCAGAACAAGCGCGCCAGGTTTTAGATGACGCACTAAAGCCGTAACCGCTAGTTTTTCTGAGCTTTGCCCCCAACTAACCGATCACCCCTCTGGGCCAAAAGTTGGGTTTTATTGCGAGTTGCGATCGCATGTTAAGCCCTTCTTAGGAGAGAAAAGGCTGCCCTTTAAAATAGAGTTAGGAAATCAGCGATCGCCCAGTTTGGGAAAGATGCTTATCCTAACGCGAGCGATGCCTACGGTTCATCTCAAAGATTTTTTTGATGTGCACCGGCGATCGTCCCCCTTCAGCTGTTCTGTCTGGTGAGGTAGCGCTGACTCCCCGACCCCTGGGAAATCAGCAGTGTTTTCACCTCGCTCAATGCAGCAATGCTGTCAGACCCGCTCGATCTGCGTCCGGTCAGGTTCAAGGCGTCGTCGCCTACCCGTAGCCTAATTCCTGAGGAGGCTGTTTATGTATCGCAAGATTTTAGTGGCGCTCGATCATTCTTCCTTACGAAATGTATTACTTGGCAAAGCGATCGAAATGGCCAAGCTGATGAAAGCCGATTTGATGATTGTGCATGCGCTTTCGGCTTACGAAGAAGGCAGTCCCGGACTGCCGGTGAGAGCCTACCATTCCTACTATCCCATTACCGATAGCATGGCCTGGGATACCTATCAAAAACGGTGGGAGTCTTATGAGCGCGAGGGCATTGACGAATTAAGACAGTTCGCCGCCGAAGCGACTGCTCAAGGCATCAAAACCGAATTTACGCAAACCGCTGGCGACCCTGGCCGAGTCATTTGCGACATGGCTAACAGTTGGCAGGCGGATATGATCATTGTCGGCAATCGTGGCCGCTCAGGCTTGAGTGAATTTTTCTTGGGTAGCGTGAGCAACTATGTCATGCATCATGCCCCCTGTTCAGTCCTGGTGGTCCACAACGCAGACATTGAAGATGAACGCCAAACTGCGACCACCGAAGCCACCGTGGGAGCGACTGCCTAACGCCATCTGGAGGAGAGCCGCCCAGTTCCCCCCCCAGAATTCATAGCAGGCACCGCAGCATCCTTCTCCTTCCATGGGAAAAAGGGGCTGCGGTTTGAGTCTGCCAATGGGCTCCTCACGATGTGGTCGTGGCCGCAGGGCGTCTGTGAGCTTGACCGGGGATCGGTCCTGCCCCAACCGCAGGATGCACGATTGCCGCTGGGGGATGGCAGCGAGCAACGAGAACAACTGCTGCCCCCCCGAGCTGACCGACCATCTCGGGAAACGTTTTGGCCTTTTGATCGTCCTACCTTTATCAGTAAGCAGTTATTCAGCCGGGTCAATGGTCACACTTTTCCCAGTGGGAAGATGAGTTGGCAGAATAGAGAGCATAACGTTTCACCTGGGTTGGGCGAGTCATGAACAGCAGACAGCGGTTTGTAGCCTGGTGCTTAGTGGGTGTTTTCATCACTCTGGGCCTGAACGGTTGGGGGCCAGGGGCACGGCTTGGCTACGCGGCCTCAACGCCGTTATCAAAGACGCATACCCTGCCCGCTGATCAGCTAAAAGAAACGGCTGAGACATTGACGGTGCCGGAGTCCGAAGGGACTGCAGAAACGGCACCAGCAGCGGATGAGCCGCTGAATTTGCCGGATTTTGAACCGCAATTACCGGTTGAGAGTGTGCCTGAGGCCGCGCCAGGGGACGCTGACGACGAGTGGATCGATACCGATATTGAGTCCACCGGGACGGAGACTGCGCCGCCCAAGGTGACCAAACAGCAGCAGATCTTGATGACGGCGGATGAGCACTACTTAGCGGGCGATCGCGCAACCGCAGAAGTCCTCTATCGGCAGGTTAAGGATGCCGTCTGGCAAATCGACCCGGACTCGCTGCGACCTTTACCGATCACCGATCCTGCGGAGTTGCCTCCGGCGGGGGCCGTGTACTGGCGTGAGGCGCAGGCCGGATACGAGCAGGGACTCACCCATCGCACGCTCGTGCCGCTAGAACTGCTCAGCGAAGAATTTCCGGAGTTTATCCCGGCTCAAATTTTGTACTCTCAGTACTTGATCGATAATGGTCGGGCTCCTGAGGCGGATGTCCTGCTAGACCAGGCGCTCCTGCTATATCCCAGTCAGCCCGACCTCCTCAAAGCCCGCACCCAGGCCCAAATGGCGATGGAACAGTGGATCGAAGCGGCGATCACCGCCAACCAGTTCGCGTTGCTCAATCCTGACCATCCTGACCACGACCTGATGGTCAAACTCAGTGAAGACAATTTGGACCGATTTCGAGCCGCGATGAATGAGGAGTTGACCGGCAACCTGATCGGCAACATTATTACGGGCACCGCCGGGGCGATCTTGACGGGTGGCTTCATTGGGCCGTATACCGCGATCAACTCGGCGATGCTATTGCTGCAGGGCGAATCGGCGGTGGGGGCAAGCGTGGCTGAGCAGGCCAAAGACCAGTTGCCCATGATGAGCGATCGCCAGGTCGACGAATATCTGAACCGTATCGGCCAAAAGCTAGCCAGTTTAGCGGGACGAGACGAATTTGATTATGACTTCTACGTCATTGACGATCCTGACCTCAATGCCTTTGCGTTGCCTGGAGGCAAGATTTTCATCAACTCAGGAGCCTTTCTGAAAACCCAATCAGAGGCGGAACTCGCCGGTCTGGTCGCCCATGAACTCGCCCATGCCGTCCTCTCCCACGGATTTCAAATGGTGACGAACGGCAACCTGATCAGCAGTATTGCGGGCATCATTCCGATTTCGGAAGTGGGGGGCATCGCTGCCGGGCTAATTTTCAGCAGTTACTCTCGCGAAATGGAGCGCCAAGCCGACATTCTCGGTACCCAATTGCTGTCCGCGGGCGGATACGCCGCTGATGGTTTGCACAATCTGATGATCACCCTGCAAGCCGAGGAACGCGATCGCGGGGGTCTGCAATGGTTTGCCTCGCACCCGGCTCCCGCTGAACGGGTGGACTATTTGAAGCAAATCGTCGAAGTCGGAGGCTTCAACCGCTATGCCTATGAAGGAGTGGAACCTCACCTGGCGATTCAGCAGCGGGTCGCCCGTCTCAGCCCCAGTGAAAGTACCGCCGACGAGGCAGTCGAGGGTGAAGAATAAGCCGGTTTGAGCGGTGGGGATGACCAGTGCTGCCCGTGGAGCTTGTCTGAACAGCTCCCGCCAATGCCCAGTGCTGCCGATTCAGCCCAGGGGCTCAAGCCGAGATTGCGGCAGAGACGCCTCAGGGCAGTTGCCGGGTTGCCGCGTTCCGTCGGCTTCTGAATTAGGATAACGATAAGGATTGGAGAATTCTGAATGACTGAGGCTGCACAAACGTCAATACGGCAGAGTCAACTCCATCATCGCCTGGTCATTGACCTGGAGACGACGGAAGAGGTGGGTCATGTGTCCCACTTTTTGGTTGATGCCAAAAACCATCAGGTCGAAGGCTTTGTTTGCAAACAAGGGCTATTGGGTTTTGAAACTGTCCCGGTCATGTGGGTGCAACTGGAGTCCGTCGGCCAGGACAGTATTTTGGTGCGGCGCAGTGGCACGGTCATTTCTGAGCGACTGGATGCGGCGATCGCGCTGGATAAGCAAGCGGTTTGGTCTGATGCTGGTGATCAGGTCGGGCAGTTGGTCGACTATTGCCTTGACTTATCGACAGGGGCGATCACCCAATATCTGTTTACGGCTCCCGGTTGGCAGGGGTTGACCGAGGGGATTTACACGTTCACCCCGGCAGCGGTGGTCAGCACCGGCAAAAAGCGCATCATGGTGCGGCAAGCGGCCCTTGAGCAAGCCGCAAAGTTTGTGCCGGGAGTGCAGGACCGAGTGAAGGAAGCCTGGCAGCAAGACATTGGCCGCACCCGGCAAGACGTGCAAGGGGCGATCAATAACTCCCGCGAAGTGGCTGAACAGGTGCAAACCCAGGCACAAAAGCTCACCGAGCAGGCTCGTAGCCAGTTTGGTCAAGTTTTTGGCCAGGTCAAAAAGCGCAGCAAACACCTGCGATCGCAGGTCAATGATCGCTTTGCCGATGCTGCCTCTAATTTCGGTAATGACCGCAAGGCTGATCACCGGCAAGTGTCTGGCCACACGATTGACGTCGATTCTGAAGAAATCTGGCCGGATGAAGAGGAGACGCCCTAGAGCCAGCCGGATGTGCTTACCCTGGTTTTGATGTAAGTGGGGTGCCCGAATGCTGCTCTCGCAGACGGATCGCTCGCTGATAATCGTGTAGCGCACCTTCGGCATCATCGGCGGCGGCACGGGCTTGGGCTCGACTGATGTAAGCCTCAGTCAAATTGGGGTTGAGCTGCAACGCTTGGGTAAAGTCTTGCAGAGCGGTTTTCGCATCACCGAGTTGAAAATAGGCATTGCCGCGATTTTTGTACGCCTCAGCGTAATCCGGATCTTGCTGGAGCGCCTGATTAAAGTCTTGAATGGCCGACTCAAACTGCCCCGCCTGTAGCCGTAACAGGCCACGGCTATTATAAGTGCGAGACTTTTGGGGCTCGATCGCCAAGGCCTGGGTATAGTCAGCGATCGCTCCATTCGCGTCGCCCAACTCTGCCCGCAACTTGCCCCGGCTGGTGTAAATCTCCGCAAGTTGAGGCGCTGAGGTGAGGGTCTTTTCGTAAGTTTGGGTCATGCCTGAGACGGTGGGATGCTCGGCTGGTGTCTGGGTCAATTTGCGTTGCGGCACCCTCTGCCCCGACAACTCAGCTGTCAGATTCATGACTTGTTGATAGTCTTGCACGGCTCCATCGGTATCACCGAGCTTGTGACGCAATAGCCCACGATTTCCATAGGCTTCGATAAAGCTGGGATGGAGTTCGATCGCCTGATTCATGTCAGCGATCGCCTGGTACAGATTGCCCAGATGCATGTGGGCGAGCCCTCGACTATGATAAGCGTCTGCCAGCGAGGGTTTATGGGTGAGCGCTTGATTAAAGTCAGCGATCGCCTGATGATAATTTTCCATTTGCAAGTAGGCGCATCCTCGCCACAGATACACCTTGGCAAACTTCGGAGAGTAAACCAGGGCTTGCTCAAAATCGCGGATAGCTGCCGCATAACTCGCTTGAATCAGATAAGTTAAGCCGCGACTGCCATAAGCTTTCGCCGAGGTGGGTTCAATCTGCAGGGCAGCCTCAAAATCTGCCATCGCCGCCACATAGTCACCGACCTTGCGGTAAAGATTCCCCCGGTTGAGGTAGGCATTTACGTAGTCAGGATTCAGCTGCAGTGCTTCCGTAAACCCTGCTAAAGCCTCGTTGATTCGCCCTAAATCGCTTAGAGCACAAGCGCGATTGTAGTGAGCTTTGCTATATTCCGGCTCTATTTTTAGAACTTGTTCGAACAAAACTACGGCCTCAGCGAGTTCGCCTCGACGTGCCCGGTCAATGGCTTCATTGAGGATATTTTTCCATTGCATGTCGGCACCTCAAACCTTTAGAGGCATTCCCAGTAGTATTAACTTAACGAACACCAAGCTGCTTCAGCAGAACCAGCTTCGGTATTTGCTGATACCTACGTTGTAGCGCATCTCCGCTCACTAAAAAAACTTCATGATGGGAGATACTCTTGCCGCAACTTGACATCCTCACCTGTAAATTGTGAAGGCCTTTTAATCCTACCGCTACATCACCTTTGACCACCATCAATCTTTGACTCGCTAGTGATTTCAGGTTACTCGAAGGCAAACCCTACCCTGGAGATGGTGGGGATGGAGTTCATGCAATCTTCATGGAAGCCCTCCTATTCTTTGCAAAGCATTAATGCCTGAACAAGTAAGTCCACTGAATGATCCTGAATTCCCGAAAACTATGCTGACAGGAGTTGCAGGGCGGCCTGATTGTGAGTCTGAGTCAGTTTTTGTAAGTTCACGGTGGTCAGCACTCCCTGGTCGATTACCCGGCGACCGTTGATAAAGCTATAGTCCACTTTGTCCACGTGGCAGAACAGCAATGCCGCCACCGGGTCATGTACTGCGGCCCCAGCGAGGGCGGGGCGGTCTAAATCAATCGCGATGAAATCAGCCGCCATGTTGGGAGCCAGCATCCCGATATCGTCGCGCCCTAATACTTTGGCCCCACCACGGGTGGCGATCGCCAACGCTTCCCTCGCCGTGAGCGCTCCGGGGGCTTCATCCCGCACCCGTGCTGCTAGCATCGCCAGGCGCGCCTCATGCATCAAATGTCCCGAGTCGTTGGAGGCTGACCCATCCACCCCCAGCCCCACCGGAATTTGTAAGTTCAGCATTTTGCGGATGGGGGCAATGCCACTGGCCAAGCGCATGTTGCTGCAGGGGCAATGGGCCACCCCCGTCTGCGTCGCGCTGAACTGGTCGAGGGAACGGTCGCTTAATTTGACGCAGTGGGCGTGCCAGACATCATCGCCCAGCCAGCCCACCGACTCGGCATACTCACCGGGAATCTGACCAAATCGTTCCAGGCTGTAGTTGACATCGCTGACATTTTCGGCCAAATGGGTGTGCAGCCGCACCCCTGGGTAGGACCGGGCCAACGCCGCCGACTCCCGCATCAGGTCTTGAGACACTGTGAAAGGGGAGCAGGGGGCCAGGGTAATCCGCAGCATTGAGTAGCGATCGTTGTCGTGATACTGCTCGATCAAGCGCTGCGAGTCTTTGAGAATGAAGGCCTCGTCTTCGACCAGGCCATCCGGCGGCAAACCGCCTTGGCTTTCGCCGATGCTCATGCTGCCGCGATTGGCGTGAAACCGCAGCCCCATTTCTTGAATGGCGGCAATTTCATCATCGAGGGTGCAGTCGTTGGGAAAGAGATAGTTGTGATCGCTGGCGGTGGTGCAGCCCGATAGCATGAGCTCTGCGGCGGCCATTTGGGCACTGGTGCGCAAAATCTCGGCGGTGATGTTAGACCACAGGGGATAAAGGCTCTGCAGCCACTGAAACAGCTCATGATCTTGAGCAGAGGGGATGACTCGCGTCAGCGTTTGAAAGAAATGGTGATGGGTGTTGACCAATCCCGGCAGCACAATGTAGCGATCGCCCAAATCCAGTACCTCATCCGCCGTATCCGGCAGTTCTGCCGTGGTGCCGACCTGCTCAATGACGTGGTCACGGACAAACAGCGCCCCCTGGCGAATTTCTCGCCGCCCATCATCAAACGTCGCCAGCGTATGGATATTTTTGACTAGCAGAGTTGCCACCTGGTTGTTTCCTCACTATTGATAATGACGGCGATCGCGCTCCGCCCTGATCACCTATCGCTTAATCATACTGATCACCCGCCGCTACGGTCTTCCAGCCATTCGGGCAAACCGTATTAAGGGCTAGCAGTTTGATGTCACGGCCCGCTTAAACGCTCATGCATCCTAGCGGCACCGCAAAGGCCAAGACCGCTCTCCTAGAACAGCGCCCAGTTCCCTTTTATGACGTCTTTGGGGCGTCAATCATCAATTAATATCGAACGTGTGATATAAAAAATCATGCCTAAAATTGTTGACCACGATCGCTATCGGCACGAGCTGTTGGCTCAGTGCCTTTCACTCTTTGCCGAAAAGGGGTTTGGAGCCGTAACCATGAGGCAAATTGCCGACAGCTTGGGGGTTTCTACCGGCACCCTTTATCACTACTTCCCCAATAAGGAGAGCATTTTTGCTCAACTCGTCGAGGTGTATTGCAGCAAAGATGTCGCCGATTTTTTTGCCCAAGCTCCCGCCCAAGTTCCCCTCCCCGACAAGTTGCACTTCGTGATGGCATTTTTTTTGCGCAACTACGGCGCTTATCAGCAACAACTGTTGATTTGGGTCGACTTTTTTCAACATTGTCGACACACCGGCAACACGAACGTCACCGTGCTGCAACAGTTTTGGCAAGAGACTCATCAACAGTTGGCCGCTTATTTGCAGCTGCCCTCGGATCAGATTGATTGCTTACTGACTTTTTTGGATGGTTTGCTACTGCAGTGTTTGTACGGGCGGAATGGAGACGAGATTACGCAGCAAGCAGAAACCTTCGCCACGCTATTTGCGAGGGGTTGCCGATGAGCCAGACCAACGGTGAGCCAGGGTGACTGAAGACAGTCGGAATGAGGGTGATATGCACAAAAACGGTTTGCACAAAGGGGGGCTATGCTGTTTCTGAATGAGATTGCGCCCAATTTATGGACAGCCACGCGATCGCTGCGGTTCTTAGGGCTAGAGGTGGGGTGCCGCATGACCGTCGTGCGGTTACCGAGTCAGGCGCTCGTCCTGATTTCTCCCATCGCCTTAAAAAATGGCGATCGCGCCCTGCTCGATTCCCTGGGGACGGTGACCCACTTGGTCGCGCCCAACTTGTTTCACCATCTCCATTTTGGCGAAGCCCAGGCCATTTATCCCAACGCGATGGCCTGGGGAGTTGCGGGTTTGCCCCAAAAACGCCCCGATCTCAGGTTTGATGCCCTTTTAGATCAACCCGGAAATTTTGAGGAAACCTTGTACTATCAGCCCTTCCGAGGATTCAGCAGCATCCTCCCGCAGGGCATTCAGCTAGCACACGAAACTGTTTTTTGGCATCCGCCCAGTGGTAGCGTCATCCTGACCGACATCGCCTTCAACTTTGATGACACCTTCCCCTTCACTTCACGGCTCGCGGCTCAACTGCTAGGCACCTATCAAACCCTCCGCCCCTCCCGCTTAGAAAAGTGGGGCACTCGGGATAAAGCAGCGGTCGAAAACTCCATTCGCCAAGTCCTCACCTGGGAGTTCGATCGCGTCATTCCCGGCCACGGCGCAGTGCTAGAAACCCACGGCAAAGCTCAACTCCAACGCGGCTTCGAATGGTTTCTCGGGCGATCGCTCGCCCCCGCTAACGGCGATCGCTTAGGAATGAGAATTGAATAAGTTGGGATCGCCGTCTCGGCTGTCCCAAGGCAGGCAAGATGCCTGCCCTAACAATTTGGATGTTATTTGATCCTCATTCCTTAGATGAGTCAGTCAGTCCCTAAGCCACCGGAGAACTCCGGCCCCAAGCCGCCCGCCGCTTCCTCAACCCTTCACCCCACTACCCAGCCAACCAACCACCCAGCCACTCCCCCTCCTACTCTCAATCACTGATAGGATCAATCCCGACACCTAAACACAACGCCATGCTGACGATCGCCCTCCCTAAAGGAGCCCTGCTCGAAGAGAGTATTGCCCGCTTTCAAGCCATTGGCTTGGACTTCAGCGCCTTTCTCGACAAGTCCAACCGCCAACTGCAAATCACGACCCCCAATGGTCAGGCTCAGGGCCTGCTAGTGCGGGCGCAGGACGTGCCCGTATATGTGGAATATGGGCAGGCCCAACTTGGCATCGTGGGCTATGACGTGTTGCGGGAAAAGCAGGCCGAGGTGGCGCAACTGGCGGATCTGGAATTTGGTCATTGTCGGATGTCGGTCGCCGTCAAAGCGTCGAGTCCTTATCGCTCGGCGTTAGACTTGCCCGCCCACTGCCGGGTGGCTTCTAAATTTGTGAACTGTGCGCGGGCATACTTCCACAGCCTGGACTTGCCAGTGGATATCGTACCCCTGTATGGGTCGGTCGAGTTGGGACCGATCACAGGGATGTCAGAGGCCATTGTGGATCTGGTTTCCACGGGGCGCACCCTGCGGGAAAACAACCTGATGGAGTTGGAGGTGCTTTATGAAAGTACCGCGCGGCTGATTGCCCATCCCATCAGCTATCGGGTGAATGCGGATGGCCTCAGCGACATCATTCGCCAGTTGCGATCGCGCGCCCTCGTGACCGCTTAGCGGCGAGCTAGCACCGCGATCGCCCAAAGGATTTCGTAACCTGAGATACAGTGTGAATAGTCCTGTCACAAAGCGTTGCAAAAGACCATTCGCCATCGGTATTTGGAAATTTGTGAGCGATCGCCCCTATCATCTTTATGTCTGCAGCCACTTACTCGCCCAAATCGTCCCCCCAGACCGAGCCCATTCGGAACAACGATTGGCGGCTATTTCTGCGGCTGTGGCCCTACATTCGGGCAGAGCGTCGCCATTTGTGGCTCCCACTCGTGATGCTGGTGCCGCTATCGCTAGCCAATGCGTTGCAACCGATTTTGATTGGGCAAGCGATTTCCCTCATTCGACAAGAGCCGGTGGCCTGGTTTTTAGCAGAGCGGACCCTACAGGGGGGGCTAAATATTTTGGTGGCGCTGCTGCTGGTGTCGGTAGCCGTGCGGCTGACGCTGGATGGCTGGCAAAGTTTTTTGGTGCAAAAGGTCGGTCAGCGCATCACTGCCAACATTCGGAATGACCTGTTTACCCATGTCACCTCCCTGGCGGTACGGTTTTTTGATCGCACCCCGGTGGGCAAGCTGATCACCCGACTCACCAGCGACGTGGACGCTTTAGGAGACGTTTTTGCGACTGGCGCAGTGGGGATTTTCAGCGATCTCTTCTCCATTGGCGTGATTGCGGTGACGATGTTTTTGCTGCAGTGGCAATTGGCGCTCATGCTGATGGGCATGCTGATTCCCGTGACCTGGCTGATCATTTATTTTCAGCAGCAATATCGCAAAGCGAACTATCGGGCTCGCGAAAAGCTGTCGGAACTGAACGCCACACTGCAAGAAAACATTCTCGGCATCGAAGTAGTGCAGATGTTTCGCCGCGAACGCTATAACTCTGAGGGATTTCGGGCGACCAATCAGCAATACGTTCAATCCGTTGACAAAACCATCTTTCACGACTCGGCAGTTTCATCTACCCTCGAATGGATTGCCCTCGTGGCGATCGCGGGCGTGCTCTGGCTGGGGGGCTACCTGGTCATGCAAGAAGCCCTCACCTTTGGGGTGCTGGCCTCCTTCATTTTGTTTGCGCAACGTCTTTTTGACCCCCTGCGCCAATTTGCTGACAAGTTCACCTCCATCCAGGCTGGATTCACCGCCGTTGAGCGCATCACCGATCTCTTCAGTGTGTCTATCGAAATTCAAGATCCGGGGCAAGGGCAACTGATGGCGACAACCACCGCCACGGCGGCGGCAGCCATTCCGGCAGCCGCCCGCGTCAACGGGTCAGGCCATGCGCCCCTGGCAAAAGCGATCGCCGCCCAAGACAACCCTTTCCCCCCATCAGCCTCGAAGGCTTCAGAAATTCGCTTTAATCAGGTGATGTTTGGCTACAAGTCCGATGAATACGTCCTCAAACACCTCAATTTCACCATTCACCCTGGCGAAAAAGTCGCCCTGGTAGGGCCGACCGGAGCCGGCAAAAGCTCCATCATTCGTCTGCTCTGCCGCCTCTACGATGTCAGCGAGGGCGAGATTTTGCTGGATGGCGTGAACATTCGCGATCTGCCCCAAGCGGAACTGCGGCGACGCATGGCTGTCATTTTGCAAGACGGCTTCCTCTTTGCCGGGGATGTCAAAAGCAATATCACCCTGGGGGAAGACTATTCCCTAGAAGCGGTCAAAGCCGCCGCAGAGAAGACCAATGTGGCGCGATTTATTGAACAACTGCCCCAGGGCTATGACACCCAGTTGCGCGAACGGGGCACCAACCTCTCAGGCGGCCAGAAACAACTGCTGGCCTTTGCCCGCGCCGCGATTCGTAATCCCGGCATTCTGATTTTGGATGAGGCGACCGCCAATCTGGATGTGGGCACCGAGGCGCTGATTCAAGATGCCCTGGAAAAGCTGCTCGAAGACCGGACCGCGATCATCATCGCCCACCGCCTCTCGACCATCCGCAATGTCGATCGCATCCTGGTGTTAAAACAAGGCGAACTGATCGAACAAGGCGACCACGAATCGCTACTGGCCCAAAATGGCCTCTATGCCAGTCTGTATAAATTGCAGATGTTGGAAAGCTAGCGATCTCCGGGGTGCCCAGCAACGCAGTTCACTAACTGTCCCCTGGCTCCTCGGTCCCAATGTCTGTTAGGAATGAGAATTGAATCAGTTGGGATAGCCGTCTCGGCTGTCCCAAGGCAGGCAAGATGCCTGCCCTAACCATTTGGATGTTATTTGATCCTCATTCCTTAGCAATCTCAGCGATCGCCTCAGCAAACACCCGTACTTCTGCCGACAACTTCATAAGAACTTTATGGTTAGCCCAGTAGTTTTCATGAAAACAATGAATTCCACCGCTATCAGCGATCGAAACACTTGAAGTATACTCAAGGCAACATTAGCTAATTGAGTGGCTGATGCAATTGGACTATTTGATCGCTAAAAGTTTCCCAAGCTTCAGCTTTTGCAGAATTCACGTTGACTGCTAGCTAGACAGATTTACTAATCTTGAAATCAGATTCACCACTTCTAAGATTCATCTTTTCTGCAGCCGTCCCTAACAAAGGGCTTAAGCCCCTTATCCCTCTAAAGATTAATTCATTAAAAGCTCAAATTTGACTGGTGTGAGGGATTCGAATTCAATGATGCTGATGCCTGGCCATTACGAATAGTCTTATTTTGATGTCCTGCAACGTCTTCTATTTTGATTATTGTTTTATTGTTGAATTCTTCAGCGATAAACCTTCAACTGCAATTCTTCAACCCCGATTCAAGCGTCTGTGCGATGGCGATTTTGGCCCGCATGTCATCGGTCGCATCTGCTGAAAGCCAACGATTTTTACATGAATTCCTTCTCCAATTTTCGTTTTTTGAAACAGTTAAGCCGTCGGTGGGGATTGGCCCTGCTGGGTGTGATCAGCGCGATCGCCGTGCTGATCTTTGGCGGTTGCGGAGCCTTTCAGTCTTCTGAATTGGGGACTCCGCCTAATATCCTGGTCGACCAGTTTGGCTATCGTCCTAATGATCCCAAGGTAGCCGTCATTCAACAGGCAAATGCCACCCCTGAAGACGAACCCCAGCAGTACCAGCATTTGAGCGATACATTTCAAGTGATTCGGTTGGATGACGCTGAGGCAGTCGTTTTTGAAGCCCCCGCTCAGCTTTGGGAAGCTGGCAAAATTCACGAGCAGTCTGGCGATCGCGCTGCCTGGTTTGACTTTTCAGAGGTTCAGCAACCTGGTGAGTACCTAATCCGCAATGTGAGAACGGGTGAGTCGTCCTTTCCCTTTGCGATCGCTGACGACGTCTATCGAGACATCCGGATCGCCGCTACTCGCATGTTTTACTACCAGCGCAGCGGGTTCGAAAAATCTCCCCCCTACGCCGATCCCCGCTGGACGGATGAGGCTGCCTTTATCGGTCCCGGCCAGGACACAGAAGCACGCTTTGTAGACGACAAAGACAATGCCGCTCTAGAGCGGGACATGCGTGGTGGCTGGTTTGACGCTGGCGATACTAATAAATACGTCACCTTTGCTTCTCACCCCTTGCATCAGCTCTTATCCGCTTATACCCAAAATCCCGCTGTCTGGACTGATGATTTCAACATTCCTGAATCGAATAACGGGGTCCCTGATCTCTTAGATGAAATTCGGTTTGAACTGGATTGGTTTCAGCGCATGCAGGACAACGACGGTGGCGTTTTTATCAAACTCGGCACCCTCGACCACAACACGGCCCGCAAACCCAGCCTTGACAAGCGTCCTCGGTTCTACGGTCCCAAATGTTCTTCGTCCACCATTGCGCTAGCCAGCACTTTTGCCCATGCGGCAGTGGTTTTTCAAGACATTCCTGGCCTACAAGCTGTAGCGGATACCCTCGAAGCGCGATCGCTCATCGCCTGGGACTGGTTCCTGAACCATTCCATGCAGACAGAATGTGACACCCAAGAAATCAAAGCTGGAGACGCGGATCGGACACCTACTCAGCAAATCGGCCTCGCCGTGATAGCCGCCGTCTATCTGAGCCAACTCAGTCCTGAGCCGCGATTCCATGACTATATCCGCAATCATTTCCAAGAAACTCGCCCCCTCACGGAATCGTTAGGGGCGATTTATAGCGAGCCGGTGGTTGATGCTCTATTCACCTACAGTGAGTCTGAAGCCGCCCCCGCAGATTTGCGACAAGCAATTAAAAATACTTTGATTCAGCATTTTGAGGAAATATCCCCCCCCTTTGGTAACACTGACAGTCTGGATCCCTATGGGGCTTTTATGCCGGATGGTCAGTATCACTGGGGCAGCAATGCAGTCAAGAGCTATTTTGGCATCCTCAACTTAGCGATTGCAAATTGGTTTCTGCCAGAAAATCCCCGTGACTATATTAAACCCTCTCTAGGGGCAGTTCATTACTTACACGGCGTTAATCCATTAGGGATTGTCTACCTCACCAACACTTATGAAATTGGCGCAGAATTCACCGCGAATGAAATGTTTCATGAATGGTTTGGCGGCGGCGTTTATGACAATGCGAAAACTTCTCCCAATGGTCCCGCTCCCGGATATATTACGGGAGGCCCCAACAGGGGCTATACAGGCTCCGCGCCGCTAGCGGAACTGCCCCCCATGAGAGCATACTTAGACAAGAATGATCCTGAGCTTTACATGTGGGAAATTACTGAGCCCTCAATTGCCTATCAAGCGGCCTATATCAAGCTTTTATCTAACTTCTAATAGGCTTAGCTTTACATCGACTCTTGAGCCAGCATCCTGCTCTCACCTAGCGTTTCCACGGTCTATTTCACCACCCCTCTACCTGATATGAATTCATCTTCAGTAGATCCTAATTCGACTATATCGAAAACTATTGCCATCTGCATTG
>Ga0081526_100352_pt1 | contig 22249 bp, 16 predicted proteins | sample HotLakmasection2_FD_70991 | JGI IMG/M metagenome (GOLD analysis project Ga0081526, IMG submission 70991) | Hypersaline microbial mat communities from Hot Lake, Washington, USA - Section #2 (SPADES assembly) (version 2) | ecosystem: Environmental > Aquatic > Non-marine Saline and Alkaline >... | reverse complement strand
GCCTGATTCAACTCGCTATAAACCGCTGTTTTTTATCCCTCAGCCCATCACTACGAGCACTCGATTAAGATGCGATTACCCTGTCATGTATATTGAGTTCTCACGGGATCTTGATGGTTCATTTCTTTCATTTAGAAATGAACAGACAGCAAGTCAGTGGGGAAGTAGTCAACTTTACACATTTTCTGGATGTAGAGACACTCTTTCTTTGAGTGAGGCCGTACAGGTTGTTGAGTCTATGGCCTACCTCAATCATCCACTGTTTCTTCGACCCTAGTTGAGCTTGGCGCGAGTCAGGCTACCATTTATAGCCATTATAGAGGCTCATTTTATGACTCGTCTCGTCTCCCGCACCCACTACAATCTGCCAAGGGTAAAGAAGCCCGCGCTGCTTGCTAAAACTAGAAAGGCATCTCACCCCTCACCCCTCACCCCTCACCCCTCACCCCTCACCCCTCATCCCTCACCATTAGTTGGTTATTGATAGTGGTGGCAGTCAGACGGTGACAAAGACGTTCTATCCGCATTTTACCCACTTGGTTGACGCCAATGATGAGTATGCTTACCGGGATTTTTGAGGAAAATGATTTCTGAGGGAAATATTTAATACAAGGCAAGACAAATTTCTATTGAGGGTTAGTTAAAATGTGGAGCGGAACCAGATTGGCAAACTTAACACTACTTTAATAAGCATCACAATGTTTACAGGATTTCTACTTGCTACTGCGTGTCAGCCTGAAGACGATTTGAGCAGCCGTTCACCAGAGAACATTCCTGAAACTAACGTTCCTGAGAGTTTTTCTGAAGCTTCTAAACAAGCAGATTCCCCAACACCAGTTCCAGCAGGTGTAACTGAAACTCCTACTGAAGCAGGGCGCAGAGGGCAACTCGCCAAACTCTCTCCTGAACAAATCCAACAACTTTTTGAACTCGAATCCGTTAGCCTTAGACAAAAAATTGAGGGCCTTGGAACAATCGTTCCTGCTTATATCCCTGAAGACTTCTCGGTATATGACTTCCATGCTGCTGATAAAACCTACCACCAAAATTCTACCGATGGCGGTTCGTATACTTATTACTCGATCAGATATCAATCGTTTGACCAAAAATCTTGTTTTTCAATTAGCCACGCTGCTAACGACGGTGATTTTGGTGATGGTCCAGTAGGGGTTGAAACAATTGAAGACATTAATGTTCCATCATTAAGTATAAATGCCGATATTGGTTATATCACTTTTGATCAAGAAGCAAGCTCTCAATCGATTGTTGTTAATATGCAAGGGGAAGGACTGCAATTCTATACATTGATATCGCCCACTTTGGATGAAACTAGTCTTGCCAACTGCAACAGCAATATTTCGTTAAATGAATTCATCAAAATTGTAGAGTCGCTACAGCATTTAGATTCTAGTCTTACTAGGAAATTAGCTGTCCGAAACAACGTAGTTAAAGGCGGGCCTTACTACAATCCCTTTAGTGAGACTCCGCAATTTTAAGTGTAAATTTATACTCCAAATACGTGAATCACTATAGCTCTCTAAGGAAATTGGCCAATTCAAGGTTGAAGTGCATCACCTACTCAAAACCGCTTGTAGTGTGGGATCTGTCAGTGAACTTATAAGAGGCTACAAGGCCTACGGCTATTGGGGCATGCAGAGTTCTCTGCTGGGGCAATGGTCTCAAAGGCTGGCAGCGGTTCTGAGCCAGGTTGATGCACTTCAGATTTGAATCCGCGATTTATACGAATCAACAAGAATTAATATTAATCTTGGTTTAAATTCCTCTCTAAGCTTCTAGTGCGTTAAAATTTGGCACTGCCTCATGCTTGAATCCGGAAATTCCACAACAGGATATGTAGTTGGCTAGAAGCTTGAAATACATTTGGGAGTGTAAGCCATGAAGAGCCTGACGATTGCGGTGGTTTCTGTTGTATTGCTAACGAGCTGTACCAATAGTTCACCATCTTCTGAGAGTAAGAGTGCGGCAGCAACTGAAAATAAAGAAGTAGAGCTATCTAATTCTTCATCCTCAACAGAATCAATTCTAGGAGAGGCAGACAATTCACAAGATGTCTCTGAAGAGGATAGAGGATCTTCGACTGAACAGTCAGTAGAACAAGATACTGCCATCATGAGAGGTCGGCTAGCAAAGCTTTCTACTGATCAGGTTCAACAGTTATTGAATGCAGACCTTAAGAGCCCAAATTTGCAAGTAGAAAGGCAAGCAGTTATTGTGCCTTCATATATTCCTGATGGTTTTGAAGTGACCAGATTCGTTACATCTTCTAAAGATACTGATGATTTCTACTTTTACTATGATTTGGTCTATTCGAATCAAGACGACGCTTGCTTCTTAATAAGGCAATATGCGTTTGATGGCCCTACTGGTGAAGGTGCCGTGGAAGTTGAGCGGATTGAAGGTCTTAATGTTCCTGGTTTGGATATATCTATGGATCTTGGCTATATTGGCTTTAACCGCGTTTCACAACCTGATTTTATAATCGCTTCTCTAAGTGGTAGTGATAATCATCGAGGAGCTAATTATGACTTTTTCTCACCAATTGATAGTCCCGAATATGGCTGCTCTTTAAGTATTGAATTAAAGGAATCTATCAGGATTGTTCAGTCCTTGCAATACTTAGATCCAAATGAAACGAGAGAGCTTAAAGTTAGTAATAATCTCTGCATATTGGGCAAATGCTATCCAGGTCAATGAAATGTAATGAATTTGTATGTTTAAAGCTATGTTTTACTTCTTTACTCTATCGTGCATTAAAAGATTTAACTTTATAAATTTTGCTTTTTGGATTGAAAACTCTAGTCTGTAAATGAGCAAACATATTCTCATTATAAAAAAGCTTGCTGCTTGAAGGTCCACGGTTTACAGGTCTAATCCAAGCAAGGTAAGGCCAAGGAGATGAGTGAAATTATGTTCAAACTAACGCTTGAGCAGGTCCTAGCTAGTATTGAGGCGCTAAGTCCTGAGGAGAAAGAGGAGTTAAAGAAACAATTGTCGACAATATTGTTCTCTGATGAAGCTTCAGTTCCACAGCAATCAGGACAATTCATGACTAATACTCTTGGTGATGTACAACTTAGTGGTGGTAATTCGGCTTTCAATTACCAGCCCACACAAGCAGGTAAAGACGCTAATGTATCTGCCAACTTTAATCAAGGTTCTGCTGAACAGCGAGAACTGTTTCAAGCACTCACCGAGCTTAAACAAGCGCTTCAAAGTACGGAAAGCTTACCTGAACTCTCGAAAATAGGAGCTGCCGCCCAAGTCGAACAGCTCGCTGTCGAAGCTCAAAAGGATCATCCTGATAAAAATCTGATCGGCCTCACAGTATCAGCTTTGAAGCAGGGTCTTCAAGGCGTGCAAGATCTAGCAGGCCCAGTTATGAGTGTGGCTTCTATTGTTGCTAAGGCATGGGGGATTCCCGTGTAATGAATCCTGATCATTCTCAAAATCAGGGCAATCCTGCCCAGAGTATGGACAATACGCTGGGCAATGTCAGTATTCAAGGAGATAGTTCATCATTTACCTTTGCGCCTGTTCAAATTGGGACACAGATTCAAACCCAGATTATTCAAATCTCTGCCGAAAGGGTTACACAACGAGAATTGAACAAAAGCTCTCCTTATAAAGGATTGCAGCGTTTTAACTTTTCTGATCGCGAATATTTCTTTGGTCGAGATGCTCTGATTGCTCGTTTATTTGAAGCAATCAATAAAAATAAATTTCTTCTAGTTGCAGGTGCTTCTGGATGCGGTAAATCCTCAGTCGTGAGGGCTGGTTTAATTCCTGAGTTAAAAGCTAATTTGGGAGTTACTAAACTGTTTGATTTTGTCTTCACACCTGGCCGTAATCCGTTTGAAAGCTTTTATCGCAGCCTGCTTGCCGAGGGTAAAGACTATTACTTTCCTGAGGATGACGCCGAAATCGCTCGTGTGGTTGATGCTCAAACACTTGTTAACGTTATCCGGGCCTTTAAGCAAGATGATGATCGATGGCTAATTTTTATTGATCAGTTTGAGGAGATTTTTACGAATTGCTCTGATGAAGAAATCCGACAAAATTTCATAGATGCTTTAATGCAGTTGCACCAGGACACTGATGATTCAGTTCGGGTAGCTTTAGCAATGCGGGCTGATTTTTTAGAATATTTCAGCGCGTACCCCCAGCTAGGGTTGATTGCTAACAATAACAATATTCATCTGGTTACTGATATGCATCCAGATGAACTGAGAAAGGCGATTGAGCAACCCGCTGCAAAACATGGAGTTGTTTTTGAAGAGGGTTTAGTTGAGCAAATTGTTAAGGAAGTCCAGGGACAGAGCGGCTATTTGCCCCTGTTGCAATATACCCTGAATCTTCTATGGGAGACAGAATGTAAGTCTCTTGGGCAAGATGGTAAACCTCATATTGAAGATCGTACCCTAAACCAATCTACCTACGCTGCTTTGGAAGGCGTGAGGGGAGCATTACAGGCTCGCATTAACAAGCTTTATCAGCAACTTGATCAAGATGGACAAGATGCGACCCGACAAATATTCCTTCGGTTAGTACAGATCGTCGATACCGAATCAGGTTCTCGAGCAGTCAGTCGTAAAGCCTTTCGTACTGATTTTGAAGGAGAAACTATTGAAACGACCTTACAGAAATTCGTTAATGAAAATATGGTAGTCAGCGGGTATGAATATTCTAGTCAAGATAGGATTTTGACTGGGGGATTCTCCGAAGTTAAAAGAAACGCTACTTATGAGATAGCCCATGAAATCATTTTGAGCTCTTGGGATGCTCTAAAAAATTGGCTTGAGGAAGCTAAAGATGCCATCATCTTTAAAAATTTGCTAGCCGATGATGTTCATCGATGGCAGACTGCTTTAGATCAAATCAGCTCAACAGAGCTTGAAGATGCAGATAAAGCAAAGGAAGAACTGCTCAAAGGATCTAGATTAGATAGGGCGGTGGAACTGCGCGAAAGTAATGCTTTCGTTCTCTTGGGTGGGTTGACTGAATTGGAAAATCAATTAATCGATGCCAGTTTGGAATGGCAGGCTCTTCAGAGACGCCGTAGGGCTGAGTTAGATACCGAGAAAGAACGTAATCAGCTTTTGACTGAAGCAAATCATCAGGCTAAGACAATCATCCGCAGTGGGGTGATTTCTCTTGCCATCATTATTCCTGTCGCCTTAGGAGCTTCTCTTATTGCGGTTCAAGCTTTTAGAGGACTTGCGATCGCTAGAGCCGGAACAAAATTGGAGCAGGCGGGTGTGAGTGCGCTAAGACAGCTTCGCTCTGGGGAAATTGATGCCTTGCTTTCGGCACTAAACGCTGCTCAAGAGCTGCAAAATTTAGTCAGCGATGACACTCCACTAGAAGAGTATCCTGCTGTTAGTCCAGTTCTTGCCCTTCAGAAAATTACTGACAGTATTTACGAGAAAAACAGGTTTCCAGCTGATCAAGAAGAAATCAAGGCAACGGATTTTCATCCCGATGGCAATTCAATCATTACTGGTGGTGAAGACGGAACAATCAAGCTTTGGCGTCTATCAGGTGAGTTGGTCAAGGAATTCCAGGCTCACGAAGGGGGACCATTAGCTAGTGTTAACGCCGTTAGCTTTAGTCCTGATGGTCGCTATATTGCTTCGGCCAGCGAAGATGGCACTGCTCGTATCTGGACTGATTCAGGTGATGAAGTGTCTGTTTTATCGGGACACCGAGGTGCAGTTAAGAGCCTTGACTTCAGCTCGAACGGTCAAAAAATTGCCACCGCAGACAGTAGTGGCGAAGTTTTTATCTGGGACACATCTGGGAACCAACTCAGCAAATTGATGGGTCACCAGGGAGAAGTACATCAAGTGGCATTCAGTCCAGATGACCAAAAAATTGCTGTTGCGGCTGCAGACGGAGCAATTCGAGTATGGGAAGCATCAGGTGCTCAACTCGCTCAGTGGAGCGGCCACGGAGGAGAAGAAGTTTACTCAATTGATTTCAGTCGTGATGGACAAAAATTGATTTCTGCTGGTGGCGACAAGACGGCCAGAATTTGGAGTCTCTCAGGACAGCCGCAATTAGTTTTGGAAGGACATCGTCTGCTTGTCACTAATGCTAGTTTTGGTGACGGGGACAAAATGGTTGCTACAGCATCCGATGATGGTACGGCCAGACTATGGAATCTTGACGGAGAAGAACTTGCTGTTTTCCAGGGCCATCGCGGAACTGTGTGGAATGCTAAATTTAGCCCTAATGGAGCTTATCTGTTTACTACAGGACGAGACGGTACAGCTCGTTTATGGCAACTAACAAGAGCTGAAGCTCCCAGTTTTGAGGGACTGCAAGATGATGCAAATACGGTTAGCATCAGCCAAGATGGCAGCATAATTGCTGCGGCGGGGAATGAAGGTATTGTAAGCCTTTGGGATAAGTCGGGCACTCTCCTGAATTCTTGGACTGCAAATCCTAGAGGGCATATCTTTAGCATTGCTTTGAGTCCTGATGGTCAACGAGTTGCGACTGGAGGTATAGATAATAATGTCAATATATGGAGCCTGTCTGGAGAGAAAGTCGGGCACGCCGAGGGACATGGTTTTTTCGTCAACAGTCTGAGCTTTAGTCCAGACGGACGTTTTCTGGCTTCTGCAGGAGCCGATGGCCAAGCCCGATTGTTAACGGCTGATGGTGATGAAATAGCGATACTGACAGGCCACGAAGATGTTGCTAGCGTAGTTGCCTTTAGTTCTGACTCATCAACGATCGCGACAGCCAGTTGGGACGGTGGGCTTAGACTCTGGGGTACTTCTGGAGAACTCATTGAAGAATGGCAGGCGCATTCTGACAAAATCAGCGGTTTAGACTTTAGCCCGGATAGCAAACTGGTTGCGACTGCTGATAAAACGGGTACTGTTCGACTCTGGACTACTAATGGTCAGCAAAAGCTAGAATTCTTCAGTTATCAGAGCGGTGTCAATGCGCTGAGATTTATTCCTAATACCAAGCTGATTAGTACAGGTGGCATGGATGGTACCGTTCGGTTATGGGATCTAACTGGAAGACAAATTGCTGAGTTTACTCATCAGGAGGGAGCTATTTGGGGATTGGCTCCAACCTCCGATGGGCAATTTATTCTTTCAGGTGGAGACTCTGGAGAAGTGCGGCTTTGGGAGATTCAGCAACTTCAGGATGCAATCTCTCAAGGCTGTAGCTGGTTAGGGGATTATCTGAATTTGGATAATCAAGATACTTCAGGCGCTTCTCTAGCTTTAGACACCTGTTCCTTCTAATAAAATCAGCAGATTCATGAAAAATTCAATTAGGTGAATTGCTTCGGTTCCGATGAAGTGGATGCCTTAAATACTGTAATGACTCCACAACTTTAACTGCTTCATTCAAAGAAAGTGTATCTGTACAATCTGCGCTTCCAAAGTCATAAAGCTGGCTCCCCCCGAATCTAGTTGGATAACTAAAATACTTTAAATTAAGAAAAGGACCATTTCGCTCTTGAACGAAATCAATGTACATAAGTGTTACTTTACCTAGAATAGGCGATAAAGCTTCGGCATACTGAACATCTTCTGCGCCTGCTCCACCTGTTAGCGTAACCCCATTAACCCTAAAGCATGAATCGTTTGGCGAACGGTAAACGATTTCATAGGAAGGCGCAAACCCCCACTCATCTTCTCCTTGGCGAAAAGCATCGATAGACTGAACTTCGTAGCCCTCCGGGACATAGGTCGGCACAAGGATATCGACAGTAATGCCAATGTCACTATGCACATCTATCGCAAGCAAATCTTGAATTTGTTGCTCGCTAAGTCTCGCCTTCTCTCCAACTATTTCTGGAGAGGCTGGCGGTTCATCTAGCTCGATAGGTCCACCTAAATACGCACCCGTGAGATTATCACCTTTATTGTCGCTCTTAAGTTCTGTTAATTTCTCTTCCAAAGAAGCTAATGCCTTTTGAGCCTGATTTTGCTCAAAATAGTAGCCTAAAATAGCAGCATCTGATGTGGGACTATTTTCAGATGATTCTCCTACAAAAATCCGTCCCATGTGTGCATCAGGACATAAGTTTTCTCGAACATCAACTAGCTCTGAGACGGATTCGGTTGACGAAGCCCAATCAAAGCTTGACGATTCAATATATAAGGGGTAAACCTCTAGAGGATATGAGCTGGGGTCAGGAGGTAAAGTGTCTCCGCATAGATCAAAATCCTGCGCGTCGGTATTCGAGAAGCTGTCATCATTGTCAGAATCGTTAGATTCAACTAGATCTTCTGATTTGATGGGCACTTCAGTAGTATTCTCTGAAATGTTATTACAGCTGGACAGACCTAAGGCAAAAAGAATAGGAGCTATCCAATACAGGTTAATTTTCCCAACTTTTTTCTCAAAAAAAGAACGTGCCATAAGTTAAAACTCTAATCTATTTTCCATAATATTGTGCTTTCGAATCAATTATTCAAAAGCTTAAGGATTTAGGTATTCCAGAGATTCGACAATTTTGATTGCTTCCTGAAAATCAATTGCTTTACACTCAGGTGCGTTCGTAGGGGACCAAAAAGAATACTGCTGAGGCGATGGAATCTTTCCTGGCACGTTAAATTTTTCAAATTCTATTCTTGGCTGGCTAGTAACTGCATCAAATTGAATAAAACCAAGACTAACTTGTCCTAAAGCCTTAGAATCGACCGATACGATCTCAAAGTCTTCACTATCTGCACCGAAGCCACCTGAGGCAGCTGAAAATTCAAAGCAATTGTTTTGTTCATCCCTGTATAGAACTGTATATCTGGGACCGAAGCGCGGATCATCTTCAATTTCGAATTCACTGATATCAAATCCAGCAGGAACATAAGTAGGGAGAACAATTTTGACTTCAATCCCACGCGAATTGTCCTCATCAATCTTCAATAGCTGATTTTCTTGTTCTGCTGAGAGTTTAGGAAATACTTTTCTGCCTGCAGTGGATGAAGAAGCACTAGCCGATTCTGCATCTATTCCTGAAACACTGATTAAGTCACCTCGAATCCAGCCTTCTGCGCGTGAGTTGTCAAATCGAACATAGTGCCAAGTGAACCCATCTTCCCCTTTAGTGCTGTTCAGAATTGTTACAGTGTCGCCTACTAAGCCATATCCTTTATCTTGAGAGGTTGTTGAAGGTTGAGATCGTAAAATAATCTGCGCATCCGATTGTTCCGCAATTAATTGTCCCGATTTTGGAAACTCATTCTTCACCTCGGCAGAACTATTTATTTCTGGTGTGGATGAACTTTCCAGTGCGACATCGTTACCTACTGTGTCTTCCTGCAGAGCCTCTACTCCAGAGCCAGAATTTGTTGCTAGGTCAAGCTCCTTGGCAGATTGACTTTCTGTACATGCAGTAGCAAGTATTAGTAATAAAGCTAAATGTAGCGCCTTCATTTTTCTCTCCAAATCTATTAAATAAACTAATAGCCAGAAAGATATGTGATCCTTTTGATTTAAGCTTAACAGAACACAGATAACTCTTTTGTGTTAATAGAGGCAACTCAGGTTAAAAAAACTTGAAGTTTTTCCAAAATATAAATGATCAGAATTGAAATAACTAGGTATATTTCCTTCTGTAAAGTTATCTAAAATATTAAGAGTGCAAACGACTGATTGCAATTTCTGTTTTGAAACCTGAACAAGTTCTGTTTGCCGCTGTTTAGAATTTCTGATATATGCTAGATTGAGGGCCAGGAAAATAGCAGTTTCTCATAAATAAGATGCCGGATAATTTTATTTGGCTGATTGATATTGCTATTACGCAGAAGAACATTGAATACATTGATTGATGACCGAAAGGTTGTCACACGAATTAGTTACAATATCTTAGGTATTCTTCCTCTCTGTAGTTTGTTTAAAGTCTATTTCAGTCACCTCGACTAATTGCCTTATTGCTACTATCGAATTTTAAAGTTATTGAAAAATCGCTGTCATACTCACTCGGATTTATATTTGCTATAATCTATGATTATGAGCTTAATTAATATTTCAAAAGTTTAGGGATATTTTATTTAAGGGTTTAGATAGCTTAAGGATTCTACTATTTTTATTGATTCCTGGAGTGGTACGGTATTATATCGAATCCTGTCACTGGTTGTATTGCCGAAATATGTATAACTTGGTGTATAAAATTCAAACCAATTCTCTGGAGTGCTAAAGTTGCCAGCGAGTCTGATACTCATCTGATCAGCTTCTGTGTCAAACTCAGTAATAGAAAGTATTAAACCGCCAATTTCTGGGGCAAATACTTCGATCTCCTCAATGCCAATAGGAGTACCTGCTGGAGGAAGAAAGGCACCAACTGTAAAGCAATAGCCATTTGAATTAAAGTACTCCAATGAGTAGCCTGCTAAAACTTTATAAGCACCAGCTTCGTTCATAAAGTTGGAGTCATTAGAGACAGAAAATCTTCGTAACTTATAGCCTTCTGGAACGTAATTAGGCAGAATTACTTTGAAAATTCCGCGCCCGCTTTCTCCCCCCCTATTCTTTCATCGCATCTTTCTTGACAAATTCCAAGTCCCCGAAAGTCTTTACCTGCAATGATTTGAGCGTTTCCCCAAGAAAGTTGTGGTTAGCCTCAGCGGTGTTTTTAGCAACGATTAGTAACGAATTGGCAAAGTTAATTGAAGTTGAATTGATTTAGTTGTAGCTGATTGAAGCTAAGTAAACTCCGACTAAAACGTTCAGAACCCCTATGGCCCAAAGGCTTCATCGATTTCTTGATACAAAACTCAAAAGAATCGAGAGTATTTGCTCACCGAGGCCGTGATCAATGGCGATTGAAGTGTTCGCCCCAGCCGTGCCACCGACCGATAAGGGTGCCTAAAAAAATAGATAAGGAAGCTCAAGAAGTGACATTTTGGATCAAGATTCGGCCTTCGGTTTAGATATGGATAGAAAAGGAAGTAAATGAACTGTTATGTATCAATAGTTTCAAGGTTTACTAGTGGCGCTAAGGGCACTGTCAACTTAACTTTCCGTATCTAAAATTGAGCACTAAATTCCTGTCCATCGCCTTCGACGGCAGCTTTAAGCGATCGCCGATAGTCGTGTGAATTGATGCCAGTCGCTCAAGCGCTGACGCATCGTTTCTCGATATTCGGTTGCCGATTGTTGATGTTGGTGAGGATGAAAGTAGCCGCGTATCGGTTCAAAAGCTGAGAGAAACTGTTGGGCGTGTCCTGGCGATTTGAAGCGCCCCATCCGCCTCTCTCGGGTCCGTGTGGGGCGATGTGAGTTCTCCGCTCGATTGTTCAACCCCTTGTGCTGCCTGTGTTCGACGCCTGGAATCAGTTCTTTCTTCGCGGCCCCATAGCTTCTCAGTTTGTCGGTGACAATGACCCGAGGAGCGAAGCCGCTTGACTTGAGCAATTTGCGAAAGAACTTCTTGGCGGCGCGTTTATCGCGATGACGCTGCATCAAGATATCGAGGACTTGACCTTCGGCATCCACTGCCCGCCATAGGTAATACTGCTGTCCCTTAATGGTGAGCACGACCTCGTCCAAATGCCATTTATCAGTAGGCTTGGGGCGACGGCGACGAATCTGATTAGCGTAGGCTTGAGCAAACTTTTTACACCATTTGCGGATGGTTTCATACGTCACCTCAATGCCCCGATAGAGCATCATTTTCTCGATGTCGCGGTAGCTCAGCGGGAAGGTGTAGTAAAGCCAGACACAGTGACGAATGACCTCAATCGGAAAGCGATGGTATTTGTAACTGACGCTCATGGACTTGCCCTGACAGATGCTGACAAAGGCTACCACAAAAGTTAAGTTGACAGTGCCTTCGTTTGATTGAACAGTTTGAAGCTTTAGAATCGCCCGATTTCCAGATTAAAGCTGAAGATAATGTCAGTGAAATTAGCTTTATTCAGCCTATGGCGATTCAAGACGTAGTCCATAACTTTCTGGGAACACTTCAGGCTAATCCGCAAACAGGTGGACAGTCTTGGGAACAACTCCCATTGAGTTAATTCTATCCATCTAGGCAGCGGCAGCAACCAGTCGGAGAGAGGCTATTTTTCGCGCTTCTCAACCATCCATTTGGTTGCTTCCATCCCCTGCTTGATCAAGTTTTCTAACTCCAGCGCAACTGGAGCAGAGGGTGATAAATTTTGCCAGTCGGTCTGACAGGTGATTTTGAAGGAATTTTCTTGAATCCGAAAGACTGCCAGGAAACGCCCTTTGCCCCCATCGGGACTTCGTCCATAAATGTTCCATTGTCCCACGGAAGCCTTGCTGCTATTCCGCCAGAAAATCATGTAATACTTGCTCGTCGTTTCTAGTTGGCCACAAAGTAGTGAAGCTGTGAAATGGAGTCATTTAGTTCCTATGTATTGCCAGAGTAGCTTCGCGGTGGGCAAACATTCCAGTTAGGTCATCTCGCCGCGAATGGCTGGGGCCGTGGCGAGATGCTCGGCACCCGCCTGCATGGACGCGATATCCGCCTCTGACCAGGGATGCACTGATTGACAGTGATGGGCCACGAGCAACCCCCAGAGACCTGGCGGGATTAGTACTGGCACCACTAAATTAGCTCGTACCTGCAGCTTACGCAGAAAGTCGCGATGACAGTCAGCAATGGGTTCAGCTTCGATATCCGCGCTCGCTCGCGCCCGTCCCGCTAGATAAAGCTCTGCATATTCATCGTTAAAGCACTCATCGGGGCCGGTTGACCCAAAGATTGAATAGCGCGGGTCACTCAAGGCTTCAAAGGTGACCTGACCTTCCCACTGCCGATAGAAGTAATACAGCACCACCCGATCCACCTGCAGTTGATGCTGCACGTCAGTCGTGACTTGCTCAACTATCGCATCTCGTTCTAGGCTTTGCACCAGGCGCGCGATGGTGCGGCGCAAACCCGGATCGGCGTCCGACCAGCTATGAGTATGAGATCTTTTAGGTATGGGCATGGACAAACCGAAGCGAACGTCATGATGACGGTTTAGCTCCACTTTAATCGACCAACTGCCAGAGGCTCGGTTTCGCTTAGCTCAGCTTCATATTGTGGCTTAGTTTTAGCAGCGGACAAATTCTGATCGTTAAGACTGGAATGTTTGCGGCGCGGGACAACCAATCGACGAATAAGAGAGAATTAAATTGACCCCAATTGCATGTTCACTATCATGCAGTCTTGAGACGATTCCATAAATTCGTCTAAACTTCCTTGTCAGGATAAGATTATGCCCGGTTATTTTCACAATAAGCCTGAGGTAATCGATACCATGGCAAATAGGGATACTGATGATGTTCCCAATGATAGCCAAAGTGGTAACAGGTGATAAAAGACCAGATTACGGGTAATTTTGTACTCGATGCTCGGTGCTGGTCGAAATTCCGACTGTTACCACAGCGATGTGGAAGAAAGATCCCAAAGGTGAATAGCTGAAGCGAACTGGCTACCATGGGGATAATCCAAAACAGAAGTAAATTCAAAACCGGAACATGAAAACAAATTAGGACGCCGAAAATGGTCGCCATGCCCATGACTGAAACCCAAGCTTGACCATCAGCTTGATAAGTCTTCATGAATCTGAAATACCAAGAAAAATAATTATTCTTGTCGGGATAGGCAAAGTCAGGATCTTGCTGAGTTCCTGGAAACCGGTGATGAAGTCTGTGATTCTGAGCTAAAACTTCGTACGGTAGCAACGCGTACAAGTATGAAGTTAGATGCCCAAAAAAGTTATTCAGACAACGATGCTTGGAGATATTCCGGTGAACAGATTCATGAGTAGTGACAAAGAGACCGGTATGTAAAAAAGTTCTGAGAAAGATTCCGAGTACTGTTACCGACAAGGGAACTTGGTCTAACGAAATGTTGAATCCGCTTATCAGAGTGGTGAGCCAAAGCATGATTAGCAAGCTCCCAAAGCCGATATCCGAGTAAGAAGATCTACCCTCACTCAGCGATCTAGTCTGCCCTAGATTCATCATCTAAACAGATCTAGCTCACTTCGAACGTCTGCGTAGAACCGAATACACATGAGGCAATCCTAGTAGAAAAAAGAGAGTAGCCCAGGTACTCGGCTTTCGCTCGTGGACTTGTTGATTGAGAAAGAGTTGTCCTGAAGTCATCTGCATCTATTACCAGAAAGTCCTTACTCTTCTGCCAAGGCTTCGCTAATAACGTCTATTCCCTTACCAATGCCCCAAGTTTCTTTTAGAATTTCCCGAAAAGACGTGGTCTGGTAAAGCATGGCCTCCTTAAGTCGCACCAGTAGGGCATAGGCATCTTCCTGGGAGAGGGTCTGAACTTGCGTTTCGAAGACCTGAAGCTCAAACTGCTGTTCAAGGGGCAATTCCTTGCGAATATCCATAGTGACCTTATCAAGTGCAACGCTACATTACATACTGTAACACTTTGTAACGCCACCTTTAATTTTATTGACAAAATCCTCCTTTAGAGGTGAGTAATTGTACTTACTTGTCCATGGGGCAGTCCCGTCAGCGAATTCATCAATGCTCTTCGGCTAAGATTTATTCGCTTATCCCCCAACCCCAGTAAGGCTCCCAACTTTTGACTGGTTTTTTGTCAGACCTTTCTGCTCAGCTACTCAATTCACCCTGAGATCAAGCGCTTTTATGCTGCATCTCAGCAATGACGAAAATTCGGGGCAACTAATCTCACCCGATTGTGGAGATTAGTTTTTCTACCAGCCAATTGACCAGTCCATATTTGTATGGGGCACAAATGGCTTCCACCCTGGCTTGATCTAAACTGAACTGATAAAAACTTAGGATATTGCCATAAACGCTGTTAGTGGGAAAGAGCGTATCTTGGCTGAGGTCGATAGCTTGCAGGTCAAACATGCTGGCTGTTGTACCTGTAGCGTAATCAATCATAATGCTTTGGCCATAGCCCAAGTCTTGTAGCGTTTCCAGGCAATTCATCGTGCCGTCTAAGTATTTGGGTGACCAGCCTTTCAGATTCTGACGACGATCGCCCCCGCCGCCGTACTCAAACATCACTACATAGGGCAATTGAACTGAGGGGAGACTTCGAAATTGTCGAATGACCACAGGCTCCCAACCCTCAATATCCAACTTAAAGCAGGTAATTGGATATTCGCCCACAAGGTTTAGTAGGCTGTTTAAGTCAGTTGTGGCTACTTGTTTGGTGGAACCAGACACCCCGAACCAGTCAGGATCCAAGGAGCTGAAGTTGGAATTGGCAATGCCTGCAAAACGCCCCATGTGAAACGTTTGAGTGCCCAGGCAGTCAGATAAGCATTGCTCAAACAGAAGGATCGAATGCTGCCGACAGATTTTTCTCAGCTTTTGGGTAGGTAAGGGTTCCACGGCGACGGTAGCAAACCCTTGCTTGGCAAATAATTCGCAGTAAAGAGCAAAGGTCCCGACACCAACATCAAAACAGACTCCTTGGCGTTGCGGATCGAGCACTGGGAGAATATATTGTAAGAGCTCTTGGCAACAGGCTTCAACTCGCATTTAAGGTGCTGCAGTGCGAAAAGAGATGGTTCATCGGAAAGTTGAGAAGGCTCCTGAAAGCCCAGAAATCATAGCCTGTGTCATAGTAACGGAAAAATTCTGATTAGTAAGGTCGGAGTAGTTGCGGGGCGGGGCAACCAATCTAGGGCATATAGCTTCTATGAGAATCAAAGATATATCACCGACCACCCCCGCCAGATAATACTCGACAGTCCTGCTTTGCCGAGATTTCCAGTGCTTGTCGGCTATTGCTAGGGGTTTCTTCGTGCTAAAAATGAGCCTAAACCCCTGTTCTTTGTCTAGATGACCGATATCTCTGAGGCTGGAGCTGCAGATAACTTTACTGGTTTGCTCTATCTACGCGACCTGATTATCGAAACGAATCAGTCCGGCGAAATTACATTTACTAACCATCGGCCAAACAGTTGGTTTGAGGGTAATTTGTCGATTTTTCTCACGCTCGATGCCACTTCCAATTGGCATTTATTCGATCAGCACGCGAGGCCGCTGATTACGGCAGAACTTCCTTTGAACCGGGCTCAAAGGGAAGCGTTTGAAGACCAGGAACTGCTCCTGTCAAATCCAAATTCACCTGCCGAGCACCCGCAGCGAATTTGGCTCTCGGTGAGCGGCACGCCCCTACCAAATGGGGGAGCCATTATCTCCGTTCGCAACATTTCTGAACGTAAGCAGAACGAAGCTGCCCTGCTGCAGCAAGCGCTCTACGATGACCTGACGCAACTGCCCAAGCGAAATCTCCTGTCAGATCGAGTAAATCGAATCCTCTCTCGCCCGCGAGAGGAAACTGCGCCCCTGATGGCGATACTCTTTCTGGATTTAGACCGCTTTAAGGTCATCAATGACAACTTAGGTCACGCCGCTGGCGATCAGCTTCTCCAAGAACTTGGGCAACGACTGCGACAGCAAATTCGGCCTGAAGATACCCTGGCTCGTATCGGTGGCGATGAGTTTGTGATTTTCTTGGAGCAAATGACCGCCGTTTCAACGGTCATTGAAGTAGCTGAGCGTCTACAAGCTGCAATGATGCAGCCGTTTGTCTTGCAATACCAGGAGGTCCAGGTCGGCATCAGTATTGGCATCGCGCTAGGGCCAAATGGTTACCGCAACTTTGAAGCGTGGCTGCGGGATGCCGATATCGCCATGTATGAAGCCAAGAACACCCCAAATCTGTCTTGGTATATTTTTGATGATGCCTCGTCACTGAGGGGACAAAATGAGCGTCTGCAGATTGAACTCGATTTACGGCAGGCACTACAACGTCAGGAACTCTGTCTGTACTACCAGCCCATTGTTAACATGCGTAGCCGTGCTCTGATCGGCTTTGAAGCCCTAGTTCGCTGGCAGCATCCGACCCGAGGATTACTGCTGCCGACCAATTTTATTCCGGTTGCCGAGGAAACCGGGCTGATCGTCCCGTTAGGATGGTGGGTTTTACACGAAGCCTGCCGCCAAATGCAGGCGTGGCGCGAGGCCATTCCGGCGACACAGAGCCTGAAGCTCAGTGTCAACATGTCAAGTAAGCAATTTGCGCAGCAGGGGCTAATTGATCGATTCAAACGTGTGTTGAGAGAGACCGGCTTTTCCCCTCATTGTCTCACCATCGAAATTACCGAAGGCGTCCTCATTGAAAACTCTGACTCCATTATCGAGATCCTGAAAGCGCTTCAGGCCATTGGAGTGCAGCTATCGATTGATGATTTCGGCACCGGCTACTCTTCCCTCAGTTATTTACATCAATTCCCGTTTGATACGTTGAAAATTGACCGCTCCTTCATCGAGAATGCCGACCAGGATTTTGACAAGCTGGAAATCTTACAGTCCGTGATCCGCTTGGCTTGGAATTTAGGACTTGATGTGGTTGCAGAAGGGGTTGAGACCGAAAAGCATTACTCGCAGCTCCTTGCCCTACGCTGTGAATCCGGGCAAGGTTACCTGTTTGCCCAACCGCTTGAGCCTGCTGCGACTGACGCTATGCTGCGGGAGCAATTTGCCTCAGACCTTTACTGATGAGTTTTTGGATGGAAAACTGCAGAGATAGAGACCGTCTACAGCGGCCTCTCTCGATACCTGGGGCACGGCTTGACAGGTTACTCGCTCCAGGTTTCAGAGAAGCGATCTTCATTTTCTTTCGAAGAAAATGAATTTCCTGTAAGGTCTCTTCAATTGTCGCGTAGACGACATATAGGACTGAGATTTTTGGGCATAGTGATGACGTCTAGACATTAATTTTTTTTACCAACTCCCGTTTACATACGTTTGCAAATAGCGACGCCACCAAGGCAACCTCAGTGCTAGGAAGCTTTGTGGTAGTGGACCTTGTTTTTCCTGAGATGAAGGCTTGTGTAGATGAAGAAGCGTGTCTGCCCGTTAGCAAACCGCTATCCTTTATTCGCATCTTTTGTAACAATTCCCGACGCTCTAAAAGCTATTAGCAGCAATAGTTTGAGCGTTTTCTCAAGAAAGTTGTGATCAGCATCAGCGGTGATTTTGGCAACGATTAGTAACGAATTGGCGAAGTTGGTTAAAGTTGAATGGATTTAGTTGAAGTTGATTGAAGTCAAGTAAAGTTCGACTAAAACCGCCAGGAAGCTTATAGAGCAAAGGTTTCAAAGGATCCCAGATACAAAACTCAAAAGAAGCGAGAGTGTTTGCTCATTGAGATCGAGTCGGCTGGTGCCTGTGATGCTTGCCCTAGCCGTACCATCGACCGATAAGGAAGCCCAAAAATAGATAAGGAAGTCCAATTGTCGTGACATTTTGGATCAAAAATGCCTTTTAGGATCAGGCGCGATTAGATATGGATAGATATAGAAGTTCATAAACTGTGATTTATCAAGGGTTTCAAGGTTTACTAGTCGCGCTAAGCTCATGACTTTAAAAGTCCCCTAATGTCAGGAGTGGAAGGTATGAGCTGGGCAAAAGACGAGTTAAAGAGCACAGATTTAGGTGATCGTCGTCGCGAACAACGGCTAGTAACGATCGTGGAAGACTTGATTGCGCAACCGAATGCGAGTGTTTTGCAAGCGAGCCGCGATGATGCGGCGGTTCAAGGACTGTATAAGTTCTGGTCAAATCGACGGATTGCCCCCGCTGCGATTTTGTCCGGTCACATTGATCAAACGGTCGAACGCTGCCTAGAGCACTCAACGGTGCTGGCGATTCAAGACACGACTGAACTGGACTTCAGCACTCACCGCAGCACTCGTGGTTTGGGACCGATTAGCGATCCGACAGCGATGGGACTCAAAGTGCATCTCACCCTGTGTAGTAGCGATGCCGGAGTCCCCTTAGGCATCTTGCAAGAAACCGTGTGGGCCAGAGAGAAGACCCGGCGTGGTGCGGGCTATCGCGCTCGACAAACGGTGATCGAAGAGAAAGAAAGCTACCGCTGGCTGGAGCATCAGGCAGCGAGCCAACAACTGATCCCCGCATCCGTCGAGGTCATTACGATCACAGATCGCGAAGGCGACATTTATGACCTGTTTGCCCAACCGCGCCGCCCCCGCTCCGAGTTTTTAATCCGCGCCGCCCAGAACCGCAACACGAAGCGAGATGCCTACGCCGAGGAAGTGCAACCGTTATTTGAAGCCATTCGTCAACAACCCTGCCAAGGGCAGAAAACCCTAGAACTCCAACGAACGCCCAAACGCACTCCCCGCCAAGCCACCTTGAGTGTGCGCTACGCCACGCTATGGCTGCAACCGCCCCAGGATCACGTACAAGCGGCTAGCTTCCCAGCGATCGCTGTTCAAGTTGTATTGGCGGAAGAGGAAAACCCGCCCGCTGGGGAGAAAGCGATTAGCTGGTTACTGCTGACGACCTTGCCCGTGAATGACTTTGAAGCCGCCTGCCGGTGCCTCGAACGCTATAGTTTTCGGTGGTTAATCGAAAGATATTTTTTCGTTTTAAAATCTGGCTGCCGTCTGGAAGCCTTGCAACTAGAGAGCGCTGACCGTTTAGAGCGAGCTTTAGCGACCTATTCGATTGTGGCATGGCGGCTGCTGTGGTTGACCTATGAAGCGCGAGTACATCCCGATGATCCAGTGGAAACCGTTCTAGAAGAGCATGAATGGCAAGCGCTGTACTGCACGATTCATCAAACGACTGAACTGCCGCCCGAACCGCCCAGCATCGGCCAGTGTGTGCGCTGGATTGCGAAGCTAGGCGGTTTCCTCGGTCGTAAAGGCGATGGCGAACCGGGCGTAAAAACGCTGTGGCGAGGTCTGCAACGCCTGCATGATATTGCGGCGACCTGGCAACTGTTGCGAGCCGCCGATGGGTAACAGGAGGTCAATCTGAACTGAACGTTGGCCTCAAATGTTACGAAAGATCAGATCAAAGGACAAAGGAAAAAGGTGATCGTGATGAGCCCCCTGAAGCGCAACAAAACTAAACAATTTGAGGTGTTTCTAATCCGAAGTCGTCATGAGTACGATTCGGAAAAATGCGGTTGCGGAGCGCGAAGTAACTCATTTTGTCCTGACTTCCTTATCTAATTGCGATCGCTTTCCATACTCTTTCTTTGCTCTTGTTTCTGTGTTCTTTCTTTGTCCCTATCCTTATTCTCGTCTTTAACTTTTTCTATGCCTATTTTTATTTGTATTAGTCTAGATATGGATAAGAATTAACTGTAATGAGGGATCAGGATTAACTGTAATGAGGATGATTTCCAGTGGAGTAAGCTGTCAAAGCGCTCCGCGATCGTCCCGGTTCGCCGCGAGTTCGAGCGGGAGATGAGCGATCTCTTTCTGTGGGTCTTCCAGGGACGATTGAAGTGGCTTAGCAGGACGAGCCGGGCGATGATTGAATCACCGGAGTTGTGGACGACAACATTAACGTGGTGAGCGGTTAGAAGCGAGCGATCGCTAAGCCGTACTAAGTGCCACGTTATTTGGCCGGGATAATCAGTGCCACGCTATTTGACCGCTGGTCGGCAGGGCGGCATCCAGTGATGATCTCGGCGGTTCTGCTGAACGGCTAGTGGGGCGAGGGTTCTCGTCATGCGGGTAAGAATGATGCTGGAACCCATCCTGAAAGGGGGCGCGATCGCCGCTGCCTGGGTGCCGCGATCCGCCTGAGAGGTCAGTGGTTGTGATGGTTTGGCTATCGGGGCAGGAAAGACCGCAAACCGCTCTGTGGCTGCGAGCGACAACTTAGGGAGAAACGGGTGTCGATCGCCTCACTTCAGAAGAGTGATTCGGCAGCGATCGCTGGGGTGGGTGGAGCGAGCGCGTGAGGGTCGTCCCCAGGGTGCCTGAGAGCCCTTCTAAGGAAGTCATAGGTCGATGGGTGCGTGGTTTGCCCGACTGCCGTGAAGCGGCTGATGGCGGTCGAAGTAACGTCCTATCGAGAGGCCGGAACGACAGCGCGATTATGCCGGAGTGAGGCCCGATTTTGGGGGAGTCGTCACTCAGCACTCAGCCTTTGCGCCACCCGCGATCGCAAGCACCCGATCAACGTGGTCGCCTCTATCTGAAGTGCCGTGATATCTGTTCGCTGGCGAGAGGGAAACCAGTCGGTGTAGCGGCCTTCAACTGGCACCGTGATCGCGTGAGTACCTGGGCTGCGAAGTGAAGGCGATCGCTTTCCCGTTTGGAGCGTTGAATTGAGGTCGTTAGCGTGATTGCCTGGAGCGTACGCTGCCGCGATTGCCGGCAGTGAATTGAGGTGAACGCGCTTCTATGGAGTGCCACGATAATTGTCCTTTTTAGGTTTGTGCCACGATATTTGTCCGCTGCTGTCGTGAATGAACCTGGTCGGGCAACCTCATCATCGTTCCAGGTTTGCCTGAGAGCCGTTCTACGTGACATAGGGTAGACGATGCGTGGCGTAGAGTGGCTACTCCCTGGTGCTGCTGCTAGAGGTGGCCTAACGCCTTGTAGGGATATCACTCAGCACTCAGCCTTCACGCCACCCGCGATCGCGCTTCAACGATGAGCGATTGCGGGTGGCGTGTAATCGCCTCTACCTGGAGTGCCATGCTCTTTGTCTTGTTCACATCGAGTGCCAGGATATGTGGCCGCTGGCGAGAGAAAAACCAGTCGTCAACCAGTCAAGTTGGTAATTGTTCCAGTCCTGCCTGAGAGCCGTTCTAAGAAGGTCATAGGTCGATGGTGCGAATGGCCCTGCTGCCCATCAGCCGCCCCATTTTTGGGAAGCTGTCAAGTCAGCCTTCACGCTACCTGTGATCGCGTCTCAGCGTTATATTTATTCGGCTCAACAGTCAAGACACAGAAAGCAGCAACAAGGATACAGATAAGAAATGAAATTGAGGCGTGGATGGAAGTGCCTATTCCTGTAATGTCTGTATATCAGCAATTCCAGTCATCTTAGGCTCTGGCATCGGTGACGAGATGACTTACTGTATCTTTAAGCGTTGCCTGGGATCGCGAAAGATATAGTAAAGACGCAGGATGAAATTATAGATATGAATAGCTTATGGCTTGATGCTTTTGTACGGCGATTTTGGAAGATTTTGAAGATAGAGATATGAAATTATTGTATGTAAAATGATGGCCATGATAGATCTGAAGAGCTGAAAGCTTTGCTGTGCAGTGCTTTTAGCGTTCCCATTGTTTCCGCGATCGCTGATCCCGTTTTTATTTATCGTATCCTTTCCTGGGATCAATAGTTTATCCTTATCCTTTACTGTATCTTTTGAGGGTGATCGCTAGTAGGGGGAATACAGAATAGAATTTGATACTATTTTTTATTCACCCAACCACAGAGCCCACCAAAA
>Ga0081526_100350_pt1 | contig 22300 bp, 13 predicted proteins | sample HotLakmasection2_FD_70991 | JGI IMG/M metagenome (GOLD analysis project Ga0081526, IMG submission 70991) | Hypersaline microbial mat communities from Hot Lake, Washington, USA - Section #2 (SPADES assembly) (version 2) | ecosystem: Environmental > Aquatic > Non-marine Saline and Alkaline >... | reverse complement strand
CTTCCTTATCTATCCATATCTACTTACACCTCATCCTAAGAGGCATTTTGGATCAAAAATGTCACGATGATTGGTCTTCCATATCTATTTTTTGGGCATCCTTATCGGTCGGTGGTACCGCTGAGGCAAGTGCTTCAATCGCCATCGATCGCGGCTTCGGTGAGCAAATACTCGCGCTACTTTATAGTTTTGCATCAAGAAATCGCTCAAACCTTTGCATCACATGCGTTCTGGCGATTTTAGTCGGGGTTTACTCAACTTCAATTAAATCAATTCAACTTTAAGCAACTTCGTCGATTCGTTACTAATCGTTACTAAAACGACCGCTAAGGCTAATCGTTAATTTCCTGAGGAAGCGCTCAAACTACTGCGGGCAAAGACTTTCGGGGACTTGGAAATTGTTGAGAAAGATGCGACTAAAGCATAGCGCTCTGATGATGAGTTGGCCGGTATCGAGAAGATCGGGAAAGCAGTGAAATCGCGATCGCCCAAAACTAATTCCGCCACCTGCATAAAGTATCAGTGATTCTCCCGATAACAGGATGTAAGCATTAGCGCTTACTCCAAACTCATGGAGAATTCTACTGATGGATTTATCTAAGTTTTTTAATCAATCCAGATCACCCCAGACTGAAAAATTGCCCAAGTCAGCAACTGGCAACCAACAGCCCAACTCTGGGTTGGGCCAAAGCCTGATTTTGGAACCGATTTTGACGCCGAGTGGCTTAGTCGATTCGCTGGTGGATGACACCCCCGATGTGGGGGCAGTTGATTTAGGTATTGACGCAAGAGACGATGTAAATCTATACCATGATGCGAGTGACACGGATCCCACCGTTCCAGATTTAACCGATCTCCCGACCTCGTCAGCAGCAGATGAGCCGTTTGAAGAACTTCCTTTTATCGAACTAGAAGGGGAGGAAGACACGGATCTTGAAGCACTGACGCCCCAAAGACCAGGTTTGAAGCCCCCGGTTTCACCCTTTGAGTCAGGACAGTTTGTGGTGGGTGAAACTGGGGAAGTCACCATTGATTACCTATTTGATGGCGGTGGTTACCAGGGGGAATTAGCGATCTTCAGCCTGGCGGGGATGGAAGAATTAGAACCAGGCTCGGAAGACTTTATTCAAATAGCGGCAAAGCGCGCTTTCAGTGATTCAGAACTGGGGCATGTGGTCATCTCCGACCAAACTGATGGAGCGAGGTTCTCTGGAGAGTTAGGTGAACGCGATTGGAACAGCGGCGAATATCGCGGGGCCCAAACCTTCCAAATGCGGCCCGGTGATGAGTTTGGCTTTATGTTGGTACCTAATGGTCGGGTGCAAGAGGTTGCAGAGAATCCCGCGATCGCAGGTGCCAAAACGCCGCTGTTCTCTCTGGCAACCGCGAACCCCGATGATGCGTTCCACACGGGGCAAATTGCCGATGTCTTTGGCGATGGCAATACCTTTGTCTTTGAAGATCTGCGCACCGATGGCCGCTCCGATCTGGACTACAACGACTTAATCTTTCAAGTGCGGGGAGCTGAATCCCAAAATGTATTGCGGATAGAAGAAATTACAGGTGCACCTCCTACCTGGCTCAATACCGATTTGGGTAAAGCGATCATTGCTCACTCATTACCCAATCTGCCAGTCGATGACTACAGCTTTAATACCGCTGATCAGCCCTTAGTTGGTGTGATTGATACCGGACTCAATGGCAGCAACCCGGATATTGATTACAGTCGCATTCTGCTTGGCAAGGACTGGGTCGGGGGTGACGATAGCCCATTATTAGAAACTGGTGAGACTGATGAGCATGGGACTCAAACTCTGGGTTTGATTGGGGCGACTCAAAATAATGACCTGGGCATTGACGGCGTTAACGATGATGCGCCTCTATGGGTAGGTCGCGCTGTGGGATCAGGACAATGGGTTGACTCGCTCTTTGAATTTGTTGATGCCGCTAAGGACTCGGGGCAACCCAATGCCGTAGTGAATCTTAGCTTTGATTTGACTCAGGTAGATGCAGACGGCAATGTCACCACTCGTTATGAGTTAACACCCGAGGAACAATCCGCGATCGAATATGCTCGTCAGAATGGTGTACTCATTGTGGCAGCGGCAGGTAATGATGGCGGAGTGATGTCGGCATTAGGGCAAGCTTCCCAGCTATTCGACAATATCATTACAGTTGGAGGGGCTAATGGTCTGGAACGGGCCGATTTCTCAAGCTATGGCTATGGTTTGGATCTGCTCGCGGAAGGACTAGCAATCGCTCCTACTGGGGAAGACCTGGGATTTGTTGAGGGCACATCGGTCGCTGCTGCCCGAGCTACTGGAGCCGCCTCTCAAGTGTGGGCCGCTAACCCGGATTTGCATTATCGCCAGGTTATTGAACTACTCAAATCTACGGCACAGGATGTGGAAGTGCCTGGTTGGGATACGGAATCGGGATTTGGTTTGCTGAACTTGGCTGCAGCGGTGCAGTTAGCCAAGGTAACTCCAGCCCAAAAATATGGTGTTCCAGAGATCGAACCAACCGATACTTGGAGTGGTGAAGGGACATATACGCCGCTAGAGCGGGCTGTCAATTATGACGTGAACAAAGTCATTGATACAGTACCGTCTTATCTGCGGAACTATGCAAAGGACTCAATTCCAAGGATTTTGAATGCTGCTAAGGCTAGTGGTGTTACTGATATTGGGCAGATTGCTTACATTTTGGCTACTGCTGAGCATGAATCCCATCTCGGGCGGTGGATGGAGGAATTAGCTTCCGGTCAAGCGTACGAGGGACGCGGAGATCTCGGCAATATTTATCCCGGTGATGGGGTTAAGTACAAAGGACGAGGCTATGTTCAGATTACTGGGCGTACAAACTATACCCGGTGGGGGCAGCGATTAAGTATCAACTTAGTAAACCGGCCAACACTGGCTTCCGATAAAGATATTGCTGCCAAGATCTTGGTGCAGGGAATGCAAGACGGCACCTTTACAAGTAGGAAGCTAAGCCATTACATCAATGGCAGTAGCCGTGACTTTATAAATGCACGCCGAATTGTTAACGGTACTGATAGGGCAAACGACATTGCCCAAATTGCTAACCGTTATCTTCAAGCGTTGCGAAATGCGACCGGATCTAGCACAAATCCTAGTACCCCGATCAAGCCGTCCCAACGTCGCTCTTACACAATTCGTCGGGGAGATACGTTATGGGCGATCGCTCAACGAGAACTGGGCAATGGTAACCGTTGGCGTGAAATCACTAAAGATGATGCTGGTCGCTATAACTTCAGCGAAGCTGAAGCCCGCCGACTACAGATTAATCAAGTTGTCTATCTACCTGTAAAACAACAGGTGGGGACAGGGCGACCAGTGGTTCCCAACCCGGTCTATACTCCGCCGCAAGGAGCGATCGGTAAAAACTCTCGTGCTCCTTATCTATTTGAGCAAGCCTATGCTCGTATCCGGGGCGCACAGAACAACATCCGTCCCACAGGAAACGCCTACCGCTGGGGTGATGGCTGGATTCAAAAGTTCCAAAACACTCAAGGCCGCGAATTGTGGCTCATGTTAGAAGATGGTGCAAAACAGGCCTTTTGGGTGTGGGGCAGCAACTTAACTGAGTACAAGCGCTTAGGTGGCCCGGTGGGCAAGGTGCTGGACGGACGAGAAGTGTCCTTAGGCTATCCTCGCTCGAATGAAAATATCTTTGTCAAGGATGGCAAGCGGGCCGTGTGGCAGGCTTTTGCAGCAGTGGATGGCAAGGCTCGCATTCACAATCTCTATGGTGTGCCTTCGGTTGCCACTTGGGGGGTGGTTGGCGGTCTGTATACCAATATGGGCGGTGCTCGCAGCTTTTTGGGTATGCCCACCCGAGCGGAATACATGGACGGTGATACCACCTGGGCAGATTTTCAAGGTGGCAAAATTGCCTATCATTGGCCCACTGGCAAGGTGGAAGCCTTACAACCAGGTAAGCAACCATCCTGGCGACGACCTTCTATTACCTACGTTGACTTCAGTGGCAGGGTCGGCCCGACTATTGGTGTTAACCTGCGGCACACCCCCCGCCACGAAGATAGGAGTAACCGTAATGAGCCTTACAACAAGATTCTGCAATTTGATGCCTGGACGACAGGTGAAACTGTTACAGATCTCTGGTTGGGAACACCAGATTCAAAATGGTTCAGAGTGTCAGGCACAAATCTTTGGGTACCTAGTGCTTACATTGAGGGCAACCCTCCCAACGGTGGTGGAGGTAGTGGAGGCAGTCCCTCCACCAAACCACCTCTGTTGACTCGTCAAAGTGCTCAATATTTTGTCGCTCGCCCGCAATTTTATGGAGCAAGCGGCAATGGCTATGCTGCAACTGGTTACGGTTCTAGCCTGAATGGCACCAATCTTTTTCGAGAAGGTAACTGTACCTGGTATGCCTACGGTCGCCTGAAAGAGTTGGGCTTCAATCCAGATGACATCATTAATGGGTACCCGCCTGCATATGACTGGGGCAAAGTGCTCCGCAATGGAGCCAGCATTGTCAGCACACCTCAGCCTGGAGATGTGGCGCAGTGGTATTTGAATGGTCAAAACCATGTGGCTGTTGTGGAAAAAGTGGAAGGTGGTCGTGTTTGGTTATCTGAATCTCAGGCATACACAGACTATGACGGAAATTTGCCGGGTTCCGAAATTTATCCGGGTGCTGGAACTCTGCACTGGGTTGTCAACTATTCCCAAAACTCAGCCCACCGGTATATTCGTTTGCGGAAATAACACCGACTTAATGTAACGCAAGCACCAAAGCAGCAACCCCAAAGCAGAGAGAAGCCTGGTTGGGTGCCCCTCTCTGCCCTTCCAAACTGACCACTACATCACAGCAATTTTGACCCATGAAAACATATCAGAACGCCCAAAATGTTTTGGGCCAGTTAAGCCGTGCCGCGCTGTTCACAGCCGTTATTGCAATGGCTCAACCCGCTGAAGCAGAATCATTGTCTCCTAACGACTGGCTAGTCCCAGTCAGAGCTTTTCCAGTGCCAGAAGAGCAGCAAACTCAAGCTATTCAGGAGTTCTACACCACGCACACTGATCTGGCAGTGTTGGAGCAGGCGATGCAGGTATCAGGACTGCCGCTGAACCAGCTAGAGATTACCACCGTGCTCCCCATGACTTGGCCGGATGGCTGTTAGGTATCCGTGAACCCAAACAGATTTGTACGATGGCACAGGTAGACGGATGGATCGCGGTGGTGAGTGATGGCGAGCGATCGTGGGTGTACCACACTGGTGGCCGTAGCATGGCTGGCCCTAGCGTCCGTCTCAATCCGGTGCTGTCTAGCGAAGATATTCCCTTCGGGAGGTCGCCTGAAGTGGATTGGCCGTCGGTTTGTTGGGATGAGGTCAACTGTCGGGATTGGCTATGGGACTCGGGCTTGACTCAAGAGACGCCCGTGATGCCAGAGCGCAATGATGCCGGAACATGGATCTTTGAAGATGCGCCAACCGGACGCTGGTTCGATCCGCCTGTGACGCCGGGCTTCACCTACGAGATTGTCGGGGAAGGCTATTTCAGCGATATTCTCGATTTTCCGACGGGTATTGATGCCGATAACCAGTTCACAGTCACGGTGGCAGACCAGGTTTTGGGCCAGTTTTCTCCCGGCGAGCGGGTCAACTTTTTGGCACTGTTGGGCCAAGGCGTTCAAGAATTTACCGTGTCCGACATTGATGCCCCGATTGATCTGGATGATCCGTTAGCGTTTCCCCTCCAGCTGGGCTTCACCAGACCTGTGGTGGATGGCTTCACCATGACCCCGCTGCCAGCGTCAGCATCGGTGCCCGAACCCTCGGTGTTGCTCGGAACCGTGCTCTTGGGAGGCGTGGGATGGCTCTCGCGGCGACGATCTGCTTAATTGATCGCCATCTCGTTTGCTGGTCCACCGCGCAGTATTTGGAGCGATCGCGGCGCGCGCCAGGCATCGTTGTCGTTTTCAGTTGCGGACAGGCGATCGCTCTCGCAGTTTGAGGGCGATCTCTTGTTTGTGCCATGCACTCAGCGATCGCGGGTTGAGCGCGATCGGGCATCAGATCGATGGAGTCTCTGTGCTGGTAAGCTGCTAGCGTTAAAAATTGCACTCTGAATGTGCATAAAACCTCTGTAATCCTCCTGATAACAAGATGACGGTAGTTGAGCCCACCCCACATCTTAGGAGAATTTCACAAATGGATTGGTTGAAGCGTTTTGGTGATACGCGATCGCCACAAGTCCCTCAAAAGTCTGCCCCCCAAGGTCACAGCGAATCTGCCCCTTCTGGTTTGGGGCCAGCCTTCATTTTGGAACCGATTTTGACGCCGAGTGGCTTGATCGGTGGGGTTATAGACGAGCCGACGAGTTTAGATCTAGACGAAGGTTTAATCAGTGCTGAAGAAGCTCCCGATATTGATATAGAGATTACAGAGTATGACTCCGTAGAGCCCGACTTGGAGGAGGTGTCGGTCTCTGCTGAGGCGGAGGAACTGCCATTTATCACCTTTATTGATGACGAGTTTGCTGATGACGAGGGCGATGCGACTGAACTCCTCGCCCGAACGGAAGGGAATTTCGCGGGGCTCGATCAGCCAGACTTTTCCTTTGAGTCCGGCTATTTCACCGTGGGTGACAGCGGTGAGGTGACCATCGACTATCTGTTCGACGGGGGTAAGTATCAAGGCGAACTGGCCATCTTTAGTCTGGAAGGGATGGAAGACTTAGAGCCGGGGTCAGAAGCCTTCATTCAAGAAGCAGCGAATCGGGCCTTGAGTGATTCAGAACTGGGCCATGTGGTGATCACCGATCGCACTGATGGGGCAAGGTTCTCCGGGAACTTGGGTGAGCGCGACTGGAATAGCGGCGACTATCGCGGAGCCCAGACCTTGGAAATGCAGGCGGGCGATCGCTTTGGCGTGATGCTGGTGCCCAATGGCCGGGTAGAAGCAGTGGCGGAGAATCTCAATGTGGGCGGCACCACGACGCCACTGTTCTCACTGGCGACGGCGAATCCGGATGATGGGTTTGCGATGGGACAAATTGCCGATGCAACAGGTAGTGGCAAGGTTTTCACCTTTGAAGATTTACGTGTTGATGGTGCTTCTGATCAGGATTACAACGACATTATCTTCCAGGTGACAGGAGCCTATGCTGAAACAGTGCTCTTGGATGATGTGCTGGATGCTGATGTTGATTGGCGCGACACCGACATAGGGCATCAAATTCTGGCCTATGCTGATGCCTCTCTGGAATTTAACGAGGCGGCTGAAAACCAACCGCTGATCGGTGTTATTGATACTGGCTTTAACGGCAGCAATCCAGATATTGACTATTCGCGAATTATTCTGGGTCGAGATCTCGTAGATGGAGACGATAATCCGCTCTTCCAAGATAGTGAAGGCAATGAACACGGGACTCACATCTTAGGGCTTATCGGTGCAACACGGGATAACGGTATTGGAATTGATGGCATTAATGACGACGCCCCAATTTGGTTAGGGCGTGCCGTGGGTTCCGGTCGGTGGGCAGAGTCACTAACTGAATTTGTTGATGCCGCTAAGGAGTCTGGGCAGCCCAACGCCGTTGTCAACCTAAGCTTTGATCTAACTCAGATAGATTCAAATGGAAATGTAACTACTCGCTATGAGTTTACTCCTGGAGAACGTCAGGCTCTTGAGTATGCAAGACAAAATGGGGTTCTGATAATTGCATCATCTGGGAATAATGCTGGTGTTATGTCTGTTCTAGGGCAGGCGTCTCAAGAGTTTAACAATATCATTACTGTTGGTTCATCTGATTATTTCGGACGTCGTGCAGAGTACGCTAGCTATGGTAACGGGCTGGATCTAGTGGCCTTTGGTGGTACACCAAATGAACCAGTTACTTCCTTGATAGATAGCGGAGCCGATCTAGAGCTTTTAAGGGAAAGCGATTTTCCTCTAAGTCCAGATGATTTAACTCAGGAAGATCAGGAGTTCTATCATGTAGCGAAAGACTCTGTTGAAAGACTCCGAGACGATCTAGATATCAAGGAGTATCTACGAGAATTCCAGGCAGCAATTTCATTGGAACTGGAAGATCTGAGCGATGATTCAGAAGGTCTGAATACAGACTTAATACAGAACCTGAGAAATATTCAGCGTCTTTTTCAATCTATGGAAGCAGCATGGATTGACCTGGAAAATATAGAAATCACAGACACACCTGTTTCGATTCTTCCTGGCAGCGTCAGAGATTTTCTGAATTCAGTAGACGAATATCTCGCCTATGAACTTGATAGAACTGCTCAAATTTCTGAATCTCCCAATGAGGAGATCACCGACTGGCTTCTAGCAGCACGGGAATACTTTGGTGCTTTTAAAGAAACTGAGACGAGTTCTGAAGTTGACAACAACTTGAGTTTAGAAGATGACTTCGGATTTGAGATTCCTGTCGATTTTGGTGTTGGTGGAATGGCAGGAACATCTGTTGCCACCGCCAAAGTGACAGGTGCTGCCTCTCAAGTCTGGGCTGCAAATCCTGATCTAAGTTATTTGCAAGTTAAAGAGACTTTGAAACGAACAGCCATTGATCTAAACACCCCAGGGTGGAATTCGGAAACAGGAGCAGGGCTTGTTAACTTGGCAGCAGCAGTTAGCCTTGCGAAAGCAACTAGTCCTCAATCTCATACGCCACCTCCCTTAAACATACCGACATCTTGGGATGGGGAAGGCAAATTTACTCCTTCTGAGCGTCCAGCTTCCTGGTTCTCAGGACGAATTGAGCGCGTCGGAGACGTTGCTGTTACTGGATGGCTTAGAGTTCGCTCAGGGCCAGGGCTAAACTTCGCTGAGGTCACTAAAATTCCAGCTGGATCAGAGTTGGCATTTAATGATCAAACTCTTGGAGGGTGGGTTCACGACTTCAATAATTATGGCAGTAGCAGGCTTTGGTATCGTCTTGCAAACGGAATAGGGTGGATGTCTGCTTTGTACATACGGAATCTTGGTTCTAATAACCAACCTCAAATTCCCAACGGGTTTCAAGTTGACAGTCAGTTTGCAGAAGCTTTTCAAACGTATCGAGGGATTCTTGGGAATCCCACCTCAGCACGATATAGCTTGGGTAATGGTGTATTCCGGCAAAAGTTTGAGAAGGGTTACATCGATTGGAATGGTGTCGCTTCAACTGTGTATCAACTAGGAGAGCCAATAGGGCGTATTGGGCAAGGTCTTGCTGTTCCGCGACGATATTATTTGCATCCTCGTAAGGGCTTGAGCGTGCGAAAGTGGGGAGGTACAACAGTTGCGGGAATATGGGGACGTGGTATTCGCCCAGATTCTCGAAATGGAGTGACCTCATATAGAAATGACTGGGTCTTACGCGTTGACGGCCCAGATAGACGAACACGATCTCCTCACTTGAATGTCAATCCTAGGCACGTTAGGGGAGTACGCAATCACATACGCATAAGTCCCCGACTTTATGGCGCTGCCCGTTCACTCTCAAGAGGGTCTGCATTTATTAGTAGGGCAGCTTTACCAGTAGGTATAGGGCTGAGTGTATGGAATATTGGTTCGGCACTCCGACGGGATAATTGGCGATTAGGTCGGAATACTAAAAATGCAATTGGTCAAGAAGCTGGTGGATGGGCTGGTGCTGCTGGTGGAGCCTGGGCTGGAGCTAAAATTGGAACAGGAATTGGCCTAATGATTGGAGGACCTGCTGGAGCACCTGTTGGAGGACTTGTTGGAGGACTTGTTGGAGGTGTGGCAGGAAGTTTCGCAGGAAGCAAGGCAGGCAGAAGTTTGGCTTCGCGGTTTTGGCGCTAGTCGTGTGTAAAGTTAATTTTCTCTATCTTGGCTACAGTAGCGTTCTGCCATGTTGGCTGCGATCACCCTCCCAATCTCATTAGAGATTGCGGCTAGGTTCCCCATCGCGATCGATGTTTTCGTTTGAAGGTAAAGGGCCTGAAGGGGGACATCCTGCGATCGCTCTCGCAGTTTGAGGGCGATCGCTGTTTGCATTATTTGTTCAGCGATCGCGGGTTGAGCGCGATCGGGCATCAGATCGATGGAGTCTCTGTGCTGGTAAGCTGCCAGCGTTAAAAATTGCACTCTGAATGTGCATAAAACCTCTGTAATCCTCCTGATAACAGACTGTAAGGACTTGAGCCTATTCCACTTTATCGGAGGATTTTACGGATGGCTTTATCTCAAATGCGGGGGCGAAGATCGCGCCCATTAGCTCAACGCAATATCAGTCTCGTTGAGGGTACTAACACAGTTACAGCGGCCCCAGGCAACGCCCACCCCCTGATCGGGTTGATCGCCACGGGCATCAATAGCAGTCATTCTGACATTGAAGACCTCAAGATGTTGCTGGGGAGCACCCCATACCCGATGTGGCTGTGGGGCGGGCGGGAACTGAACGGGACGAATTGGGCAGAGGCGCTCATGGCATTTGTGAATGCGGCTCAAAACTCTGGGCAGCCGAATGCGGTGGTGAACTTGAGCCTCGACTTGACGCCCCAGGAGACTGAGGGCAATCGCGCCACATGCCCCGAATTTACCCCGATGGAAATGGCAGCACTGGAATATGCCCGCCAGAATCAGGTGCTGGTAGTGGCCTCAACCGGCCATGATGAGAATTCAATGTCGACCTTAGTGCAAGCTGCTCAGCAATTTGATCACCTTCTCATTGTGGGGGCTACTGCCGCCACCCTCTCTGAAGCGGATAGGGTTAGAGCCATCAGCGAACTTGCTGTGACGGCGACGACGATAATGGCTGCTGCTGCCCTAGTCTGGGCCACGAATGCTAAGTTGAGCTACCACCAGGTGATTAACATTCTGATCACAATGGTGACGGATTGGGGCGCTGCCACACCGGCCCAGGCAACGATGATGGGTGTGCTGAATATGTCGGCAGCGGTGCCTTTGGCCCAGGCCTCGGTCGAAGAAACTGCCCAGCCACTACAACGATCGCAGCCTATGACCGGCAATAGGCAAAACCACCTCAGGTTGCTGGAACGGGTTCCGCATCGCCGTTATGAACTCAAAGCGGAAGATAACCTCTGGGCGATCGCGGCACGGGAATGGGGCAATGTCGCCGTTGGATAATATTAATTAAAGATGTGGTTGGCGTGCTTCTTTCAACTGCCTGAGACCAACAATTTCCCAACACAAATTCGAGAATGTGGCACAGCCTATAAAAGGCTGAGGCAATGAATGGCTGCTCCTTGCCAGTTCATATCGAACTTCCAGACTTCTCTAAGCTACCCGAAGTATCTCTTAGAGCACGTCTCTTTTCTCCCTTTCAAGTAATCACTCAAACTACAGGAATTTGAACCAATGAAGAGCATTAAAACTGCCCAAGCTACCTTGGGCCGGTTAGGGTTGGCTGTGCTTTTTACCGCCCTAATGCAAGCCGAAGTGAATGCGGCGAAGTTCGCTGACTTCTTATTTGTTGTGGACGAATCTGGCTCTATGCGCTCAGAGCATGACTGGTTAGACGAAATGATTTATGAGCTAGAAACAAAACTGCAATCTCGCGGATTAGGGATTGATAACCAAATCAATCGTTATGGACTCGTTGGATTTGGCAGTTTTACGCCAGAGCCTAAAACTTTCGATATGGATCCCCTAACACCTGGTCATCAACAATTTGGCGATGTCAACCAATTTGCCCAAACTAGTTTATCCCTGATTACCAATGGTGGTATTGAAGACGGCTACGACGGCATTGACTTTGGTTTAAACACCTACGATTTTCGTCCCGGAGCCGCTGTCAACCTAGTCTTAGTAACCGATGACTACAGAGACGTGATGGATAGCAATCTCTCTTTCGACAGCATTTCAGGGGATCTTCAACAACACAATGCGCTCTTAAATGTGGTTATCAATCACCCTTTTTATGACACAGACGGTAACCGCTCTGTTGGTGTGGATGCGGGGGGTAACGCATTCGTTCCGGAAGGGGATGGATTTCGGATGGGAACTTATAACGAAACGGCAGCTCCAGCAGCTTTAGAAACGGGTCTAATTGCTCCGCTGCCGCTCCCCCTGCCGGAGACGGTAGCACTGCCTGGTCGCCCGATAACTAGACCGGGGCTTGGGCGGGTTCCCTTGCCTCCGATTCCCATTACACCTCCTCTATTCCGCCCACCCACGAGGCCTACCTACCCTTCGTTTTATGCCAGGACTAAAGAGGACTATGTGGAATTAGCTTGGGCTTCAGAAGTCAAGACCGCAAGAGGTGCGGCTTGGGACCTGAATATGCTGCGCCCCGGTGGCAACACCGTCAGCGCGTTCACCGATGCCTTTACTACTGTTAAAGCAGACGAAGCTTATTATCAAACCGTTCCAGAGCCTCATTCCCTGTTTGGGGTGTTGTTATTGGGCATCGGTAGTCTGTTTGCCAGGCAGAAGAACCGGGAAAAAAGTTCGTGGTAAAGCCATATCTTCAGGCAGGCGAAGTGGGTAAACTCTCTGGTCTTGCCTGCCTGGATAATCTTGATTACTTTCCTCAATCTAGCTATAAACCTTATCAAAATGATGATGGCTCTTTCCGAGAACCGCGATCGCTATTTTTACCCATCTCCGCATAAAACCCTCGTGGTTTTACTGATAACTACTTAGAGGTTGAGGTGAACTCATGTTTGGACTAATCGAACTGTTGCCCATTTTGTTTGTAGCCACCATCATTAGCATTTTGGTGCAGGGAGCACCCCCAAAAGCTCCGAAATCAGGTGAAGAAGCACTGCAAGAGGCGATCGCTAAATATTTGGCTGAGGCGATTTCTAAATCTGCTAAGTAGTCGTAATGATGGGTGTGAAAAATGACTGATTTGACGCCAAGTTTTCAAGACCGGCCACTGCCTACTAGGGACACTGCTACGGCAGCAGAGACATCGCCTGTCGTAGCAAGTCAGGAGCCCTTGGAACAGCTTTTAGATGGCCGCTCATCAGACACATTGTATTGGGACTTTATTGACAATATTGTGTGTCCTAATCTGATGGATTATTGGCGATTGAAAAAGGTACCAGACTCGACAGGCGTGGTGTTGCGATCGCGTGATTCTGCACAGCAGCATGAGTTTTCGGCACCGGAAGGATTTGCTCTACGGTACTTTACTGGAAAGTTTACGATCGCCCAAGTTTGCCAACTCAGTAAACGCCAATTTAATCAGGAATGGTCATCCGAATTCATCCTGCAATTAATTCGCCACCTCCTTGATCTAAATGTGGTTTCTCTGGATGCAGCTGATGCTGAGTCGCAACCTACTAGCCCATGGCAATTAAAAGCTGATGTGGCGTGGATTTTGCATCAAGAAGGGTATTGGATTTTGCGAAACCCAGAAGACTTCACCTTTATGCAATTGCCGTTTGCCGCCAAAGCGATTGTGCAGGCTCTGGCCGACGAGACGCCGGAGCAGGTGGCGCAACACTATGGCTTGTCCATGCTGGAATTGCGATCGCTGATGCAGCAACTTGCTGCTACTGGGATGTTCATCAATACGCAACCGCCCCAGCGACCCAAAAGTAAGTTCAAGCCAACCCAATTGCTCTTTTTTAAGTTCTCATTGTGCAATCCGGATCGCTGGCTGACACGCACTTTGCCCTATATCCAGGGACTTTGGAGTCGTCCATTTATCCTGAGTTTGATTGGCTTTCTAACGATTTTTACCGTCGTGGGCATGACTCAAAGTCAGAGTATTTTGCATACGGGAATGCAGCTCTGGCAAGCGTTAGGCCCTAGCGTATTTGTGCCTTTTGGGTTGCTTGCCATGGCAGTGGTCACCATTCATGAACTCGGGCACGCCTACACTCTGAAGCAGTATGGCGGCACCGTACCCGAAGTCGGACTCATGTTCATGTGTTTGATGCCAGCGGCTTATACCAATACCACCGATCAATATGCGTTAACTTGCCGTCGTCAGCGGGTGTGGGTAGTGGCGGCGGGGGTGCTCTGTCAGGTCACCATTGCGGCAATCGCCCTCGGGTTGTGGAACCTCGCGGTTCCCGGTAGTTGGTTAGCGTTCACCAGCTATTTACTCATGGTATCGGCCCTCTTTACTGTCGCGTTGAACTTGAATCCCCTGGCTCGATTTGACGGGTATTACTTGCTCACAGCTTTGACCGGCATCAATAATTTGCGATCGCGATCGTTCACTTTTTATCGCTGTTTATTGCTGCGGCAACCCACTCAAGAACTCCCTGAAATCAGATGGATCTTAGCCTTATACGCGCCCTGTAGTTTTCTCTACTTGCTACTCGTTTTTGGGCAACTCTTTCTCTGGCTCGGTCAGTGGCTCGTGTGGCATATCCCTTTTCTAGCACTAGCTATCTTGCTGCTATGGGGCATTTATTACTTCTGGCCCCCGCCGCCACAAAATGCTTAACCCTGAATGTTTGAATCGGCAGTTCAATTCATGACTTGAAATTCAAAATTCAAAGTTTTGAACTGCCTGCTGCCTTCTGTTGTTCTTTGGTAATTATCATGACCCAAGCTCCCCTATCTTCTCGTTCGACTCATCTACGGGCTGTACCGCCTCAGGCTCCTGCAGCGTCGCCAAAGCCTGCCCCCCCGGAAACTCCACCTTCGCCAAAGAGTGCAAAAGGACTGCGAGGGTCGGGGCGACGGTGGCTCTGGCTAGGGGGTACGCTATTTGGCCTGAGCTGCCTGAGTTTGCTGTCTGTTGCCCATCGGGTCACCGGGCCAGGAGAAGTCAGCGCGACGCAAGCCGCCGTTGAAATTGTTTCCATGCCGGCACCGGGCGGCACGGTCGAGCGGGTGACTGTCAGCGCTAACCAAACTGTGAACGCCAATCGGACGATCGCGACCTTACAAATCGACAGTCTGCTCGATCGCCATACTCAACTCGAACATCAGATTATTCAAACCAAAGCAACGCTCGAATCTCGGCGGCAGCAAATCACCCAGCGACAGGCCGAGTTGCGGGAAGCGATCGCCCAGACCGCCACGGCCCAGCAAGCGGTTGACCAGCTACATCAACAGGTCAATAGCCCATTACCAGAAGTCCAGGGCTGGCAGGGAGAAATTGCCGCGGCCCAATCAGAAATTGCAGGATTACAAAGCACCTTAGAAATTGAATCGGACAAGATTGCGAATGTGCGACCAGCGGTTGAATCTGGTGCGTTATCGCAACACTTTTTCACCGATTTGCAGGCGCAGCAAGTCCAAATTCAAAACCAGATTGCGCAACGGCAAGGGCAGATTGCCGCGAAGCAGGCCCAAATCAACGCCTTAACCACGAATAAACAATTAGGACTCAGCCAAGCTCAAGCGACTTTGGCAGAACGACAGGCGCGACAGCAGTCAGCTCAACAGGCGGTACAGTCAGCGATCGCAGAATACACAGCCCAAGCAGAATTGCTGCTCGCCCAAGAAACGGAATTACAGGACTTGGAAGCTCGACTTGAGCAAACCGAACTTCTCCAGACCAGCATTGCCGGTACGGTGATCACGCCCCAACAAGACATTGATCAACTCCAAGGCCGGTATTTAGCCGCCGGGGAACCAATGATTGCGGTGATGAATCCCGACAAGCTGACTGTGGATATGTGGGTACGTCAGGAAGATCGAGACTTGATTGCTCTCGGCATGACCGCTGAGTTTCGACCTCAGTCGGGACGGTGGGAGCATTATCCCGCCGTGGTAGAAACGATCGCGGCCCAGACGGAATTTCACGAAACGGAACAGAAACCCATGCTGCGAGTTCAGCTGCGGTTGCAAGCGGCTTCTCAGCCCTTGCAGCTTAATAGCACCGGGACAGCCCGGATCGTCGCTGAGCCGATGCCGATTTATCAAAAGGTGAAGCGAGAATTTCTGAAGGTTGTACCGTTGCAAAAACTCCTGGCGTTCTAGCCAGATACAGCTCGGCAAAGGTGGGGTGCCCTACCTTTGCCAGTGGTGGGTCATCGTTGACGACTCAGATAGCCTACACCCACCAGCGAAAGTAGTCCGAGGAGGGCAGAGGGTTCAGGGACTGAGGGATGGGGCTCATAGGGTGGAATGATAATCTCGTCATCGTCCTCAAAGCAGTCACCAATGTCAACCATAATGCCGTCTTCAGCATTACCGATCAGCGCTCTGGCTACCGAGCTTTTACCCGTTAGTTGGATGCGATATTGTCCCGGTTGGCGATCGTTCAACCAGAACTGCACAAACTGTAAATCCTCCCTAGGGGGATTACCCGAATTCGAGGAGTCATCGTTACAGCTTTGCCCGCTAGAGTTGCCGAAACCAGCATCGGCGCTGTAAGTTCCGGTGGAAACCTGTGCACGTAATTCATTGGTGACCACTTCGCCATCTTGGTAAGACAAAATCTGACCATCAGGAGCTGTGAGGACAAAATCGACCTCTTCCATCCAGCCACTTAACCAATCCTCCAGAGGAAAGCCATCGACGACACTCGTATACAGTAGTTCCGGCGACAGCACTGACAGGTACTTGGTGCGGCCTGTCGGTTGACCACAGCCCACCACCGTACACCCAAAGCCCGAACCGCCGCCGAAAATCTGGTTGATGGCAAGGAACTCTCGAAAGTTGGGAATGTAGCCCTGCCCATTATTGATACCAATCTCTTCAGCGGCCCGTTCAATTAGCCCTACTTCGGAATATCGCCCCCCATCCCACCCTTTTTGCTTGGCTGGGGTAGTGAAATCGGCGACGAAGGTGGGGATATAAGACCGATTCAGTTGGGTGTCAATCCATCCCGCCATGGCGGCGGCATCGTCTTCAAAAATGGGCACTAACTCTGCCCCTTCCCAAGACAGCAGATGGTTACTAGATTCGTCAGCCAAGCCCAAATAGGTACCCAGAGTGTGAGTTTTCTGAACGCCGTTGTCCTGTTCGCTAGGGTCTAGCCATTCAAAATCTCCGTTAAAGAGGTCGTAACGGTAGGTATAGGGGCCGTGAGATTCGTAAATGACGCCGTTGTAGAGCAAACCAACCTGACCAATGGTGTCTCCGGGAGGAGTGATAAAGACCAAACTAGGTTCTTCAACCACAACCGAAGTCTGAATTTCGAAAGGTTCAGCAGCGGCGTCCGGCACGGCCCCAAACTTGACGGTTGAACCTCGGTCGATTTTTTCTAGGTTGACTTCGTATTGAGCGAGGAGGTCACCATCAAGATCTTCTAGATTTTGGTGCTCAATCTCTTGCTGATATTGAACTTCGCCATCAACCCAAACCTTCAAAGTGATACTGGTGGTGAGATTGGTGTCGGTGGGCAGTTGGAACTTGAGGGTTACTGGCCCTGTAAACGGACTCTGCCAGGTCTGGAATTGTTGGTTGGCGGTAATGGTGGATTCGTGGGCAAGGGAAGTGGCGATCGCAGGTGCCTCCTGCACCAGCCCCGAGGCTAATCCCAACAGCAATCCCCAAGCACTTAGATGGGCAGGACGAAAACAGGTTAAAGCAGTCATGGTAGATGTAGAAATGGGCGAACAGTGAAACGTAAAAGCCCGCGAGCAAACCTCTGAAGCAGCCCGCTGGCGATCAATCAGCGTTTTTTCTTTGTTTTTTCTTTCTGTATTCGGACTGGGGGGGAGAGAACAAGCAGAAAGAAAATGAAAATATTGATGGTATAAAAAAATAGCTTCTTCTGAAGAATACCGGATAAAACTTTGTTTTATGAGGATATTTACTTAAAGCTTCTGTAAAACTTTTGACTCTTAAAGTTGGTCATCAGGGAACCTGCTGTCCCCTGACATTGGCTCAGAGCACCGTGGCTAATGTGGCTAAATCCAGGGACTTGGGTGTGGACGGACGATCTCGATATCAGAATTAGCCTGGCAAATCACCGCCGCCACTGGGGACGGTTCCCTGATATTGCCTCCAACCCCATCGTTGGCACCCACCGGAAACTGTCCCCTCGGCTACATTGCTCAGCGCGATCGCCGAGATCGCCAGCCCAGGCCCGCGATCGCCAGCAGCCCCAACCCCAGCGACGGCTCCGGTACTTTCTCAGGAGCAGGTCTTTTGAGGTCGGGATGACCTGGATCAATCACCTCATTCTTACAGGGATCTAGTTCTACTTCGAAGCCTTGTCCATCGCTTTCAAAGAGGGCGGTGGCTCCGGTACGTTGCCCCGTCACCTCCAGGGTGTATTCGCTCAAGGCATCGCGTAAAAAGAGGTGGGCATAAGGAAAGAAAGACGCGCGCGCCTCTGGTGTCTCTTGAAGAATCAGCGATGGCAGATTGGCTGTGATGAATGACCCCGGTGTGTGCTGATATTGCACCCCCTCATCCCACTCGATTGGCACACTCACCGTCGGGTTGTAAAAGTCTGTGTAGTTGCCGACTTTATAGCCAGGGTGCGACTCATAAACTCCACCGCCAACAGCAAGGCTCACGGCATCGCCGCCAAAGTTCGGGTTGGGGAAAGGATCAATCGGATCGACTGGCCCAAGGCCAGGACCAGTGTTCTTGCAGGTAGAGGTACCGTCGCTAGGGGGCGGCGGGACAAAACCCCCAGGGATGATAAAAGCGTCATCATCAAAGGTGTTTTCTAAGATTTCTCCTCCCTGAAATCTCAGAAAACTTTCGTCTCGGCTTAGGGTGAAATCGGTAGCGGAAAAAAGAGCGATCGTCGAGAGCGGAGAATTCACAGGAGCCACTTGTTGACCAGTGACCAACGCATGCAACAACGCAGGCGTTAAAAAGGAAGTGGTTTCGCCGTCATTACCGTCATCAAAGGATATTTCTTCGAAGACATTGGTTATAAAGCCTAGACCTCCCTGATGCAACACAGCTTCTGCTGCAGCTTCAATTAATCCCACCTGAGAATGACTACCATTTTCTCCTTTTTGCTCATCAGGAGTCAACGAGAGATCGGCATAGCCTCGATCCATCCGACCATCGATCCAGTTCGCCATTTTTGCCGCCAAGTTACCTGTCAAAGGCACATGAAAAGGCTCTCCCCCTTTCACAAACACCAGCGAACCATCTGGGGGCTCAAAATAGTCCGTCACTTGAACAAGACCTTCTACACGGAACGCAGTATTGAGTCCATCACTGGTCGGCAAAGCGTTAGGATTACCGTTCCCAGTATTGTTGACATGGGCAATCAGTTGGTTAACCTCACCAAACTTAAATCCGCTTGTCAGCACAATCTCCGAGTCCGGTTGAGTCCAGTCGGTGCCGCTAAATTCAAAGGGGACTGGGCCATTACCATCTCCAAAATCATGGATGCCAGAACCGCTACCATCAAAAATGAGGTCGTTTGCCTCCGTGATAATCGAACCATTGAGGCTCAGAACGATGCGATCATCCGCACCGAGGCGATTGATAATTAGTTCGGCAGCAGTCGCGTACTCTGGCAATGTAAATTCATACACTGCTTGCCACACTCCAGGGGTGCCTAGAATCCCTGGAGTCACCAAGTCAGTATTAGTCGCTTCATTGGGTCTGTAGGATTGCCCACCATCCGCAGACACCTGCCAGTTCCCAGCATTAGTGCTGGTACCAAAGTTAAATGTTACCGCTGAAGCAGGTTTTACGGGCCAAACATGTAACACAGAAAAGGCACTGAAGACTACTAAAAAAACTGATTTCATGGATAGCCTCTAATTTGAGATCTACAAATTGAACAAACTGACTGATTGAGGCGAGAGCGCTCCTAAAAACTGGGCTTTATTTCAGGGCATGGACACATTTATTTCCCGGTGAGACTTACTAGAAGCCTTGCCCATGAGGAGTTTGAGTCTGTCCACTCCTCCTCACATGCACGTCTAATTTTGTCCACTTAGTTGGAAAAGCGTTACCGAAGCGTTCGAGGATTAATAACGGCGAACCCAATCCCCAACTCCAGCGGCGGGCAGATGCGAATGTAGTCATGACAGTGACGAAAATAATAAGGACAGGAAACCACTCAGTATGATTTCGGTATAAAAGCGCAGGCTAAAGCCCACCCCTTACAGAAGTATCACGTAAACTTCCGGGGTTTTATGCAAAATTGCTGTCAAATTTGTTGTTCTTTTTAGGGCATTTACGGAGATGCGGTGAGAGCGCCGTTCCCCTACCTCTACTTCAGCTGCATGATCCAGGCATCGAGTGCGCCCCGGTTCTCGTCTGGAAAAACCCCGGTAGTTGTGCCCACCAGTAAGGCTTCGCCATCGGCATTGACTGCAACATCGACCAGGTGATCGTCACCGTCGCTGCCCCATTGCTCTTTCCAGGTGAGGGCACCGTCAGCGTTATAGCGGGCCGCAAAAATATCCACCCCGCCAGCATGGCGTTCATTACTGGCACTGCTTCCTAACTGACTCTGGGTTTCGCCAACGATGTAAGCTCCGCTGCGATCATCTGCGAATACTTGCAGTCCCGTATCTTCGGTATTAGTGCCCAGCAAACGAGTCCACTGGAACTCTCCATCCTGCGAAAAACGGCTGATGAAGGCATCTCCCGCACCCCAGTAGGTGCCGCCAAAGTAAGTGAGATCGTCCCGAACACCCCAGAAATAGTCCCCTTCATCGCCCGTCCACTGTTGATAGCGACCTTCATAGGTTTGCCCTAACCAGCCAGCGGTTTGCCCGGTAACATACACAGAGTCGCTACTGACAGTAATGCTCCAGGCGGTCTCCGTTTCCAGGGTTTGCAACTGTTGCACTCAGTCAGTCTGGAACTGGGTTTGGTCATCAAGACTAAACTTGGCGACCCAGGCATCACCATCACCATCTCGTGTGCCACTGGCTAAGTCGGGAGCTAAGATGCCTTCGGTGTACCCAGCTAGATAGAGATTATTTTGGCTCTTCCGGAATTGGCGTAGTCGACCGCTACCCCTAGTGCATCCTCAGTGAAATGCCGTTTATGGGATGATTGAGATGCCGACTGTTTAGGAGGCTGACCATGGACAACACCATTCGCATCCCACTGGACCTACCGGACGTTAGAGTCTTAGAAGTGTCCCAAACCGAACAAGGGGCTTGGTTAATTCGGGTTGAGAGTACGGTGAATGGCACCCAGTGCCATCAATGTGGTCGGCCAATCACCCCGTTTCATGGGGTTGACACGGTGATTCGACTCCGTCACCTGCCGGTGTTTGAAACCCCAGTCTTGATTGAGATCCGCCCGAAGCGCTATCGGTGTCCCTTCTGCGAAGGCCATCCCACCACCACTCAACGCCTGAGCTGGCAAGCGTTACGGAGTCCGAATACGAAGCCTTACGAACAGTGGTTGCTGCGTCTATTAGTCAACTCAACGATGGCCGATGTGGCCCGAAAGCTGACGATTACTGACGAGACGATTTTGGGGGTGCTCAAGCGTTGGGTGAGCCCCCAGGTGAACTGGGATGAGTTTGAGCACCTCGAAGTAGTGGGGATTGATGAAATTGCCCTGAAGCGGGGGCATCGGGACGATGTCACCCTGGTCACCGTGCCCTTGATGCCTCAGGGGGTGGCGGTGATTGCCATCCTAGCCGACCGGAAGAAGCAGACGGTGGTGGACTTTTTCCAGTCCATCCCAACGCGGCTTAAAGAGACCATTCAGCGTATCTGCACCGATCTGTACCAGGGGTTCGTGGCGGCGGCTGAGGAAGCAGTGCCCCAGGCCCACATCGTGGTGGACCGTTTTCATGTGGCTCGGGCCTATCATGGCTGTGCGGATGCCGTTCGTAAACATGAGCTCAAACGACTGAGGCAGGCCTTATCCCAGGAGGAGTACTCGCAGATTCAGGGGGCGATGTGGCCGTTCCGCAAATCGCCGAAGGACCTCGATGACAAGGAGCAGGCCCTGCTGGAGCGCCTGTTCGACCATTCACCGCAGCTCAAGCAAGCGTACACTCTGCGCGAGGAATTAACGGCCATCTTTGAGCGCGATTACACGAAAAGGGGAGCCAAATGTGCCATCCGAGCTTGGTGCAAACGGGTGCGCAACAGCGACCTGGAGGAATTTGAGAGTTTCTTGGCGACGGTGGACTCGTGGCTAGACCTCATCACGAACTACTTTTTAGAAGGCTGGTCTAGCGGCTTTGTGGAGGGCTTCAATAACCGAGTGAAGGTGCTCAAACGGCGCTGCTATGGCATCTTTGACGTGAAAACGATGTTTCAGCGACGCTCTCTCGACCTCGATGGGTATGAGAAATTTGGCTTCACCTAGTATCCACCACATTTAGGAGGTACCACGGGAATTCCGGAAGATCCTGAATTTTTGAATTTGGAATTGCTGCCCAAGGGAAACCCATCTGCCGCATCTAACACCAAGGTTGGGTGGATGAAAAAGCCCACATCTCGATCATTACTCAACACCCCCAGGTCTGCCGGGTGGAGGCGACCGCGATGGGCACTCAGG
>Ga0081526_100349_pt1 | contig 22335 bp, 29 predicted proteins | sample HotLakmasection2_FD_70991 | JGI IMG/M metagenome (GOLD analysis project Ga0081526, IMG submission 70991) | Hypersaline microbial mat communities from Hot Lake, Washington, USA - Section #2 (SPADES assembly) (version 2) | ecosystem: Environmental > Aquatic > Non-marine Saline and Alkaline >... | reverse complement strand
ATCATTTCTGGCCCCCGAGAAAGCCCTGACCCCCACCGCTCAAGCCTTCGGTCTAGCCGTCAGCAATGGTGGGATTGATTTGTGAGCGATCGCAAAGCTGAGACGACTCCATCAAGGTCAACAGGTGATTGGGCGTCGACTTTTCAGGACAGCGATCGCGTTGCGGGTGTGCTGTTTTAGGGGTGCGATCGCGGCTTGGTGAGATGAGGGGGAGGGGCGATCGGCGTTTCAATGATCAGTACGATAGGATTTACAGAAATATCGTGTATCAACATGAGTACCGCTGACACGCTTTACGAACTCGTCAAAACCCTGCCCGAAGAGCAAGCCAACCTCGTATTGATGTTTGCCGAGTTTTTGCGACAACGGCTTCAAGCTAATTCAGGCGAGCAGTCAGAATCTCTCTCCCAATATTTCGGTACTCTCCAAAACTCCCCCAGCTTCAACGAAGACCCCGTCGAGATTCAGAGAGCAATGCGACGTGAGTGGGACTAAGTTGCTGCTGGATACCAACTTCGCGATCGGTCTGCTCAAAGGCAATGAGACCGTTCAGGATGTCCTACAAAATCGCCCAATCTCTATCCAAGACTGCACTTACAGCTTTATTACCCGAATTGAACTATTGGGGTTTCCCGCCATCACGGCAGCCGAAATCAAAAGCATCGAAAAGCTGCTCAGCGCCATGAATTATGTCTCCATGAGCCCAGTCATTGAAGATGCCACCATTCAGATTCGTCGGCAGTATGGTCTCAAAACGCCCGACGCGATTATTGCCGCTACAGCTAGCGTCCACCATTTAGAGCTACTGACGCTAGACCAGCAGCTTGCAAACCGGATGTCCGAAATTTCGTCGAAATAATCTAAACAGACAACATCGCTGCTTGGGTAAAACAACCACTGCATCAATATCAACAGGTGATTGGGCTTTGGCTTTTCAGGATAGCGATCGCTTTGCGAGTGTGCTGTTTTGGAGGGGCGATCGCGGCTTTGTGAGATGAGGGGGAGGGGCGATCGGCGATCGCCAGGCTCATTTTACTCAGCAGTAATGCTTTGCGGTGCTGCGATCGTGATGCCAGGAACTTGGATAAAATCCTGAGTATTGAACGTCAGCAAATGCGTGACTCCGTGAGTCAGCATCGCTGCTGCAATCCGCGCATCGTGAGCCCGTTTGCCCGCAATCCTTTGGGTCGCTACCAACTGCTGCCAGATTACAAAAATCTCAGCTCTTTCATCGAGCAGTGGAAACTCATCGAGCAGTTGCGCCATTTCATCAGTCGTTTTAGAAATGCTCCAGCCCAAGCCATTCACCTCAACTGGACGAGTCGCCACTACCCACAACTCAATCAAGATCTGGCTAACCAAAACACAGACATTTTGCTGCTCTAGCAACGTTGCGATCGCTTCTGTGACTAACGTATTCTGCGGACTCTCCAAGTCAGTGAGTCGCAACACAACATTCGTATCAAGCAGGTATCGAGCCACTAATCGTAAATCTCTGCTCGGTCAAAGGCCGCATCGGGCAATTCCACATGCTTCGGTCCTTGATAGCTGGCGGCTCTTTCCCGCAGCCGTCGCGCAATATCCATCGGTGAAACACTTTGCCAAAGCGGCACAGACTCTACCGTCGCGGCTCTTTCCTCAAGCTCTAGCAATGTTACCAAAGCTGCAACCCGCTGCAGATGAGCATCGTTAAGGTGATCAAGTTTTTGCTTCAGTTCCTCTATCTGCATTAAATACGACTCTATTAGCGCTCTATGGCTTATTCTAGTTTGACTTTGAATGAGTTTATGAGGAAGCCTTGGACGCTCGCTGATGGAAGCTGGAGTGAGGTCAATTTTTTGAGGCGGCGACCAAGCCATATTTCACGGAATTGTCATGGAGGTATTCGACAGATTGGGCAAAATCGGTTTCATCTCGGATTTTATCTTCCCAAAAACGGCGCTGCCAAACCGCCTGCTCCCCTGATATCGATTGTGGATTGTGGATTTTAAAGTTGCCGGTTTTATCGGCGCTTCAGCCCCTCATCTGTAGCCTTAGTTTGAAGCATCGGGATTACGGCTTTCCGCGATCGCGACCCTGAGCCCCCTGCATCAGTGTCAACAGGGGATTATGCTTTGACGTTTCGGCACAGCGATCGCTGGGCGGGTGTGCGGTTTTGGGGGTGCGATCGCGGCAGAGCACGACGCTCTTTTCGAAGAAGTCACTGAGTTTGGTCGAGCTATGACGAACTAAATCTCAGGTCATTAACGACTCATCACCCGCCCTAATTGCTTTAATCCTTGCAAAATGCCCTGTAATTCCTGATGCGATGTCAGGGCCGAGAAAGAGCGAGAAAAGTTATACCGGCGATCGCCCTTTTGCGTTAATTTTACAAAAATCGACTCATCACCATTCGTCATCAAAGCAAAACCAGGGTGTTCTGGGTGAGGATTAGCCGCCAAATAAGCCAACGTTTGAGGCAGGGCAGACCAGACCGATATTGCCGTTTTCTTAGACTCCAACACCACAACCCAAAACTGCTCTTTCAACACCAACACATCCAAGCGCCCCTGCAAAATTTCCTCCGAATCTTGTAACGAGAGTTGCACCGATTCCTCCGCTTTGACCCTAAATGGCGGATCATAGAACCCCGCCAGGGTCAGCAGTGGAGATGCAAACAGCAGCATCACAGTGCCTTCGAGCAGATGCCCTTGCGATCGTTGATAAAGGTAGCGACGACGTAACTCAGTGAGTTGAGTCTTTTCAGCATCGGTCAACGCAGGCAGATTCACATACCATTCGGTGAAAAACTGCTCATCTTCAGTACGCACTAGATGAAACCGATCTTCAGCTTCCGCCAAAGTTGTAATTGCCTCGGTAACCGCGATAGACATCCTGTTTTAACTACTCATAGTTTCATCAAAGTGCCAACTCTTTTCCACCTAAAAGATTTCCTCAGCTAGCAGTTGGCTTTCAATCCGCTCATATTCATCTTCCAGCAGCCAATCCTTTGCCGCTTCATAATCGGAATGAGTCACCACCAACTGGTAGTTAGCATCCGGCTTGAAAATACGACAAGAGCCATCGCGATCGCCAATCAACATCAAAACCCTGGGTGGAAACAAAGCTGAGTCAACCCAAAGCTCTATAGACTCCCAAGTTGTAGATCGTTCTGCAAGAGCCTGTTCCTGGGCTGGCATGATACTCTCCAGTGGCTTTCCCAATTTTACACTTTCCGCAATCGAGCATCGGTTTCATCGCGGCACTGATGTTCCCAAAAACGGCGCTGCCCAACCGCCAGCTCCCTTTACTGCTTTCTGCGATATCGCGAAGCTGATCCCCCTCCATCAGTGTCAACAAGTGATCGTGCTTTGACTTTTCAGGACAGCGATCGCGGCTTTGTGAGATGAGGGGGAGGGGCGATCGGCGATCGCCTTCAGATAACATCCATAATGAAATTAAGGCGATGAGAGAGGATAGTAACGTATCCGCACAAGCTTTCATAAAATTTGCCTGAAATGCGAGCACAATGGAGGCAGACCAACCGCCAAAGTTCGAGGGTACAGAGGCGTAGCTGAATGGCGATCCTTTATCTGGATTACAATTGCTTCCAACGCCGATTTGATGATCCCAGCCAAGTCAGAATTCAAATGGAAGCGTTAGCCTGTCAAGAAATCTTCAATCGGGCAGAAGGGCAGATAGTCCAGCTTATCTGGTCGTTTATACACGAAGATGAAACATTATTGTGTCCTTTTCCAGACAGGCAAGCTGTTGCATTCGAGCTTTCGACACTTTGCCAAGCCAGAATCGGGGCTGAAGACGCTATCTATACGCTCGTTCGGAGCTTCAGCCAACGAGGAAAATTCTCGGCAAAAGATATCCTCCATGTTGCCTCTGCTTGAAGTGAACCCCAGAGCTTGGAAAACTTTGAAGGGTAATTAAGCTCTGAAAAATCGATACCCGTGCTACTGCTTTTCGAGAATTACGTAGTGGTCACATAATACACCTCATCCGGGGTTTGATAGTTCAACGATTGATGGGGTCGGTGCTGGTTGTACCCCTGAAACCAATTATTCACCTCCTGAGTTAAGTGTTGGCCATCGTCAAACGCCTTGAGATAAATCAGTTCCCACTTCACCGAGCGCCACAAGCGCTCAATGAAGATGTTGTCGTGACATCGTCCTCGGCCATCCATGCTGATTTGGACATGGGCTTGATGGAGCCGTCCTGTAAAGGCTTGAGCCGTAAACTGAGCGCCTTGATCTGAGTTGAAGATGTCCGGCTTCGGATAACGGGATAGCGCCGCCTCAAGGGCGGTCAAAGTAAACTGGACATCCATCGTATTGGACACTTGCCAACTGAGCACCTTGCGACTGAACCAATCCATGATCGCCACCAGGCAGAAATGGCCTTTGAGGACTGGCAGATCAGTAATATCGGTACTCCAGACTTGATTGACGGCTACGACATCGACCCCTCTAAGCGAGTATGGATAGACCTTCTGCTCTCAGCAATTGTAAATTCAAAAATTCTTGAGACTGAAACCCTTGATACCTCGTTCAGATCAAGCTTCATTGAGGGACATTGATCGGCTGAAACGCCCTAAACTCGTTCCGAATTTATTTTTGCTGTTCTGCTCTGGGTGGGGTTGACTGAGCTTGGGCTTGGGATAAATCGCTTGGAGCCCCAGTTGATGCATCAATCGCTGGACCCACTTGCGATTGACCGAGAACCCTTGCTGACGCAAATGAACCGTAATGCGACGACTGCCATAGAAAGGGGTTTTCAGATATTGCTCATCCATCAGACGCAACAACGTAAGTTCCTCTTCAGTTTGAATTGGGGACTGTACTGCTTACGTTTTCTGCTCATGAACTACTCCTACAGCGTTTCCCTGCCTGGTGAGGTACACCTCTTCACCTATACATAAGGGTTTGAGGCTATCATATGTACCTCATTGGACTGAGAACCGCTATATCATTCTTTGAGTGGTTCAGAGCTTAACTACCTGTCCAATTTTTGGGGTCCACTATAGTCATCGAGGAAGTCGAGGAGCTCCCGAGCGTCATTGGGCGAGAGGGCATCGCGGAGCCATTCATCGAGAATGATGAGTTCGAAAGCCGCGAGTTGTTTACGCAGTCTGGGGAAGGAGCCGTCGACTTTGGCAAACTTCAATTCGGCGAGCAGTTCAGCCGTTTTGAAGTAGCGCACGGTATCGCCCTGCTTGCAGAGATGGTCAGCCAAAACGCAAGCGAGAAAGGTCTTGCCCACGCCGGTTGGCCCCATCAAAATCAGGTTGAGGTGCTGGCTTAACCATTGGCCTTGTGCCCATTCCAAGAACTGAGTCTTCTTCAACCCCCGAGGTACGGGAAAATCCACAGCAGCATCTATCACCGCTGATCGGCTAGAGGCGACACAAGATCCAGAGCAAAGTGATACAGCCCGTGAATGGCGGCAGGACGGGCAAACGATTCGAGCGATTATGTTTCGATTGAGGCATTAGGGAAAATCAAAGCTGTCTTTAGAGAACTATGAAGCGACTATATAAGGCTCTCTGAAGACGGCTCCCACCAATGGTCATACTGACGATCCAGATTATGATGTTGCATCACTATTATTTTCTCTAGAGCATCTACTTCCAAGCGATAATGTGGGGAGGAGCACCTAGTTTCAGGAGGCGCACTATGCGCTGGAGTGGGAAGCGTCCTTCTATGCCAAAAAAATACCAGTTATGGCTACATGAGAACAGATGGTGGATAAATACTATCAGTGTGTTTATAACGGTTCTTTTGATTGCTATTGCCTTTAGGAGAGGGGATTGGTTGGATTGGGTAGGGTTTAGAGGAAAGACAGTTTGGGACTGGCTTGACTTACTAGGTGTACCATTAACCTTAGTCATTTTGGGCTATCTTCTTCAACAGCAACAGCAAGCGAGAGATAAAGCTGAAGCTGAGCAGAGACAAAAGATCGCAGCTATTCAAGCTAGAGAAGAGATTTTACAAAGCTACTTCGACCGATTATCATCCCTTTTATTAGATAGAAAGGTATTGGCGATCGCCTCTAAAGCTTATTTGTCTGAAGAAGAGACAAAAACCTACTCTACAGATGTAATTAAAACCATTAGAGTAATTCGTGCTAAAAACATAACACATGAGGAACAAGAGTTATTAGATTCGGCACGCGATCTAATTCGGACTCAAACTTTGTCCATTTTGCGAAGATTTGAAGGAGATGGAATACGTAAAGGGAGCGTTATTCGCTTTTTGATTGAAGCTGATATTATTCACAAATTAAAAATCAATCTCAGCGGTGCTGATCTTAACAATGCCGACCTCAGAGGCATTAATTTGAGGTCAGTTAACCTCAGTAATGCTAACCTCAGATCTGCAAGACTTAGAGGAGCAGATTTGAGTAAAGCAATCCTTCATTCTGCATATCTTGATAAAGCTGATCTTTCTCATTCAAACCTTTTTGATGCAAGTCTACAATTTGCAAAGTTGAGAGGAGCAAACCTCTGCGATGCAAACTTAAACTGTGCAATTTTAGCTGGTGCAAACTTTGAGAAAGCTAGACTTAGAGGAGCAAACCTTTTTAGGACAAATCTTTCTTTTTCCAATTTAAATTATGCAGATCTTAGCCGAACAGATCTAAGTTGCTCTTATTTTTATCTAGCTGAAATTCATGAAGTAAAGCTTAATAAAGCAATTATTGCTGGGACAGATCTAAGATGCACTGACGGCTTAAAGCAAATTCAATTTACGGGGAATGATGCTCCTATTATCTTTAATTCAGCTTTCCCTGATGAGCTTGAGGTGGTTCAGATACAAGAAAATGAAGAACTACTCAAAAAGATTAGGGCGATATTCCGATTCTGGGGGGGAAGCGAACAACGTGCAGCAGAAATCTTAAAAGCTATTAGTGAAAAGAACTTTGATGTTATTCAAGATCCATCACTTGGAGCTATAAAGTTTGAGAAAACTTCTCAAACTTGGAAATAATCCAGTTTAACTTAATGTTGCAAATATTGACTTTAAGGCGACAATGCGTAGGGGTAAAAATGCATTATGCTGTCTAAAAGTAGTTTTTGAAGTCATTTTAAGGCCAATCTGAATCTTGAGCTTTAGTAGCTATTGCATAATAGTCTATAGGGTATCTTTGGTCTGAGAGGAGAGGGTTTCACTGGTTGTACAGTGTTATGTTGACTAAACCCAAGGCGATTTCACCCAACAGTAATATTGCTGACCAACTTAAGGCTAAAGCTGATCAGCTTGGTGATGGAGCGATATCGAATTATGATTGACGATCAAATTACTTGTGTCGAAGCTTAGACTGGCTTTACAGTTTATCGACACCAAATAAAGCTTCCTCTAGTTCATCGGCCTTTGTTGCTACCATGACAACACTGCGGTCGAATAATTCCTGATCTAAATTGCTGACTTTCATACTAGCCGTAAGAATTAGTTGATTCTCATCATCTAAGCTGATGCCGTATGGTGCAAACATATCTACACGTTGTAAAGCGTGTACTGCTGAGTTCATCAGCGTAATCTTGCCAACAATGCTGAAAATACCTACACAACTCTCATCTTTGTCATTCTTGAAGTTAATCAGCCAGACGAGTTGTGATCTTCTGAGCCCAGTTGCGAACTCGAACCTAGCGCAATCTCCTCGCTTCTCTGTAGTGATTTGATGGCTATAAATTGCCTTTTCAAATTTTGCAAAAAACTGCTTGTAGAAAGTATTTAACCTTTTATCCGCAAAGAAATCATCATTTTCCACAAAGATAAGTTGGTTGCCAGAACTTGACACGTTCGGAACAACCAATATTGAAGAGCAATTAGGACACTTCCCACGTAATCCGATTTTTGACCGATCGACCTTGAGTTCTTTTCCACACTGACGGCATTGGAATTCAATCACAGTTTTTTACTTAAGACTATGACCTACATCTTCTTAAGCAATAGTATTAATCCGGATCAAATATTCAGTCTTTACTCGTTGTTCATGAGACAGCCATGAGACTCGGCTTTCAGCCAAAAATATGCCTGAGTATTTGCACATCAAGCAACACTTCCTCCGCACCAGCATTTTTGACACGAGCTATCTGCTGATCCAAGGCAGAGGTATTCTCGCTTTGTTCTCGGCTACTGACGCGACAATAAGCAACTATCGACACTTTTCATTCCTCTTGCTCACAAGCACCGATACTGACCCAGCTACTGCTGAGGGTCCCATCTTGCTCGCAATACCACTCCTTTTTCCAGATGGGGGCGTTGTGCTTAAGCGTATCGATCGCGTACTGACACGCCGCAAACGCTTCGCCGCGATGGGGACAGCCCACCGCTATCAGCACGCTAATTTCGCCGACCGTTAGCTTACCCGTGCGGTGATGAATCACCACCCGCGTCACATCTGCCCACTGCTGGCGAATCTGCGCGGCAATTTGCTTAAAGACCTCCAGCGCCATAGGTTCGTAGGCTTGATATTCCAAGTGAGCGACGGCCCGCCCCTCGGTGTTGTCGCGTACCATGCCACTCATCACCACGATCGCCCCATTACGCGAATCGTCCGCCAGTCGATACACCTCCTCCAGCGACAGCGGCGCGAACGTAATGGCAAATTTGTCCCGGTCATCCATTTTAGAATTAGGAGCAAACGGCAGGGTTGAGTTTAAAGTCACAAATCGCCCTCAACAAATTCAAAACATCCGTCAATTCAGCATACAAACCCTGGGCCGATCCAGTCTCCAAAATCGCCCAACCCAAAATCCCCAAGGGGCACGACTACCCTGCAATATCAGCAGCAGCATGGCCACCTGTGCCGATCAAATAAAGGAGTGCCATCCGCGTGGCGACACCGCTAGTCACCTGCTGACTGATCAGGCTACGGTCAGGATCATCCATCAACTCAGAACTAATTTCCACGCCCCGATTCACCGGGGCCGGATGCAAAATTTTGACGGTTGGTTGGCAGTTCTGGATGCGTTTGTGGGTCAGGCCAAACCGTTGGTGATATTCCCGCAGGCTGGGAAGCAGGTGTTGAGTCATCCGTTCCCGCTGGAGACGCAGGGTCATGACAAAATCCGCCCCGTCCAACGCCGCATCCAGATCGGTATGTTGTACCAGTTGGCGGGCCAGGTCAGGAGGATCGACGGGCGATCGCCCAAACCCCTCAATAAATCTGGGTGGCAACAGCGTGGGGGGACCGGCTAGATGCACTTCTGCGCCGCAAGCGGTCAAACTCCATAGATTCGATCGCGCCACCCGTGAGTGGATGATATCGCCCACGATCGCGATCTTTTTGCCCCGCAGAGAATCGATCCTCGGTTTTTCCGGATTGAGCACGGTGCACAGGGTCAATAAATCTAGGAGCGCTTGCGACGGATGCTCGTGCTGACCATCTCCCGCATTCAACACCCCAACCCCCGTTTTCAGCCGATCCAACTCGGCGGCGATCGCGTGGGGCACCCCGGTCGCCGCATGGCGAATGATCATGATGTCGGCCCCCATCGCCAGATAAGTTTTGGCAGTATCCAAAATGGTCTCACCCTTGGTGAGGGAAGAACTGCCGGGGGCAAAGTTGAGCACATCCGCCGACAAGCGCTTAGCGGCCAGTTCAAAACTGCTGCGGGTCCGAGTCGAAGGCTCAAAAAATAAATTGGTCACGACTTTGCCTTGCAAGGTTGGTACCTTTTTGTTCCGTCGCGACAGCACTTCGCGGAAGCCTACGGCAGTATTGATCACCGTGGCGTAGTCCGTCGGGGTAAACCGCGACAGCGAGAGGATGTGTCGATGGGTCCAGCGGGGCTCAGCCACAGTAGCGTCCGAATTTGCGCGTCAGTCAGGAGGGCATTGAATCATGACCAAAGTAAGCTTACACCGCTTTGCTAAACTGCCTCAGCGATTTTTGCTGGCCTTCGGATTAGGCCTGGGAATTTTGACCGTCGGGGCGATCGCGCCGCCCCCTTCCTTAACTGAAGACGCGACAACCCCCACCGCGATCGCTGTGACGCCCTATTTCACCGATTTACCAGAAGCCCTAGCGGCGGTGGACTCCCTTTGGGGCGTTGCGCCTGCCGCCCTGCCGGATCGGCTCACCGTCACCCTCTACACGCCCACCCCCGACTGCGAAACTTACGTCGGTGAACCGGATGCCGTAGCGCCAGACAAAGCCCTTGCCCAAGTCGTGCACCGCTTGATGGCGCAGCAGACCCCCCAATTGCTGAATTTTGAACTGGCGGGCTATCGCCTGCTGCCGGGGCCTGATGGCCATACGGTGACGATTGATTTTCGTCGCCAGGCCGACGCTCAACGGCACTTCATTTCCCTGTCGATTTGCGAGCGCCGCCTGCTACTAGGTAGCTTGCGAGAGACATTGCTGCAAAATCCCGTCCTTGGGGTCAAATCAGTGGAATTTACCGAGCAAGGACGTCCCATTTTGTAACGCCCATGCGGCGAAAAAACAGCCAGGCTGGCATTTCATAAACTGATCTCAGGAATGAAGGCGGGGGGGGTGGGGTTTTAGGGCGATCGCCGGTAAACCATAGTCGCCAAGATCATTCCTTCCAGGGATAGATGAAGAACTTGTATGACTGTCTAACCTGTAAACATATGCACTTTCATGAAAACAGATACCGAAGTTGATAAATTCTTCTTGATTTCGGGCTTTCAATTATAAATATCAAAAATGGCTAGTTTAATCGAGTTTTATTTGTTTGCTCCTTATAACCAGGCGGTCGAGTTAATTGGGTCATTTACAGATGGCAAAAATATTTCCATGGAGCGAGGGGAAGATGGCTATTTTCGAACCCAAGTAGAGTTGGAAGATGGTTCCTACGACTACAAATTTCGGGTTCGTTCTAAAAGCTTTTTTCTACAGCCTGATGCATGGGTTGAGGTCACTGATCCAAGAGCTACTGATGTGGACGAAGATCAGCAAGTTGCGATCCTGAAGGTGAAGGACGGCGATCGGATTATTGATGACTATGTCTGGCAACATGATGATCAAAATCTGCCCCAGAATGAGGAATTGGTCATTTACGAAATTCTCGTTAGTGATTTTTCAGGAGGAGAAGACGATTCCTATCCTCGTGGCAAATTTGAGCATGTAATCGAAAAACTAGACTATCTATGCGAGCTTGGGATTAACGCGATCGAATTGATGCCCATCCAAGAATTTCCGGGGAAAGAAGGTTGGGGCTACAACACTCGCCACTACTTCGCAGTTGAGTCAAAATATGGCTCTACCACAGATCTCAAACGGTTGGTAGATGAGTGCCATGGCCGAGGCCTGCGAGTGATTTTAGACCTAATTTTAAATCATTCCGATTCTGAAGCACCTTTAACCCAGATTGATTACGATTACTGGTATCGGCGTGAGCCTAAAGATCCCGAATATAACTGGGGACCCGAGTTTGACTATGATCACTACGATGAAAATTTGGACTTAGTTCCCGCCCAAGAATTTGTGAAAGATATCGTTCGTTTTTGGGTCTCAGAGTATCATATTGACGGCTTTCGCTTTGATGCCGTCAGTCAACTAGGACACTTTGAATTTCTCAATCAGTTAACGGATGAAGCAGCTCAACAAGCTCAACCGAAGCCGTTTTACAATATTGGCGAACTGATTCCTGAATCGCCCGATGCCACTAATGTTGAGGGGCCGCTAGATGCGTGCTGGCGAGATGGATTTCAACATCAATTTATCCCCTTACTGTGGGGCGATGAAGTGGATTGGGAAACGATCAAAGAACTCGTGGATGCGAAGCGATCGGGCTATCTGGATTCGCTCAATGCGATTAACTATCTCAGCAACCATGACCACGACCATTTGATGGTGCAGCTCGCAAATCATGAAGTATTTGACGAGGCAGCTTTTAAGCGAGCGAGTTTGGGCGCAGCCATCCTTATGACCGCTGTTGGTATTCCCCTGATCTGGATGGGCGAAGAGTTTGGTGCATATAAGAAGAAAACCCTAGATCCTGCAAAAATTGACTGGTCCCTTTTAAAGAATCCTCAGAATCAAGACCTATTGTCAGACTACCAAGGGCTGATTGGTCTGCGAAAAGAAAGTCATGCCTTACGCACTGCTAATGTGGAGTTTTTTCACGAGAATCCTGACGACAAAGTTTTAGCTTATATTCGCTGGAATGATGAAGGTTCGCGAGTGGTGATCGTCGCTAATTTTTCTGACCATTACCTAGCGGATTATCGAGTCGATGGGTTTCCCCATGATGGTGCCTGGCATGAATGGCTTAATAATTATGATGTGGACATCGAGAATGGGGTTTGGGTGACCGATTTGCCTGAGTATGAAGCGAAGATTTTAATTTAACAGATTCACCTGGTCGTACCTCGTCTACTGATATCGAGTAGCGGGGAATTTATTGGGGGACAGAGTCAGCTAATCCTCAGATACACTGTTCGTAAGTTGGCCGCGTAAATTCAAATATTTTCCACCTTTTTCTGTGAGTTCTATATGGTCTCTCAAATTTCCTTGCTCTGGAAGTTGATCAAGGTTATCTCTGCTTCTGATGAACTCGATAGTATGTAGTCGCTTTAGTGTTGATAGCAGGTTTTGGCTGTGATTGTAGGGGAAATCGTGTCCTTTTTCGTTAAGTCTTTGCAGGTAATCCATTTCTTCTGTAGAAATAAAACTGGTGAGTAAGAGTTCAAGCGATTCTAGATAGGGCTGTTCGGTTTCTTCGATTTCAAAGGGACCTATCTTGGCTTTTTGAACTTCCTGATTAGACGCTTTTTCGAGTAGTTTAAAGAGAGGCCGATAAAATGGCGCGATGATGGCAGCGATCACCAAAGGCCAAGATAGTAAAATTGGCCCTAAAACGGATATCCACTCAAATAGCGAATGTTCTTTCACTTCAATTCCCTCTCTGTTTCAGGTCATATAGCAATCCGGAATGACTCGTGAAAATGTACCAGTATAATTACGGGAGACTCCTAAAGGCTGATACCGAGGCTTTGAATTTATGCTGACCTCCCAGGCTGCACCGGCCAAGACTAAAGCGATTGAGGAACTCAAGACGTTTATCGGCAGCGAACGTGATGCTCGCCCAGTCAAAAAAGCGTTGGCGGTCAAGTTGATCTATCAAGACTATGGTTACCAGGCCATTACCGGGATCTGGGAGGTGTCCCTAGGGGCCTTGAGCAAATGGAAACAAGCCTATGAACGAAACGGTTTAGCGGGCTTCCGGCCTCAGCACAAAGGACGTCAGAGTTATTTGACGCCGTCCGAGCGAGATGCGGTGCTGCAGTGGTTGCAGACCAAGACCATCTGGGAGTTGAGCGAATTGGAGTCCCATCTGGCCGCAACTTACGACGTGGTGTACGAGTCGAAGCAAAGCTACTACGACTTGTTTGAAGCGGCAGACCTGAGTTGGAAAAAGACGAGCAAAGTCAACCCAAAGGCAGACGCGAAGGCGGTGGCCGCAAACAAGCCGAGATCCCACGGCTATTGGCACGCTACCGAGACGCGATCGAAGCGGGCCAGTTAAGCATTCTCTTTGTCGATGAATGTCATCTCATGAGTGGGGACCTTCAAGGCTACGTCTGGGGTCGAACCGGGGAACGGGTGGAGGTCCCCATCGTCAACGAACGGGAACGCCAAACCGATTATGGAGCATTAGATTTACTGAGCAAACGCCTGCTCGTGCAGACGCCTGCGAAAGGCAATACCACCGGGACGATAGAGTATCTGAAGTTTCTCCAAAGGCAATGGCCGGAGCAGCGGTTATTGATTCTGTGGGATGGGGCCAGTTACCACCGCTCCAAGGAACTGCAAGCCTTTCTGTCGCAAGTGAATGATGGCTTGAATCCTGAAGATTGGAACCTCCATTGTGTGCGTTTTGCCCCCAATGACTCGAGTCAAAATCCCATTGAAGATGCTTGGTTACAAGCTAAAACATGGTTGAGACGGATGTCTGGGTTGCGACCCTGCTTTACGGCGCTGAAGGCCCTTTTCGAGCAGTTCTTTAGGCTAGAGGTGTTTGATTTTCCCAAAATGCATCAATATGGATCCTTTTCATGAATCAAATAGGATTGCTATAGCGATCGTGGAATTTGTCACGATTGACTTGAAAGAGTTCAAGTGTTTTGTCGGCAGCTTTCTCCGCCTGATCAAACGCTTTATCGATCCTGAGGGCAAGACGACTGCCAATTTTGATTAGGAACCAAACACCCGCGGCTGAACCTATCCAAGCCAGACATTGCTGCCAATCGAGATGAAGGCCCGCGTCATCCCCACACCGAGCATAGTTCCCGGCACGCCTGTATTAACGAGTTTGGTATCTAACAGCTTGCGAACATTCTCTAGTCCAAGACCTTTATAAGGTTGTTGAGGGTTAGACGGCTGGGTCATAAGACTGGATGGAATACGGATGCTTAACTTTAACTCAACGCTAATTCTCTAACTCGTGAGGTTATCGCAACCTCTCCATCAGCCAGCGCATGAGGGTGCTGTCGTCTTCGGTTTGGGAGCGGCGCAACGCCTCTTCCACCAGCGCCATCTCCAACTCCGGCAACACTTCTGAGGTTTGTATTTCACCGCTGTGCTGATCGGCCATTGCAAAGGCGATCGCATCTTGCTCCGCCACATTCACCACCCAATATTCCGCGACGCCTAAGCGCTCATACAGTAGCCGCTTGGCACCTAAATCATCCTTAAAGGTGCTGCCGCTGATTTCAATGGCGAGGGTCGGTGGCCCAAAGACATTCACATCAACGGGTTCATTATCCTGAGGTGGCAGTTGAAAGTCAGGGCCAATATAAAAAGCTGTGTCTGGCTGACAGCCCCGTTCTCCGGCCTTGTAAAAGCTGCAATTGGTGAACTCCACTAGCCGCAGGTCGCGAACCATACCAAAGATGCTGATCACCTTGGACACCACGGAGTTCTGTCGGGCATGTCCTCGACCCAAGGGTGCTATCTCAATCCTCATATAGCCTTGGTCAAAATAGCCGCGCCCTTCCTCATACTGGGGATCATCCATGGCCGTAGCAAACTCTTCCCAGGTGGCTTTTACCCAAGTGTCAGTTTGAATCTGTGAGGTCGATGGGGTCATAGCTGGCTGCTCGCGATCGCGCTTCAACACTTGCCTCTAGTTTAGTGCTCCGGGTGAGAATGGATGGCAACTGTCTGCTTTTGATACTCGGTGGCATCCTTACGCCAGACGATCCGGTGTCTCCGTAATTCAGTCCCGCGATCGGCTAAGCACCGCTCCCAAGCTTGTCGGTCAAAGATGGCTTTCGGGTCTTCTAGCAAGCCCCATTTGCGCTCTTGCTGGCTGAGCTTGGAAAACTTGGTATAGCTGGGATAGTTCTCGGTGATGAGCTGATCCTTCTGGTGTAGCAGGGGCGGATTGTCCTGCTGCCCGATCGCACTCTGACGACACCTTTCTTCGATTAGCTCGGTGCGCGCTAAGCTCATGAGCATCAGGTCAGCGGCGGTGCAGGCTTGCTGGTAGCTGCCAAAGAGGGCTTTGATGTCGGTGCGGATAAGCTAAAGCTCACCTACTTTGCGTATTTTGGTGGTTGAACTCTGCTGTCGGCAAGACTCAACCAGGCAAATTAAAGGTCGATTAGCTTAGTAGGGGAGAGGTCTTTGAATTTGGGACGTTTGCCGAAGTGGCTAAGAGCGAGATACACCAGCAAGTCATTGCGGCGTTTGTCGGAGATAGCATCCCACTCTCCGGCATCGGTGCTTGCAGGATGACCTTGAACGCTCGCTTGATGCTGCCAAATGTGTTTTGTAGTAGAGACGCGAAATTTCGCGTCTCTACGTGGGTGGTGATTTCTTCGGCAGTGGGGAGGCGACCGCGATCGCTAGCCTTCATGCGTCGTCCTCTCCCCTCAATCAAATAACCACCTTGAGGATTCTTGCTGATAACTACTCCCGTAAAGCTGCCGTCGTTATTCATCACTTGAACCATACCTTCTTGGATCAAACGAAATTTCACAACCCAGTCCCTCTTGGAAATTTTAGACAGTAATTTATTCGACGGGGCTATGTGAGCGTCAGGAAAACCTTTGCTAATCAACTCCGTCAACTACTTCAGAGAATTCCCAAACGGTAGAGGTTGCACGCTGCCATCTGGCAAAATATCGGGTAGCCACTCATCGCCCCGATGTTCTGTCCCATCCCACTTCTCCGGCCAAGTCTTCGCTGCGATCAGCTCCTGAATTCGTGCCAGTTCTTCGTCATTAATCAACTTCACGGTGGGCTGACCGCAGTTCTCTGCCGCCGCATTCACCTCATCCTGAACACGCAGAATTTTGCCCAGCATCCATTCCCGCGTTTCCAGCGTCAGCGGCCCCAACCGCCCCTGCTTTTTGGCCAGCGTGCCGTCCTTTCGCACTTCTCCATGTTGCCGCAATCGGTACTGGGACTTCTTTACCTCCCAATGCTGAAACCACCCCTGCCCATATTCGCCACCGTCCTTCGTGCAGCTCATGGCAATGCGCTGGTCGCGGCGGCACTCTCGCCAATCCGCACCCCCGTCAGCATCAGGAACTTATCGCCCCGATCCTCTCGCAGGGCTTCCAGTTCCCGCTCCATGCTCATCACCTTCAGCTTCGGCGTACACCACCGAAAGACATTCGACGGCGGCGGCACCCCTCGCCCCAGCATGTAGACGAAGTAGCGATGCTCCAATTTGGGCAGCACCATCCGCGTATCAAACCCTCGCTCCCGCAAATTTTCCATCAGCGCGATCGCCGCATTATGCAACGGCGGCAACTCCTGGCGCGTATCGGCATAGAGCACCGTTACACTCTCCGGTCAGGGAATGTCACCCTGCTCAATCAGATCGGCAACTAACGTAACGGTTGCTGAAGAATCTTTACCGCCGGAGAAAGCGATCGCCCTTCAGGACCGGCGTCGCGCCATCGCCCAATGCCGATACAACGATCCATAGTGGCGCAACGACTCCGCCGACAGCTCAATGCTGCGTTCTAGAAAAAGAAGCGGGCGGCTAAATCATGACAGCCCTTAGAACTGCTCCGTGCATTGGGGGTCTTCCCCTAGACTGAAGGCAGGGCAAGCGGAGGGAGTGACATGAAGCGGATGCGCCTTCTGATCATGGGCGTTGCAGCGGTTTTCGTGCTGGGGATGCTGCTGTGGCTGGTGGATTTTGTGCTGCGATCGCAAGCCGCGATCGCGCTCTTTTCGCCGCTACTGGCCCAAATCTTTTTGATCGTCGTCGCCCTGCTGGCGATCGCCACTGTCGGCGCTGGGATTTACTATTTGCGGCCTTTTTTGCGACCCCGTCGTCAGCCCCGCCCGACCCTGCCCAAAGCCAAGCGCGATGCTGCTCAGGTCGCCATTTCTGGCGTTGAGCAGCAGGTGGCCCAGATTCAAGACGAGGTGGCGCGCACGGCTTTACAAGAAAAACTGGCATCCCTCAGTGCTGATTGGCAACAGCGAGATATCCGTATCGTGCTGTTCGGCGTTGGGTCCGTGGGCAAAACCTCCATGGTGAATGGCTTGTTGGGGGATCTCGTGGGTGCTGTGGATGCGCCCCTGGGCACGACTACGACTGCGGCGACCTATCCCCTGCGCCTGGAGGGGGTGGCACAGGTGGTGTGGCTGACCGATACCCCCGGCCTGCTGGAGGCCAGCGACCTCGGCCCTAACCGAGAAGCCCAGGTGCGGCAACTCGCCACTGAGGCCGACTTACTCCTGTTCGTCATCGACGACGACCTGCGCCAGTCAGAATACGCTCTGGCGCGATCGCTCCTTGACATCGGCAAACGGCTCATCGTCGTGCTGAACAAAGCCGACCTGTACCCCGAGGACGAGTTTCAGGCCATTTTGACGAAAGTGCGATCGCGGTTTGCGGGCGACCTGGATTCGGCAGATGTGGTGGATGTGGCTGCCAATCCCCAACCGGTGCGGCTCGATACCGGCGAAATTGCCCAGATGGAGCCTGACCTGTGGCCCCTGGAAAAGCGGCTGACGGAGGTCTTGCGAGCGGAAGGAGCCGACTTGCTGGCGGATTCCCTCCTGTTGCGATCGCAGCGTTTAGGGGAAGCCGCCCGTCAACTCATCCAAACCCAACGCCACCAAGCTGCCAACGCCGTCATCGAGCGCTACCAGTGGATCAACGCTGCCGTCGTGGCCGCTACCCCCCTCCCCGGCCTCGATCTGCTCGCCACCGCCGCCATCAATGCCCAAATGGTCGTCGAACTGGGTAAGGTCTACCAGTTCAGCCTCTCCATTGAAGAAGGCAAAGAACTGGCCTACGCCGTTGCCCGTACTCTCACGGGGCTCGGCATTGCCAAAGGGGTACTCAGCTTACTCGCCCTGGGTATGCAAACGACAATCCCCACGGCGATCGCCAGTCGCGGCGTCCAAGGCATCACCGCTGCTTACCTGACCCGCATCGCAGGCAAAAGCTTTATGGACTATTTCACCCAAAATCAGGACTGGGGCGACGGCGGCATCGGCGAAGTGGTGCAAAAACAGTTTCAGCTCAACCGCCGTGAGCAATTCGTGCGGGAGTTTATTACCGATGCGATCGCCCATCTGCGGGAGGAGGTGTCGGGGCCGCTGGAGTTGCCGGTGCAGGAGTCTGAGGGTGGGAGTGCATGGTAGCAGGGTGTGAGGGTGGATGGGTGTGAGGGTAGCAGAGTGCTGGGGTTGCCTTTCGGACTCTAAGGAATGGGAATTTAATTAAGTGTGGACAGCCGTCTCGGCTGTCCAAGAGCAGGCAAGATGCCTGTCCGACAAAACTTGGATTTTATAAAATCCTGATTCCTAAGCTCTGAATTCTAGACCTTCCCGAGGGCAGTTCCGACTTTGGGATGCTGAATTCGATTGCCAAAGTTAAAAGATTCCCTAACGATTGCCCGCATTTTCCTACCGCGAAAGTAGCCTGTAGGCATGAAAAATCTCAGACCTTGGCAACGGTTATTGATTCTGTTAGCGGCGGCGTTTTCGCTGGCGATCGCCCCGGCGGCTTCCTGGGCACAGGGCACCGATGGCGCTGTGGATGTCTATTTTTTCCATAGCGAATCGTGTCCCCATTGTCGGGAGCAAATGCCCCTCATGAAAGACATCGACGCCTACAACGAGGATGTGGATGTCCATATCATTGAGGTCAGTGAGGAGCCCGCCCAGTTTCGTGAATATTTGCAGGCTCACCAGATTCAAACGGGGGCGGTGCCGCGTACCGCAATTGGCGACATCAGCTTCATTGGCTATGACCCGACTAGCGGCCCCCGCGAGTACATCGCTGCCTACTCTGGGTATATCGGCTATCGCAACCAGATTGTCGCCGCCATTTCCGAAGCGGTGGGGCACGAGATCCATCTGACCCAGGCTGAGGCTCCCAATACGGCTTTCAATCTCTGGTGGATTGTGGCCCTGCCGGTGCTGTACCTGGCGAGTGGGGTGCCGCTGCGCGATCGCCTCCAGCAGCCGCAATCTCGTCGCTACTGGATCGGGGGACTGGCCGCCGTCCTCCTCGTCAGTCTGTTTCTCCTCATTAGCCTGACGCCCGAGTCGGCGATTCGCGGCTTTGCCCAGGGACTACCGTTTCCTCTATTTGTCGGCATCATTGCGCTGGCCGACGGCTTTAACCCCTGTGCGTTTACGGTGCTGGTGATTTTGTTATCGCTGTTGACTTACACCCAGCGCCGCCGCGACATGGCGATCATCGGGGGCACCTTTGTCATCACGTCAGCGGTGATGTATTTCCTGTTCATCATGCTGATGATCGGGCTGGGCTCAGTGCTGATCGAGCAGTATGGCAACGTGATTTTGTCGATTTTAGGCATGGGGATTGCGATCGCGGGGCTGATCAACATCAAAGACTACTTTTGGTTTAAGGAAGGCGTCTCGCTCTCCCTCTCCGCAGACCAGCAGCGCACTATCAGCAAAAAAGCCAGCAAAATCGTGCGCCACCTTCGCAGCGCTGACAAAAGCCGCTGGCAGTTCTTCGGAGCGCTGGGAGGCACGGTCCTGCTGGCGGTATTTGTGAATATTGTCGAGTTGGGCTGCACCGCGATTTTGCCCGTGGTCTACATGACCACCCTGGTGAACTACTGCGCCGCCAGTAGCTCCCCCGCGATGCTTTGCTACCCCAGCTGGACAGTGCTCTATGCCGCCATCTATGTCCTACCTTTGTTCCTGATTCTGGCCGGGTTCATTTATTCCTTTCAGTCAGCTCGGCTCACCGAAAGTCAGGGCCGCATGCTGAAACTGGGCGGGGGCGTTTTCATGCTGTTCTTTGGCCTGATTATGATCTTTAAGCCGCAACTGTTGATGTTTGGTTAAGGCCGGAGAACCCCATATCCCCGTCGGCGTAAGCAATGGCCCAAAGCCCCGTGCGCCCCCTACGAAAGAATCATGGGGGGGGATCAAGGCGTGGTCAACTGGGCCGTATTGGGGGGCGGATAGACGGCCTCTGCGACCATGCCAGGTTGCCCCAGGAGCTGAGCATTGCCTTCATTGAAAGAAACTTTAACGCCGCCGGCATTGCCCGCCCGAATGCGGAGTTCTTCTTCGGCTGTCCAAACTTCCGAGTCGCCCTCTTTCATGATGCCTTCGAAGGTTACTTGCCCATCGGCGATCACGCGCAACCACGACTGTCCCTGCAGTTGTACGGCAACTCGCACAGGAGAATCAGCCGCTTCTGGTGGCAAGGTGTTGGCCGGGGGAGAGGCGTCCACTGCGGCTTCTTCCTCGGCGTTGGGGCCATCGGGTGGCATGGTGGCCTCTTCGGCAACTTCCCCTTCTAAGACAGGCAAAGTGCTATTTTGATAGCTCATACGCTGCAGGGTGTAAGACAGGGCGCTAATCGCGACTCCAATCAACACGACATAGGTGAGATACAAATGCACCGGACGGAGCTGAGGGGTCACCGGCAGCCGCCAAAAGGAGCGAGAGGGCGTTTGAGTGGCTGGGGTGAAATATTGAATCGCCAGGGTTTCACCGTCGAGTCCTAAGCTGTCGCCATAGCGGCGAATCAGTCCCCGAGTGTAAACCGGTTCTGGCAGTTGGCTAATATCAGCCGTCTCAATGGCGTCTAGCAAACTGAGGCGAATCAGGGTCTTGTCGGTCATGGTCGCTTGAGACAAACCCGCCGCCTCACGGGCTTCTCGCAAAATTTGACCAATATGTACCAATTGCTCTCGATGGAGTTGGTTAATGTTAGGGGACTGTCTCTTCATCAAACCTTTCGGAGATGCAAACTAATAAATGATCGGTACTGTGTAGATGAACGGTGCACTACGAAGAGCCTCCGTTAACTTTACTACTCTGTGACATCTCTTACATCCGCAGTGTTTAGGACGGATTGCCGTAATTGCTTGAGTTCCTCCGGGGTAAGAGGCCGCACTTGTCCATTTCTGAGGTTGCCCAAATGAATGGGACCGATCGCTAGGCGATGCAGCCGTTTGACCGGATGCCCTAGCAGCTCAGCCGTGCGCCGAATTTGTCGATTACGCCCCTCCCAAAGCCTGATCTCTAGCTCGGTTTGCCCCGGAGACTCGCTAGAAAGCACTGTCACCTTGGCGGGGGCAGTTAGACGCCCCGAGAGGCGTACCCCTCGTTGCCACCGACTGATGATATCAGGACTCGGTTGTCCTTTGACAGTGACGCGATAGGTTTTAGGAATGTGGTGTCGGGGATGGGTGAGGTGATAGGTTAGCTCGCCGTCATTGGTGAGAAGGAGTGCGCCGGTTGAGTTGTAGTCTAGGCGACCTACCGGGTGAATGCCGCTGTCTTGCTGTAGCTCGCGGGGAAGGAGGTCGAGTACTGTGTGGCGACCCTGAGGATCTTGGCAGGTAGAGAGCGTTCTCAAGGGTTTGTTAAGGAGCCCATAGTAGGATTGAGGGCGATCGCGTTGCGCAAGTTCCCGACCATTCAGTTGAATGGTGTCGCGATCGGGGTCGACTTTTTGTCCCAGGGTAGCCACTTCCCCATTCACCTTAACGCGTCCTGCCTCAATTAAGCTTTCGGCATGGCGACGGGAGGCGATCCCCCACTTCGACAAAACTTTTTGTAGTCGCTCCTCCATGGATGCCTTGTAACTGGATTGATGGCAGGGAAATTACAGGCATCATATCTTTTGAGTGGCGATCTTAGGAATGAGAATTGAATAAGTTGGGATAGCCGTCTCGGCTGTCCCAAGGCAGGCATCTTGCCTGCCCTAGCAATTTGGATGTTATTTGATCCTCATTCCTAAGGAGGCTACACACAACCTGGATGTGATTACCCCCCTTAGATAAGGGGTGGTGATGGATTGGTTCGAAAAGATGTGTAGTCGAACCATTGGAGAATGGGTATTACCTGGAGAAAACCCGGATTGCTAGCTGGTGAGCGCCATCGATTAGGCATCTATTG
>Ga0081526_100344_pt1 | contig 22592 bp, 23 predicted proteins | sample HotLakmasection2_FD_70991 | JGI IMG/M metagenome (GOLD analysis project Ga0081526, IMG submission 70991) | Hypersaline microbial mat communities from Hot Lake, Washington, USA - Section #2 (SPADES assembly) (version 2) | ecosystem: Environmental > Aquatic > Non-marine Saline and Alkaline >... | reverse complement strand
CTGCTTGAGCTTGTCAGTCCAATAGGCTGTGAAGAAGCGATCTTCTCAAGCTTTTCAATAGTAGCGATACTCTGTGAACAGCGGCTTGCTATTCCCAAGTATGCAAGGGGCGATCGCTGAGGGTTGGCATCGGCAATTGAAAGCTAAACTGACAGCGTTGGCGTAGCCGCCCCAGTGGGGCGATCTCGCCCTTAGCCAAAATGCTGCAAGGACTTGGCTGAGAGTTGGGGAGGAGGGTGATCTTAGTTATCCCAGAACTGATTGGTCAGCCACAGGTATTAGGCTTACACGGATACTGTAGCGAGTTTTTTCCCAGTGTGTATTCATGGATAAATCCGCACAATCATTTAGGTAACGAAGACAAAATGACAACTATAATCAAGCATCACAGAATGTTATATTTTTCGGGTCTAAAAAATAATGGATTACAGAAATCGGTTAAAAGGAGCCATTACGCAGGCTTTAATGAAAAGCTTACTAGTTGATGCAGGTTATCATGTAGTCCCCTTGGGTATTGAGGAGGTAATTCGAGAAGTTAATTTCCTAAACGAGAAAAACTATTTGGCATGGAATTTGCCAACTCCATTACGAAAAATGCCAGATTTCTTTGTCATAGACAAAGACTATAAAAAACATTATTTAGTTGAGGTCAAATATCGAAAGGTTTGGAATGAAACCACCTTTAAAGCACTCTACAAAGAACTTTTAGAACAAGTTAGTTGTTGGAATACAATATTTCTCCTTGCTGTTTCTTGTAGCTCAAATAATCCAAATCCAATAGCAGAGGAAACACCTGCCCAGTTTCTGAGGTGTATGGTCCTAGAAGTGGATGGTAATACCCTTTTCATTGAAGGCAAAGATCCTACAACAAACAACACTATAAGTATGTATTTAGATGAAAGACGATTTCCAGAATGGAACTATTTATATCGCGTACAAGAAGTCTTCAAAAACATTGCAGATAAACATACCGAAAAAACTCTTGAAAAAACGAAGGAAATGCTCAAAAGCCTCCGAAACTTGGATATTTTAATTGATTAACCTATTGTACAGCTTTTCTCGGTTCCCCAGAGACACCGCCCCCTTTCATAATAAAGCCTATAGCCTACTTTTTGCCCCTTACAAATTGGAAAACGCTATCTAGAGAACAATGGGTATACCGCACTACACGATACACCCATTGCTAGAGTCAGGAGTTGTCAGTTAGTTGGTCAAAACAATCATCAATAACCAATCCGAAAAGTTTGTGCAACAGGCTTATCTCGATCCGACAGGCATGACCTTTTGCGAGGGAAATGCCTCCTAACATCAGAGAGCCTAAAATTGAAAAAAGAATCAAGAAGACCACCAATTTGGTACTCATGAATTGCCTTTAGTGATTTTTGCAAGGCATCCACAAAGGTGGCATTCGCTAGTCTTACTTTTGACTAGGACAATTACATATTAGCCACTTTTTCTAAAAACATTCGCTCAAACCATAAACTTAACATTGCTTCAAAAGCTCAATTTTGCTGATGCGATCGCCCCCCGGCACCGATTGAATTGACGCCAGGAATCTCAATATTTACATTGCCCCTACTTATATTCCAGCAATAGCTCCAATGTGATGGATTGAGGGCGATGGAGGTTGGCGGGCGATCGCCTCCCTCAGCCATCCCCCATAATGGAAGCAACCCTGCTGCTCCGGCTTCGGCCATGCAAATCATCCTCAACCTCCCTGACGATCTCACCATCTCAGAAACCGACCTGCGAGCCGAACTAGCCGTTGCCCTCTTTCAGCAGAAACGGATTACCCTCGGCACCGCCAGCCAAATCGCCGGACTCCACCAGCTTGAGTTTCAACAACTCATTGCCAGTCGCGGCATCAACATTCACTACGATGTCGAAGACTTTGAACGGGATCTCACCAGCCTGCGCCAGGAAGGGTGGTAATGCGGGTTGTCAGCAATACTTCACCGCTCAGCAATTTAGCCGCGATCGGTAAAATTGACCTGTTGCAACAACAGATTTATCCTCAAATTCTGATCCCGCCTGCGGTTCACACAGAATTAATCCGCTTTCCCAAAATTCAGCCCGCGATTAATGCCTGCCTCAAATCTAGGTTTCTAGAAATCCGCAAGCCCACCAACACCGAACTCATTCAAACGCTGAATCAACCTTTAGACCTGGGCGAAGCAGAGCGATCGCATTGGCTGTTGAGATTAAGGCTGACCGCTTGCTGATCGATGAATCACTGGGCAGAGGCATTGCAGAAGCGTACACCCTCAAGATTCGCGGCATTTTAGGCATTTTAGGCATTTTGGTCAACGCCAAAGAACAAGGCCTGCTCACTGAAGTCAAACCTCTGCTGCATGAGCTGATGGAGACAGCAGGCTTCCGAGTTAGCAATGGGTTGTATGACCGGATTCTGCAAGCAGCAGGTGAACTGTAAGTGTGATCGCCCCTTGAACCATCTGCTCAAATTCTCCGCTCGCAAATGGTGTGCCTTTCCCCAACCCATGTGGAGATGGGGCATTGCCCTGAAAGATGGGCGCTTTGGGCGATCGCGGTGCCAGCCGAACGACATCTTCTCGCGACTCTTCGGAATTGAGGATCTATCGATCTCGATACAACGATTTTGACGCTGACCGCTATTCTGGAGTAAGTCAATGAGCACAGCCGGTAGCGTGTTCGGCCCCTGTCCTATTTTCCTTATTGCGAATTACTATCATGTCTAGCCAGCGTCCCGATATCCTCTTCATCGTCCTGGACACGCAGCGGGCCGATCGCCTCTCCTGCTATGGCTACCCCCTAAACACCACCCCCAACCTCGACGCCTTTGCGGCTGAGGCCACCCGGTTTAGTGCCGCGATCGCCCCCGCCCAGTGGACCATCCCCTCCCACGCCTCCATGTTTACTGGCGTGTATCCCTCCGAGCACGGCATGACCCAGTCCTACTCCGTCATGCCCGACGACCTGCCCACCCTAGCCGAACGCCTGCGCGACGGCGGCTACTTCACCGCTGGCTTTTGCAACAATCCCCTTGTGGGCGTGATCAATAACGGCCTGCGGCGCGGCTTCCAGAGCTTTTTGAACTACAGCGGTCTGCTCACCTCACGGCCTAATCAGGCGGGGGTTTCCTCCGGCCCCATCGGTCGCTATCGCCAATGGTTCAAGCGGCAGATTTCCGGCGTCATGACCACCATCCAAGACGCCTTTGCCCGCTCCGACTGGTTACTGGCTCTGTCTTTCACACCGATCATGGTGCCCTTGTGGCAAACCGCCCTCAGCTTCAAAGGCAACACTGCCAAATCGCTCGAAGACACCGCTCGTTTGTTGAGCGATCGCCCCGGCACCGCGCCAGATCAACCCATCTTCGCCTTCGTTAACCTGATGGGCACCCACATGCCCTACCATCCCCCCCGGCAGTACATTGAGAAATATGCGCCCCACGTGTTGCGCGATCGCGACGCCCGCAATTTTCTCCAGCGCTTTAACAACGATGTGTACGGCTGGTTGGCCCCCCTCACCGGAGCCCTCAACGACGAGCAGAAAAAGACCCTCGATGGCATGTACGATGCCGAAGTCGCCTACCAGGACGCACTGCTGGGCACCTTTTTCCAAAAGCTGGCCGAGTCGGGTCGCCTGGATCATACCCTGGTCATCATCTGTGCCGACCACGGCGAACACCTGGGCGAAAAGCAACTCATGGGTCACAGCCTCTCTATTTACAACGAGTTGGTGCGTGTGCCCCTGATCATTCGTCAACCCGGACAGACCCGCGACCAAGCTGCCGTCGTGGATGAAATTGTCTCTACCCGTCGCCTCTTTCAAACCGCGCTGGACGCTGCCGGACTCGCCAATAACAAGGAGCAACCCCTGACCCTGCTACCCCAGCAGCAGCCCAACCCCGAAACCGATTACGTCTTTGCCGAGGCCATTCCGCCGCAAAACGTTCTGAACTTGATGCAAAAACGGCAGCCCGATCTGGTGCGCGATCGCGCCTGTGATAAGCCCCGCCGGGCCGTGTGGATGGGCACCCACAAGCTGATCGAAATTGGCGATAGCGCCATTGAGCTGTACGATGTGCACGAAGACCCCCAGGAAACCCTCAATATCAGCGCCATTTTGCCGGAAAACGTCGAAGCGCTGCAGGAGTGCTTGCAATCCTTTGCGGGGGAAATCAAGGGTTATGGCACCCTCGTCACCGCCCGTCGCGCTCCCGGCTATGATGATCCCGAAGTGCAGCGTCGCCTGCAAGACCTGGGCTATTTGGAAGATTAAGGCCGACAGAATTTAGAATTTGGACGTCGCAATTAGCGATTTAACGGTTCTGATATTTTGGCGATCAGGAAATTTCTGATTAGACTAGTCGGTGTTGTTTGGGCGAGGGCGAGACAAGTCCGATGGCAAGCAATGGACTGGGCAAAATAGGATATCGCAAGCCGCCGCCCCTACGGCGTTTTGCCCAATACCCAGCCACCCAAGCTCTAGCGCCTTCGGGATGACTTCGCCGTCGGGCAGGCTCCGCCAACAAACTCACCCACCCTGCCACTCACCCACCCTGCCACTCTTCCACCCATGTATCCCCCTGTCGACCCCATCATCTTCGAATTCGGCCCCTTTGCTCTCCGCTGGTATGGTTTGCTGATGCTGGCCGCCATCCTCACCGCTGCCCAAATTGCTGGTCGTGAAGTTGCCCGCAAAGGTGAAAATCCCGATAATCTCTGGGACATGCTCTTTTGGATTCTCATTCCCGGTTTTATTGGGGCGCGGCTCTACTACGTCTTTATCCAATCGCCACGGGGAGACACCGGCCTCGGTTACTACCTGCAAAATCCGGGGGAAATTTTCAAAGTCTGGGGAGGTGGCATTCATATTTTCGGGGGCTTTATTTTCGGCGCGATCGCCCTGTGGCTCTTCACCCGCATTCGCAAACTGGATCCGCTCCCTTATCTCGATGCCATCTGCCTGGGACTGCCCTTAGCCCAAGCGATCGGCCGCTGGGGCAACTTCATCAACCAGGAACTCTACGGTCCCCCCACGACCCTGCCCTGGGGCCTGCGCATCGATCGCGCCCATCGCATCCCGCCCTACAACGACTTCACCACCTATCCTGAAAGCGCCCGCTTTCATCCCCTGTTCCTCTACGAATCCCTCTGGAATTTTCTCGGCTTCGCCCTCATTTACTGGCTGTCGCGCCGCTTTGACAAACAACTCAAGGATGGCGACATTGCGCTGATGTATCTCATCTGGTATCCTCTGGGGCGCTTCTTTATTGAGTTTCTGCGCACCGATTCCTGGTTCTTTCCTGGTACCCCCTTTAACGTCGTCCATATCTTTACCGCGATCGCCGTGCTGGCCGGAGCGATCGGGCTTTACCTGCGCCACCGCCCCGTTTCTACCGCTAGTTAGCCCCTCAGCGATAACCCAGTAGATGGGCTGAATTTTTGTAGGATGTGTTAGCGCCAGCGCAACGCATTAAATTTCTGTGGAGTAGTACGTTACTGGCCGGAGCGATCGGGATGGCAGCGGGTCGCTAATGTCGGCCAAAACCCTTGCATATCTCTATCGAAAGAGCGATTCTAACGGTCTTAAACAACTGTTAACTTCTCTAAAGAAATACCGCTACAAATCAAGGATAGTTTTATGGCAAACATTTTTTTCTCGAAACGTCTGCTATTGGGGGTGATGGGTTTAGGTGCGATCGCAACGCTGGGAGCCTGCCAACCCCAGGCCACCGATACAACCGTTGAACCGACTGAAACTGAAGAAGAGACCGTCGTCGAAGAACCTGCGGTGACACCAGAAGAACCCACCGCAGCAGCGGACACCATCGTCGATGTCGCTGCGGGCAACGATTCATTTAGTACGTTGGTGCAGGCCATTGAAGCCGCAGAACTGACCGACACCCTCTCTACGGGAGGCCCTTACACCGTTTTTGCCCCGACCAATGAAGCCTTTGAGGCGCTGCCAGAAGGGACCCTTGAGCAACTCTTGCAACCCGAAAACCAGGAAACCCTAACCCAGATTCTGGCTTACCATGTGCTGCCCCAGGCAGTGCCGGCAGCTGAGGTTGTGTCAGGTGAGGTCGACACCGTCGCTGGCTCCCCTCTAACCGTGAGTGTGGATGATACTACGGGTGACGTCTCGGTGAATGAAGCGACGGTGGTAGAGACTGACGTGCAAGCGAGCAATGGGGTCATTCATGCAATCGACCAGGTACTGCTCCCCCCGGATATTCAGCTTTAATTCGAATTTAATTCGAATGCTGACCGGTAGTCTGATAGTTCCCGGCGATCGCCGCCCTCTTTGGCTAAGCGGACAGCGATCGCCGGGATTGCCCACTTATCCCACTTATAGGGTTGGCTAACTGGGCAGAGATGCATTGCCGAGCGTCTCTACCAAGACGCGCCCGCCAACCCCTGTCAATCGCTTGTTTCCAATATTCCAGCATCAATGGTCGCCAGGGCATTCACCATGATGGGATGGTTGACGGGACCGGTCAGCGTTAATAAAGTGTGGCCATCGGGAGACAGAAACGAAATGTTGGCGATCGCCAGTTGGTAAATCTCATGGGTGTAGTCGTAGCGTACTCCCAACTGCCCTGCAAACTCAACGGGTTCATATTCAGGGTTGTAGTAGTCCAGCCAGGGTCGCCGCGTCCGAATCAGGTCGATCATCTCTGACGTGCGGTTGATGCCCTTGTGGACTTCGATCGCAACGTAGGGGGGCACCTCACCAGATTCGCCCGTACGCACCAGACATTGAATAAAAGCAAAGCTGTGGGGATCGTGAAACGTAATGTGGCCGCTACTCCGCAACATCGAGCGGTAGTTGTCAGGAATGTTGACCGTAATGCCAAACGGGTTGACGGTGAACGGTGCAAGTTTTGCACTCGCGGGTGCTGGGGTCGAGAGGCGGCAAGTGCCAGCCATTGCGGAAGTCGGTAAGGCCGCGATCGCCAGGCCCAGTAGCAGACTCACGCCAGCCATCGAGTTGATGCAACGATTCCTCCAGCCATTCTTTCCCATATTTATGACCCAGAGCGATGAGTTAATGGTCTCGCAGCGGCGATCGCGCCACCTTCAGTTCCGAAAAATCTCCTCAAGCTTACTGATTCCTGTCAAACATAGCCGTGTTCGGCGAGAAAATCGAGGGCAAGGTCGGACTCCTGATGAGGTGCGGCAGACCTCAAGTTTAGAAACTTTTCCGCATATTTGCCCAAGATATCGCCCTCTAGATTGACGGCTTGTGAGGGCTGTAAGTATTGCAAATTCGTTTCCTGATAAGTCACCGGAATCACTGCAACGGTAAACCAGTCGCCACTCGCGCTACAGTCGGCCACAGTGAGACTAATGCCATTCACCGCGATACTGCCCTTGGGCACGATATAGCGAGCCACCTGCGCCGACGCGACGCTAAATCGCAACTCCCATGAGGTCTCTGAGGCCAGTGCTGCCTCTAAGCGCCCCAGCCCATCCACATGGCCGGTGACAAAGTGCCCTCCAATCTTACTGCCCACCCGCAACGAGCCTTCCAGATTGACCGTCGCCCCCTCGACCAAGTGGCCGAGGGTTGACTTGGCGAGGGTTTCCGGCGAGGCGGTGGCGATAAAGCCGTTTGTCACGGCGGTTTCTACGGTGAGACAGACTCCATCCACAGCGATGCTGTCGCCCAGTTCCAAGTCTGGTAGGAGGCGATCGCGGTCTGCCCCGACGCACTCAATCTTGAGATGATTGGCGTCGAGCTTCGTTAAATTTCCTAGCGATTGTATCAAGCCTGTAAACACGAAACTTTATCCGAAAAAATCACGACATCACGCCCCATACAGCAGAAGATGAGGGCATACTTAAAGACGATACTGATTTTTCTCTCCTCTCACATCTATATGGATGTTTGATGTCTTAACAAAGGGGTGATCTTAGGCGAGGCTACCGGCTAAACCATTTAAACTCTTTTGCAGTCATAGCCAGGAGTGAAAGGCAAGCGGATCACGCTGCCATAGTCGCTTAGAATCACATCTAACTTATTGTGGAGTTATCCCACCCTCAACCCCGTCCAGCCAGCTGTAGAGGCCAAGTAAATGATTGAGATGAAAGTCGCTGGTATTGCACTTGACGCGATTTCTCGCAATCCCGTGGTACTCTTGCGAGATACCGAAGACCGTCGGGCTCTGCCTATTTATATCGGGCAAGATCAAGCAAAGTCAATTATCAGCGCATTGGAAAATCAGCAGGCTCCCCGACCGCTGACCCATGACCTATTCGTAAACATGATCGACGACTGGGAAATGACCCTTGAGCGCGTCGTCATTCATGCGCTGCGAGACAATACCTTTTTTGCCTTGCTGACTTTGAGTATTGGCGAAATCCGTAAGGAACTGGATGCCCGTCCGAGCGATGCGATCGCGATCGCGTTGCGGGTCGATGCGCCGATTTGGGTGATGGAAGAGGTGATCGCGGATGCGTCCATCCCGGTTGACCGGGCCGCTGATGAAGCTGAAAAAGAAGCGTTTCGCGCATTTATCTCAAACCTGAGTCCGTCCGATTTTACCCAGCAGGGCGGTATCAGCAACGATACCTTTGAGCAATAAGCCGGGATGTCGCCCACCGACCTGAGTGGCGCAAAACCTGAATGATGCAATATCGCCGATTTGGCCAAACGGATTTAGCGCTATCCGTCTTTTCGCTGGGCACTATGCGATCGCTTGCCTCAGCGGCCAACTTTCAAGCCACTGTTGAGGCGGCATTAGATTGGGGCATCAACCACGTTGAGACTGCTCGTGGCTACGGCGAGAGTGAAGTGCTGTTGGGGCAAGTGCTGCAATCGTTGGGACCGGCGGGGCGCGATCGCCTCATCATTACCACCAAAGTTCCGCCGACGGCAGCGGCCGCGACGATGGCGACCCAGATTCAGGCGTCCTTGCAGCGGCTCCAGCTCGATACCGTCGATTGTTTGGCGATTCACGGCATCAATACCCCCCAACATCTGGCCTGGGTCAAGGATCCTGACGGCTGCATGGCGGCGGTGAAAGCGGCTCAAAGTACCGGCAAAATTCGCCACGTCGGCTTTTCGACCCACGGCAGTCTAGAACTGATTCAGGAGACGATAAATACGGGGCTGTTCGCCTTCGTTAACCTGCACTACTACACATTTTTTCCCCGTCATCAAGCCGCTGTGGCGTTGGCCCACGAGCATGACCTGGGAGTTTTCATCATTTCCCCTGCCGACAAAGGGGGCCTGCTGTATACGCCGCCCGACCCTTTGCGATCGCTGTGTGCCCCCTTTGAGCCGCTGCACCTGACCTATCGCTGGTTGCTGAGCCAACCCGCTGTCACCACCCTGAGCATTGGCCCCGCTGCCCCCGCAGAGCTGGCCCTGCCGCTGGCGGTGAGCGATCGCACCGAACCCTTAACTGAAACCGAACTCGCAGCGCTAGAGCGACTGGAAGCAGCAGCTCAAACCACCCTTGGTACCGATCGCTGCCACCAGTGCTATGCCTGTTTACCGTGCCCAGAGGCCATCAACATTCCCGAAGTATTGCGCCTGCGCAATCTGGCGATCGCCTACGACCTGACCCAGTACGGCCAGTATCGCTACCGCATGTTGGAAAACGCGGGACATTGGTTTCCCGGACGCAAGGGCGATCGCTGCACCGACTGTGGCGACTGCCTGCCCCGCTGCCCCAGCGACCTGGACATTCCCCGACTGCTGCGCGATGCCCACGATCGCCTGAACGGCCCCGAACGGCGTCGCCTGTGGGGATGAAAGGGGCCGACCAGTCATTCCCGCAAATGGTCCCCAGTTTACGCCTGGGCTTGGGCAACGACGGGATAGAGGGGTTCTTGACCGTTTAAGCGCCAGAGGCTGATGCAAAGGGCGGTCGCGATCGCCAGCCACACCGCCGACGGCAAAATGATCCACCCGGCGAGGGGCAGCGTGTGGTAGTAGCTGATCGTGACGGCGATGACGGAGCAGAGCGGCCCTAAAATCACCATGGGCACCGCTGCGCCCAATCGTCCTTCGACTGTGAAAATCGTGTTCCAGGTATCGCCCAAGCTGAGGTGAATGACATAAATCACCAGGGGCCAGCAGAGAAAGGTTTGCCCCATGGCAGACCACACCCAATAAGCCGACACCACCCGTAGCCCGGCAATGCTCATCCACACAATGGGAAAGGCTAGCGGTGGCGGTGCCCAACCTGGACGCTGGATCGAGGTATAGCGACCACTGTTACGAGTATTATCCAACAGGGAAAAGAAGCGCGATCTCAAGGTCACAAAGGCAAAGAAGCCACAGGCGATCGCCGTCACTGCGGCAGGGGACAGCGTCGCCAGTTCAAGCTGGGAGAATAAAAGATCCATGCCCCACAGCAGGCCAATCATCGCGAGAATCTGAGCGATCGTCGCGCCCAAGTATTTCGCCGTCACCGTCGAATCCCATCGGGGATTCGCTAAGTCAGTCCGAACCGTTTTGTCCTGAGCCCCTTCCTTAACGCCCATCACAGAACGGACACCACTCTCAACCAGATTTTGCTCGCTCATGGATATTGATCAGAATTTTTCAAAACGTGCCATTCCACTATCACAGATATCCTATAGCGTTTCCTTGGGAAAGCGGCGGCAGGGGGGCAGGGTGAGGGCGATCGCCACCCCTGACCGGGTTTTCTCTGGTGCGTCCCCGCTGGGCGACCACTTATCCACGGCGGGACAGAGAATCAACGCCCGTTTTGAGCCAACACCTGAACTTTCCTGAGTTTTTCCCCCTGGTAGCTAACTGAAGCAGAGGTCATCATAAAGTCATCCTGTAGACTCGCGTGTGCTCCTTGAGCACCAGTTGGGGGAAGTCTTTCGCAAGAAAGCTTCTACCCAACTTTTTGTTTTAAAGCCTATTGGTCCCTGAGGAATGAGAATTGAATCAGTTGGGATAGCCGTCTCGGCTGTCCCCAGGCAGGCAAGATGCCTGCCCTAACAATTTGGATGTTATTTGTCCTCATTCCTGAGGTGGCTGGGGTTGTGCTGCCAGCGCTCCAAGGAACAGCGATCGCTAAACTGCTTGCCAGCGCTTTTTAGGAGAGATCTGGAAAAGAATTTCCCACTCGTAGGGTGCCATTAGCGCAGCGTCATGCACCATAGCTCGGTATTTTTGTTCCTGGAGATCTCCTTAGCCTGCTCCAGGCCAACCTTTTGCGGTACAGGCGGGGTTTGTTCCAAGTGGCTGCGTGACCGCTCAGGGGCTAGCAAAACCGACAGCATTAAGCTCAACCCGCCCGTACCAGTACGTTGGGTTCTGGAAATCGTCTGAGGACTTGAGGCGAATGGTGATGAGCAACAGCGCCCATGCTCAAGATCATCAAACTGGAGCAAAAAAAAAGGAATTTGCGAAGGCAAATTCCCCTTAAGCAGTGCTCAGGTCTAACCGGTGCTTATTCGCTTGGCCCCTCCGCAGGCGCAGGTTCAGCCATGGTCGGGGCTGGTGCACGCCGCTCCTGGGCGGTGTCATCCACCTCATGATTTTGCTGAGGTTCATAAAAGACCGTCGCCATTGGTCGGCTATAAGCCGATGCCCGATCCAAACTGCGGGGTAGCTCATACAGCCACTGCGAATAGCGATCGCCATAGCCAAAGAGTTCGTCGGTATCGGCCCGGTCGGCTTTCGGCGGCTGATAAAACGTCTCTTTTTGCGGCTGAAAGGTCGTTTGATAAAGCGTGCTTTCCACGCCGTTAATCTCAGTCAATCGGGGTTGCTCAATCCCCTGCGACTGACGATAAACGTAGTCTTCAAAGGGCTGCTGGAATCTGAGCCAGCTTGGCGGATCGCCCTCGGGACGACCATACTGCAAATCGGCCTGTGTTGCCGGGGGTTGGTCGAGCCCCGCATACTGATAGGTCAGAGCCGGACTGTCGCTGGCAAAGGTCAAATTGCGTCGCCAGTTTTCCAGCGTACTGCTGAAATCGAACCCCATTGCCCGCTGAAAGTGCCAGAGCCCGCCTTGTAAAAAGAAAAAGGCTAAGTAGAAATGGGCATTGGCTAACCAGGTGCGCGACGTAAAGCCCGACGCCATCGACGGCTCGACTTCATAATATTGCGGCAAAAATGCCGACTTCAGTGCCAACGTGGGGCCGTAAAACTTCTCGGGATAGGCCAGGGCGTTGAACCCGCAGTAATAGGAAGCGGCAAACCCTGCGAGGGCGATGCCAAAGAGCGAATAGGACAGAATGCCATCGCCCGAAAACAAGAAGACGCGCTTAACCCAGCGAAAGGGCGGCACCACAATGTGCCAAGCGCCGCCGGCAATGAGCAGCAACGCCACATAAATGTGGCCGCCGACGAGATCTTCTAAATTGTCGACATCGAACAAATGGGTCCGATAATCCCAGATCGTGGCTGGATCTAGCGTCGGCTCGGTCACGAGGCGGACTTCGCCCAGATTGGCATCATAGAGGCCGCCAAAAAACTGCGCTTTCGCTACTAGTAGCAGCGCACCCAACCCTAAGATGATCAGGTGGTGTCCCAAAATGAGACCGAGTTTGGGGGCATCTTGCCAGGCAAAGTCAAAGCGAGCGGCCCGCCCCGACGCCAGCGATAAACTAGCGGGCAGGCGTGTCCGGTGAAAGTAGGCTCCGGCTGCCAATACGCCAGCCGCCACCAGATGAATGACGGCGATCGCAAACCAGGTGAACGTGCTCTCCACCGTGCCGTCTGCGCCCAGTCCCCAGCCTTCGGTCGCCAGATGGGGCAGCAAAATCAGCCCTTGGGTGTAGAGCGGTTCATTCGGCGTGTAAACCGCCAGCTCAAACAGCGTATAGGCCCCTGCCCAAAACATGATCAGCGCGGCTTGAGCAACATGGGCCACGATGAAGGTATTGGACAAATCGATAAACCGAGCATTCCCCGCCCACCAGGGATATTGCTCCTGGTTGTTTGTTGAAGCGTACATAATAATCAGTTGACTTGGATAGTGGTTTCAACAATGGCTCACCCTAGTGAGTGAGCCGCCTCCCGCCTTGCCTCGCCTCGTGAGATCTGCTGCTGTGACTGAAAACGAAGATTTCAGAGCGTTGGCCAGACCGATCTCACGAGTGTCAACAACACGGTTCGTCGGGGGACTGCTAGCTCAGCCCAGCAATGATGTGGTCTAGATACACGTCCATTTCTTGACCGGCGTCGGTCCCAACCCGTTGGGTGACCACTTCTTTCATTGCCTGCACCGCTTGAATCGTCGGTTCAATGGGCACGCCTAGCGACTGGTAAGTATCCTTCAGGCCATTTAGGACGCGCTCATCCAGAATTGAGGCATCCGCAGCCAGCATGGCATAGGTGGCATACCGCAAGAAGTAGGTCAGATCGCGCAGGCAGGCGGCATAGCGGCGCGTTGGATACATGTTGCCGCCGGGCAGCGTAATGTCTCCATAAAGCAGACTTTTTTCAACGGTTTCGCTAATAATGCTGGCGGCACTGGAGCCGATTTGATTAGCGGCTTTCACCCGGAGCGTCCCAGTTTGGAAATACGACTTCAGCTGTTCTAGCTGATCGCCTTCCAGGTAGGTGCCTTTTTCGTCGGCGGGATTAATGAGTGAGGTAATGGTGTCTTGCATGATGTTTTTGGATGAATGTAGAGATCAGAGCCGATATCAACCGATATCGAAAGGGGAATGCCTGAATTACAGGGTCTCTGCCCCTGACCAGATATCAGCAGAATCTTGCCTTCCACAAATTCAGGCGATGGGGCTGTCTTTTCCAGAGGGCAGTAGAGAAAAATGCTGTAATTCAAAATGTCTGTTTGCTGGCTTAATGATCAAGATTTCACCCCCGATGCGGCCATGTGCACAGAGCACACCTAAACGACACGGGCAGCGCTCAGGACAGAGAAATGGCCCCAGGGTCTCCTCTTGATCTTCAGTCCAGTTGTTGATCAACTAGCCTTAAAATGCCCGGATGAGTTGGTCAAAATAAGGGCCAGCGATCGCGGCCTCTTCAGAACTTAACTGACCCATGGCGACTTCTTTGAGGCAGCGCATGGCGAGCTTTAAGTTGGCCAGGGGCACCCTTAACGAAACGTACATATCGCGCATGCCATCCAGGCCAATATCTTCTAAAGGCTTGGAATTACCGGCTAAAACGCAGTAGCTCACTAGACGAATATACCAACCTTGATCGCGCTGACACAGTGCCGTCTTTTTAGGATCACCACTGTTGCTAGGGGTGTTAGGACACTGAGCCCAAAAGCGTTTGCTGCCCTCTTGAACGATTTTGTCCTGATTAGCCGACAATTTCTGAGCCGCGCTGATGCGGACACTACCATTACTGAAAAAATCTTGGAGCTGAGTTAACTCAGCACTACTCAAAAACCGCTCTGCGCGATCGGATTGAGCAATCACTTTGGCTACGATACTCATTAACGGAACCTCTTCTTAGTTGAGACAGTTATCTAACAAACAAGCTCGACAGAGATGATATCTCTAATCGGCAAGACATTGAGAAATTAACTCATTGCGCACGAAAGAGTCATAAAAATCAGGCAGTCCGCAGACAAAAAATGTCGATTTTCAGTGCTCTCGCGACCTCCGATTGATGCAGCAATAGGGCTTTTGGCTAATCATGCCATCGCTTGAGAAAATCTTCTTTCGAGGAAAATTCATCAAGGCAGCATCGCCTAAAACACTATTAAGTCTAAAGTTTTTGACGGCATCAATTTTGGATGAATGGCCATTCAGAAATCCTGAAATAAGCCATCGCAACTAATTTCTTCATCCACTAGAAGGATAAAATCTGGCCGCCAATAACCGAAAGCTTTGTTCATAAAGCGAATACATAAATACAAGAATATTTATCTTTGCCGGGATAATTTTATTTTCTTCAATTAGAAGTATAAAGTATGCCAAAAATGATGTTCTGATAATATTTGTTGTGTTGCAATTTACTTTGGCTAAATAATTTCCTGTAATTAAGTTGAGTTTCTTGTGGGTTTTGGATGAACTGCTCCTCAAGAAAAAAGCCAGAAAAAATGGCTAATCATTGTCATCAGTCATTTTCGTTATGAAAAGTAGATGGGAAATTTTGCCAGTCTCGGCGCTCAGCCCGACACTCACCGCCCAGATGTGCCCCGGTAGCGCCGCGGCTCTGAGTGTGAAACAATCCCAGCCGTCAGGTGATTTGCTGCGGGCTGGGCGATTAACCCAGCCCGATCGCTCTCACGACGCCCCGTCGCGCCAGGCTTCAAAGAGATAGTATTCGTAGTACCAGTGCTCGCTGGTAGCCGACCCTGGCAACCGCGCGTCATCAGCCGAGAGGGTAAGTAAGCGATCGCCCTGGGGGGTATGGGCTGCCCAATCGCCTGACGGCAGCGATCGCAGCACCACCGGCTGGGACTGACCGTGCAGCTCTAGGGTGGTCAACGTGATCAGCGCTCTAGAGGGGTCATGCTGCTGAGCAAAGCGGCGACCCTGATCATCAATTTGATAAATCCGCAGATCGCCATCTAATGCTTGGAGATGTTGCCACAGCGGAATGTAAGGCCCGTGATAGCCGGGCAGAATCGCGTGCTCGGCGGCGTAGATTTGTCGCCAGCGTCCCGGCCAGTGGGTGTCTAGCTGCCGCAACGTTTGGCGATGGCCATGGCGAGAGGACGATGAAGTGATCAACCGACCGCGCGGTTGCAAAAAGTCCGCCGCTATCGTCAGCAGGGCATCCAAAACCAGCCGACCATCGGCTCCGGCTTCGTTCCAGGCGGCCACTTTGCTGCGGTTGTCGGGATGTTCCAGCTCGGTGAATAGCCAGGGTTGTACCGGCGGGTTGCTGATGATCAGGTCGTAGGCGACTGGCGGAATTTGCTGAAAGCGATCGCTCTGGATCCCCCTTACCTGAGTCAGGCCATTGAGGCGGGCATTGGCCTCCGCCACCTGCGCCGCGATCGCCGAATAATCACTCAACTCTATCGGTGCCGCCCCTAGCAGCCCACAGACGATGCCGACGATCCCTGACCCGGTGCCAAAATCCAGCACCCGCCGCTGCTCTAACCCAGCTAAATGGCCATGCTCCATTAAGCATGACAACATCTCAATGGCACTCAGCGGCGACCATACTTCCGGGTGCTCAGTGAGCTGGACTGTCAGGTGAGCAATCTCTAGGGGTTGGGTTTTCATCAACAAAAGCAACTCGACTCCCCAGGATATTGGCACACTCGACCAGTTATGTCTCGGGGCAACCCTATTTGGCCAGTCCTGCGTTTTAGATTGTCTTCATTCAGGCTCTGCTAGTCTTCTCCGCTGGCTACTGGGTATACACCCCGTTGCAGGAGCCCGATTTCGCTTATGAACGGCCCTATCATTGGTGTCACCCTCCTGTCACATTTGGCTTTAACTCTGAAGGAACAAGTGTCTTTTGTGAGGGCCATATGAACTGGCAAGCTTTATTTCACTGGTTTTATGTGGCGGCGATGGCGATCGGCGCACTGCACTTTTGGTCACTCAGCCGCAACCCTAAAGGGGTGCCACAGCATGAATATCTAGTCGCAATTTTGATTCCCATTTGGTCGGGGTTGGCCTACATGGCAATGGCGCTCAATCAGGGCAAGGTTGAAGCCGCTGGACAAATCGCCCACTATGCCCGCTATCTAGACTGGATTGTGACGACGCCGTTGTTGCTATTAGCCCTGGCCTGGACGGCGATGCAGTTTATGCACAAGAAGGATTGGACGCTCATTGGTACCCTCATGGGAACCCAAGTGGTGGTCGTAGTCACCGGTCTCATTGCGGATTTGTCGGAACCCCCAGCGGTGAGATATCTTTGGTACTTTTGTGGAGTCGCGGCTTTCCTGGTGGTGCTTTGGGGAATCTGGAGTCCTTTGCGGGCTAAGACTCGGCCTCAGGGGCAAGGGTTGTCTGATCTCTATGACAAACTCGTGATTTACTTTACCGTGCTGTGGATTGGCTACCCAATCGTGTGGATTATCGGTCCCTCGGGAATTGGGTTGATTAATCAAACGTTCGATACGTTGCTGTTCTGTATCTTGCCTTTCTTTTCAAAGGTCGGCTTTAGTTTTCTCGATCTGCATGGGTTGCGATCGCTGCAAGCCCCTGACACCTCGACCGCAACTGACCACACTGTCAGTTCAACCTTCAGCATCTGGGGGATACCCATCGCCCTATCACCACCTCGTCGCCCACGACCTCGCTATGGGTTCAGGGATTTGCGTTAACCCAGTTTTCCTGTTGGACTGTCCCAAACCTGATCGCTCCAGCCCCATAGACCTGTTTGACGCCGCCTAATTAGGTCAGGCGGCGCTGGGGAAGTTATCTGACGAATCGATTTTTTGTACTCAACCAGGGAACTATCCTAATTCTGTACTTTCCCAACGTGCGTTCGATGAACCGCCCCAGTCGGGGATTCTGGGTTGAGTTCCTCATCTTGGCTAACGGAAAAATCAGGGTTTGAAGCCTTTCTCCCCTTGGGCTACCGTGTACACACATCTCGGCCCTCACCCCCTCAGTCCCCCTCTCCCAAAATTGGGCGAAAGGGAGGCCAGACAAGGCTTTCCGGCTCCCCTTCTCCCGCTTTGGGAGAAGGGGGGGTGGGGGATGAGGGAAAAGCCCTAGCAACAAGGGTTTCAGGACTTATGTGTACACAGTAGCTCCCCTTGGGAGAGAGGGCGAAATCAGCCCATCGAACTGACGTTTTCCCAACTTGGCCCTTACTCCAAACCCCTCGCCTAAGCTTGGGCGAGGGGCTTTGAAGAGGCCGTTCCGATTTTGGGGTCTCAATTTGGAGAATCGGTATTGTATTATTCTTCGGCTTCTAAACGCTGAATAATCTGCTGTTGCAAAGCTGGATCTTGCTGTGCCATCGCAAAAATTTGCTCAAACTCAGCGATCGTTAAATCTTCAGCTTGAATAGCGGCTTGCATCTCAGCTTGAACATCCGTTTGGATGGCGGTCACAGCCTCTGCCGCAGATATAAACTGCTCTTCCTGCTCTGGGGGGATTGCCACCGCCCCTTCAGGCGAATTTAGCGTCTCGGCGATCGCCTGAAACTCCTCCACGGTAAACCCTTCAGCTTCTACCGCAGCCACGACCTCAGCTTGGCTTTCATCTTGAATGGCGACAATCTCGAGATAAGCATTGGCAAAGCTATCAAGCTGCTCATCGGTGATGTTTAAGGGCTCAGACTGAGCTGGTACCGGTGCTTGAGCAACCGACGGGGCTGCCCATGCAGCTGAGAGGCTGCCAAATAGAACAGTCGCAATCGAACTGGATACTAGAATTGCCTTTTTCATCAGATTGATTCCATTTAACTTTCGACAAAAAATTAGGTGCCAGGTTAGCACTCTGCAATTTGGGGTTTTGACGTTAGCGGCTGGCCAGTGCAGGCGGCAAGATTACCTGATCAACCACATGGACGATGCCATTGCTGGCCTGAATGTCTGGCTGGGTCACGTTCGCCTCATTGACCGTAACAAGTTGAGCGCCAGGGTCAGCTTCGACGCTCAAAGATTCACCTGCCAGGTTGGGCACTTCTCCAGATTGCAATTGATCAGCGGTCAGGGCTGCGGGCACCACATGATATGCCAGGAGTTGCTGAAGCTGATCCTGATTTTCGGGGAGCAATAGCTGTTCCAGAGTCTCTGGGGGTAATGCCGCAAAAGCCTCATCTGAAGGCGCGAAGACAGTATATGGACCCGGTTGGCTAAGCGCCTCTGATAGCCCCGCTGCTTCCAAAGCCGTATTAAAGGTGGAGAGAGAGGCATCCGCTGCTGCCACATCGGTAATGGTTTCACCGGCACCCGTGGGGGCCATGGTTGGGTCTTCCGCCATGGGCTCTTCCGCCATGGGCTCTTCGGGCATAGGGGCTTCACCCACTTCCGGCGTTTCCATCGGGGCCTCAGCCGTATTTGGATTGCAGGCGGCGACGACAGGCAGCGCCAGTAACAGCGCACCCAAGCCCAATAGTTTGCTTATGGAATAGGTCAAAGTTTTTTCTCCTAGTTTCACTAGCCGACAGTTTTAGGGTTACGGCTAAATATGACGAGAAGGTGACAGGGAGGCGGTAGGTGGGTTCTGGGTTCTGGGTTCTGGGTTCTGGGTTCTATCCGGCACCTGACACCCATCCCCCCATCTGTCACTTTCTGGTCATATTTGCTGGAGAGGCTGAAGAAGAGGGTATTTGAGGTGGTGGATGAGAAGTTTGTTGATGCGGAGTCCGATCGCGATCGCCGCCGCTTGGATTGGGGTTTACATCCTGATTGTGCTGTCTCCGCTGCTGATTTTGCTGCTGCATCCGGCCCCGGCGGGGCGAGAGTTCTGGCTAGATTTTTCGGTAGCGTTGGGCTTCATTGGGCTGGCGATGATGGTGCTACAGTTTGCCCTGACGGCGCGCATTCGCACCATTGAGGCAGCTTATGGGATTGACATCATTTTGCAGTTTCACCGTTATACCTCCATCGTGGCGTTTCTGCTGATTCTGGTGCATCCCATCATTTTGTTTGTGCATGATCCGGAAACCCTACAACTGCTGAACTTCTTAGAAGCCCCCTGGCGGGCGAGGGCGGCGGTGATTGCCACGCTGGCGCTGACGCTGCTGATTGTGACCTCAATTTGGCGGGAGAAACTACGCATTCCCTACGAACCCTGGCGCATCTGGCACAGCATTTTTGCCGTGACTGCGGTGGGGCTGGGGTTGGCCCATGCCTTTGGGGTCGGCAATTACCTGAGTCTGTTCTGGCAGGGGGGGTTGTGGGTGCTGTTTGGGGCAATGGCGTTGTGGCTGCTGATTTTTGTGCGGCTGGTTAAGCCGTGGCAAATGACCCAGCATCCCTACCTGGTAGAGGAGGTGGTGCCGGAACGGGGCAATGTGTGGACGCTGGTGCTGCGGCCCAGGGGACATAAAGGGCTAACCTTCCAATCAGGGCAGTTCTCCTGGCTCACCCTGAGAATTTCGCCCTTCCGCATGCGAGAACATCCGTTTTCCATGGCCTCTAGTGCGGAAAAGCTGGATTGCCTGGAGTTTGGCATCAAGTCCGTGGGCGATTTCACCAGCGATATGAAGGACGTGGAACCGGGCACCGTCGCCTATCTGGATGGCCCCTACGGAGTGTTCACCATTGACCGCTACTGGGACTCTGCGGGATTTGTGATGATTGCCGGAGGCATCGGCATTACGCCGGTTATGAGTATGTTGCGTACTGCGGGCGATCGCCAGGACGATCGCCCCTTTCTGCTGATCTACGCCAGCCGCTCCTGGGAAGACATTACCTACCGGGAAGACCTGGAAGTCCTCAAAGGCAAACTGGACCTGACCCTGGTGCATGTGCTGCGGGAGGCTCCAGAGGATTGGCAGGGAGAAACTGGCTATGTCGATCAAGCCCTCCTGGAACGCTACATTCCGATGCACCGGGGTAGCCGCCATTACTTCATTTGTGCCGTCCCCAAAATGATGGATCAGGTGGAGCGAGCCCTGCACAATCTCGACGTGCCCGTTGACCACGTACACATGGAACACTACAACCTGGTTTGAGGAGAGCTTTGCTATGCGCTACAGCATTATGTTGCAACTGGTCACAACGATTAGCGTGATTTTTATTGCAGGAGCGGCCCTTTTCGCCTGGATTCAAAATCGCCAGATCGAGCCTGTTCAAGAGAGCAGCAACAGCCGAGAGTTCAAATCTCGTATTTTTCGAGATTCTAGTTGAACCAAGTTACCCCTCCGTCGGGCTGCTCATCCCAATCCCTAGTCAACGGCGGATTGACGCTGAGCCTGTATGGGGGCGCGAATGGTGTAGTGGGTCAACCGCTGCACTGTAGTGGGTGAAATGTCCAATTCCTGAGCAATCTGCGTTTCCACTTCATCTAAACGAGTCGTGGGTAGCTCCAATTCCAGGTCCTGAGCTTGCAAATCCGTGGGTTTGACAGCTACTTTGGTCTTGCCCTGGGTGCGGTCTACTTTGGCCTGAATCAGGCGGATGTGCTTGTCCTCGATTTCTGAAGGCAGTTCTGCTTGAATCTGTTGAATGCTGTTATCGCTTTGTCTTAGCATCTGCTCAGTCATCAGCACGCCTGTGAGCCAAAACCCCAGGCCAACCGCGGGCAACAGAAGCCAGAACCTGACTCCCAGGATTCGCAAAGGCTGTACCGACTGACGTATTGACATGGGCATTTCTCCACTCTCTTCCCCACAGTAGCGATGGATGGAAACCCTGCAATCTAGCCGGGGAAAGACGTGCTTGGTTACGGTTCACCCAGCCTTCAACCATCGGCTCGAAAACGCCTCCTGTGTCTCCCAGCCCGTTGCTGCCCTGCCCTGCCAAAAGTCATCGTCTTTCCGCCCGGCTAGAGCGGTCACCCAATACCGACTCTCGCGTTCTAAAACGGTCAGCGTCCAGCCCGCGCGGTCAGAGAGGGGGAAGGTCTCACCCACGCAAGTGTTCCTTCATCGCCTTCTAAGGTGACTTCGCCGCCCTCCGGCGCGGGCGGTGACCGGGTGTCGGTGTAATCGGCCAACCGTTTTTCCCACCGCAAAATCGTGGCCTGAGACTAGTCGAACACGCATCCCGTAGTGCGCGTCCCATCTCTTCTGAACGGTTCTTCAACGCCAACTCTACGACCGGGGGCGGGGTGCTAGCGGGCCAGGGGCGTTTCCATGCGTTCATGGAAATTTCGGTGACAGGCGCGATCGCGATGGGACCGCACGACCTGGACGACAGTTTCGCTGTGCCAATGGGGACACAGCATCGGCCTATCGGTGGCTACGTTCTTCGTTTAAGCATCATCCTTTAACCTACCAGTGTCAAGTCTTACCGAACGCAGGATACTGGAGACGCCGCTGCCTGCCCCCAGGCCGGTAGACGTGGGCCTAAATATCTGGTTGTAATATGAGAGTCTTTTGACTAAGGCTGGTAATTTGATCGCATGACCATGAATTTTGCGCACCACTCTAGCGATCGCCTCTGGTTACTCCTCCTGTGGGGGGCGGCAATACTGTTGTTTTGTATTGACTTGAACGGAGTTCCTCTCCGCGATTGGGATGAGGGCACAGTGGCTCAGGTCGCTAGAGAGATCAGTCGGGGAGAAGCTTGGTCAGCCTGGCTGCACCCGCAACTTTGGGGCCAACCTTATCTCAACAAGCCGCCCCTCATGCATGGTCTCATTGCCGGAGCGTTCCAGTTGTTGGGGGTACAAACCTGGACGGCGCGGTTGCCCGGAGCGCTGTTGTCGGCCACCTCGGTACCACTGCTTTTTTTATTAGGGCGAGAAATTTTTCCGACTCGCTTATTCGCACTGATGGGAGCTAGCGTGTATCTGACGCTGTTGCCGGTGGCGCGACATAGTCGACTGGCAATGCTGGATGGCGCGGTAGTTTGCTTTTTTATCGCGTTGCTGTGGCTGCTCATGCGATCGCGCCGTCACCCATCGGCATATTTAGGAGTAGGCCTGTGTTTTGCGCTCATGGGTCTGACCAAAGGAATTTTGGGAGGCTTGCTGCTGGCGATCGCGCTCCTCTTTTTGCTGTGGGATGCGCCCAAAGAACTGCGATCGCCCTACCTGTGGAGTGGCTTGCTGCTGGGCAGCTTGCCGGTGGCGGGCTGGTATGCGCTGCAGTGGCAACATTATGGCCCT